>Ga0209064_1000160_pt1 | contig 156801 bp, 126 predicted proteins | sample Inofromicrocosms_FD_187498 | JGI IMG/M metagenome (GOLD analysis project Ga0209064, IMG submission 187498) | Mouse cecum microbial communities from Vienna, Austria - Inoculum for glucosamine and mucus D2O microcosms (SPAdes) (version 2) | ecosystem: Host-associated > Mammals > Digestive system...
TGAGAATCGCCAATACGTTCATGGTATAATAGTTTTATAATGAACGCTTTGGCGATTCATTTGTATTTGATAATTCGTTATATTAACTTAAGTTTCAACTACTTCTGTAATTTTTACCGAATCATTGTAAGTCATGGAAATTATTTTATATTGTCTGAGAGCATACTTTCGCCGCAGAAAATATAACGCCTTATTATAGGTTTTATGCGTAATAATTTTCATGGCATACTTATGCTTACGGGAAATACCATTGAGAGGCATCCCGGTATTGTCTCGATATTGTTGTTTCCCATTATAACCGGAAGTCAAGATTATAGGGTGAGTCGTTAGTCGGGAATACGATTTGGTCCGTCTATATTTATTGGTATGGCCGACATTATTTGGGAACACCGGGTGTATTATGATTACATGTAATATACAATATCAGATTATTCTAATCCTTAATACAATTTTAATACCAATTATTATGATGAAGTTACGAAAAACTACTGTTGTGTGGTTCGCCTTGATGTGTGCCGTGATGTCGGCATATGCAATTCCACGTGCGGAGTATCCGCGTCCGCAATTTGAGCGTGCCGACTGGGTAAACCTCAATGGTGACGATTGGACTTATGAATTCGATTTCGGCAAATCGGGGATGAACCGCAAGCTGTATGACAGCAAGGGGTTCAAGGATGTCATAACGGTTCCGTTCTGTCCTGAGAGCAAACTTTCGGGAGTCGGTTATCTTGACTTTATTCCTGCCATGTGGTATCACCGCGCCATTCAAATGCCAATGGAATGGAACGGGAAACGTGTTAAATTGAATTTCGGAGGGGTGGATTTCTTTGCGGCGGTTTATATCGACGGCAAACTCGTAGGGCGCCATTGGGGCGGTAATTCACCTTTCACATGCGATATTACCGAGGCTGTAGCCGATGGGAAATCGCATAATCTGGTGGTGCGTGTAGAGGATGACCTGCGTAGCGGCATACAACCCACCGGCAAGCAATGTGGTAACTATAATTCAGAAGGATGCCATTACACCCGTACCACCGGCATATGGCAGACCGTGTGGATGGAACCTGTCGATGCCGCAGGATTGAAGGAGGTATATATCATTCCTGATTTGGATCGCGGGCGTTTCGTTGTCGAACCTGAGTTCTATGGGTTTGCCGATGGTCAGGCTGTCGAGGTTTTGATAAAGGATGGCAGCAAGGTTGTTTCCCGTAACCGGCAGAAAGCATCGCCTGCCTTGAGCATGGAAATGCCGGTGAAGAATGTTAAAACGTGGTCACCTGAAAGCCCGTTCCTTTATGACGTGGTACTCAATGTCTACGACAAGGATGGTAGATTGCTCGACACGGTCAATTCCTATGCAGGTATGCGTAAAATCCATGTCGAGGGTAACCGCTACTATCTTAATAATAAGCCTTATTACCTGAGACTGGTGTTGGATCAAGGGTTTTATCCCGACGGCATATGGACTGCTCCCAGCGACGAGGCTTTGCGTCGTGATATAGAGCTTTCGATGGCTGCCGGGTTTAATGGCGCACGCCTGCATCAGAAAGTGTTTGAGGAGCGTTTCCATTATTGGGCCGACAAACTTGGCTACCTCACATGGGGCGAGGCTCCAAGTTGGGGTGCCAATATGAATAATCCGCTTTCGGCACGCAACTTTATCCCTGAATGGTGTTCTGTAGTGGTACGTGACCGCAATCATCCGTCGATTGTGGCATGGACTCCGTTCAATGAGACCTGGGAACGGCCCGATAACGATGAGGCTGCATTGCAACATGACCGTATGGTGGAGGACGTGTATGCGCTTACCCATAGTCTTGACTATCGTCCTGTAAACGATTGCAGCGGTAATTATCATGTAATAACCGACCTTTGGACAGTCCATAACTATGAGCAAGACCCTGCGAAGCTCGCCGAATGGCTTGTTGTAAAAGATGGTAGATATCCATGCCAGGATCCTAAACGTGATGTCCCTTATGCCGGACAGCCCTTCTTTATCGACGAATACGGAGGTATCAAATGGGTGGTAGGCAAGGAATTTTCTGAAATATCCTGGGGCTACGGCCAAGGTCCGCGAACCATTGAGGAATTCTATCAGCGTCTAGAAGGGTTGACTGATGCGATTCTTGCCGTTCCTTATATGTCGGGTTACACATATACACAGCTCACCGATGTGGAGCAGGAGCAGAACGGAGTTTATAACTACGACCGTACACCCAAGTTCGATATGGAACGTATCAGGTCTATATTTGGCAAGATTCCTGAAAATTTCAAATAATTTTCAGGCAATAGGTGGAATTGTCAAGAAATTGGCAGAAATAGGGTCGAAAGTGTATGCCGACCATTAAAATTATAGGTAATAATGAAGGCGCTGTTATTGACACAGCGCCTTCATTGATAAGTATTGGTTGGGTTGTTACATTATGCCGCGTTTGCGGAGTTTGCACTGCCATGCCCATGCCGAACGCATGGTGTCGGCAATGGGGGTGGCTGCTTTCCAGCCGAGCACCTCGTTGGCATAGCTTGGGTTTGCCCATACTTTCTCGATGTCGCCTGCGCGGCGTCCCACAATCTTATGTGGCACCTTCACCCCGGTAGCTGTTTCAAAGGCGTTGATGAGTTCAAGTACTGACAGGCCGTTGCCTGTGCCAAGGTTGAAGATTTCGATTTTGTCCTCGCTCTTATCGGTCAGCATGCGTTCCACAGCTATGACATGGGCTTTTGCAAGGTCTACAACATCGATATAGTCGCGTATGCATGAGCCGTCGGGGGTGTTGTAATCATTGCCGAACACACTCAGTTCCTTGCGGATGCCCATTGCGGTCTGTGTCAGAAACGGGATGAGGTTTTGGGGAACACCGTTGGGCAATTCGCCTATCTCGGCCGAAGGATGTGCCCCTACGGGATTGAAATAACGGAGGATAACGCTCTTGAACGGTGCGCCTGAATTGATTACATCGGTTATAATCTCTTCTGAAATCTGTTTTGTATTGCCATAGGGTGATGTTGCCTTCTTAATGGGGGACTGCTCTGTTACGGGGTTCACATCAGGTTCGCCATAAACAGTGCATGATGACGAGAATACGATGCCCTTTACATCCTTTTCACCCATCATATCCAACAGGTTCATGAGGGTGTTAAGGTTGTTACGGTAGTAAAGGAGGGGTTTCTGCATTGATTCTCCAACCGCCTTGCTGGCAGCGAAGTTGATGATACCCTTTATGTCGGTGTACTTATCGAAAAGCGCACGGAGGGCATTCATGTCGGTGCAGTCTGCCTCGACAAATTCAGGACGTATGCCGGAGATGCGTTCGATGCCGTCAAGCACATCACGGTTGGAATTTGACAAGTCGTCAATAATAACTACCGGGTAACCGGCATTTTGTAGCTCAACAACAGTGTGTGAGCCGATATATCCGGTACCCCCGGTGACGAGAATGCGTGGTTTCATATGGATAAATTTTAAGTTATAAGTTGTGAGTTTTAAGTTATAAGTTGTAAGTTATAAGCGGAAAGTCATTATATGCGGGTTGTAATAACGGGTTGTAATAATATAAGTATGTGGAGATCGCAGCTAAATTAAAATCTGCTGTTCGGGAATTTACGGTGAGTAGAAATAGCGCCTATTTTCCCTTATAACTTACAACTCGAAACTTATGACTTATAACGTAAGACTTACAACTTCAAACCTGCTTAGAATAATTTTGCGGGATATGTGCCGTTTTCGTGCAGTTCTGCAAATTTGGCTACTACACCGGGACGGTCGGCTGCATAGGTCACGCCAAACCATTTTGAATCGGTGTCGAGAACTTTGACAGTTGCTTCGCCTGAATTGATTAGGGTGTCGATGCAAAGCGGGATAAAGAACTCTGCTTTGGGTGTGTTGATGTCTTTATCCAGGAAACGTCGGAATTCACGGTCGCTATATTCGAAATAGTCGGGTGTGAATCCCCAAAGGTTCATCGAGACGGGAGTTGTGGGTGCAAGGGTCTGCACTTCGCCGTTTTCATCGGTGAATACGATGCGTCCTGCTTCATCATACGAAATAGCGGTACGTTCCACTACCGAGGTAAGCTTCCCGTCGTTGGTTTCGCACACACCGCGTGCAACCGAGCCGTTTTCTGTCATTGTGTTGCCTACACGGAATCCGACCATGCAGTAGTCGCCATTGCGGTCGCGCGGACGCATAAGTTCTTGTGCGATTACTTCGAATGCATTCCGTCCGTAGAAATCATCGGCGTTGATTACCGCGAACGGTTCGTTTATTGCTTCACGCCCCATCAGCACTGCATGGTTTGTACCCCATGGTTTGGAGCGGTCGGCAGGGCAGGCGTAACCGTCGGGAAGCTTGTCGATGCTTTGGAACACCACTTCCACCGGTACATGGCCTTCATATTTCGAAAGAATCTTTTCGCGGAAATCCTGTTCGAAATCTTTACGGATAACGAATACCACTTTGCCGAATCCGGCCTGGAGTGCGTCGTAAACGGAATAATCCATAATGGTTTCACCGTTGGGCCCGAGCGGGTCGAGCTGTTTGAGACCTCCATAACGGCTGCCCATACCGGCAGCAAGTACAAAAAGAGTTGGTTTCATATGCGTTTATTGGTTTTGTGTAGTTGTGAGTAATGAGGGGCAGTTATTGGTGAACACACCCTGCGGGTTTCTATCCGCAGGGTGTGTTGGTAGTCATTCGGGTCAGCCGATTTTATGGGCGCCCTCGGAAATGATTACCGGGTAGACAACCGGTTCATGCCCGTATTTTTCTTTGAACTTCGTTTTGGCTGTTGCAATGAAGTTATCATAAAGCCCGTCTTTGACGAGGTTGATGGTGCAGCCGCCGAAGCCTCCACCCATGATGCGTGAGCCTGTTACACCGCATTCTTTAGCGATGTCGTTGAGGTAATCGAGTTCCACGCATGAAACTTCATAGTCCTTCGAAAGCCCGTGATGGGTTTCATACATCTTTTGGCCTACGGTTTCGCAGTCGCCTTTCTGAAGGGCGTCGCACACATCGAGCACGCGCTGTCTTTCTTCGATAACGAATTTGGCACGGAAATAATCCTCGGCGGTGATGTCGCTCTTGATTGAATCAAGCATCTCCATGGTGGCATCACGCAGGGTTTCGATGCCGAGCTTGGCCGCAACACGTTCGCACGACTGGCGGCGTTTGTTGTAGGGGGAATCGACCAGCGCGTGTTTCACCTTCGAATCGAGCAGTACGAGTTTGTAGCCGTCGATTTGGAATGGGAAATATTCGAATTCCATCGAGCGGCAGTCAAGGCGCATGAGGTGGTCTTTCTTGCCGAATACCGAAGCGAACTGGTCCATGATGCCGCAATTAACGCCGCAGTAGTTATGCTCGGTTGACTGTCCGATTTTCGCCAGTTCGAATTTGTCGATTGTGTTGCCGTTGAAAAGGTCGTTGAGTGCGAAAGCAAAGCAGCCCTCAAGTGCTGCTGACGAGGAAAGTCCGGCGCCCAGGGGTACGTTGCCTGCAAACACTGCATCGAATCCTTTGACCACGCCTCCGCGTTTTTGGATTTCGCGGCATATTCCGAAAATATAGCGTGCCCATTGTTGGGTGGGGGCATCTTCCTCCTTAAGGCCGAATTCGGCATATTCGTTGATGTCGATGGAGAACACCCGCACTTTGTCGGTGCCGTTGGGGCGGATTTCCGCCATGATAACCTTGTCGATAGCGCCGGGGAACACGTATCCGCCATTATAGTCGGTGTGTTCGCCGATGAGGTTTATACGTCCGGCCGATGCATAAAGTGTGCCGTTCTCTCCGAATTTTTCTTTGAAAATCCCTTTGATTTTTTCGTTCATACTGGTTGTGATAATTAGATTTCAGGGGGGATTAGGCTATGAAGAAAATCTTCCGATGCCGCAATCATAATGATGGAGAAAGCGTTTTATTTTCTACAAAATTAGCGAAAATTCGGTTAACCGGATATAACAAATTTGCCAAAAAAGACCCCGGATTTGTCAATTTATGCAAATCCGGGGCATTGAGGTCATCGTAACTTTACCTTCGATAGCGTTTGGGGTGATGTGTGTCAACTTGTCAACGCACGTCGATGTTTATGGTGGCAGGCCGTACACCCGGTGCGGTTACCGTCAGTGTTGCTTTGCCGGGGGTCGGTGCCGCACGTAAAATGGCTGTTGCCGCACCGCTGAAAAGCTTCATCCTAGGCGCGTCGAATGATAGCAGGCAGGTAGGGTCGCCATTGGCGGTTGCAAGGAATTCGGCTGAACCACTCACTTTGAAGTCTACCATGCGTGTATCGTCCGGAACGATGTTGCCGTTTTTATCAGCCACCTCGACGGTCACATATACAAGATCGTTGCCGTCGGCTGTGATTTCCTGCCGGTCGGGCGTGAGCACGATGTGGTGTGCCTTCCCGGCGGTTACACGAGCCAGTTCCCCGGCTTTGTTGCCGGCTTCGTCGTAGGCTATGACTTTGACTTCGCCGGGCTGATAGACCACATCGTCCCAGATAAGGCGGTAGCGGTTCATCGCCAGCGAGTCGTTGTGTGCCGACACATCCTTTACGCGTTCGCGTTCCCAATAAGGTGTGCGGGCAACTTCCGTGTAATCAAGCACGGAGGGTGCGGGTTTCTCTTTAATCCCCATAGATTTCCCATTGACGAACAGTTCCGCCTTCGGCCAGGAGGTGTACACTACCACAGGGGTCACCTTCCCTTCACGCCCTTTCCAGTTCCAATGCGGCAGGAGGTGGAGGGTGGGGGACTCGGTGTTCCACTTCGAGCGGTAGAGCCAGTAACGGTCTTTGGGCAGTGAGGCCAGGTCGATTATGCCGAACACGCTCGAATGGTTTGGCCATGCGTCGGTGTCGTAGGGCGATGGTTCTCCGAGGTAATCGAAACCAGTCCAAACGAATTGTCCTATCATCCATGGGTAATCGTCGTCCATTGCAAAATCTATGTCGGGGATATTGCTCCAGTAGCAGAATTCGGTGTCGAACGATGATGATTGATGGTTGTCGTGAACAGCATTCGCCTTAAGTTCCATGGGGAACATGTAGCATCCACGCGATGAAACTGTCGAGGCCGTTTCCGAGCCTAGGATGAGTTTCTGCGGAAGGGTTTCGTAGGCTCGTAGATAATACTGTGGCTTGTAATTGAATCCAGGGATATCCAGGGCGGCGGCAAATCCGTTGTCGAGCACCGCGCCTATCTGGTCCATCCCGCATGTGACGGGGCGTGTGGGGTCTTCACGGTGGGCTATATCGAGAAGCATCTGCAATTCCTGCACACCGTCGGGTCCCCATTGGCTCGGCACTTCGTTACCTATGCTCCACATCACCACCGAGGCATTGTTGCGGTAGTGGCGCAGCATGTTGACCATATCCTTTTCAGCCCATTCGCCGAAAATAGAACCGTAGCCGTTGGGGCTTTTGGGACGGAAGCCCCAATCGTCGAAAGGTTCGACCATGAGCATCATACCCATTTCGTCGCACAGTTCCACAAGTTCGGGGGCCGGCATGTTGTGGGCGGTTCGTATGGCGTTAGCCCCCATATCCTTTAGCATCACAATCTGTCTGCGCAAGGCGGCGCGGTTCACTGCTGCGCCGAGCGGGCCGAGGTCGTGATGGTTGCATACGCCTTTGAACTTGGTGTATTCCCCGTTGAGGAAGAATCCTTTTTCAGGGATATATTCCAGCGAACGGATGCCGAATCTGGTGGAATATTCGTCGACAGGTTTGCCGTCTACGCTAAGGGTTGTGCGGGCGATATACAACGCCGGATTCTCGGTCGACCATCGTGAAGGTTTGGTTACAAGGAAATTCTGGGTGAACGGTTGCCCGTGGGAATAATATGTGGAATTATTGGTTGCCACGACGGTGCCGTCAGGGGCTATGATATCGGTTTTAACCCCTACGGCTTCACCTTTGGCCGCACCTTTGATTTCGGTTATGAGCTTGACTGATGCTTCACTGGCTGTTACATAGGGGGTGGTTATGTATGTGCCCCATGTCGGTACATGCACCCGCGACGTGGTGACAAGATGCACGTTGCGATACAGCCCTGCTCCGGGATACCATCGTGATGACTGCGGTTTGTTTTCCAATTCTACCGTGAGGGTGTTATCGCCGGGCTTTACCATTCCGTTGGGAAGGTTAAGGTAGAAAGAATTGTATCCGTAAGCCCATCCGCCCGCATATTTCCCGTTTACAGTGACCCGTGGGTTGCTCATTGCCCCGTCAAACACCAGTGTGAAATGCTGACCGGCAGTGTCGGCAACTTCGAAGGTGGTGGTATAGATGCCTTTCCCCATATAGGGAAGGCCGCCTGTGCGCCCGGTCTTTTCTGTTTTTTCCGTTTCGCCGTTCTGTTCCACGGCAACTATCTGAAGGTCGTGTTCGCGGGCGAACGGTTCATGTACGGCCCAGTCATGAGGCACCCTCACGTTTTGCCATGGGGCGCGTTTGCCGAGGCTGTCGACTTTCGCAAATTTCCAGCCTGTGTCGAGGGTGGTATGGGTTCGTGCGGCGAGCTGTGTGGCAGGTATAAGCAGCAAGCCTCCTGTAATGGCCGCTAAGTGAAATCGTTGTAGATTTTTCATGAGGTCAGATATTTTTCGGGATTATGAGGCCGGGGTTAATATGGCACGGGTGAAGGGTTCGAGTGCCGCTGTGGGGCGCCCGTTGTTGAAGCAGCCTTTGTGATACCCGGTATTTCCGGGTTCGGCTTCAGGTTCCCAATAGAATATGCCTTGGAGTGCGGCGTTGCCTGCAAATGCGCGCATAATCTTGTCGAGTGCATCGCCGCAGTCCTCTGCCTGGGTATGGTGGAAACCTATTTCGCAGAGCATGATGTTTTTATTGTAGCGTGTTTGTAGTTCCCTTATATTGCTGATGCAGTCGTTGATTGCCTGGTGGTCGGTCGACACACTCCATGATGCCCCGGAACCTTTTTCGATTATTGGATAGAGTGACATGCCGATGAGGTCATATTTCCCGCCATGCTTTTTAAGAAGGTCGAAGAACCATGTGTAGGTTCCCTTTTTATTGCCTTGGTCGAGATGGACGATTATCTGTGCATTCGGGCAGATGGCTTTAACGGCGTCATAACCTGCGTTCAGGAGCCGTGGGAATTCACCAGGGTTTTGGTCTTTCATTTCACCCATTGGATGCAGCATGCCGGGAGTTGTTTCATTTCCGATTTGCACCCATTCCGGCGTTATGTCTTCTTGCTTCAGTGACGAGAGTACATCGGTTATGTGGTCGCCTACAGCCTTGGCCATCTGCTCTGCCGTGTAATTCTGCCATGCAGACGGGATTACCTGTTTTCCGGGGTCAGCCCAGCTGTCTGAGAGATGGAAGTCAATCATTAGCCGCATACCTAGGGCATGGGCACGGCGTGCTTTTACAAGTACGTCTTCCTTGCCGTTATATTTGTTTTCCGGGTTCACCCATACGCGTAGACGGATGGCATTTACACCGCATTCGTCGCGGAGCAGTTTCATGCATTCGGTTTCTTTGTTCTTGGAGTTGTAGAATTTGCATCCTTTATCTTCCAATTCTGTAAGCCAGCTCACATCTGCCCCCTTTGCAAATCCTTTCGATTCGAATTCCGGTTCGTCGGGGGTATCAGGTTGCTCCGGTGCAGGTGGCGGTGTCGGTACAAACGGTTCCTTGTCATCGCCCCCGCATGATGTCATGCATGCGCATAGGCCGAGAAGGAAGGAATAGGTCAGAAATTGTTTTCTTAAAATAGATATATTCATTGGTTTAAGTTGATTAGGTAATCGGATTAATCGGGCGGGTGCAATTTTTATATCGATATTCCCGCTTTAACGAAGCCATATGCCTGTGATTTCGGCTGAGGCAGATGCATCGGCAGGAACACCGGGGAAAACTAGTTGCAACTTTTCAACTTCACCGATGCGCAGGGATGCTGTGCAGTCAGTGGGAACGAATTCGCGTTCTAGAAATCCTGGGAATGGGGCAGGGCATAATAGTGTCGGGCTTAATGTGAGGTCGTCCAACCTGACTACAAGCTCGCTGTCGGGTTTTAGCGAAAGTTTTTTGGAATATGTGAAGCCGTCACGGTCGACTAATGATACCGTTATTTCCTCGAGGTTGTTGACTTTGCCTGTCTTTACTATCAGTTCTTGAGGGGTTATGTCGGCTGCGACAGGGCTGATGTTATCGCCTACATAGCGTGTGAGTATAGTGTTTACAGGAATCTTACCTGCATTAACAGTTATTTTCAATGCATCCATTTTGATGGGTGCGTGTTTTACGGATTCAACGCGGCTTCGTCCCCATTCGTCAGGGATTGTGGAAATCTGGCATCCCTGCAGGCCGTCGGCGGCATTCAGCAATACCAACGGCTCATCCGGGTGCATAATCCGTGTGGTATAGAAGTTCCCTTCCGGGGCATCCCAGTCAAGAGGTGTGCCGTTATGGCTGCCGGGGAATGTGGCTGAATTTTCGGGTGTGACCGCTGTTATGCGATAGGAAAAGCTGGTAAGCCCTTCCAGTTGGTCGGCCGGGATTGTGGCCTCATATATGTATGGTGCCACTTTATACATGGTGTAAAGTGTGTTGTCATCGCGCCAAAATGAAGCATCCGATGGGTAAATAACCAATGAGTCAGGCTGCAACTCGCCAAAAGCTTCTGCTCGGATGGTAAGAGGTTTCCCTTTTACAATAGCCTTGGCCGGATGATGATTCACATGCAGCGGTATGCCGGTGACCGGGGGCGCCACATATTCGTTGAGTGCTATATTCCCCATTTTGGATGAAGGGTCGACGGTTGCCAGATGTGCCTGGTTTGAAGAGAGAAGATAGACCCCTGGTGCGATGTCGGCTGTCCCGTCGACGGCTTGTGTGAGGTCTGTGTCGTCACCTGTAAGGTGGCGCAGGCTGAATGACTTCCCTAATCCGGGCAGGTCGATTTTGATAGGATGCGTTGCCGGGATGATATGGGCGACTTCACGCGTAAGTGCGGGCTTGGCAAACGGGTCGGCACTGTATAGGACGTCGGGCATCATTTCAAGACGCCATGTCTGGTTGTCGATTTTATCAAGGAAATATGCCCCGCGACCGCTGTACGTTATAATCGGGGATGACCCGTAACCAGCTATATGGCGCAGGCTGTCGGGGGCGACAGGTATAACGTCGACATTGTTTGTATGAAAATATTCTGTCGGTGCATTAAGTAATGCGAGATTGCGGCGGTAGCTCACCGTTACATCCCCGAATATTGTATCGACGGGATATTTGCCAACATCAACCCCGTTTGGGATCGTCTGCATGACGTGTGAGGCTATTTTCATACCCAGTGCTTTCTGAGGCGTGTAGGCAAGGTTGAGATAATGGGTCTGATATTCGGTGTTGAACCTGGCCATATCGATGGGGTCGTAGGCGAACTGTGTTGCCCATTGGAATCCTTCGCGTGCGAATGTGCGTGCAACGGCAGGGAATATGTAGCTGTCAAGCATGTCGGCAGGGTCAAATTCGTAAACCACTTTGGCCTTGTTGCCGAATCCTTTGACATCTGCAAACGGTATGGCATAGTTATCGACATATGGTAGGAAGTTGCCTTTCTGCTCATGCCCCGACACAAGGCCGATAGGATACCATTGATAGGTCGTACCCTGGATGTCGGCGGCATAATATCCCGGAACCATATCCATGTTGTGACTAACATTATAAAGAAGCGGTTTGCGCCATCCGCCTTTGCGGGCGCTTTTCACCATTGTGTCGATATAGTCTGTAACCTGTTTGGGAGAGCTTTGGTGGCATGGCTCGTTGTTTATTTCAAGTGCTATGATGGAGCGGTCGTCGGCATAGCTCTTCCCTGTATATGGGTTGATATGTGCCACAAGGGCTTCCATGTATCGCTTCTGAGCCTTTATCGCTTCCTGGTCGGCATGGATGTTGCATTTTGGATAGTCATAGGAGTAGGCGCCGGTATCGATATTTTTTTCGGGATACCCGTTGCCGAAGTTTGTTTGTGCGGTGATTATTATGGAAATCCCGCGCTTTTCAAGTTGTGCTATTAGGTAGTCGAGCAAGGCAAGATGTTCGTTTTCGAGCAGATTGCCTTCGTTGTCAGATATCTCTACATCCCATAGATGCACCCTGTAGGCGTTCAGACCCAGGCGGCTGATGTGATATACGTCGCGGTCGATAGCGTCAGTGTGGTTCACATCCAGTGTTTTCATCGCTCTGTAGGCATGTGCGAACGGCAGGGTGTAGTTGGTGCCGTAAAAGCGCACCTCTTCGTGCGTGTCGGAACGGCGCATGCGTCCGTGGTTGTCGACATAGACAGAATACGGGTTTTCTGCCAAAATCAGTTGTTGGGTTGATGCAAGTAATGCTGTTACCGAAAGTGTTTTAAGTAAGCCTCTAATTTCGAATCTCATGGAATTAGTCTAAAATTTTGCAAATATACGCAAAAATGCGGTACTGATGTGGCAAAAAATCAAGTCGAAGTTGTTATTTTTGTAGAAATTTTTTCGAATCCGGGGAAATATGGCATAGTTGCTCTTCCGTTTGTTTCGGTGGATTGCGGGAGTCTGCCTGTCTCGGTTTCCAATCGGATTTAAAACTTATAAATCAACGAATATGAAGCCAAATTATTATACAGTTATCGCTATAGGAACGGTATTGGCGATGGGGATGTCGGGATGTTCTGTTTTTGATAAATTTCATAAACATCCGATTCAGGGCAGTGAAGGTAATGTTTCCGCCGATAGGACGGAGATAACATCGGATACTGCCGAAGGGCCGGTGCTTACACCTCCGAAACAGGGTGGTGCCGCTAAAAGTGGCTCACAGGTTACAACAAATGGCAAGGCAGTGAAAAATAAAAAGAGAAAGGGGGATAAGGTTACAGGTGTATCAAAAAGTGAGCTGGCCGAGGCCCGTCGCGAGGTGGCAGACGGAGAAAACCCTGAAGTTATTAATCCCGGGTCTTCTTCAGGAAAACAATCGCTTGCCGTGAATAATGCCTTGCCCGCAGATTTTACGATTAACGGCGAATGGACGATTTACAGCGTTCGCGGTAATGTTGTTACCGGGGAGGAGCGTCCTTACATAACGTTCGATCTTCCGGCAAAGAGGTTTTATGGTTCGAATGGCTGCAATATCATCAACGGTGACCTGCTGTCGGAAGCTCAGGATTCATTGAGGCTTGAAAATATAATCTCGACCATGAGAATGTGTCAGGACGCACCATTTGAATATCTTATAAACCTGGCTGTTTCTGATGTGAAAGGATACTCCGCCCGTCAGGAAGGCCCGGTTACATTCCTTAATCTTAAAGGAGCCGACGGGCAGACCGTGTTGGTGCTCCGTCGTCATAATATGGATTTCCTGAACGGTGCCTGGAAGGTGGAATCACTTAACGGAAAGCCTATGACTGGTGATGATGATGCCACCATGACGATAAATATACCTGACCTTAGGATTCATGGCACCACTGGTTGCAATATCTTTAACGGGTCGCTGTTTATCGACCCTGACAAGGTGAATTCGATGCAGTTTATGGATATTGCTACGACACGGATGATGTGTCCGCCTGATTCGCGTGAAACCGAATTCCTGCTCGGCCTTGAGAGTGTGGAAACTGCCAAGAGCCTCGGGGGCGACTCTATCGCGATGTACGACACAGAGGGTAACGAGATTTTCAAGATGGTGAAAATCGAGTTGCGTGACGAGGGTTCTGCCGAATAAAAATACGAATAATCAAACAACAGAGGAGACCTGATGACAAGTCTCCTCTGTTTGTTTGATTTTGCTATGTGTTATGTTTGATTTAAAAGGCTTTCTGCGAGGGAAGGGTGATTTCAAGGATTTTGCAAAGATAGGTGTGCTATACATGGCACTGGCATCGATACTGATGGGTGCGGTCATGTTCAGCTATATCTTTGCGTCGCCGGCATTGGTGTTGATGACAGCCGAGGGGTGGGTGTATCTGGCAATCGCATCGCTCGGGCATGCTGCAACGTTTGCGCTGGCGGCATATGCTGTCTACATGACAGTTGGTCTGACCGGGCTGAGGCGTCCGGCTGTCTGGGTCATGGTCGGATTTTGTGCGCTGTGTGTGATGGCGCTTGTAATAAACAGGCAGGTTTACGCCATATACCGTTTTCACATAAACGGATTTATACTTAATATGATTACCGGGCCTGGCGCAGGCAACATATTCGTATTCGATTTATGGATGGTTGTCAAGGAGTGCATGGTGTTGGCTCTGTTTGCGACTATGGCTATCGGGTTTTATTATCTCGCATCGTGGGTGTTTAGGAAAACCGGACGGGGATATGTGTGGCCTATAGGTGTGGTGATGGTGTTCTGCATTCTGTCCGGCCATCTTTATCATGCATACGGGGCTTTTACAAGGCATGTTGCTGTGACAAGGGCGGCGGTTTCGTTGCCATACTTCTATCCGCTTACCGCAAAAAGCCTGCTTACGAAACTTGGTGTAAAGGAGCCTGATGGTGATAAACTGGCCGATATGGCGGCAGCCTCAGGTGAAGTATGTTTCCCGGTTGAGCCGCTTACAACTATTCAGCCTGATTCTTTGCCCGACATTTACCTTATCCTTTTGGATTCATGGAATCCGAGGGGTTTTGATGCGGAAACAATGCCTAACGCATGGCGGTTTGCGGAGGATAATACCCGTTTTGCCGACCATCGCTCTTCGTCGAATGGAACGCGGTGCTCAGTGTTCGGCATCTATTTCGGCATTTCCGGTTATTATTGGGAGAGTTTCGAGGCTGCATGTGTCGCTCCTCCGTTGATTACACGTTTGCAGGAACTGGGTTATGAGATTCAGGCATATCCGTCGGCCAACCTGCATAACCCCGATTTCCGTAGCATGGTGTTCCGCACGGTAGATAATGTTAACGAGGCTGCAGAGGGGTGCAGCGTGCTTGAAAGCGATAGGGCGCTGACCGGGAAGTTCCTGGCTGATTTGGAATCTGATGAATCAGAAGCAGACCGACGTCCGCGATTTTCGTTTTTGTTCTACGACCTTCCCCATGCCATAGCGTTGCCGCCTGAAAACAATACGCATTTCACCCCGGCTTGGGCATATGCCGATTATACGCGTCTTGACAATGACTTGGATCCCACGGAATTCTGGAATTTGTATCGTAATTGCCTTTGGGAGGATGACAAGTTGCTTGGTGAGGTTTTTGCTGCAATCGAGAATCATGAGCGGGCTACGGGCCGCGAAGCCTTGGTGATACTTACTGGCGACCATGGCCAGGAATTCAATGAAACAGGGAAAAACTATTGGGGGCATAGCGGGAACTATTCAAAGTCGCAAATCGGTGTGCCCTTGGCCGTTCGTTTCCCCGGCGGGTCAGAAGCCGGTAAGGTCTATACTCACCGCACCACGCATTATGATTTTGTGCCGACACTGATGGGCAGGTATCTTGGTGTTACAAATTCCCCTGAGTCGTATTCATTCGGCTATGACCTCACCGACACTGCTGCTGATCGTGGCTGGCACGTTTCCGGAAGCAATCTGAATTTCGCGTTTATTACCCCAGGCGACACTATCCTGGAAAAAGGTGGCGCCGGTGAATTCTATGTTTACGACCCGCAAATGAATCCCATAGCGGATTATGATGTAAATGCGGCAGAAATGGCAGCCGCATTGAACCGTCTTAACCGTTTCTTCAGGAAATAGGCCACGATTTACTTATGGGGAAGCCATTGTGACAGCCTTGCGCCATCCGGGCGAAAAACACGGCGGTGTGTCAAAAAAATTGACACACCGCCGCTATATTGTGCATGTTTATTTCTGAATCATCCGCATTTGGAGGTGCCGCATGAGGTGCATATGAGGCAGCCTTCCTGGTAGATGAGGGTTTCCTGACCGCAATTTGGGCAGCGTTGACCTGATGCCTGGGTGCCGTTTGGCAGGTATTTTTTCAAAGCGCGTTCAACGCCCATTTTCCAAGTGTTGATACTCTTGGAATCGAGTTCAAGACCTCCTACAAGTTTGAGAACCTGGTCGATAGGCATTCCGTAGCGGAGTACTCCCGAAATCAGTTTGGCGTAATTCCAGTATTCGGGGTTGAATTTGTCCGACAAACCTTCGATTGTGGTTTTGTGTCCGCGCTTGTTCACAAACTGGAAGTCGTAACGTTTTGTGCCGTCAGGTGTTATCGCCTTGATGATTTTTCCGTGGTTCACCGACTTGGGGCAGAAAATCCCGTCATCATCATCGGCAAGGCCGGTGAAGATTTCATACGGACGTCCGTCCATAAGGCCCACGAATGCAATCCATTTTTCTTTGTTGTTCTGGAAACGTACCACGTCGGCATCAAGCTCGATTGGGCGTTTAAGGAGCATGTGGTGTACATTGTCCGACGATGTGGCAGGGGTTTCGTTTTGCTTCTTCTTGTTTTCAAGGGCTATAAGCACACCTGACCGTGAGCCGTCGCGATAAACCGTGCATCCTTTGCATCCTGCCCGCCATGCTTCCACATAGAGCCTGTTGACCAGTTCTTCGCTGACGTCGGCAGGGAGGTTGATGGTTACTGAAATCGAGTGGTCGACCCATTTTTGGATTCGGCCCTGCATTTTCACCTTCTCGAGCCAGTCGATGTCGTTTGACGTAGCACCTGCATAGGGCGACCGCGCAACCAAGGCGTCAAGTTCATCCTGGGTATAGTCGGATTTAGCCTCGATGCCGTTCACTTTCATCCATTCAATGAATTTGGGGTGATAGACAACGTATTCCTCGAATGCGTCGCCGGTTTCGTCAACATAGTCGATTTTTACTTCGGCATCGTTGGGATTCACTTTGCGGCGGCGTTTATAAACGGGCATGAATACGGGTTCGATGCCTGAAGTGGTGCGTGTCATAAGGCTCGTGGTCCCGGTCGGGGCAATTGTGAGGCAGGCGATGTTTCGGCGTCCGTGCACCAGCATCTGCTCATACATTGCCGGATCCTCGGCTTTAAGGCGCAACATGAACGGGTTGTTTTTCTCGCGGTCGGCATCGAACACTTCGAATGCACCACGTTCAGCTGCCATTTCCACCGATGAGCCGTAGGCTGCCAATGCAAGGCGGCGGTGCACATCTTCGGAAAATGCCGTGGCCTCAGGGGTCCCGTAACGCAGCCCCATGGCTGCAAGCATGTCGCCTTCGGCAGTTGTGCCAACACCGGTGCGCCGTCCACGCAGGGTTTTTGTGCGGATTTTTTCCCATAGATGGCGTTCCGGCCATTTTACTTCTTCCGTTTCCGGGTCAGAATCGATTTTGCTTAGGATGGCATCGATTTTTTCCATTTCAAGGTCGATGATATCGTCCATTATGCGCTGGGCTTTTGCCACATGGATGCGGAAAAGGTCGTAATCGAACTCGGCCTGCGGTGTAAAGGGATGCTTTACGTAGGAATACAGGTTGATGGCCAGGAGGCGGCATGAATCGTAGGGACAGAGCGGGATTTCTCCGCAAGGGTTGGTGGAGATGGTGCGGAATCCGAGGTCGGCATAGCAGTCGGGCAATGATTCACGTGTGATTGTATCCCAGAACAACACCCCGGGTTCGGCCGATTTCCATGCGTTATGGATGATTTTATCCCAAAATGCCTTGGCGTCGATTTCTTTTTCTGTTTCAGGATTGGCGGAATCAACAGGATATGTCTGCCGATAAGGGGTGCCTTCCGTAACGGCATGCATGAAATCATCGTCGATACGAACCGATACGTTGGCCCCGGTTACTTTCCCTTCGGTCATTTTAGCATCCACGAAGGCTTCCGAATCGGGATGTTTGATGCTTACGGTGAGCATGAGTGCACCACGCCGTCCGTCCTGGGCTACTTCCCTGGTAGAGTTCGAATAGCGCTCCATGAACGGTACGAGGCCGGTAGATGTAAGGGCGGAGTTTTTAACAGGTGTGCCTTTCGGGCGTATATGGCTGAGGTCATGCCCCACGCCGCCGCGTCGTTTCATAAGCTGCACCTGCTCTTCGTCGATGCGGATAACCCCTCCATAAGAATCGGGGTTCCCGTCCAGGCCGATTACAAAGCAGTTTGACAGGGATCCGACCTGGTAATTGTTGCCGATTCCCGACATGGGGCTTCCCTGTGGCACGATGTAGCGGAAGTCTTTGAGGTATGAGAATACCTCCTCCTCACTCATCGGGTTGGGGTAGTTGCTTTCTATACGTGCCACTTCGGCGGCAATGCGATGGTGCATGTCGTCGGGGGTGAGTTCGTATATATTGCCAAAGGAGTCCTTCAGGGCGTATTTGCTTACCCATACACGTGCGGCAAGCTCGTCGCCTCCAAAGTAACGGAGGCTTTCCGAGAAAGCCTCATCATAGTTATACGTCTTTTTTTCGTTTTCCACGATGGTTTGTTTTGAATAGCGTCGTTAATAATATACCCGGATATGGTGTGCCGGAAATTTTGGAAAAAAGGCCGGTCATTTAAGTCGGTATATACACTTGCTGGAAATAAGACACTGCAAACTTCGCAATTTTTCCTGATTAATCCAAAACGGAACGGAATAAAGAGGCCCTGATGTTGATAAGTTTTCCATTTGCATCTGTAAGTGGGTGATTTGCAGGATGCTGTTGTTTTGGTGTGTGGTTAGAAGTTTCCCGAAACAAAATAATAATATTATCTTTGCCTTTGAAAAAAAACAAAAATAAGGTTTTATATGGAAGAAACTGACAATTATTGGGAGAACAGGCGCACTATTCGCCGTTATGCCGACAGGGATGTGCCGTCGGAGTTGCTTGACGGGTTGCTTTTGAAGGCTTCGCATGCCCCGACAACAGGGAATATGCAGCTCTATAGTGTGATTGTCACACGTGACGAAGATGCCCGGCAGAAACTGGCACCGTTGCATTTCAACCAGCCTCAGGTAGTGTCGGCGCCTGTGGTGCTTACGTTCTGTGCCGATTTCCACCGTATGTCGCGTTGGTGCGAGGAACGTGCGGCAGAGCCTTGCTATGATAACCTGCAGTCGTTTGTGGCCGCTTTTATCGACACTGTGGCATTTGCCCAGCAATTTAATACCCTTGCCGAACTTTCGGGATTGGGATGCTGCTGGTTAGGTACTACGACTTACAATGCCCGGCAGATTGCCGAAGTGTTGGAGCTGCCTGAACTTGTCGTGCCGGTCATAACCTTGACCGTGGGTTATCCGGCCGAGGACGGGGTTGATGTCGGCCGGTTGCCCCTGGAAGCTGTAGTGCATAACGGTAAATACTCGGATTACACGTGCGAAAGGATAGATGAGCTGTATGCGGAGAAAGAAGCACGTGAGGATTCGATGCGTTTTGTCGCTGAGAATGGGAAAAGGACACTTGCACAGGTGTTTACCGACGTGCGTTATCCGCGTGCAAATAACGAGCATTTCTCTGACCTGTTCCTTGATTTCCTGTGTTCTTCACGGTTCCTCCGGCGCCATTGGTAAATATTAGGCTGAAAACCGGGGCCGGCGGGGATTTGTTATAAGATAACGTAGTCAAACATCTTTATTCGTTTTATTATTAAATCTATGTCACAAACAATGAATACATCTGACTGCATCCTCAAGGGTGTGAGAGGGCAGATGCTGACATTTAAGGCCGACCCGTTCTTTAACAGTGAGAAGGATTGTTACGATTATTATTCCGACGGGCTGTTGGTTATCCTGGACGGTAGGATTGCGGCCATAGGCGATTATGATGACATAGCTCCTGTTTACCCCGGGCTTAAGGATGTTGATGAATATCACGATGCTCTGATTGTGCCTGGATTTGTCGATTGCCATACCCATTACGTGCAGTTGCCAATGATCGGTTCTTATGGTGACACCCTTCTCGACTGGCTTGACAGGTACACATTCCCTACAGAAACCAGATTCAATGACAAAGGGTTTGCCGACGAGGTGGCAAGAGTTTTTTTCCGGCATGTTCTCGCAAATGGCACCACGACGGCCAATGTGTTCTCAACCACATTTGAAGCCTCTGTCGATGCATTTTTTCAAGAATCAGAGCGCTATAACACCCGGATGATTTCGGGGAAGGTGCTCCAGGATCGTAACCTGCCTGAAGCACTCAGCGACATCTCTGCCGAGGAGTCTGTGGCTTTGTCGGAAACGCTCCTGCAAAAATGGCACAACCGTGGGCGTCAGCTGTATGCCGTCATACCCCGTTTCGCCCCTACAAGTACCCCCATGCAGCTCAGGCTTGCCGGAGAGCTGTACCAACGGCACAGCGGCCGTGGTGTCTATATGCACACCCATCTTGATGAAGCGGAAAATGAGATTGAGTGGGTTAAATGCCTTTTCCCTGGAGCATCGGATTACACAGATGTGTACCGGCGCTTTGGGTTACTTGGCAGCCGCTCTGTGATGGCTCATTGCTGCATAGTCAGCGATCGTGAATGGGAGGTGCTGCATGATTACGGATGCGGGGTGGTGCACTGCCCGTCATCCAACCTGTTTTTGGGTGATGGCGAATTCAAGTGCTTCGATGCAAAGAATCCGTTGCGTCCTTGCAACGTCGGGATTGGGACCGATGTAGGGGGTGGAACAAATTTCTCTGTAGTGCGTCAGCTTGGTGAGGCATACAAAGTGGCTATGCTGCATGGAAACAGCCTGAGTGCTTTGAGGTGTTTCTATATGGCAACCCGTGGCGGGGCGGAAACCTTGGGGCTGAGTCATGCTATAGGCTCGTTGAAGCCGGGATATGAGGCTGATATAGCCGTACTTGATTTTAAGCCCGACGAATTTGTGGAGTGGCGGATGGGGTTTGCTGAAAATCTGGCTGAAAAATTATTCATACTGCAGACATTGGCTCCTGATAACATGAACAGGGCGACATATGTGGCCGGAAAGAAGGTGTTCGACCGTTTGCGCACGGGCAGCCGGTTTATGTATGCTGCCGATATTCGGTGAAATTCTGCCGTTTCTTGCGTCCTCTCGGAAAACAAAAAATCCCTATTTCGTTTGGAAATCAGGATTTTACTATCTTTTGCTTTTCTTCTAAGTGGTGCTACCAGAACCTGAGTTTCTGAATGAATACGAATGAATTTGAATGACTTGTTTAGGCAAAATACTGAATAATAGCACAATATAAACTTTGATGAATTTTGCCGATTTTCAGATTTATTCAAAAAACGTGGTGACCTGTGTGGTGACCCGACTTGACAAATTGCGGTTTGGGTTGTTATATTTGCAGAACCAAAGTGGCTGATTGTGAACGAATGCAAATGCCTCCTTTTTTTCTGCGCCGGAACCCCAGCCGATAGAGCTTCCGGAAATAACCTTTCCTGACGACTATGCCAAGAGCAACGATGTCCGCGAACTGGCAAAGGCTGTTACCACGCAGAACACTTCCATGGAGAAGCTGGCGACCGGGATGTCGTCTGTCAAAGACGCATTTGGCAAGATGTTCGACTATGACCCTGCCAAGCTCATCACGGAGGCATCCGAGGCATCTGCCAAACAGATGCTGAAAGATATGTCTGACAAGTTTGACAATACTGTGCTGAAGGCTCAGATACAGCAGAAAAATCCGGGCATCACAGGCGACGACATGACCTCCATCAACACAAATCTACGCAAGATAAATGAAGGGCTTGCCAATCTGAACGATTGCGCCAGACTGAGGAAATGGAACAGAATCCTCATGATTGTCGTGACAGTTCTGTTTGTCATATCCGCAGGAACCGTCTACTGGGTTGTAAGTCTCAGAAGTGAGCGCAATGAGCTGGTGAAGGTCGAATGGCTCTACCGCTATGTCCGTCCCAGTATTCGGAATCCGAATACACTTGCCGATGTAGAAGCCCGGATGTTTGACGGTACTGACGAGCAGCGCGACAGCATCAAATCCGATGCATTCACCAGAGAAGCCAATGGGTTGCCATTCCGTAGTTTCACGCCACACGATGACTGGAAGCCAAAGTCTCCGGAGCCGGAAAAGTCCAAGTCAGACTCAGAGGAAGAAGATTCCGGAGGCTGGTTTGACTGGATAACGCGCAAGACACCACAGGAAGAAGCCGCACTCCGCGATGTCCGCAACAATCCCAATATCCCCGAGGGAGCCAAACCGTAACCAACAGCAACGCCACCGAGAGAAGCCTGACTCGGTGGCGTTAATTTCTTGCTTTATATCTTGTTTAGAATACATATCCAAGACCGACGCTTACACGATATTCGTGCATCTTAACATCGGTTTTTATTACATCAAGCATACCAAATGCACCTGTTATATCTACTCGGAAGCGGTCGATAATTACAGCGGCCCGAATATTCCAAGCCACATCAAAGCGACGCATCAAGGTCTTATACATATTTTCTTCAAATATTTCCGTCTGATCTTCATCCACCTTAGTCCGTGCGGAAAATCCGATTACAGGTTCCGGACCCGTTGAAAGAAACAAGCTGCCTCGTTTGAAGATATCAAATTTGTAACCAGCCGACAATGGTATTCGTAAACCTATCTTCCGCACTGGCGGATCATAGGTTTTTGAAGGTTCCGATGGTGTTCCCGCCCCAATGGTAATATTATCGTAGCGGTAGTTGTCAATAAAGAAGCGGGCGCCGGGTTCAAAGAAGAAATTTTTGCCAAAGAGCCACATATAATCAGCTCCGACACTTATTCCGCCGCCAGGCTTGAACATCTTGAATGAGCCGTTTGCGAGTTTCCATTTTCCCGGAATGGAGGCATCATAAGCTATGGTTACAGTCCAGTGGTCGCGGTCGGAGGGCAGAACATCTTCGTCAATGTCCTGTGCATTGGCAGCGAGAACTGAAAGTGCGGTTATCGCGGAAAGAAGGATATGTTTCATCGTTTACTTTACAATGATTTTCTTGCCACACTGTATGTGGATTGTTCCCGGTTGTGGATCGCTGACTTTGCGGCCCGACAAGTCGTAAAATGTTTCAGCACTGTTGTCGCTATCGGTCACGATGTTCTCTATACCTGAATTATTGTCAGGATTGTATGTAAACACTCCTTTCTGCATATAGAGGTATATCTTGCCGTTGAAAAGCACCGATTCATAAGGCCAGTATTCGTGGGTGTCGAATATATCACTCCGTGCGATACGTGCCCATGTTTTACCTTTGTCAGAGGATTTAAAGATATGAATATCATGATGGATAGAACAAGCCCCCACACAATATACAATATTGGTGTTTTCAGGGTCGAACATCACGTTATAGGCATAACGCTTCTTATTTTTCAGTATGTCATAGACAGACTTCGTCTGTCCAATCACAAAGTTAATAATAAAATCCCGAATCCCAACTATATAAGCCCAACAAAATCATCACATTGTCTTCAAATTATAACGTACTCATTTCGTGTACTCATTTCCCGGAGGTGCCGAGAGTTCTGGTTCTTGGCTGAAAAATGCGCCACTTGAATCGTGGATTTAATATAATTTTAGATTTTAGCGTGGTGACGTAACTATTCAGCGAAATCCCTTCTTGATTTTCAGACGCTTACCAATGCACCAATTTCATAAATCACAGAAAATGGATGTTATTTTTGTTGGTCTCAAAAATAACATATTTTATAAGTTATTGATTATTAGTATTATTTGTTTTACTTATTCGCTGAATAGTTACGTGGTGACCCGGCAAAAATTTGGCTGAGGTCACCACCTTTTTATCGTTGGAATATAGTTAAAGCCTGTTAAAGTTTGGGGTTGCGTGGCGGTGATGTGGGGTTGAATGACGCTGAATGGATTTGGATGAATTTGAAATATGCTCTGATTATCAGCGCATTAACCCACCGTAATAAAGGATGTGTGCCTGTCGCGACACGCATAATGAGCAGTATTTCAGCATGTTAGCATGAGCGTGGTGACTTTTGTGGGGTCAATGTAAAAAAGCGGTTGTTAAAAAAGGGAATTATAGCGAACTTTGCCGAATGAAGCAATGGCAGGTGTTAGGGGCGATCTTTCCGGCCTTTATAACAGAGAATTTTGAGTTTGTCGATTATAAGGAATGCGACAATCGCCCTGACTACTGGCTTTACGAGCGCGGTTACATGTCGCGAGAGGACTATAAGAAAGGTGCGGTAAGGGAGTATGGCTTTACCGAAGAACGCGTCATACAGGGTTTTCCCATACGAGGCAAAGCGGTCTTCCTGCATGTGAGGCGCAGAAAATGGCGTGACACCAGTGACGTAAGTATCCTCACCTATGACTACGACATGACGGAAGATGGCTCACGCCTGACCCCCGAGTTCGTAGCTTCTTTAAAAGAGGAGGATTGAATCCACCCCCGAGAGCATCCGTTCGATAGCGGCGGACAATTCCGCACTGTCTCAGAGACATTCCGCAACCACTATGACACAATCCTGAACTGCTTCTTAAACCGTTCCACCAATGCCGGGGCCGAATCGTTCAATGCCAAATTCAAAGCATTCCGAAGCCAGTTCAGGGGTGTCACCGACATTCCGTTCTTCCTTTTTCGACTATCAAAACTATGCGCCTAAAAATATTTTTACTCTCGGGTAAATTTTTAACAATTCAACCGGGTTTTGCTACTGACCCTGAAAATCGTGTTTGCATAGAAGGCGGTGTGTCAAAATCCAATATTTTGGCACACCGCTGTGGTTTTCGTCCGTATGGCGAGGGCGCTGTCAGAATGGTTCAGATGGCAGGGGATTGCGGGTGAGGCTGAAGGGAGTTGGCCGAGGTCAATGACCGAAGCCGAATCCTGCAAGCGACGACCCGGATGAGCCATTATGCCCCCCTCTTTATCCGGGTCTGTCTTAATCGGCTATGAATGTCTTTTCAATCGCGGCAACATCCTCTTGCAGTTGTTTCTCGAACGGGAGTCGTTGTTCGATGTTTTTGCAGGCATAAATCACAGTTGCGTGATTGCGTGAAAGGCGTGTGCCGATGGCTGTAAGGGGCATTTTGGCATGCTTTTTGGCCATATACATTACCATTTGTCGGGCATCGGATATCTCGCGTTTGCGTGATTTGGTGAATATGGCTTCGGGGTCGATGTTGAAATGCGATGCCACCCCTTGTGTAATCATTTCGAAATTTATGGTGCGGCGGTGCATTTTCACCACGTTGGCCATCACGTGGCGCGCTAGGTCAACCGTTATGTCGCGGTTCATCACCGTTGCATGGGCTAAAAGAGAAACAACGATGCCTTCGAGTTCGCGCACGCTGTCGGTTACGTTTTCTGCTATGAAATCCATAACCTCTTCGGGAAGGCGCAATCCGTCCTGGTCGGCTTTAAGGCGCAGCACGTTGCGGCGCAACTGCAAGTCGGGGCGCTCAAGCTCCACGGTCATACCCCATTTGAACCTCGACAACAGGCGGTCGGTCATACCCTTGAGCTGGGTGGGGCAGCAGTCGCTCGACAATATTATCTGCTTTTGGTTCTGATGCAGATGGTTGAATATGTGGAAGAATGTGCCTTGGGTGCGTGGCTTGTCGATGAGGTCTTGTATGTCATCAATTATCAAAGTGTCGATACTTTGATAAAAGTTGATGAATTCGTTAATCTTGCCGTTATGTGATGCAACGGTATATTGGCTTTCGAACAAACGCGCACTGACATACAGGATGCGGGCCAACGGGTTGTTTTCCCTGATTTTGATGCCGATTGCCTGGATGAGGTGGGTTTTCCCTACACCTGTAGGGCCGAAAACAAATAACGGGTTGAACGTTTTGCATTTCGGATCGTTGGCGATTGCCTCACCTATCGCCTTGGCTATTTTATTAGAGGTGGAACCGCAATAATTTTCAAAGGTATACTTGGGGTTGAGTTGCGAATTGAAGGTCGCCTCCACCTTGGTTTGGAAAAGGTCGGTAGCCGCCGGGCGTTTCAGGGCAGGGGAGGAGGAAAGCCCTGCCTCGTCGATGCCTGTGTCGGGACGGTTGCTGATTTGGTTGTAGTGATAAAACAACCTTACCTCTTCGCCATAAACACGGCGAAGGGTGGCACCGAGTATTGTCAGATAAGTATCTTCCAGATGCTCGGCAAAGAACGGCGAAGGCACGCTCAATGTCAGTCGCCCGTTTTCAAATCCGAGCGACGTCACAGGCTTGAACCAGGCGTCGTATTGTTCGGGGCGGATATTGTCGGCGATTATGCGCAAACAATCCTCCCACAATTGTTGATGGGTTTTGCTCATCGGTTTGTGTATACCTTTTTATTAAAGAATGATTTTTTTGAATCACTCAGAAATTGTAACCGCCTTGAATTCCATGGTTAGAAGGATTGGGCGGAGATTGACCTTTTTTCCAGTACAAATTTCCACCAATTTTTGTTGAAAAACAAATCCGGTTTTACTTGTTTTTTTGAGGGAAAACAAACGCGGCTGTTTTTCAGGCGGTTATAAAAATGTTAAAGTGCTGCTACCGATGGATGATTGGAGAGGGCTGAATGATAGCCAGTTATGGTTTAATGACTTTGTGGGCATTGGTTATGCCCCGGTGAGCTAATTTCATAATCGCCACAACTTTATTGCCTAGAGTGGTAGGTCTGTAAAAATTGCGGCAAATTTTACTATTCGGAATCATTCCGAATAAATAATGCGGGCTTGTTTTGTTTTGAAAAGCTTGGAATCCGTGCTTGGGTTTTCGCTTTGGCTTGGGGATGTTTTTGTGGGTTCAACCCTGCATTAACTAACGTTAACAACAATGGCCTTGGTGCGACACAGGGGCGTTTTTTAGCTTATTTTTAAGCTAAGTTAGTGGTTGTTAATGAACTAAATTTGGCGGTTAGTTGTATTATTCGTAACTTTGTACCCGAAAGAGCAAATAATGGGTGCTACAGAGGTGGCGCCATAGCCGAAACTCGGCAAGGAAACCGGTCGATGACAAAACAAAGACACAGTTCCCGAGGGATTGCTTTTATAGTATATAATTAATCACTTCACATGTGATTTTGCATCGCTCTTGTGATTGATTCCCCGATAAGGATTCCACGTAGAAGCCCATGCACCTGTTGGCGGGTGTGGGGGCGTTTGTGCGGGATTGCGGAAACATGGGTTGTGTTTGCCCCTATCGGTTGCTCCCGGGAGGTTTCCTGAATTATGAACCTCAAATTATGATAATGAAAAAACTTTTTGCTTTAATTGCAGGTTTTGTTATGTTGCTTTTAATGACTTCGGCGTTTGTTGATAAACGTCAGGAGGCGGTTCTTGGAGAGAAGGCACCAGCGTTGGTGATAAATAGTTGCGACGGTGAAATGTCGCTCGAATCTCTCGAAGGAAACTGGGTGATTCTTTCGTTTTGGTCGGCTGCCGACGCGCAGTCACGAATGATGCAAAATGATGTAGCGGCTTACGTTCGCGGTATTTCCGACCCAGGCAAAGCACATAACCTCGAGATTGTATCGGTTAATTTTGACCGTTCCGAGAATCTTATGAAAGAGATAGTGCGGCTTGACAATCTTGACGAGAACTCGCAATTTCACATCGAAGATGCCGACGAGGCATATGCCCTCCGTCAGGCTTATCGAATGAACGAAGGTCTGCGAACTTTTGTAATCAATCCAAAAGGGGAACTGGTAGCAGCCGACCCGACGATTTCTGACCTTCAGGCTATCATCGGCTAAATTCTATCTTTTTGATAAACACAAAAACGCCCACGGGGAATCCCCCCGTGGGCGTTTTGTTTCACTATGGTGGTGCTGTTTGCAATTAGTCCGCACTTGGTCTTTATCCGGCTCAAAGTGGTTGTTGGTTATACACAAAAAAGAGTTACCGTTTTGGTAACTCTTTTGTAGCGAATCCGGGAATCGAACCCGGGTCTCCACCGTGAGAGGGTGGCGTGCTAGGCCACTACACTAAATCGCCGTTAGCTGTTTTTTGTTGTTCAATCGCGCTTGCCGCTGCAAGCTTTTGTTTTGAACGATGCAAAGGTAGTGAGTTTTTCTGATATTGCCAAATGTTTCACGATATTTTTTGTGTGAAAGAAGCTAAGAAGTTGAGAAATTAAGAAATTAAGAAGCCAGGTTGGTTATATCGGTAATGCAGTTTTTTATGTTTAAACCAGCGGGTTGTTATCACCGGTTTCGATTTTTGGCAACTTGACTTCTTAATTTCTGAATTTCTCAACTTCTTCCCATTATTATCCGCAATGGAAGTACTGGTCAACTAGGGTGCGCATTAACTCGGGATTTTTGTTTGCTTTTTCCGAGAGGTCATTATCGTTAAATGCACGCAAATTGCGAATCAGACCGTTAATCATCGCGGGAGGGAACACCCCATGGGCTTCATAGACATTGCGACTGGCGTCGAGGCAATCCGCGCTTTGGGCGCAGTTCGTTGGGAGCTGTTGCAGGCGTGCCACCCGGTCGGCGTTGGCTTCGTCATGGATATTTACGCTTACATATGTGTCATCTGCCACTTTCAGTGCGTCCGGCATTTCAAAACCGTGGCGAGCGGCCACTGCAAGACCGGCGAGAAGGAGGTATATGTCAGCCGACCCGTCAGCCGACCGGATTTCGACAGTCTGTTTTTGAGACGCGTCGAAACCTGATGGCTGCTCAAGGGGATTGGCGAGAACGCTCATGTCGCTGTCGGCAGTCCAGCCTAATGGCACACGCACCAGTACGGAGCGGTTGCGGTCGCCCCAGCATACGTTTGTGGGGGCTTCCTGATGTGGTACAAGGCGGAAGTAGCTTGTCGGGTTTGTGTTGCCGAAGGCTGTAATGGATGGTGCCATATCCATAAGGCCGGCAATCATACGGCGTGCATCGTCGCTCAACTGTTTGTTTGCCCCTAGCATGACGTTACGTCCGTCGCGGGTCAGACGCATGTGGATATGCAGCCCGGAGCCAGCTTTGCCTGTTGTGATTTTTGGCGCGAAAGTCACATTGAATCCCATTTGGAAAGCGAGATTGCGGATAACCCATTTGGCCAGCATCAGTTGGTCGGCAGCTTCTTCGGCAGCAACAGGGAGGAATTCGATTTCGTTCTGCTCATAGTTCATCCCTTCAAGAGTGAAATTGCCGACCTCGGAATGGCCGTATTTGATGCGCCCGCCGGTCTGGGCTATATATTGCATGCATTTCGACCGGAATTCGTTGAACTTGGCATATGGTGCTGATTCGTGATAGCCGCGCTGGTCGGTGGCAGGAAACATCCCGTCGTCGGGAGAGATGACATAGTATTCAAGTTCGCCCATTGCCTCGAATTCCAGCCCGGTTTCGTTGTGGAATGCACGGCATGCTTTTCGCAAGGTTTGCTCAGGCGAAGTTGCAAGCGGGTTGCCATCCTTATCGAAGAAGCTGCAAAGCATGCTGATGGTCGGGATTTCGGCAAATGGGTCGCGGAATGCCGTGGCATAGCGTGGAACCACGTAAAGGTCGCTGTTGCCGGCTTCGATGAATGAAAACAGGCTGGAGCCGTCAACACGTTCGCCCGAGGTGAGTATAGTTTTCAGGTAGCCGAGGTCGTTGATAACGAAATTAAGGGTTTTCAAACGCCCGTCGCCTGCGGGATACATGAAGTTGACCATTTCAATATCGTTTTTCACGATATATTCGATGATGTCGTTACGGGTGAACATTTTAGGCTCTTTGCCGAGAAATTTCACCACAAGGTTTTTTGTAAGTGCAATCTTATCCATTACTGAAAGATTTTTGTTTTGTATATATACAGATTTAAGGTGTGGTTGGTTTAAGGTTGGTGCTGGCTGGGAATGGCCGGCCGTCCTGCTTTGCAGGATAAGTTATGGGGATGGTATCAGTCGAGGATGATGTCGCCGAAAAACTCCGGCCGGTGGAAATCCGGGGCAGGTGTTTTGATCGGGGCCCAGCTGAGATAGTGGGGTTGGGACGTGGCTTCGGCACATTTGTTGAAATTACCGCGCATGGACACCGGCTTGCCGTTATATTCTATCCCTAGGATTTCGAGCGGGATTGCCATCACTACACTCCATATAAACGAGCCTTCGACTTCCTGAAACGGCCTGTTGCCAACGGATGCGTAACGTCCGATTTTTTGCAATAGTTCGCCAGGAAGCTGTGCGCATTCATTACTTCGGGTGCAGAAGGCTGCATTGATTGTGCCTATGCAGTTAAGTTCGAAGGCCCAGTATGCCTCGGTTGAGGAACCGGGTGATACAAAGAATTCCACACACGAGTCTTCGCTTACCGGGGAGTTGTCGGTGTAGTGTACCGCCCGTAGATAGTTGCACCGCACAAGGAAATCCAGGTAGATAAATTTGCCGGAATGTGCGGCAGTAATGACTGTGAGCGGGCGGTAAGGGAATTCTCCCGGCCAGTTTAATGATTCCACTGAAAAGCGTGCGCCCCCGTCTTCAAGGGCGTTTGCCACTTCTTCAAGCGAAAGATTGTCGAGAGCGGGAGTATATGGTATGTGAAGTGTCTTGTTCATGCCTTTATGATGTTTTGAAAAGCATCATATGGCCATATAGCCGGAGATGCCTTTATAAAGACCCACAAGCGCCATTATGAAAAGTATGGCGCTGATTATGCGGTTGAATATCCATAGCGAGCGTACGTTGAAGTGCGCCCTGGCCTTGTTGATGAAATATGTTATCAGCCACCACCAGATCAAGGCTCCCCCGAAAATGGAGGCATATCCCAGGATATAATGATAGTAGCGGAATTCGGGCAAAAGAAAGTTGAACCGTGCAAACAGGCCGATTATAAAGAAAAGTATAAGCGGGTTGGCAAAGGTAAAAAGAAATCCGGTGCCGAAATCTTTCCAGAATGTGTTGGGCGCGTTATCGGGTTTCTTTAAGGCCAATGTCGGGTTTTTCTTGAACAGGTATAATGCGAACGCGATAAGCACCACGCTGCCTATTATCTGCAACAATAGTTCTTTCGCGATTATGAAATCGGTTATGAATGACAGCCCCAGCCCCGTGAGCAGGCTGTAGGTAAGGTCGGAAAGGGCGGCACCTACGCCTGTGAACAATGCCGGCCGCCTCCCTTTGTTGAGGGTGCGCTGTATAACCAGCATGCCTATCGGCCCCATAGGAGCCGATATGAATATGCCGATTAGCAGTCCCGAGCTTATTATGTGCCAGAAATATTCCATTAACATGCAAATTTAGAAAAATTCCGACCATGATGCAAGTTTGTAACTATGAAGTCGTCATGACTTTTTCTTTAGAACACCTTTTATTCGGCCTTTTTGTTTGTTTCCGTCCTATTTTACCTGGAAGTAACCTTGGCAGTTCGGTTCTTATTCCGGCATTTTATGCCCATGTGCTTTGATGTAAATATGGATTCAGGCGGTGTATCCGAATCGTCGATTCGGATACACCGCCTGAGGGTGATTGGTCGGGATGCTGTTTTTATTTCACAAGTACTTTGAACGGGGTTCCGTCAACGCGTACGATATAAAGCCCGGCGGGAACTTCGAGCGAGGGTTGCAGGCGCCCGTACATATCGAATACCTCTGCGTTTTGATAATTCCCGTTGACAACGATTCTTCCGGTTTCGGTATAGACGGATATCTGCTTATCTGTAATGTCGCTGCTGATTTCGTCAACATCTGCCACCGAGTTTGTTGCAAATACGGCGAATGAGTGGGCCGGGAGTGTCACTGACAGGCTTGTCCCCGTCCCGGTCAAGGTCGGTTCCGTGCCATAGGAGGTGGCAATCAGCTGGCAGTTATTTTGGTTGAGTTTGGTTGAGGCTGCCGTTACTGATTGCTGCTTTGAAACAGAGGGGTTGAAAAACGCGATAATTTCTTTGTCCCCCTTTGTCAGGCGGATTGTCCTGGTCGTGGAGAGGTTGTTTTCAAAACCGGTCATCACAAGGGTGGCTTCACCCGTAAACATGTCGTTGTTTTTCAGACGCATATTGCACAGGGCGCGGTAGTTGTCATGGAGTGCTGCACGGGCAGCCACGTCGAGGTGGTCCCATTTCGGTGCAATCGGGCGGAGTTTTTCCAAATCTGAGCCTTGGTTGTCGTCGGCTGCAAGTTCGCCGAACTGCCATATCATTTTCGATCCCGGGCACATAAGCATTTGGGCGGCTACGGAGCCGAGGCGGCGCACAGATGTTGATTTCGGATTGGCAACAGAGTATTTAACCGAGCTGTGGCCGCCGGTTTTCAACTTGTTGGCCACACGGGGTTCGTCATGGCTTTCAGCATAGTCTACGGTCTGGCCTATTACGCGTCCCCATTGCGAGGCGGCAAAGCCACGTGTGTCGCCGGATTTGTCATCCCATCCCATTGCATATTGGTAGGAGCCGTCGCACACTTTGTTCCAGTTCAACTGGCCGTCGGCACCCATCGCCTTATCTTCGGTAGCGTCGCCGAGAAGTTCGTTGATATGGATGGCCTTTGGGTTTACTGCGGCTATTGCGGCATGCAGTTCCTTCATTTTAGCAACACGGGTGGGATTATAGCTGTCGGTGTTCTGATTGCTTCCGTAGCTTTCGTTCGTTCCCAGCCCTTTTACGAGGTCGAAACGGAAACCGTCAACTTTATATGCTTCCATCCAATAGGTGAGCACGTCGACCCAGTGCTGCGCAACAAGCCCGTAGTCCTGGTTCCAGTCATTGAGCACGTTGTACTTGTGTGGGGCCTCCTTGTTATAGAACGGGTTTGTGTCGATGTCGTACATCTGATACCATGGATGTTTGCCGTCCGACTGGTTGAACACGATGTCGAGAATCACGGCTATGCCGTGGCGGTGGCATTCTGCAACGAAATCACGCATATCTTTGGGCGAACCATAGGCTTTGTCAAGTGCCATGTAGTTGTTGGTGTTATAGCCCCATGAGTTGTTGCCGTTGAATTCCATCACCGGCATCAGTTCTACGGCATTGATGCCGAGGGTTGCAAGATACTTCACTTTCGGAAGGGCAGTGCGGAAGGTGCCGAAATGCTTGCCGTCGCTGTCGGAACCGTCGCCTGTGAAGTCGCGCAGGAGCACTTCATATATGGTAAGGGATCGGCTGTCGGGTATGTCGAATTTAAGAGTGGCGTTATCCCATTCATAATCGTCGATATCGCCTCGGTAAACCGCCAGCATTGTATCAGAGAATTTTTCATAAGGGTAGCGGGGCATGTCGGGGAAGCAGGCTTCGGGAAGCGATTTGTCGTTGTCGTTGTCAAGAACAAGCTTGGCATAGGGGTCTGCAACCTTTATAGTACCGTCAACGAGGTAGTAGTATGGATAGTAGACAATATCGTCCAGTTTCTCGGTAGTGGTAACCCAGAAGTAACGGAATCCGTTGTAATCCTGGTATTTCATTACGTTTTTGTCGAGTGTCTGATAGTTATCCCACGATGGTATAAGAATCACACTCGCCTTGCCGGGAGCCGCGATGCAGAATGTCACAGTGCCGTCGGAGTTTTTGACAGCCCCCTGTTTGGGAACCCCTCCGGGATAGGTTGCTGCTGACGATGTCTGCGGATAGGCTATTGTCATTTCCTTTGAAATGGTTTCCGTTCCGTTTGTTGCCGTGGCCGTTACGGTGTAAAATTGCCCTTTGGTTGAGAAAGAATGGCTTTTGGTAAGCTGTGTGTTACCTTTGACCGAGCCGATTTCCTGATTGTCCACTTTCAGGGTTATGTCGGCTTTTTGTGTGGTGGCAACGTTGAATTGTATGGTGGTAGGGGCGGTCAGCACAAGCGATGATGCATCGCACGTAAGCGACATGTGGAACCCTTCATCAAGAACGTCGATGAAGTTATCGGAGGTTTGGCTGCTTCCGTCGGCTGTGCGTGCGATTACGGCTATTTTTGCCACGTGGTGTTCGGGATTCGTGATTCCGAAATACTGGCGGATGTCGCCTATGGAAAGTTCCCACAGGCCGTTGGCATTTTTGATAAATTTTTTATCAGATGTGTTGTCTGACCATTCACCTTTCACATAGTCCCATTGACTTGGTGATGATGTGAGTGTTACCCCGATATGCGCATAAAGCTCGGATGCGTTTTTGAGAGCTGTAACACCGCTCGCCTCGGCATCAAAAATGATTTTCACATTTTTGCTGCTTTCCTGAACCGGGTGGGGGGAAGTTGAAAAGATTGCGGCTCCCCATGTTGTCAAAGATATGATGGGAAGCATCGCCACGAAAAACAGAAAAAGTCTTTTCATGTGGTAGAAGATAAATGTTGTGCGGTTAAGATATTATAGAATCACAAATAAGCAGGCATACACAATGTGTGCGCCACATGGCCTTTGCATATAGCCTGGTGCAAAGTTACTCAATTTCATGCAAATTGCCAACGGTCATGACTATGTGTCAGTGTTGGTTTATGGCTATTCCATCTACTCCCTTATTGAATAGCTGCAAGGTCATTGCACGGCCCGTGAACGCCGGGAGGCATCGATACGGATCAGGATGAAAAGAAGGAATGTGAAGCCCCACAGGGAAGAACCGCCGTAGCTGAAGAAGGGGAGTGGTATGCCGATTACCGGGCATAGTCCGATAACCATGCCTATATTTATGCAGAAGTGGAAAATCAGATATGATGCGACGCAATAGGCATATACGCGCCCGAATGCGGTAGGTTGTCGTTCTGCGAGCGATATTATCCTGAGAATCAGGATTAGGAACAATAACACCACGGTGGTAGTGCCGATGAAGCCCTCCTCTTCGCCGATTGTGCAGAAAATGAAGTCGGTGTGCTGTTCCGGCACATATTTGAGCTTTGTCTGTGTCCCCTTAAGGAATCCTTTACCAGCTGCACCTCCTGAGCCGATTGCGATTTTCGACTGGTTTACGTTATAGCCGGCATCACGCGGGTCATCCTCTATGCTCAAGGCCACCTTGATGCGTTTCTGTTGGTGTGGCATCATATGGGAGAAAACCACGTTCACAGAAAACAGGAATCCCAGCGACAGGACTGCGGTTACTACCGTTATAATAAGGTTGCGCGATTTGAAACGTAGAATCTCGAATAAGCAGTAGACACATGCTATACCTATCACAGAAAAGAAATAAACGTAACCGTTGAGATGCCAATCTATCGTTGACAGGCTCCCTTCGATTATTGCGGTTCCGAGAAACCACAGGAACACATTGCGTGCAAGCTCGAACCGGCGTACATAGACTGTAAGCATCCCGACCATCAGCACCATAATCAGGCACATGATGTAAAATTCCCCGGCAGGAATGCCTATGATTATCGATTCGGTGTATTTTATGGCGACTACAAATATTATCACTGCAAGCAGCGCGGCAAACAGGACCATCCCGCTCATCCCTTCCCGGTAAAGCACGAAGAAAAGTGCCATATACACAAGTGCAGACCCGGTTTCCTTTTGTGCGAGAATGAGTATAATCGGGGTGAATATGATAAGGAATGCCCTAAGGTAGTTCTTTGGCGATGCGTTCAATATGAAATTATAACCGCTGAACAACTTGGCCAAAGCGAGAGCCGTGGCGAATTTTGCAAATTCTGCAGGTTGAAGGCTCATCGGCCCCAGCACAAGCCATGACCGGGAACCTTTTATATCTGGGGCTATGAATATTGTCACAACCAGCAACAGGAGCATGGCCAGGTAAATAGGGTATGCGTAGGTTTCATACATCCGCGCATCGACCACGATTAGAACCAGTCCCAAAAGGAATGAAAGCCCGATCCAGCGTATCTGCTTGCCTGAAAATTCCTCGAACGAGAAGATGCTCGCGTTGTCGAAATCATAGCTTGCGGCATAGATTGAAATCACCCCGGCAGTTACAAGCAGAAGATACAGAATCACGGTAAACCAGTCGATATATCGGAATATCGACTCTTCTTTTCTGGCATTCGCCCCGGTTCGTGCATTTATGTTAAATCCGTTCGGCATATTCCGTCAGTGAGATTCGGTTTGTGGGATTCCTGGATTGGGATGTGGCTTCAATGTTTTGTTACGCCGCTGTAGATGATGGTGTTTGAGTTGAGCATTCGCTCTTCGATATACTTGCGGTCATGCGAGATTTCCCCTTTGAGGTATTTCTCGATTACAAGCGACCCTATCGGCACACCGAACGATGCTCCCCATCCGGCGTTTTCCACATAGACGCATACGGCGATTTTCGGGTTGTGATAGGGTGCAAAGCCTATGAAGGCCGAATGGTCGCGTCCGTGAGGATTTTGGGCCGTACCTGTCTTTCCACACACTTCTATGTCGGGAAGATTGGCCAAACGGCATGTGCCGCCTGTGACCGACATACGCATTCCTTCGGCAATATCGTCGAAATAGGACTGGGTTATTGTAGGTATGCGGCGTGTACGGTATTTTTCGTCAATCACCGTATCCTGTATTTCTTTGACCACATGTGGCGTTATGAACCATCCTCGGTTGGCCACTGTTGCACAGAGGTTGGCAATCTGCAGCGGGGTGGCAAGGATTTCGCCCTGGCCTATTGAAACCGATATGATTGTGTTGGCGCTCCACCGTCCTTCGCCATAAATCTTGTTATAGAATTTGGCATTGGGGATAAAGCCCCTGCCTTCCGACGGAAGGTCGACTCCGAGCGGGTAGCCGTAGCCGAGCGAGACCAGGTGGTTTTTCCATACCTCGAATGCCTTGTCGGGACTGCCGTATTTTGAGCGTTTGTCGACCATGTATTTGAATCCCCAGCAAAAATAGGCGTTGCATGAGGTTTGAAGTGCCGGTTTTAAGGCGATAGGTGAGCCGTGACCGTGGCATCCTACCTTCAGCCCGCCGCTGATGAACCCGTGGTAACATGGATAGGCGGTTTGCTGGTTTACGATTTCTTCCTCAAGAAAAATCAGTCCCTGGGTGGGTTTGAAGGTTGAGCCGGGGGGATATGCCCCCATCAAGGCACGGTCGAACAGGGGTTTTTGCGGGTCGTTGTTGAGTGCACGGTAATTTTTCCCGCGCTCACGGCCAACGAGGCTTGACGGTTTGTAGGTCGGGCTCGACACAAGGGCGAGTATTTCACCTGTGGCCGGTTCGATTGCTACCACAGCCCCGATTTTATTTACCATCAGGCTTTCTGCATATTCCTGTAACTTTATGTCGATTCCAAGGTGTATGTCTTTTCCTGAAATCGGCGGGATGTCGCGGGCGCCGTCCTCAAACCGTCCGCGGATGCGGCCTCTGGCATCACGTATAAGGATTTCCTTACCTTTCACACCGCGAAGGAACCGGTCATAGCTTTTTTCTATACCAAGGTCGCCGCAATAGTCGCCGGGCTGGTAATAAGGGTCACGTTCGATGTCGGCCTCGGAAACTTCCCTGATGTTGCCTAAAAGATTGGCGGCTATATCGTAGTTATATTCACGCAGGATTCGTTTTTGTATGAAGAATCCCGGATAACGGTAGAGCTTTTCCTGTAGTTTGCCGTAATCTTTTGCGGAGAGATGGGTTATAAGGGTCTGAGGCGTATATGACGAGTAGCTTGCCGACGATTTCATCGCATCGAGCCTGGCCCTGAACTCTTCGGGGGTAAGGCTGAGTGTGCGGCAGAAGTCGAGGGTGTCGAAATCATGCACGTCGCGAGGAATCATCATCACATCATAGGCAGGCTGGTTGTAGACAACAAGCGAATCGTTACGGTCGTAGACCATACCGCGCGAGGGGTATATCGTCTTGCGGAGGAATGCATTGTTGTCGGCGTAATCTTTATATTTGTCATCCTGGATTTGCAGCCCGAACAGACGGCACACGTAGATTATAGCGATGACTACGATGAAGCCGCCGATTACGTATTTCCGTTTCTCAAGCTGATAATCTTTGCGCATTGTCGTGGTTAACGGCGTGATGTGAAGCCGTCAAAAGCGATGATGATGACGAAAGTAAGCAGTGCCGAACCGGCTGCACGCATAAGAAGCCTCATTATATCGAAGAATGCAAATGCTTCGATAACAAAGAACAACAGGCAGTAAAGCGTTATGATTGTTGCGGCGTATTTCATGAACACGACTGCACCGAGCGAGCCTACCGATGGCACGGGGTTGGTGATGTCGTCCTGTCGCGGTGCATAAAGGCGCAACACCGGCAGCCGGATTATGCCTGTGAGGGTGCATGCCAGCGCGTTCATGCCTTGCGTATTTGAGAACAAGTCGATTGCAAGACCGAGAAGGAACGAAAATGTAAGCACCCAGTTTGTCCCTAATGTTATAGGCAGCTTTATAATGAAGTAGACAAATACCAACGGTATGGCCACCCCGAAAAGACAGAAGTGGTTGAACACCACTACCTGGCTTAACACGAGTATAACGAAAAGAATGAAGAAACGTATTATTTCTTTCGTCATGGGGCGGGTATGTTGTTTTTTTGTTTGGGAGATATCGCGTATAGGTAAACTACGGCTTAGTTTGCCGTTCCGGCCTCGGCCTGCCTTATGTCGACGATGTCGCGGTTGGAAATCACTTTTACTGTCGAAAGGGTTGTGAAATCAGTGAGCAGCTTGATTCGCAGGGTGTTGAAATTATCGTCCTCACCCCGGGTAGAACCGTCGATAATACCCACCGGGATACCCTCTGGAAACATTGCGGAATATCCTGATGTGATAATGGTGTCGCCATGCCGGAATTTTACCTGTTTTGGAAGTTCTTCAAGCAATGCCTCCGTAGGTTTCTTACCATCCCATACAAGCGACCCGAATGCATCATTCCCACGTAACTTGCACGACAAACGGAAATGGGGGTTCAGAAGGGAGATTATGCGTGCATGATGGTCTGAAACAACGTTGACAACGCCTACTACACCGTTTTGGTCCATAACCCCCATCTCAGGGGCAAGGCCGTCGGCCTTACCCTTGTCGATAGTGATATAGTTATATGGCTTTATCACGCTGTTGTTTATTACCGAGGCGATTATAAATTCAAATCCCCCTATCGAGTCAAGTTGCCGTAGAGAGTCCTGCATAATGCTTTGACGCAGCTGGCGGTTCCGGTTACGTAATGCGATAACTTCCGATTCCAACATTGCGTTGCGGCGTTGCAAATCCTCGTTGATGTCGCGGAGGTTGATATAACCGGTTATATTGCTGGTTACATCGTAAACCCCTGAGGCAACTGTATTTGCTGAAGTGAGGTAGACATGGTGCTGGTAGGGGTTCTTTTGAAACAGGAGTACACAGCTCAACACCACATAGAACACGAAGACGAACCATGTGCTGTAGCGGATAAAAAAGTTGAGCAGGTTGCGCACTTTCTATAATTTTGCCTATTGCTGTTGAACTATGTTCCCCATGAACAGCCTGCCTTGGGCTTACCGAATCAGGAACGAGAAATTCTCGATGTTTTTCAACGCCACACCTGTGCCTTTGGCAACGCAAAGCAGCGGATCCTCGGCCACGTGGAACTGGATACCGATTTTGTCGGTCAGTCGTTTGTCGAGACCTCGGAGCTGGGCGCCACCTCCGGCAAGCCATATACCGTTGCGTACAATGTCGGCATAGAGTTCGGGCGGTGTCTGTTCCAGCGCGCTGAGCACGGCGGTTTCGATTTTGGTTACCGATTTCTCGATAGCGTGCGAAATCTCTTGGTATGAAACCGGGATTTCCATCGGCAGTGCCGTCATTTGGTTAGGCCCGTGCACGATATATTCTTCCGGCGGATTCTCCAATTCGGTGAGTGCAGAACCGACATTCATCTTGATAAGTTCGGCAGTGCGTTCGCCTACCTTTACGTTGTGGGCACGGCGCATGTGTCCCTGAATGTCTTCTGTCAGGTCATCACCTGCAATCTGTATGCTGCGGTTGCTGACAATGCCGCCAAGGGAGATGACTGCGATTTCGGTTGTACCGCCACCTATATCGACAATCATGTTGCCTTCGGGGGCTTCCACGTCAAGGCCGATACCGAGGGCGGCGGCCATTGGTTCGTATAGCATGTAGACGTCGCGGCCACCGGCGTGTTCCGATGAGTCGCGCACGGCACGGATTTCTACTTCGGTAGATCCCGACGGGATGCCTACCACCATACGCAGAGAGGGGGAGAACCAGTTGCTTTTCGAACTTGCCTTCTTGATAAGGCCGCGAATCATCAGCTCGGCGGCATTGAAGTCGGCAATCACGCCTTTGCGAAGCGGGCGCACGGTGCGTATGCCCGGGTGTTCGCGCCCTTCCATCAACTGTGCTTCCTTGCCGACGGCGATAAGCTTGTCGGTGCGGCGGTCGAGCGCTACAATCGACGGTTCGTCGATAACGATTTTATCGTTATGTATTATGACGGTATTGGCTGTGCCAAGGTCAATTGCTATCTCTTTTGTCAGAGAAAATAATCTCATTTTTATGTTTCTGAATTTGAATTGACTGAATCCTGATAAACACCGGGGTGTGGACGCCATGGGAAATTGCCCTTGGCGCCAACCTGGCATTGTTTAATGTTTGAAGTGGCGGAATCCGGTCATCACCATGGCAATGCCGTTCTCGTCGCAATATTTTATGGAGTCGTTGTCGCGGATAGATCCGCCGGGCTGTATCACAGCGTCAATCCCTGCGTTGTGGGCTATTTCAACACAGTCGGCAAACGGGAAGAATGCATCCGATGCCATTACGGCGCCATTGAGGTCGAAATTGAATGTGCCGGCCTTTTCAATTGCCTGGCGCAATGCGTCGACACGTGAGGTCTGTCCCACACCTGCGGCACAAAGCTGTCGGTTTTTGGCAAGCACGATGGCGTTGCTTTTGCAATGCTTTACAAGCTTGTTCGCAAAAAGGAGGTCGGCAATACGGTCGTCGGCCACAGGCGTTACAGTAACGAGCTTCAGGTCGTCGGGCGTTTCCGTTTTCAGGTCACGTTCCTGCACTAATGCGCCGTTGAGCACGGAGCGGAACTGGCGTGTGGTCGTCAGGGGAGCTTTCTGCCTGAGGATGATGCGGTTCTTTTTCTGCACCAGGATGCCGAGTGCTTCCTGGTCGTAGGAGGGGGCGATGATTACCTCGAAGAATATCTTGTTGATTTCTTCGGCCGCTGCGGCATCGATATTGCCGTTTGCAATCAGTACACCTCCGAATGCCGATACGGGGTCTCCGGCCAAGGCATCTTTCCAGGCTTCTAGAATGGTTTGGCGAGAAGCCACACCGCAGGCATTGTTATGTTTAAGAATGGCAAAAGTGGGTTCGGTGAACTCGGCCATGAGCGACACTGCGGCATCGATGTCGAGGAGGTTGTTATAGGAAATTTCCTTGCCGTGAAGCTGGTCGAACAGCTGGTCGAGATGCCCGAAGAAGAAACCCTGCTGATGCGGGTTCTCCCCATAGCGCATTGTCTTTTCGCCGTCGATTGCTATGCGGAGTGCCGAGGGCTGTTCGTTGCCGTCGAAATAGTTGAAAATCGCGCCGTCATAGGCTGAAGAAACCCCGAAGGCTTCTTTTGCGAACCAGCGTCGGTCGGCCAACGAGGTTTTAGCCCCGTTTTTGGCGAGCAACTGGCGCAAAGGCTCGTACTGGTGCTTCGAAGGTACGATTACCACATCGTTGAAGTTTTTGGCGGCTGCGCGGATAAGCGAGATGCCCCCTATGTCGATTTTCTCGATTATATCAGCTTCGGATGCCCCTGATGCTACAGTTTCCTCGAAAGGGTAGAGGTCGACGATAACGAGGTCGACCGAGGGTATTTCGTATTTCGCGGTTTCATCACGGTCGGTGGCGTTGTCGCGGCGGTTTAGAATGCCCCCGAAAACTTTGGGATGGAGCGTCTTTACGCGTCCACCGAGAATCGACGGGTAACCGGTGAGGTCTTCGACAGCCTCGCAAGGGTAGCCCAATGATTCGATAAAGCTGCGTGTGCCGCCTGTTGAGAGGAAGTTAACGCCGTTTTTGTGAAGAAGGAGAAGAATCTCGTCCAGTCCGTCCTTATTGAAAACCGAGATGAGTGCGGTTTTGATTTCCTTAATATCCGTCATCCTGAAAAATAAGTTTACACAATTGATTTTTCAAGCCGCAAATTTACGAAAATTCCCCCGTATATATGGCACAATGCCTGTAATAAAATTTAAAAAGCCCCCGCAGTTTGTGCGGAGGCAGGCCGATGTGCCGGGATTTATCCTGACGACAGGATGTGACGCCATCCTGATTGCTGTCACCACCCTATGTTTTGGGTCAGGTTGGTGTTGCGTTCCATCTCAACAAGGGGTATGGGCCACAGTTCGTGGCGTTGCTGGTATGAACGTGTGTACATAAGGTCACCCAGGATATCGGTCGCGTTTTTCACAGATGTTTCAAGCAGACCCCATCGGCGGAGGTCCCAGTATCGTTGTCCTTCCCCGGCCAGTTCGAACGCCCGTTCGCGCCTGATGCGTTCCGACATGTCGTCTTTGCCATTTACAGAAAGCCACTCGTCGCCATTGTTCAGCTCCGGCATGCCGACGCGGCCACGAATCTTGTTGACTTCGACAACGGCTTTATCGGTTGCCCCGGTTTCGTTATAAGCTTCGGCAAGCATCAGCAACACGTCGCCCAACCTTATGATGGGGAACTCATAAGGGGTGCGTGTGTATTCCCCCCAGTATCCGTCAAGGTTCCCTGTCGGAATCCATTTACGCCAAAAATAGGAATTCCATCCTTCCGAGTTCCGGATAAAAGCCATTGCCTCCATCGGCGCTCCCCCCTTTGACGGGTCGGCAATGACGAATTGCTTATCCATCGGTGAAGAGGCGGCATCAGTTCCGAGATAGTGGGAGTAGGGGGTGATTACATTCAGACATAGTCTGGGGTCGCGCAGGCGGTATGCATCCATAACTTTGGTGGTGTCGCATTCAAGCAGGTCGGTCACTTTGGTGCTTCCCTGGTCGATGGCAACACTCATATATTTACGGCGCAGTTGCGAACCGCCTGAATTGAATCCCGGAAAAACATCATCCCAATTGAACGGTGTGCCGTCGGCGTTTTCATACATATCGACCAATGTGACCGACGGCACTATCCGGTTGCCTGCGATTAGGCGCATCGTCGATTTGTTCCCGAAATATGACACTATGTCAAGGGCATAGCCTGCCGTATTTCCGTCGATTGATTGGATGGCGAATATCATTTCCGGGCTGTGGTTGCCGTTATACAGCCTGAACAACTCGTTATAGTCGGGATGGAGAGAATATCCGTAATCGTTGTTTTTGTTGTAGACGATTTCTTCGAAATCATCCGCAGCTTCCTCCCATTGCCGGTTGAACAGGTAGACTTTCCCCCGTAAGGCATATGCGGCACCTTTTGTGGCACGGCCTAAATCTGCGTCATCCCATTTTACAGGGAGTTTCGCTATGGCGTCGGTAAGGTCGTCGATGATATGTTGTCGAAGTTCGGCGGCAGGACATCGCGGTGCTTTTAGGTTTAAAAATTGTTCGTTTATATCGCATGTCTCATCATAATATGGCACTCCGCCCCAGCAGTTCAGCATGCGGAAATAGGCCATGGCACGCAGGAATTTCGCTTCCCCGGTCACACGGTCGATTGTTTCACGGCTTATCGGCATGTTGGCGACATTGCGAATCACGGTGTTTGAACGGTGAACCAGTTCATAGAGGTACTGCCAGTGGTTTTGCACCCCGCTGCTGCTTGAGGCGAAAGTGGCCCCACGTGAAATATCGGCCCATGGCGATGTGCCGTCGGCAATGTCGCTGCACATGTCGAAAGTAAATTCCATCCCGAAGCACCAAGGCTCCTTCATTGCAGCATACAATCCTGTTGCCGCTTGGCGTGCATGCTCTTCGGTCTGCCAGAAGGTCTCTCCCGACATTTGGTCGGCCGGGGTGAAATCAAGGCTCTCACATCCGCCGAAAATCAGTCCCGATGTTAGAAGAATCGCGATATATTGGGTTTTCATGTCCGTCAATGATTAAAATGAGATATTGATACCTACGGAGTACTGCCTGACTGTGGGGTAACCTACATTGGCTCCGACTTCCGGGTCAAGTCCCGGGAAATTTGTCAGGGTGAACAGGTTGTCGATGCTGGTATATATTTTCAGGTTTTCCACATAGAATTTCCGTGTTATTTTCCTGGGTATGGTATATCCCAGCTGGATGTTTTTGCACCGGAAATAGGCTGCGTTATGCACAAATGCATCACTGGCTATATTGTTTTTCCCGTTAGCGTTGTTTCTTAGAACGGGGTAGGTCGATGCATAAGGGTTGTCGGGAGTCCATGCATTGTCGGTTATATCTTTGTTGAGCGACTGACCCATCACGGTTACGAATCGGAATGCCTGGTTGTTGTAGTAAACCTGGTGATTGCCTACGCCTTGAAACAGGGCGCTGAAATCGAAATTGTTCCAATTTGCCCCCAGGCTGATGCCATAGGTAAATCTTGGCAGTGTGCCATGACCTATCTCCACGCGGTCGTCGGCATCGAGCCTGCCATCGCCATTTGCATCGCGGAAAAGGAAATCGCCTAGTTCGGGGCGCTGGTAAGTGGCAAAATAGTCAGGGTTGCGGTCAACGAGCGCCTGAACATAATCAAGGTCGGCCTGGTCGCGCACAATGCGGTCGACCGTTATTACGTAGAGTTGGTTGATAGGCTTTCCTTCCTGGGTTTTATAAACGCCGTTGATCGCGGAAACGTCGCCTTGGAATTTTGTCACGGTGTTGTTCACAAATCCCATGTTGAATCCGACGTTGTAGGAAACTTTCCCTATACGATCGTTCCAGTTGATGTCCATTTCAAAGCCTTTGTTGTTGACTTCCCCGGCGTTTTGGTTGGGTACAACGCTTGTGCCATGTTCCAGCGGGGCGGGCAGTGAAATCAGAATCCCCTTCGTATCCTTGTTGTAGATTTCGATTGACCCGTTCAGGCGGTTGTTGAACAGTGCGTAATCCAGGCCTATGTTGGTCATATATGTTTTCTCCCACGAAAGGTTGGGGTTTGAGAGCACGGTTTGGGCCAGGCCGCCGGCAATATTCCCGTTTAGGATATAGTTGGCGGTTGCAAACAACGGCTGGTACATATAATAACTTGTTGTGGCGTTGTTGCCTAGGGAGCCGTAGGATGCGCGGATTTTCAGATTGTCGAGCCATGATGCGAGGCTTCTCATGAATTTTTCCTGCGAAATCCTCCATCCGGCGGAAACCGAAGGGAAGTATCCCCACCTGTGGCCGGGAGCGAATTTCGACGACCCGTCGGCACGGAGATTGGCTTCGAGCAGGTATTTGTCATCCCAGTTGAGATTTACTCTGCCGAAATAAGAGCGCATTGCCCATTCGGTGTAATTGCCTTGTATTTCGCCATTGGTCGTGGCAGCATCAACCGACGTAAGGGAATCGTCGATAAGGTCGTAGCGTCGGAACATTTCATATCTGTCCCTGTCATATTCCTGACTTGCACCAATCAGGACTGATGTTTCAAGTTTGGAAACATGGAAGTTGTAGTTAGCCGTAAGTTCGGAAGATCGGAACGTGTTGTCATAATTATAACGCCTTATATAGGTGCGTACTTTCCCTTCCCTTATAAGCACCGGGCCGTCGGATGTGAAACGGTAGAGGTCGCGGTCGGTCAGGTGTTGCTCAACCCTTCTGTCCCAATAATTATAGGTGTAAGACCCCTGGATTGTCAGCCCTTTGACAGGTTGCAGCCTTGCATACACTTTGGCTACCATGCGCCGTGTCTTTGTCGGGAATTCGTCCTTGTAAAACCATTGTCGGCGGTAGGGATTGAAGTTGCTTACATTTTCATCCTCAGGATTCTGTATGCCTCCGTAAAGGCCGGTTACCGGGTCATATAGCGTCATGCCTGGAACTGTGTTGAATGCTCCCGATCCGAAAATCACGTCGCCTCCTGCTGTGGCATTCTCCGACGAAGGGTTGTTTTTGTCGATGTAACCAAACAGGTTTGTGCCGACACTCAGCCAAGGCTTGATATTCACATCGATGTTTGTGCGGAGTTGAAAGCGTTCATAGTCGGTGTAATATATCATGCCGGGGTTGTTGATATATCCGAATGATATGTTGTAACGGGCCCTGCGCCCCCCTCCGGTGACTGATAAGTTGTGATTTTGTACAACCGACGGGTTGCGGTAAATGTGATCCTGCCAGTCGGTGTTCGGATAAATGGTCGGATTGCGTCCGGCATCATTGCGCCATTCGTCGATTTTGCCTTGCGAAAAGCGTGGCGCCTGGCCGTTTGCAATCAGTCCGGCATTCTGCAGTTCCATGAATTCGGCATAGTCGGTAACAAGGTTCAACCGTTTGGCAACGGTTTCAAACGATACATTGCCGCTGTAGGTAAGGCGCGGGGCTGATTCAGCTCCTTGTTTCGTGGTTATCAATATAACCCCGTTTGCTGCACGTGAGCCGTAGATGGCCGATGATGCGGCATCTTTCAGAACCGAGATGTTGTCGATGTCAAGCGGGTTGATGTCACTGATGGCTACGCCGGTCATGCCGTCGACCACTACTAGTGGTGCCGCATTGTTCAACGTACCCTGGCCACGCACCAACAGGCTCTGTGCCTCATATCCCGGTGTGCTTCCCCCTGAATTGGTTACGGTCAGACCTGCGGCAAGCCCTGCAAGGGCGCTTGTGGCATTGGTGATAGGGCGGTCGGCAAGGGTCGAGGAGCTTATGGATGACACAGACCCTGTCAGATCCACTTTCCGTTGGGTGGAATAACCAACCACAACTACTTCGTCAAGTTGCGACATGTGGCTGTGAAGGATTATGCCATAGTCGCTTTTCCCTTTGACTAAAGGGATGTCGGCTGTGTTGAATCCGATAAAATATACCTGTAGTGTGTCACCTTCTGACACGTTCTGCAACATGAATTTCCCATTTACATCGGTGGTTGTGGCGTGTACGGGATTGCGTTTCACCTTAACGGTTGCGCCGGTCACCGGTTCGCCCGTCTCATCTGCCACTGTCCCTGATATGTTGGGGCTTGCTATCAAAATCGGTATGGAATCCTGCTTCCACGTTGCTTCCGTTGCATACATCCGGTTGCTTATTGTCAATAGCAAAATAACTAAGACAAATAAATCTCTCATATATCCTTTGCTGTTTTTGTGGCAAAGGTATATCTATGTTATAGAAGTACAATGAATGTGTAAACAAACGGCATGAATCTGACGATAAACGCATGAATAATCCTGGTCTGTCATGCGTTTGTCGGTTCGGATTTAGGGTAATGAATGGAGCGGGTATTCCGACAAGATTCTGGAACCATTCTGTCATGATGGCTCCTTCCTATCAGTCAATTTGTACTACAAGGTAGTTTGAGCAATCCCAAAATTGTTCGGGAGATGTTATGTGGAGGATTTTTTTACCGTTCTGTTCCACTATTTCATAAGAACCTTCGGAATGGTTTGTGAGAATCCTGGCTTTGTCAGATTGCAGGTCGAGCGAATCGGCGTAGCGTTTGTCGCATGTAACAAAGAGTCCTTTGTCGAAATCTCCTTTCAACAATTTTGATTTGCGTAAAAAACCGGTTTCAAGTATTTTGCTTTCCTTTAACACCGATTTTGACGCTATTATATAATAGCAGGCGTTTAACTCGTTTTCGAGCCTTGTTGCCGTGCCTTGCGTTGCCGCAAGCCGCTCGTTAACGGAAAATATCGTTGTGTTCAGGGAGTCGACCTGGCATGTCAGTGTGTCGATATGTTCGTTTGCGGCGTTTAATTGGGTTTTCAGGTTTGCTATTTCCGATGATTGGCTGTCGATTTGTTTGCGTAGTGCCTCGATAGTCATTCGGAGTTCGTCGTTGAAAAGACCTGATTTTTGGAGCTTTTGCTCCAGGATGGCCAGTTGTTCGCGCCTTTGGCTGAGTGTTTGCTGAATGGCGGCAATGTCGCGTAGCACTCTTGCCCGCTGCGAATGGCTTTCGTCAGGCTGTTTGTCAATCACTGCCAGGATGTTTTCGAGATGTTTTATCTGGTTTGTGGCTGTAATTATTTCCCTCATGAGTCCGAGCAATTCGTCACGCTCGCCCAGGGCAGTGGCCAGTTCCAGTTTTGAAGCGTCCATCAAAGTCTGCGGTTGCTGCTCTTGCTTGCTTCCGCATGAACAAAGTATTAGGGAAACGATGATTAGGATATGTGCTGATTGGTTCATGTTTTTGGGAGGTGGGAGGTTTTCAATGTCCAAAGTTAATGTAAATTTCCCATCTTTCTATAAGATTATCATGGGAATGGTGCGTAGATTAGTATGAATCTTGTTGCTAAACTTGTGTGAATCAGTATGAATGCCTAATTTTGCGATATGAAGATATTACGTTATGACACATCTGTAATCATCGATCTTTTTTTCAGCTTTGCGTTTATGCCGCTTCTCATTCTGTTGGGGCCTGCGCATCACTGGCTGTCAGATTGGCCGTTGTTCTTCCTGTTGGTGTGCATGTTCCTTTACGGCAGTTATTTTTTTCTTAAACGGATGAATATCCCTAAGTTGCTTGTAGAACGGCGATATGTCTGGACTGCGGTCATAACCTGCCCGCTTCTAATCGGTACTTGGCTTTTATGCATATATCCCCATCCGGAAGTTGATTTCTACACTCCTGCGCTCTCACGGTATCAGACTGCTGTGCGTGACTATAACATCACCCTGAGCCTGTGGCTTATGTTTTCGTTGGTGGCTGCGTATGCACTTACAACCTCGTTGATAAAAGAGCTTTACGGGCAGTTGCTTCTTAAAGAGAAAATGGAGAACCAGAAAAACAAGGCGGAACTGTCGGTTTTCAAAGCCCAGATAAGTCCTCATTTCTTGTTTAATACGCTCAACTCCCTTTACAGCCTGGTAATCGGCACTTCGGAAAAGGCTGAAGAGGCGTTTATCAAATTCACGGATATACTCAAATACACATATGTGACCATTGAGAATGATTATGTACCTGTCAAGGAGGAAATAACCTATATATCAAACTATATCGATCTTCAGAAGCTCAGGCTCAACGAACATACCGTTATAGTATGGGAACATGAGGTGGATGATTCCGACATGGAAATCCCCCCGATGCTTCTTCTGACTTTTGTGGAAAATGCTTTCAAATACGGAGCTTCCACCAGCCGGGATTGCATGATTGAAGTCAGGCTTGCGTTGCATAAAGGAACGCTCTTGTTCGGAACGCGTAACAGGATTATGAAACATAGCGACCAGTTCCGGACGGATGTACCCGTAGGAATCGAGAATTGCCGGGCGCGTATGAACACTCTTTTCCCTGGAAAATATATATTTCAAACAGGGGAATCGGATGGATTTTACAATGTTAACCTTAAGATAGAATTGTCATGATGGACGGAACCGAAAGCCGGATACATTGCATCGCGATTGACGACGAGCCTTTGGCTCTTGATGTTGTATCCAAATTTTGCGAAAGGCATGGCAGCATTTCCTTAACGGTCTATTCCAATCCTGAAGAGGGGATAGCTGCTATCAAGGAAACGCATCCAGATTTGGTTTTCCTTGACATCGAGATGGAAAACATGACAGGGCTGACGATAGCGGCGCAGATTGACAGGGATATATGTGTGATTTTTACCACGGCCTATCTGAATTATGCGCTTGAAGGCTTTAACCTTGATGCGGTTGATTATCTGCATAAACCCTTTTCATTCACGCGGTTTCAGACTGCGATTGAGAAAGCTGTGCGAAGGATAGAATATAACCGCACAGCATTGGCAAGCAACAGCATAACCGTGAAGCAGGAATATAGCAACGTCAACATCCCTTTTTCAGATATTATCTATATCGAGGCGATGGAAGGATATTCAAAGATTTTCCGTCGGAACGGAGTATGCACTGTTTCGCGCATCATTCTTAAAAATCTATGTGCGCTCCTGCCGGAAAAATATTTTATCCGCGTCCACCGTTCCTATGTCGTGGCCTTATCGAAGATTTCAAGCTATAGCAAGCAGGAGGTCAGATTGTTGGGCGATATCTCTATACCTGTCGGACGTCAGTATTCGGATGCCATTTCGAAGAGGTTTAACAGCAGGTGAATGTGTGTGTCGGCTTATCACAAATGTCAAATGTCAGATTATGAATTCAGAGATTCAAACAAAGCGTATGATTCTTCGTCCGTGGAGGCTTGACGATGCCGAGGCGTTATATAGGTATGCCTCTGACGAAAGGGTAAGCGAACAGGCTCTTTGGCCGAAGCACACTTCGGTGGAGATGAGCCGTGAGGTTATCGGGTGCTTTTTTATGCCCAATCCCCACCTGTTCGCAGTGGTGCTGAAGACTACGGATGAGCCTGTAGGATGCATCGGGTTGGTTCCGGAAGGGGAGGAACATTATAGAACCGGGGCCTGTGAACGGGAAGTCGGTTATTGGATAGGATTCCCTTATTGGGGACAAGGGCTGATTACTGAGGCTCTCGATGCTTTTATAGTTTATTGCCGTGACCGGCTGAGGATTGAATCCTTATTGGTTACCACTGATTCCCGTAATCATGTATCACAAAGGGTTGCGGCAAAATGCGGTTTCCGGTTTGTTGATGATTATAAGTATAATGATATAGAAAGCAAGGCATTCACGCTTAGACTGACAATATGAAGACATCTTTGATAATATTTGATTTTGACGGTACGTTGGCTGATACTACGGAATCCATCCTTGCAACTTACCGTATGTCCATACAGGCTTTGGGGGCGGATTCCCGAAGCGATGCGCAATGCCAATCCACAATAGGGTTGCCGCTGAAAGAGGGATTCCGCCAGCTGTATCCAGGCAGTTCCGATTCGTGGCTTGATGAATGTGTTGCCACTTATCGCCGCATATTCACTGAAAATAAATCCAGGCTTGTGCCGCATCTTTATCCGGGGGTAAGGGAGGCACTTCACAAGTTATCTGACCTCGGGATTGAAATGTCGGTAGCGTCTTCTCGTTCCAGGGCATCGTTGGTGGAATTTTGCGATGACAGCGATATTGCCCGTTATTTCTCGCTTATTTTGGGTGCGGATGATGTGACTTGCGCAAAGCCCCATCCCGAGCCGGTTTTGGTCACATTGGGCAGACTTGGCAAATATGCTGCCGATACGATAGTGGTAGGTGATATGCCTGTGGACATCGCCATGGGGCGTGGCGCCGGTTGCCGTACAGTCGGCGTCACCTATGGCAACAGCTCGTCATCGGCCCTAATCCAGGCAGGAGCCGATTCCTTGATTGATTCTTTCTCCGAATTGCTCTCCTTGGTCTGTTAATTTATAGTTTTTTTTCATAAGTGAATTGCAATGATTGGATTAAAAGCGTGGAGGGGGTTGGCGGCATGGATGATTGGTGCGATGTGGTGTTTCGGGCAACCGGGGATATATGGCGGGGGACGGGCGGATAGTGTGATGAGATGTGAGACCGACGATTTTCTACGTAACATGCCGCCGGGGTTGCAGGCGCGTCAGGAGAAGGCTGTCAGGATGGCTGTTGCAGGCAACAGCGCCGCACTTGATGAGGTGCGGTTTTCGCGGAACCATGCTATTGAAATAGCCGAAGGGGTAGAGGTGATGGATATCGATACCGACTACCGTTTGTATAAACCGGCGTATTGCAACGGTAAAATCCTACCTGTTATGATTTATCTGCATGGCGGGGGATGGTGTTTCGGCAGTATCAACAGTTGCGCAAGGTTTTGCATAGAACTTGTCAAAACTGCCGGAATCGCCGTTCTTGCCGTTGACTACCCTTTGGCGCCGGAACATCCTTATCCTGCGGCTCTTGTTAGTTGCACGGATGCGGTTGGATTTGTATTCCGACATGCGGCAGAATATGGTTTAGATTCTGATGGAATTTCGATAGGGGGTGACAGCGCCGGTGGGAACCTTGCTCTGGCAACGGCTTTGAGCCTGATAGATTCAGATAAAAAGAAGTCGGGAGGAGTTGATGCCGCAATGGGTTTGCCTCGGCTGAAATCGCTGGTGTTGTTTTACCCGGTTACCAGGGTTTGGAATGACCAATCGGCTTCATGGCGGGAATTCGGCAACGGTTTCGGACTTGATAGCGGATTGATGGAAGCCTTCAACGAAGCATATCTTAATGGTGTAGATGCGAATCACCCGTTGGTTTCGCCATTTAACGCACAGATGGGGTGTCTCGCCATGCTCCCGCCTGTATTGATTATAAATGCCGAACGGGATATCCTTCGTGATCAAGGCCGGGATATGGCAGATAAATTGACCGATGCCGGGGTATGGGTCAGGCGTATAGTCCTGCCTGGAACTACGCATCTGTTTATTACGGTTCCAGGCCAGCCTACGGCCTTCGCCGAGGCTGTGCGGGCTACAGCCTCGTTCCTTAATCACACAGATGCAGATAATTGCAAATAAGGAAATGTGCCGGATGCATACTGGAATCTATATTGAAAGGCATTGACAGCCGCCAACATCATGATGTTGGCGGCTGTCAATGCCTTTGGGGGTTATGCGAACTCGAACCGGATTTTGCGGATGTATTCCTCACCCGGGTTTAGTCTTTGTGACGGGAATCCGGGGTGATTGGGTGCATCCGGGCATCCCTGGCACTCGATTGCCACGGCATCGTAGTCATGATAGACATAACCGTTTTCCCCATCGGGACATCCTTCAAGCCAGTTGCCGGTGTACACCTGCACGGCAGGCTGGGTGGTCTTGACAGTGAGTGTGCGTCCTGATTCGGAGCCTCGCAAGGTGGCAGTTTCACGCATCGTGCCGTCGAATCCGTCAATCACCCAGCAATGGTCATATCCTTTCCCGATTTTTAATGCATGGAAATCGTCGTGGATTCGTTTGCCTATCTCGCATTCTTCGGTGAAATCCATCGGTGTTCCTGCAACAGGCGCTATTTCCCCGGTAGGAATCTGTGTTTCATCGGTAGGGAGCCAGCGGGAGCAATTAAGCTTGAGATGCTGGGTGAGACCTGTGCCGCTGCCTTGGCCGTCGAGGTTGAAATAGGTGTGGTTGGTAAGATTGACCATGGTCGGGGCATCGGTTGTGGCCCGATAGGTGATTTCAAGGTTATTGTTGTCATCCCATTCATATTCGACCGTTGCCCTGAGGTTGCCGGGATAACCGGCATCGCCGTCGTGGCTTTCCAGGATGAACTGTACGTTGCCATTATCGGATACGATGCAGTTCCAGATTCGGTCCTGGAACCCGTCAGGGCCGCCGTGAAGGTGGTTTGGCCCGTTGTTTATGGGTAGGGTATATGTTGTGCCGTCGATTGAGAAGCGCCCGTTTGCTATGCGGTTGGCATATCGTCCGGGGGTTTTGCCGGCACACGGGCCGTCGGCCAGATAATCGGCCGGGTCAGGGTAGCCCATCACTACGTTTTTGAGCGAACCGTCGGCTTCGGGTAGCCGTATGGCCACAATTCCTGCGCCTAGCGACGACAGTACCACTTGTGCGCCTTTCGCATTGGTAAGGGTTATCCAGGTTATCTCCTTGCCGTTAAAAGGAAATGTCTGTTTGTCAATTTTCATGATACAGTGATATGTTTGTGGGTTGATGTTGTTTGTGCTATGAATTTCCGGGAAGTCGGGTAAGCTGCCCGGCTTCGTCACGCGAAGATAGCAAATTTATCCCGGATTTTGTTTAATTTTGTACGTCCTCTTGAAGCAGGCTTTTGACAAAATGAATGTTGACACGCAGAAACATATTGAATCGTTACCGGCAGTTTCGCATAATGACTATGTGGAAGTGATTTTACCGTTGCCGTTGCATGCCACATTCACCTATCGTGTGCCTGCTGATATGAAAAGGTGCATCGCAGTCGGATTCCGTGTGATAGTGCCTTTCGGTCGTAAAAAGTTTTATACCGGCATCGTGGTAGGCACTGCGGCTCGTCCTCCACGTGATTTCGAGGTCAAGGATGTGGCCATGGTGCTTGACGAGCAGCCGGTTGTGCGCCATCCACAGTTGAAATTGTGGGAATGGATTGCCGAATATTACCTGTCGGCAGTCGGTGATGTGTATAAGGCTGCCATTCCTGCGGGGCTTAAAATCGAGAGTGAGACATTTGTTGAGCTGAATCCGGATTATGATTTGGATGAAAACCCGTTGACCGATAACCGGGAAGCCGAAATTTGCCAGCTCCTTGACCATAGCGGCGCATTATCGGTAAACGTTATTGCCGGTAAATTGGAGCATAAAGGGATTCCGTCGCTCGTCAACCGCATGATTGAGCGTGGCATCCTGATTATTTCTGAAAAGCTGGTTGAGCGCTACAGGGTAAAGCGCGAAACGTATGTGGCGGTAAATGTGACACACGAATGCTTGTCCGAGGCTTTTGCAAAACTCAAAGGTGCCCGAAAACAGGAGGCGCTTCTGTTGGCGATGCTTGAATTGAGCGGGTTCCAACGGGGTGAGACTGTTGAAGTGAGGCGCGAGGCATTGTTGGAGAGGGCACAGGTGTCACCTGCGATTCTTTCCGCAGTAGAGAAGAAGGGGATTTTGCGTATATATAAAAAGGATGTCAACCGGTTTAAATTTACGGGGGATGTGTCAGGAAAGCTTCCACGCCTGAGCGATGCCCAGGGTGCTGCTCTCGACGAATTGCATAAATCGTGGATTACCAAGAATGTGACGTTGTTACACGGGGTTACGTCAAGTGGTAAAACCGAGATTTACATACACCTGATTAATTTTGTGCTGAACCGGGGTGACTGTGTGCTTTACCTGGTACCTGAAATAGCGCTGACAGCCCAGCTGACCCGGCGCTTGCAGGAAGTGTTCGGTGAAAAAGTGGTTATCTACCATTCGAAATTTTCCGACAACGAGCGGGTCGACATATGGAAAAAACTGCTGCATGACACGGAGCCGGTGGTCGTTATCGGCGCAAGGTCGTCGGTGTTCCTGCCGTTTTCCCATCTAGGTCTTGTGATTGTCGATGAAGAACATGAGTCAAGCTATAAGCAATATGACCCGGCCCCGCGCTACAATGCTCGTGATGCGGCTATCGTCCTTGCCGGGATGCATGGGGCCAAGACGTTGCTCGGTTCTGCAACGCCGTCGGTGGAAACATATAGCAAGGCATTGTCGGGGAAATTCGGGCTGGTCAGGCTCAGTGTCCGTTACCAAGATGTGCAACTTCCAGAAATAAGGGTGATTGACATGGCCCATGCCAGGAAGGCTGGGATGTTATCAGGTACGTTTGCCGCTGACACAGAGCGGCCTATACGTGAATCGCTTGCCCGTGGGGCACAGGTTATTTTGTTTCAAAACCGACGCGGGTATGCTCCCTTGGCACGCTGCAAGCAGTGTGCATGGGTTCCACGTTGCTCGCAATGCGATGTCGCTCTGACATATCACAGTCACCTGCGCCAGCTTCAGTGCCACTATTGTGGTGCCGTCTACCCTCTGCCTTCAGTATGCCCCCAATGTAAAGAACCCGCAATCGAGATTATCGGGTATGGCACGGAACGGGTGGAGGAGGAGGTTGCAGCCCGTTTTCCCGGTGAGAAAATGCTGCGTATGGATTTGGACACCACACGCAACAAAGATTCGTATGAGCATATCATCGATGAATTTTCAGCGGGGAAGGCGCGAATCCTTGTGGGGACACAGATGGTTACCAAGGGGCTTGATTTCGGGGGTGTTGACACCGTGGCTGTGCTGAATGCCGATTCCATTATAAATTTTCCTGATTTCCGTTCCGGCGAAAGGGCTTTCAACATGCTTGAGCAGGTGTCGGGCCGTGCCGGGCGTCGTAGCGGCTCGAAAGGATTGGTGCTGATTCAGACATACCAGCCGTCGCATCCGGTGTTGCGATTTGTTGTAAAACATGATTATGAAGGGTACTATGAACGTGAGATAGCCGAACGTGAACGGTATTTCTACCCGCCGTTTTCACGGATAGTGTACATGTATGTGAAACATCGTGACCCGTCGCGTCTTAGGATGATAGCAGACACTTATGCCGCCCGTTTGCGGACGTTGTTGGGCAACCGGGTTTACGGGCCTGAGGAACCGGCCGTAGGGCGTGTACAGGGATTGTATATCCGTAAAATAATGTTGAAAATAGAGGTTGCCGCATCTATGGCGAAAGTGAAAGAGATTCTACGTCAGACGTATATCGACATGCACGAACTTCCACAAATGAAGGGTACTGTGGTTTATTATGACGTCGATCCCTATTAGTGTGTGATGGGATTATGGAGGCAATGACGGCATTTCGACTTTTTGTCGAATGAGTTAGCCTATTTGGGATATTTTGGGGCGTGTTTTTGTCGTGATTGCCGTTTTGGGGAATTTTTTATAATTTTGTAGGTGTTAACATGACAGGAATGGGCTTTTTTAAGAGCTTCAAAATATATTTTATGCGCTTTGCGGCGCTTTTGCTGTTTGTTTCGATGCCGTCGGTTTGGATGGTGTCGAAAGACTTTGTCGTAACCCTTGATGCCGGACATGGAGGAAAGGATTATGGCGCTATAGGCACCAAGACCAATGAGAAATCGCTGACCTTGGCCGTTGTAAAGGAGCTTGGAAGGCTGATTGAAAAGAACCTTCCGGAAGTAAAGGTGGTATATACGCGCGACAATGATAAATACATTCAGCTGAATGAAAGGGCGGCAATCGCCAATAAGGCGAATTCCGACCTGTTTATTTCCATCCATCTGAATTCGGTTGATAAACGGAACCGAAACAGGACTAACCTGGCGGGATGCGAGGTCTATACACTGGGACTGCATAAAACCAGTGAAAACCTTGCGGTTGCCAAGCGTGAAAACTCGGTGATAGAGTTGGAGGCCGATCATACCGAAAAGTATGCCGGGTTCGACCTCAACTCATTGGAGAGCGATATTGTGTTCGAACTCAGCCAGAACAAGCGTTTGGACCAAAGCATCGAGTTTGCTGACGCAGTGCATTCCGAACTTGTCAGGGTGGCCGGACGCGCCCCCCGTGGAGTACGTCAGGCCGGCTTCCTGGTGCTTTGGGCCACGTCGATGCCTTCGGTGCTCGTGGAGCTTGATTTCATCTGCAACCCGCGTGCCGAACGTTTCCTTATGTCGGACAACGGATTGAAGGAAACCGTTACGGCACTTTACAATGCATTCTGTGCCTATCTGAACACTTATGGCTCACAGGTTACCGGCTGTCAGATGGATGCAAAGGCAATTTCATATGATGGTAAAAATCATAGGGAAGAACCATCGGATATCCAACCTGCAACGGAGATGGAACGAGAGCACGTACAGACGAAACGCTCACAAAGCACTGATAAAAGCGGGCTGACTGAGATTGCCAATGATGCAGAGCCGTATTACTACGTGCAGATTCTGGCCAGTTCAGACAAGTTGCGTGCAGGCTCGTCCGAACTCAAAGGTTGTAAGGATGTTGAATATTACAGGGACGGAGGGATGTTTAAATATGCTATCGCAGCCGGTGAAAACCTCGACGATGCGCAGAAATGTCTGAAGAAACTGCGGAAACAATTTCCGCAATGCTTTATTATAAAGATGGTGAATGGCAAACGGGTGGATTTTATCAAACCATGACCCCCCCATATTGGTCGCGTTTGCTATAATTATATGATAATAAAAAACATACGATATGAAATCCTCAAAAAAAGAGATTGTAATCGGGCTTTGCGTGGCAATAGCATTGCTCGCACTGTTTTTCGGCATAAACTTCCTTAAAGGGGTGAATATGTTCAAAGCCGCCAATTATTATTATGCCGAATATACCAATGTGGCCGGTTTGCAGATGTCGGCACCTATAACGCTCAATGGTTTCAAGGTTGGGCAGGTAAGGGACTTGAAGTATCAATACGATAATCCCGGGCATGTCAAGGTGGAACTCGGCCTTGACCGGGCGCTGAAACTGCCTAAAGGCTCGAAAGCCGTAATCGAGCAGGATATACTCGGCACATCCACCATTGTGCTGAAAATGTCGGATTCTTCAGATTTTTATGAAGTCGGCAGCACGATTGAGGGAGCTACTGCTTCGGGGCTGATGGAGAATGTTTCCAACAACCTGATGCCTAATATAAGCGCTATTTTCCCTAAAATAGATTCATTGCTCACATCGCTGAACCGTTTGGTTGCGGATCCGGCGTTGTCAAAATCGGTGGCACGCCTTGATGCCATAACCCTTAATTTGGAGCAGTCCATGCGCCAAATCAATGCAACAACCCGCTCGCTTGCACCGGTTATGGCAAATGTGACCGGCATCACGGATAATCTCAATACGATGAGCGGGGCTTTGGCTGTGGTATCAGAGGATTTGAAAAATGCCCCGATTGATTCCGTTGTCAGCAACCTGGCAGTGGTTTCCGATAACTTGAAAATTCTATCTACCCAACTTAACGATCCCAACTCCTCGCTAGGGCTTATAACCCATGACCGCGCGCTTTATGATAACCTGAATAATTGCGCGGCATCGTTGGATTCCCTTTTGATTGATGTGAAACGTAATCCCAAACGTTACATCAGCATTAAGTTGCTGTAATTGTAATAGGGATAAGGGAGGTTGCCTGAACATATTTTCGAAAATTCCAGGCAACTGCCGAGGGGGATCGGGGGATGCCATGAAAACCAAAAGTAACCTTGAAACTTGCAGCAACGTTACTTGCAATATATCTTACTAACATTTATACTTTTATAAAAACCTTATGAATCTGTCGTTCATCATAGATTACCGCACCAATTGGGGTGAGGCTGTCTATATCACCGGCAATATCCCCCAACTGGGTAACGGTGACAAATCGAAGGCGGTAAAGCTCGACCTTTATGGGGAGCAGACATGGAAAACCCGCCTTTCCATCCCGGATGATACCCCCGATTTCCAATATGCCTATTTTGTAAGGCATGAAAACGGTGTGGAAAAGACTGAGTGGGGAAAATGCCACCAGTTCCGTCATGGGAAGGGTGTACACGATTTTGAAATTTACGACCGATGGCAGGATCAGCCATGGGATAAGCCTTACTATTCGGTGGTGTTCACCGATTGTGTTTGCAAACGGCTTAACCGTGCGATTGCCCCCGATGTAAAAGCCGGGGAAATGCTCCTTAGCGTGGATGCCCCGATGATTGCATCGGATGAGGTGCTTGCCGTGACCGGGGCATGCGACCAGCTTGGCAACTGGAATCCTGAAAAGGCAGTGGTATTAAGCGATGCCTATTACCCGACATGGAGTTGTGCCATACCCCTTGCCGGACTGCCTGCCGAATTTGAATACAAGTTCCTTATCCTTAAAAAAGATACACGTCATGTCGTGGCATGGGAAGGTGGGAATAACAGGCGTTTTGATTTGAAAGCCGCTACAGATGGTGAATGTCTGGTGGTCAGCGGGCTTCGTTTTATAAACCCTAAATCTCCATGGCGTGGTGCCGGGGTGGCTATCCCCGTGTTTTCGCTTCGTTCCGAATCGGATTTCGGCGTAGGCGAGTTTCTGGATTTGAAGAAAATGGTCGACTGGGCTGTAATGACAGGGCAAAAGTTCATACAGGTTCTTCCGGTCAATGACACCACGATGACCCACACGTGGACTGATTCATATCCTTACAATGCAAATTCTTGTTTCGCATTGCATCCGATGTATCTCAACCTGGCTGCACTCGGAAAACTTCCCGATGCCGGCCGACAGGGATATTTCGATGCACTTGGGGCAGAACTCAATGCCTTGGAAGAGGTTGATTATGAACGTGTGAATAATGCGAAATCGGAATTTACACGAGAATTGTTTGCCTCTGTGTCGCAAAACGTTATCCGCAGCAAGGCTTTTAAGGAATTCGTTTCCGTGAACGAGACCTGGCTTAAACCATATGCCGCTTTCTGTGTGCTGCGTGATAGAAACGGCACTGCTGATTTCTCGCAATGGGGCGAATATGCTGTTTACGACCCTGCAAAAATGGACGGGTTTGTAAAGGAGAACAGCCATGACGTGAATTATGTATATTGGGTTCAGATGAACCTGGATTCCCAGATGCGTGAAGTGCGTGACTATGCCCACGCCCACGGGGTTGCCATAAAGGGTGATATACCTATCGGGATTTCACGTACTAGCGTGGATGCCTGGATTTCGCCACGTCTTTTCAACCTGGATTGCCAGGCCGGTGCGCCGCCGGATGATTTTTCCGTGCTCGGACAGAACTGGGGGCTTCCTACTTACAATTGGGAGGAAATGAGCCGCGACGGCTTTGCGTGGTGGAAAGCGCGTTTCCGTAAGATGGCCGAATATTTCGATGTGTACCGTATAGACCATGTACTTGGATTTTTCCGTATATGGCAGATTCCTATGTCGCAGCTCCACGGACTGTTGGGTATATTCAACCCTGCACTCCCGTTCTCGCCCGACGAGCTGCGTGAGAACTACGATTTTTGGCTTGATACCGACTTGCAGACCACGCCATATATTATGGACTGGTTCCTTGGGGACTTCTTCGGCGAATATACTGATGAGGCTCGTGAACGTTTTCTTTCAGATGCAGGATACGGACGTTTCCGTCTGCGTCCGGAATTTGCCACTCAGCGCATGATTGCCGATTATTTTGCCACACAGCCGAAGGATGAAAAGAACGAACGTCTGTGTAATGCCCTTCTTGGGCTTGTAGACCAGGTGTTGTTTATCGAGGACCCATATCAGAAAGGGAAATTCCATCCACGCATTTCGGCACAATATACCTACACATACCGTGCGCTTAACGATTACGAACGCTGGTGTTTCGACCGCCTTTATAACGATTTCTACTATCATCGCCATAATGATTTCTGGTATGGTAAGGCTATGTGGAAGCTCCCACCGGTGATTGATGCCACTGACATGCTTACCTGTGCCGAGGATTTGGGTATGATTCCGGATTGTGTGCCTGCAGTGATGGGTGCATTGGAAATCCTTACACTCGACATCCCCCGCATGCCTAAAAACCCGCGTGAGGAATTCGGCAATCCGGCGAATTATCCGTATTACACCGTGTGTACAACCTCTACCCATGATATGGGCGGTATACGTCAATGGTGGGAAGAAAACCGTGAGAAAACGCAACGGTTTTACAACAATATGCTTCACGAGGGTGGGGAAGCACCGGCATTTGCCGAACCGTGGATATGTGAGAAAATCGTCGACAGCAACCTGAAGTCACCTGCCATGCTTTGTATTCTCCCGTTGCAGGACTGGCTTTCTGTTGATGGCCGTCTGCGTCGTGAGAACCCATATAAGGAACAGATTAACGTACCGGCAAATTCGCGTCACTACTGGCGTTACCGCATGCACCTGACCATCGAGGATTTGTTGTGCGAAAAACTGTTTAACAAGCGTGTTGCGGAACTCGTTAAGGACTCAGGTCGTTAACAGTATCATGTGGATAGTTGTTTCTATTATTTAGAGATACGACCTGCCGTATATGCCGAGGGGTGATGCCGGATTCCGGCATCACCCCTCGGCATATACGGCACAAATCTTTTATATGGTGAATGACTTTGAATGTATTTGAATTAACTTGAATGAAAATCAGCGAATTAGAGTTCTATTCAGTTTCTTATTTTTATAAGTTTTTGCCTCTTTTTTCGCAGTCAGTACATCTTTTGTACATTTCGTTTGTTAATAGATGTTGAGGATCATTTTTACGTTTCAAACCCTCTAATTACCTTTGCGCTTAACAAAGATAATCATTTATGGCGAAAATAGAAAGCAAGAACAAACAAAATCCCAAACTGCAACAGTCCGAGCTGAAAGACGGACGTGCGAGTCTTTATCTGGAATTCTATCTCGGCCGCTCCGAAACTCCCGTGCTTGACGAGGACGGCAACCAAGTTTTCTACTCATCGTGGGCTATGGCAGGCAAACCCAAGTATCAGATTAAGCATATCCGCAAGCGAGAGAACCTCAACCTCTATATCTGGCTGCACCCACGCAACACGCAGGAGCGTGTGCAAAACCGCAACACCCTCGCACTCGCCGAGAAAATAAGATTTGAGCGTGAGCAGGAGTTCCTTGAAGACCGTGAGGGCTATCGGCTCAAAAAGGAGCGTCAGCGTGAAACGGTGCGAATATCAAGACTGTCGCCGACCTCATGGGGCATTCAAGCATAACCATGACGGAGAAATATCGTCATGTGGTTGACAGCTTGAAGCAGGACGCAATCCACTCCCTCGGCTCAATCAGCTACGCTATGCCGTGATTTACCCCTTGGCATTCTTGGCACTTTGGCACACTTTGATGGACTCTCCAACCGACATCGGAGGGTTCTTATGTTTCATCGGTTATCCTCTTCGGATTTTGGTTTGGTTCAGCAGGGGTGCATATATGTGAAATTTAACCAACCCGAATTATAAAGGCAATGGAAAAACAACAATATTGAGAATCACTTGCACTTTCTGCATTTTTGCATCTTCAACAGATCTGAAAGTGCGAAAGTGCAGAAAATGCAAAGGTATTTGAGAAAATTCAGCGATTATGAATCCATGTACTCTTTGCACTGCTGCATATATTAAAAATGCCAATGTGCCAAGAATGCCAAGGGTAATCATGGAATAATACGGAGACAACGCTCTCTTATTTCCTGATGAAGTTGACCGCTCGATTGTGCAAAAGTGCAAGAAATGCAAAGGAACAACGAGAAAAATTAATATACGGCAACGAGAAAAAAGGGATTGCAAGGGTATGTTTCGGGAGGTCTTTTATTCCAAAAGCCACCGCTGAAACCGCAGCCACTGCCGTGACCGCTATCTGTTTTTTTACCGCCCAAAGATGGAGTTAAGGGAGGAAAGCAAGTTTATGCCTATGTATTACACGTAATCCATAAACGGCTTCCACACCCCCATAATCATTGCACCCGGTACAATGGTAAACCACAGTATCGAGTGCAACAATATCAGACATTCCGAGACGACAAGGAAATTACACCGTCAGGAAATTCCTTAGCTCATTAGGGAATTTTCGCATCGCGCAATGTTGGCGGCGGTTCGGCATAACTCAAGCAAGCTTGGTTCTGCTCTCACCTTGCTCAACATTTCCGAGCCGCATACCGTTCCGATACGCTGAAAATATCCCTACTGAGTCAAAGGGGACCCCCCCTTTGAGAACCCCGAAAATATCATAATAAGAATTCATAAACTCCGCATCATAACAAATCTGATAGTAGCATCGGTAGAATGACAAACGTGAAAAATATGGCAGAAAGAGTCAAGAGTCTATAGCGTTGTTGAATTTTAGCAAAACTATAGGCTCTATATGAATTATTAAACATGTGCAAGCAGGGCTTACCGAACGATAACCTTGCAGGTCTCTGATGTGTGGCCTTTATCTGTAACGGTGATTAGATAAATTCCAGATGTAAGGTTCTCTGTGGGCACAGAAATCTGAGTGGCGTTGGCTTCGACTTTAAGGCTCATGACGGTTGAACCATTTAGAGCATTGACTCTAATGGTGCGCTCGCCTGTAGATGTCGGCAGATCCACAACTACGGGAGTTCCCTTTAGCGCCGGATTAGGCCGAGCGGTAATATGATTTTCTTCCTTGATGACCTTTGCGACACTCCCGGTAGACTTATCTATGCGATAAAATCTCACGGTTTGCACATAGCGACCTTGTTCATCATGCCAGTTATAATTGACCTGTGCGAGAATACTGTTGTCTGATTTAAAGAACTCAACAGTTGGTTTCCCCTCGGCGTTGTCGGGCATCGGGAATGTGTAAAGCACCTGATCATTCTCGTTTACAACCTCAAGGCCGGTGTAATGAACTCCGTACAATGTACGTTTATAGTCCGTTTCTCCGTCTCCGTCACGGTCTGTATTGGTAATGCCAAAAAGATATGATTCAGGAGACTGTGGGTCGTCCGTCACAGGATTAAAACTGCTCTCGCCTCCTTCGGCTACCTCCGCTTTGAAGCGAACGTATTCGAATGCTTCGTCGTCATTGAAGAAGGTTTGAGAGAACGGTAGGTAAACGCCACCATTCCAATCATTCAGTCTTGCAACATCATTGCAACGAGGAGTGCAAAAATTGCTGATAGGAACTTCTTCCCACAAGCGCCCACTCCATTCGCCATTGTATCTTGGGGTTTGAGTGGAGTAATAGTAGGAGAATCCCCACTTTCCTGAGGGCTCAAGGTATGCATCTACGGTCTTGAGATATTCCTCAAACTCATACAATCCATTGCCCTTTTTAAAGGGAATATTGATAAGGATAGCATTATCCTCTACCTTGGTGCCATTTTGCAATATGGCAAGAGTCAAGGTCGGGTCCGAATTTTGCAAAGTCTCGAAGATGTAATTGATAAAAGCATTCTTGCGGGCTTCCATATCCGATGTGGGCGGTATGCCATCGGCTTCATTTATTATAAATCTGTCTTCCTTAATCACACGAGATTTTTCCTGAATTCCGGTTGAGGCTCTTTCCTCAAACAGGCAATAAGGGCGCAGGATAGGGAAATTGAATGATTTGAGAGGTTGAAGCTCAAAATCGAAGATTTCAGCCGTGTATTTCGTGCTCTCGTCTCTATATCCATATTCGTCTTCGGAGAAATAGATAGCGGCTTCTCCATTTCTCATGTACTGCCCAGGGATGAAACGTGTGTCTGCTCCGTTCATCTCCTTTACCAATGTTTGAGCTGAAACATTCAAAGCACTGGCAACAGCAGTCGCGATTGTGATGATTTGAATTAATTTCATTCCTAAATTAATTTTCTCCACTGGCTCTGTGGAGAGATTTGTAATAAAAGAAAACGTGAGCCAACTATGCCACGTCTTAAGTGAAGGTCGTAGGAAACCATTTGAGCAGATGTAACAATAGTAGCCCACGCGATATGCGTGAGAACCACTATGCTATCCTTGCTCAGTTGAAAATTTCCTACGTCTTCACTTACAAGATAAGCATAACGCTTCGTGTTTTTCCAAAATGTCGTGATGGGATTACTCCCATTCAACTGCAAAGTTACAACTTTTTGCGTTGCAAATCAATAGGCTTGGAAAAATAAGTTCACGGCTGACGCATCTTAAATTTTTACAACATCAAAACTTTTTAAGGCATAAAGCAGATAGTCATTGTCCCATCCGGCTTTCTTTCGATGACCTTTTACGCCCATTGATGACACTTTTGCGTTCTTGATAATGTTCAGTCCGATTCGGTTAAGTAGTGAGAAGTTTTGAGCGGCATTATCCTTCTGTTTCCGGGAGGCATCATCTCCGAAAGCGACATCCAAAGTCCGGTGCAGCTGATCCTCCACGCTCCAGTGCGTTCTGATGGAATGATTAATGTATCGGGCGTCAGCTTCAAGGCTTGACAGATAATATCGAGTCTCCTTGTGGATTTGTCCGGACATGACATCACGGGTGCGGGATTCTATTCTCACTATGCTTTTAAGTCCGACCCACCTGTCTTTGTCGATGATGTTGTCGAGGTCGGTTATGACCGGGCAGGTTCTTGTCTCCTCCCGTCCATGGGCCTTCCCCTCCATGGTGTGATCCGACGACGGCCTAATATATGTAAAAGAACCGCTTACCCGGTCGGGCATTTCAGGCTGATCCCCTTTCAACGCAAGGATATAATCGGCTCCACGCTCTATTATCGTCCTTGCAATCTCTTTCTGACAGTCCATGGCATCGATTGTGACTATGCAGTTTTTCAGTTCGAGTATGCGGAGAAGTCTGGGAAGTCAAGATGACTTCAGTGTTTGAATTTAAATAGATTTTAATGTTCGACATGATTAAGCACCAGTTTGAGCGTGGCAAAATCAATCAGCTCCTCGGCGGAATCATTGGTGATTTCATAGTTTCGTGTAAGCCTACGAAAACCATCCAGCCATGAGAAAGTACGTTCCACCACCCATCGAAGCGGTTTTGGAGTGAATCCGTTTGTTCCGTTGGGAGTGGAACAGACCTCGATGTCGATATTGAAATCGCGCTTTATATTCTCAATAAGCTCACCGCGATATCCGCGGTCGACAAGTCTTTTCCTGACCGAAGGCCACGCATCGGAAACTTGTTCACACACCGGAGATGCGAGTCGGGCATCATGTATCCCGGCACTGCTGACGTATCTGCCGAGGATAAAGCCGTTGCGGTCAACAGCAATATTGCGTTTTATGCCTTTTACCTTTTTATTGGCATCGAACTTTATGCATACTAATCGACTTTCTTCTACAAACACTCTGATTGAGGGTTTGTTATGCCACTTAATGTTCAATTTGGTTTAAATTCAAACACTCTCTAAGTTTTGGTCTTAGATATATACATCTATACTGAACCAAATCAAAATATATGCTGGGCAAAAGAGAAAAGCCCCTATCAGTTTTTCTTTTCACCAGCCCCAATCTATATCCCCATGCCGACCGCCGAAATAAAGAAAAACGAGGCAAAAGAATAGAACTAAAAATAACTAATACCTGCAAATTAAACTTCAATGATTGTCTTTGGTTGTACTTATATTCCCCATTTAGTACATTATTAGTGCAATGTATTTGGATTATTATGCTTATTATCAACATATTAAAGAGTCGATAGATAAATAACACAAGTCCCTATCGTGTAAAATTCTTTTCAGTAAGGTATTTCCAAAACCGCCGTGGCATATCCTGACATTGTTTGCGCGGGTTGCGGCGTTCGGGTATGGCTATTGCTTTAAAATAAGTATGCCATAGCTTTTGAAACAGTTTCTCGTCGGCATCGGCGATTTTGTCAGGCAGACGTCCGTCGACAAAATTCTCGGCATCGGGAAGGCGGATTCGACGCAGGGAGCCGTCAGCATATGAATAACCATATTGGCGGCGGCGGTCATAGATGATGAACCGGCTGTCGGAAAAACGGTCGCGGAAATGTTCCACGGCTTGTGGCATCACATCATAAGCCGGTTCCATCATACCGAAATACGTGCCGTCGGCGGCTTTTTGGAAACGCATGAATTGTAGCACACGGTGTGCCTCCGCGTTTACCCGACGTGCGTTTTGGAGCATTGCAAGTGTGTCGGGCGATGAAAAATCGCGCATACAGGCCGCCCCGTCGGTGAATATGCGGCATATCAGCCTGAACAACGATGTGTCAAATCCCGGGTCTTCGCATAGGAAAGATGTTGTGAGTGCATTTAATTCGCCTGGTGACAGTTTCAGCATTAAAGCGTTCCATACCCTGTCAGACTGTTCACCATCGGTAATCACGTTCAATTCATCGTGAAAAAGCGACCGTGGTGCGTCATGGCGTTGCAACAATCCGGGTTGTTCGTGACGTGAGAAAGCGTTGAACACGCAGCACAGCAACCCTTCGAAGGAGGAATCAAAAATATAGGTCATCAGGATAGGAATTTGAGGGTAAGCTGTTCAGGCGGGGCTGTGGATGTCAGGGCGCGGCGCACATATTCCGGCGACACGTCGGTTATGCATCGCGTTGCAAGTTCGGCACATGTGATGAAGTAGCGTGCACGTTTCATCACCACACCTATTTTTTTGAGATGGTCGGAATTAAGCCGTCGGAAGCGTCGTGCCTCGATTATCAGTGCGGCTGATTTCACCCCTATGCCCGGAACGCGCAGGATGGTTTCATAGTCGGCCCGGTTTACATCGACAGGGAACAGCTGCGGGTTGCGTAACGCCCACGATAGTTTCGGGTCTATTTCCAAATCGAGCAGCGGGTTGCCTTCATCGGCAATTTCATCGGCGTTGAATCCGTAGAACCTCATGAGCCAGTCGGCTTGATAAAGACGGTGTTCACGCACCAAAGGAGGTTGCTTCAAAGCTGGAAGGCGGGTGTCGTAAGTGTTGACCGCGACATATCCCGAATAATAGACGCGCCGCATGGTGGGGGTGGCATAAAGGGCTGACGACAGACGCAGGATATCACGGTCGGTATCGGGTGATGCACCTACAATCATCTGAGTGCTCTGACCGGCCGGTACGAACCGTGGCACATGGCGCAAACGTTGGCGGTCTTCCTTGTTTTCAAGTACTCCGGCACGAATATAACCCATCGGTTCGAACACGCTTCGGTGGCTCTTTTCAGGCGCAAGATATTTTAATGACGGCTCGTTGGGGATTTCTATGTTGACGCTCATTCGGTCGGCATACAGACCGGCGCGTCTTACCAGCTCCTGCGATGCACCAGGGATGCTTTTCAAATGTATATAGCCGTTGAAGCGATGTTTTTGGCGCAGGTCGGCTGCAACCTGCACAAGGCGTTCCATCGTATAGTCGGGATTTCTGACGACCCCGGAACTGAGAAAGAGTCCCTCGATATAGTTGCGGCGATAGAATTCCATTGTAATTTCAACCAGTTCGCTTACCGAAAGGGTGGCACGCGGAATGTCATTGGTGCGCCTGTTGATGCAGTATGCGCAATCATACATGCACCTGTTGGTCAGCATCACCTTCAGTAGCGCTATGCAGCGCCCGTCGTCGGCAAAGCTGTGACATATGCCTATCCCTCCCACGGTATTGCCGACCCCGGCGCCGTTGTTGCGTCGGACAGTTCCGCTCGACGAACACGACACGTCGTATTTTGCCGCTGCGGCAAGCGTTTGTAGTCGGTTGAGTACTGATTCTGTCATGATGACGCAAAATTATAAAGCATGTGGGCATATTTTTTTCATCACAAGGTTAATAATTGTTTGCATTCGCGGCCGGTTTTTACGCTGTAAGCATTATTGTTCAGAACAGGCTGAATATAAGGGTCGCTATTGTTAAATTGTGTTATTATTCGGAGCTGTTTCACATAAAGGGATATATTCATATTTAATGATTGGGGATAATTTCCGACATTTGCATTGTAGTCATCATGACATTGGCAGGGGGATAACGCATATGCAATAATTTCTTAGGAATGAGGTTATCTGATTTGAAAAGCGGCGAGACGGCCGTCATAGTGAAAGTTTTAGGGCATGGCGCTTTCCGTAAACGCGTTATGGAGATGGGGTTTGTGAAAGGGCGTAAAATCAAAGCTATACTTTCCGCCCCGTTGAAAGATCCTGTCAAATACAGCCTGATGGGCTATGAGGTGTCGCTACGCAGAAGCGAGGCCGAAATGATAGAGGTAGTGCCGATTGAGGCTGATTATGATAATTCCGCAGATATACCCAAGGTGAATGTGGGGGAGAGCGAGGATTACGACTCGGTTCATCGTGAACGTTACGAGGGGGAACGACGCACCGTAAACGTGGCTCTGATAGGCAATCCCAATTGCGGCAAGACATCGCTTTTCAATGTGGCATCAGGTGCCCAGGAGCATGTGGGAAACTACAGCGGTGTGACTGTCGATTCAAAAACAGGTGTGTTCCGCCACGGTGGATATACTTTCAGGATTGTCGACCTGCCGGGAACTTATTCCCTTTCGGCATATTCTCCTGAAGAGCGGTATGTGCGTCGTTACCTGCGTGACCATAATCCCGATATAATCGTGAATGTTGTCGACGGGTCAAATCTCGAACGGAATATGTATCTCACCACAGAACTGATTGACATGGATCACCCGATGGTGATTGCGCTCAATATGTATGACGAGATGCGCAATGCCGGAACCGTGCTTGATTACGAATCTCTCGGCAGCATGATCGGCGTGCCGGTGGTTCCTACGGTGAGCCGCACCGGCGAGGGGGTGGGGGAATTGTTCGATACCATCATCGAGGTGTATGAGCGTCGTAACCCGGTGGTGAGGCATGTACATGTGCGTTTAGGGCATGATTTGGAGGAGGCTGTTGCCGATGTTAAGGATGCTATCAAGGCTGACAAGTCGGTGAATCCGCACTATTCGCCTCGTTATCTTGCCATAAAATTGATGGAAGGTGATGCCGAGGCTGAGAATGCTGTAAGGGAAATGGCTGATGCTGACAGGATTTTTGGCCTGCGTGACCGTGAACTGGCACATTTGTCACAACTTCATCCCGATGAGGATGTGTCGGCTATGATTGCCGGTGAGAAATACGGGTTTATATCGGGAGCACTAGCCGAAACCATGCAGAAAAGCACGAAGCAGGCCAATGATACCACCCGCATGATTGATGCGTTGGTTACAAGCCGCCTTTTCGGATTCCCGATATTCATACTGGCTATGCTTTTTATTTTCTGGTTCACATTTTTCGTGGGCAAATTCCCGCAGGAATGGATTGAGACCGGTGTGGCATGGCTTGCCGATATGGTTAACTCAAACATGGCCGGCGGGCCGTTGAAGGACTTGCTTGCCAACGGCGTTATCGGCGGGGTGGGGGGAGTGATAGTGTTCCTGCCTAATATCCTGATTCTGTTTTTCTTCATATCATTCATGGAGGATTCGGGCTATATGGCACGGGCGGCATTCATAATGGACCGGCTGATGCACCGTATCGGCCTGCATGGCAAATCGTTTATCCCATTGGTTATGGGTTTCGGGTGTAATGTTCCCGCAATTATGGCCGCGCGGGCAATCGAAAGCCGTTCGAGCAGGGCTATAACGGTGCTTATAACCCCGTTTATGTCGTGTTCGGCCCGTCTGCCGGTATATGTGTTGCTGATTGGGACTTTCTTCGAGGCTCATGCCGCGTTGGTATTTTTAGGGATGTATATCCTGGGTGTTGTGATTGCGGTGCTAACTGCCAGGATTCTTCGCAAATTCTTTTTCAAACGTGATGAAACCCCGTTTGTGATGGAACTGCCCCCCTACCGTGTACCTACCATGAAAACCTCACTGCGCCACATGTGGGCCAAAGGGAAACAATACCTGAGCAAGATGGGAGGTATAATCCTGTTGGCATCCGTCATAGTGTGGGCGCTTAACTATTTCCCTTTGAGGGATGTCGAACCGGCGGGAATACAGAGCGAGAACATAGCTGGGAGTGATGAAATCAATCCCCGGCACGACTCATATCTTGAAATGATGGGGAAGGCTGTCAATCCGGTGCTGGCTCCGCTTGGATTTTCCTGGCGTGCCACAGTGGCAGCGGTTGCCGGTGTCCCTGCAAAGGAAATTGTGGTTTCCACGCTGGGAGTGCTTTACACAGGTTCCGAAGAAGCTTCGGAACATTCCTTGTCGCAGCGGTTGTCAACATCCCTGACGGGTGCCGGCAAGCCCGATTTCAACCGGGCTAATGCTTTGAGCTTTATGATTTTCATCCTGCTCTATTGTCCCTGTGTAGCCACTATAGTGGCAATAGTGAAGGAAACACGCTCTTGGCGTTATGGTTTGTTTACCATCATGTATAACACCGCAGTTGCGTGGTTAGCGGCATTCATTGCCTATCGGGTTGCGTTATTGTTTTGACGATAATTTTAAATCTATGAAACCTCTCCTTATTGTAATCGGACTGACGTTCGTCACGTTCACTTCTCCAGCCTACCCTCACGAGCGTGACTCCATCTCCGATGGCCTTACAGACGAATTGCTCCGACCAGCTTCTGAAGTTTCGGATATGGATAATGCTCCGGGGGTGTTTAAAAATCAGATGGATTTGGGAACAAGGATATCTGTTCCTGTGCCTGATTACGGGAAAATATCCGACATGAACATTCCATTTCAACCCGGATTGCGGGTTAATCCTAATGCTGCACGTTTATCCTCGATGGGATTTATTCCAGGCGTTGCAATGCTGGATTCATGGGGAAGCGGCGGCATTTTTGCCACAGGGTCACGGCAGGATTTGCCGGGATTGATGGGTATAGAATCGGGGGCTTTGAATTTCCGTCAACAGGTAGGGGCTTTCACGTTGTCGCTGTTCGGCTCTGTTACCAAATATGGATATTTCAACGGCCTTGCCACTTCCTATGGTTTCGGTGGCTCACTATCTTACGAAATCAACGAACATCTGGGCGTTACGGTTTTCGGCTCATATAATTCCCCCACCGGAATCAATCAGGCTGCTATGATGGGTTATGTGGCAACTCCGACTTTTGGCGGTTATCTGAATTGGCGTTTCCATCCTCATTGGGGCGTTAAAGTCGGCGCACAGAGTTATCGCTCAGTTGCTTATGGCCGTTGGGAAACACAGCCTATTGTAATGCCCTATTACCGCACTTCGGGTGGAGCCGAAATCGGCATAGATGTCGGGGGCATACTTTACCAGGTTATACGTTCCGCCTCCGGCAACAGCTGGGGCAATCCCGGTAATCCTACCATCGACCCGCGCCCGTCGGGTGTCTATGTCCGTCCGCGCGTCGGTGAGTGACATGATCTTTTAATGACCGTTTCGGTAATGCCTCGGATTATTGTTTGCGATGACGTCGCAGTGTTCGGAGACGGGTTTTGTCGGCGTCCGCAACGCGATAGGATTCTATAATCTTGGATATTGACTTGTTGAATATCCAATCGTCTATAGGTGATGTGGTCAGGCGTTTGAAAACGGTTTCGGGAGCTTTGACATATGCTACGGATATAGCCCAGGCTACGGCCATACGGACATAGTAGGCGGTATGTGTCACACTTTCCATTATATCCATGAACCAGTCAGCGTTATCGGCCTTGATGAAATGCTGCATAAGCATTACTACGCCGAACCGCACTTCATATTCATTTGGGCTGTGAAGATAATGCAGCATTCGGTTGAGTACGAGGGTACGGTTTGCGTCGACAAATTTCTGACGTCCTGAAAATGTGAATGTGTCGCAGACCGACCAGGAGTTGATTTTGCTGACAAAGCGGTCGACCAGCTGCATGTATGTTTCGGCATCATCTACATGTATCTGCCCCAATACCATGCCGTGAAGCATACGTTCTTCCATGTAGAAATCGCCCGGATTGTCAAGGTAATGTTTCAAATCAGGATGCAAGGCTATCTCTTTTGCAAGCGCCCGCAGGTGGGGTACACGTAACCCCAGCACGTTCTCAATCCCCGGGTTAAGTTTTTGGACCAAAGCTTTGTTGCCTGATTGGTTCATCAAAAGCAACCGGTCGTGGATGGTGCTGCCATCCGACAGCTTGAACGGCGTTGCCATTGTCATGTTGATTTTATGATAGGGTGACCACTGTTATACCTGCCCCGCCGAATTGCACATGCTCGTCGCGATAAGATGCTACACCTTGCACTGTGTCGAGATATTGCCGTATTGCCTGTCGGAGTGCGCCGGTGCCGGTGCCGTGGAGTATCCGCACTTCGTCCTGGTTAAACTGTATGGCATCGTCGATAAAGTAGGTCACTGCCTGAATGGCCTCGTCGGCACGCATGCCCCGCACATCGATTTCCCGTTTGAACTGAAGCTGGCGCTCGCGTAGGCGGTCGGTGGTTGAAGAGCTTACGAACGAAGTGGATTTTACACCAGATGAGGGTTGGGCAAGGGTTCGTTGCAGCCTGTTGAGTTTGACATTGGTTTTTAGCATCCCGAAAGCCACCACGGCATCTTTCCCGTTTATTTCAAGGATTTTACCGGGAGTCCCTTGCCCGTCGAGTTTCACGTTGTCGCCTACGGCGAGCGGCGCTGACGGCGCGGTAGTGTTTTTGGACGTTTTGTCGGCGTTACCCTTTTTTGCCTTCGGGGCTTTTTGCAGGAGTTTGTTTTTTGATTCACGTGTATCGGCGTTCAGAAGCGCTTCCTTTTCCTGTGCCATCTGTCGGCGGGCTTCGGCAGTGCGTTCTTTTTCTGCCTGTGATTCCCTGATTTCACGTATGGTTCTTTCTATGGCGGCATTACTTCCGTCAAGAATCTTGCGGGCTTCCTCTTTGGCTTCGGCCAGGATTTCGCGCCGTTTGCTACGAAGTGTTTCGGCATCTTCTTCATAGCGTTCGAGCACCTGTTCGATTTTCTTCTCCTTCTGACGGATTGTCTGTCTCTTGTTTTCCCAGTAGCGGCGGTCGCGGGCTATATCGAGCAGGTATTTATCCATGTTGATGTAGTCGCTTCCCACGATTTCGGCTGCATTGTCGATAATCGAGGCTGGTAACCCGGTTTTACGGGCTATTTCGATGGCGAACGAACTGCCTGGGTTGCCGATGGAGAGGCGGAAAAGCGGGCGCATCTGCTGACGGTCATAGAGCATGGATCCGTTTATAAGCCCGTCGATGTCGTCGGCGAAATGTTTCAGGTTCTGGTAGTGGGTGGTTATAACACCCCAAAGATGCTTGTCATTAAATTCCTTGAGTATGGCCTGGGCTATGGCACCGCCTATCTGGGGTTCCGTGCCACCGCCGAACTCATCAATCAGGATGAGGGTTGCATCGTTGCCATGCGACAGGAAATGCTTCATGTTGCGCAGGTGGGAGGAATATGTCGACAGATCATCTTCAATAGATTGGTCATCGCCTATGTCGATGAAGATGCCTTTGAAAATCCCGATATGGGAATTTTCATATACGGTGGGCAGCATGCCGCACTGGGTCATGTATTGCACTATGCCTACGGTTTTAAGGCATACGGACTTGCCACCTGCGTTAGGGCCGGAAATAATCAGTATGCGGTTGTTGCCGTCGAGGGTAATGTCGAGCGGTATGATTTCTTTCCCCTGGCGTCGCAATGATTCGAGAAGTACCGGATGGACTGCATGATACCATTCCAACTCGGTGGAAGGGGATATGTGAGGGAGTGTGGCGCCTGTTTCTTTGGCATACACGGCTTTGGCCATTATGAAATCGAGCAGTCCGAGGATTTCATAACTTTGGAGCATGTCGGGAATTGACGGGCGCATGAATGCCGTTATCTCCGAGAGTATGCGCATCATTTCGCGCCGTTCTTCAAGCTCCAGTTCTCGGCCTCGGTTGTTAACCTCGACGATTTCGGCCGGTTCGATGAAGAAGGTTTTCCCGGTGGCCGATTCGTCATGTACGATGCCGTTGATTTTACGTTTGTGCATGGGTGCTACGGGGAGCACCAGGCGTCCGTCGCGCACGGTGGGTGTAGTGTCTTTGTCGAGGTATCCGGCTTCTACGGCACGTGCCATTACGCGCCGCATAATAGAATTGACTGATGCCGATATACGCGACAGTTCCGAGCGTATTTCGGCAAGGTAGGGCGACGCATTGTCGCGCATATTGCCTAGAGGGTCGATAATGCGGTCAATCTGCCGGTTGATGTCGGGAAATGCCGTCATGTCGGCACATAGTTCGGCCAGCAGCGGATAGGGCATAGGGGTGCCGTCGTCACCTTTGGGGGTGAAGAACGCATGCAGGTCGCTTATGGTTTGCAGCGACTGCCTTATTTTGAGCAATTCGTCAAGCGATACCGAAGCCCCTTCTATCCGGCACCGTTTCAATGTCGTGGTTACATCGTGCATGTTGCGCAACGGCAACGGGTCGGAGCCTTCGGCAATGGCCAGCATTTCTGCGGTACGCCTAAGTTCGAGGTCAATCATTGAGAAATCAGATGAGAACCGCATTGCCTGGACGTTGGCAGCACCCAGCGAGGAGCCGCATAATTCGGTGAGCCGCGTGCGAACGGCATCGAATCCTATCTTGTGTTCGAATGAGTCGGGATAAATCAAAGCTGGTAGAGATTGTTTTGATATGAATATGCAAATTTACTCACATTTCGCCGAATAATAAAATGAGTATGTAAGGCATTGCGGTTCGTCGGGTCATGCGTTTGTTGAAATTCAACGGGCGAGATTCCAACTATTTCATTATTTGGTGTGTTATAGTATCAAAATGAGGAATAAATAATGTTTCACTAATTAACTATATTATGAAGACCTTATCATTGAATTTTTGGGGACAGACCAAATATTGGTGGGTTGTCCTGTTTGTAGGGATTGCGCTTGTAATCGGTGGGTTCGCCTATTGGTTTTGGCCTGCTGCCGGTTTTGCCGTTGCATCGCAGATTTTCGGCTGGTTGCTCATTTTGGCCGGTGTCGTCCAGCTTTGTGTATCGGCTGGTGTCAACCGTCCGCGGGGATGGGGATGGTGGCTTGCCGGTGGTGTGATTGACATGTTTGTCGGATTCATGCTTGTGCGTAGTATTGTGCTTTCGGAAATTGTGTTCCCGTATTTCCTTGCCATCGTGTTTATCTTCTGGGGTATAGCCTCCATCATTGCGTCCGTAAGCTCGCGAGCCAACCGATATTGGTGGATGTATCTCATCAACGGAATCCTGTTGCTTCTCATCGGCTTCTTCTTCCTTGAAGCCGGTTACCTTCAGGACATGATGATGGTAAGTTTCCTTACAGCGCTTGCGTTTATCTATTGGGGATTTACCGTGGCAATGATATCCTACGATATGAAGCCTGCCGTTACAAGGTAAGGCCGTTTGCCCGACCCGGTTATAACCGGCCATACGGCTACCCGCTTCAAGGGTGCCTATGGCCGGTTTTTTCAGATTTTTAGGAAACGCTATCGAAGGAATTTGCTTGAAGATTGTTATTTTTGTACAAATTATGCATCATGGGTTAAACTTGACAAACGCTGATGTGTCTTACAATGTAACCATATGTATGGATTTGTCTGCTATTCGCCTGACTGTCCGCCATGAGATGTGATATACGGCCTGCTTGAATTTACGTCGATGTATTGGGGCAGGTTTGAAACAAAAAATAATCTTTCCATATAGGAGGCAATCATTATGAAAACTCTGTCAATTTCTTCACGTTTGGCAACTTTGGCATTATTTGCGGCCTTAGCAGGTTCTGCAGTCTATGCACAGGGTTACTATGACGACGATATTTATTACGATGCATCGAAGGATACGAAGCAGCCCAAGGAATCGGTCAACAAAAATGCTGCCGATCGGTCGAGATTGCAAAATCAACGTGAGGCTCAATATTATTACGACGGAGCACAATATGTGCCCTGGAACAATGTCGGTGATTTCCAGGCTGCCGATACTTATGCTGTGACAGGTTCGTCAACGCGTGATGTCGATGAATACAACCGCCGCAATGTAACCGCCCAGCCAAAAGAACTTGCCGATTCGATAACCTTGGAGCAATTCGAGGAGATGTCGAACACCAGGAACCTTGCCCGTTTCCACGATTCGCAACAGGCGCAGGAAGCTTATGCCGAAAATGCGGCTGAAGCCGAATATTATGGGAATGGGGGATATGCATCGCCTTCCCAGACTGTGATTAATCTGAATGTGGTGGATCCCTATTACTCGTATTCCCCATATCTGCGTCCATGGTATTGGAATTCGTGGGGATATTATGACCCGTTCTGGGGGCCATCATGGGGCTATTATCCCTCATGGTCATGGAATTGGGGATGGCATGGGCCTGGCTGGAACTGGGCATGGGGTTCTCCCGGTTGGGGCGGGGTATATCCTGGCTGGGGACACGGCTGGGGGCATGGATGGATTCATTCACGTCCGAACTACACCTCTGCCGGGGCATTCGCACCTAATGTTACCAATCGCCGCCCGTCGTCAGGAACTTATCGCAACGGTTCGTCAGGGCGTTTTAGCAGTGGAAACCGCTCGTCGGCAGCCGGCAGTCTCGGCACCCGTCCTACTTATCGCAATGGTGCTAACTCGGTAAACCGGGGCAATGCGGTTTCGGGTACGACACGTCCGGGTTATCGTCTGCCTATCGGTAAGCCCAATGGCTCTTCATCGGGCTCTTCGACCGTAGGTCGAGGCCGTACACCTCGCGGTTCTTATGGCACGCCGTCGAATAACTCTACACAGAATAGGAATAACATCTATAACAACAATTCAAATACTAATTCCAACCGCAACAGCTATAACTACAATTCAGGTTCGCGCGGACGTTCAGGCTCGTCTTCGGGCAGCTTCGGTGGTTCGCGTAGCGGCGGCAGCTCACGAGGTAGTTCGGGTGGCGGCCACAGAGGGCGCTGATTCTGCTCTGACAGATTAGTGCTTATGCACTTTGGTTCAGTTATTTTGCGGGATTGCAGGAGGGGGCAAACGTTTTTGTTCAACAACCAAGATTATGAGAAAAAGGATTATGAAAAAAATATTTCCATTGGTAGCGGCGGTTGTGATTCCAGCCATGTTGCATGCACAAAGCCCGGTTGATGCCTATAACCTGTCGCAAACAGAATTGCGTGGCACGGCCCGTTTCATGTCGATGGCGGGGGCATTCACTGCGCTCGGAGGTGACATATCAACGCTGAACCAGAATCCTGCCGGTATAGGCGTTTACCGAGGCAGCGATGTTGCACTTACTCTTGATTTGAACTTCCTGAACTCGAAAAGTTCAGGAATCCCGATGAGCAGTTCATGGTATAAGACTCATTTCGATGTAAATAACTTCGGATACGTGGGCACGTTGAACCTCAACGATAATGTGATGAAAACAATATCGTGGGGTGTGTCTTATGGACGTCAAAAATCATTCGAACGGCAGTTCCGTGGCGGGGGTATAGCACTCCAGAGCTCTTTGTCAAACTATATCGCGTTGGTTACTGACGGCACCGACCCGTATGCGATGATGTTTAATGATGATAAGAAGTATAATCCCTATCGGGATACCGATATCAATTGGTTGAGCATCCTGTCGTTCAGCACCGGTGTTATAAATCCTGTGGTCGGCACCGGGGAAGTGGATAACGGAAATGGTAACATTGTGACAGCCCCGGTACTTACCGATACCTATAACGGGTTGTTTCAGCAGCCGGTTTATGATAATGAAGGCAATATCATTATACCCTCTACGACAGGTACGGCAGATTTCCTTGTACGTGAGCGCGGTTATGTCGACGAATATACGATTAATTTCGGAGGCAATCTTGCAAATACCGTTTATTGGGGGCTGGGAATCGGTATCACAGATCTTGATTTCGAACAAAGCGCCATTTACACCGAAACGTTGCAGGGTGCTAATGTCCCGGTATCAAACCGTCCGATAGACGGGATTGAAGAGGGGGATTGCGATTGGCAACTTGAAAACTGGAAGAAAATTTCAGGTACCGGCATAAATCTTAAGTTAGGGCTTATTTTCAAGCCGATCAATGAATTCCGTATCGGTTTTGCCGTTCATACCCCGACATGGTATTCCCTGCATACCAGCTATAATGCTGCTGCCGATTTCGGGGCTAGCAACGGATTCAGAGCCAGCGACTACACCGATGATGCCGACTATGGCTGGAATCTGCGTACGCCATGGCGCCTGATGGTAGGTGCTGCCGGTGTAATCGGTGGCCGTGGAATAATCAGCGTCGATTATGAGTATCAGGCATTTGATGCAATGAAAACCTCCGACGGTTACGGTGATTTCACCGACTTTAACGAATATATCAAATCGGATTATAAAGCATCGAACACCATTCGTATAGGCGGTGAATTCCGTGTTACACCGCAATTCAGCCTCCGTGCAGGTTATGCCTATTCTTCGACCAATGTGCAGGATGAAATAAGGAACAATACGGTTGAAGTGGTTACGACAGGTTGCAATCCTGCATATAACCTGAACAATGATATAAACTATATCACAGCTGGTCTCGGTTACCGGGCAGGCGGCTTTTATGCCGATTTGGCATATGTGCATCGTCAAATGACATCGACATATCATTGCTTTACCCCCTTCACTGATTACGATGGATATTGGAGCCAGGCTCCTTCGGCAAAGATAACCGACAATTCCAACCAGCTTGTGCTGACTTTGGGTTATAAATTCTGAAGCATGTTATAAATATCTCCTAAGAATAATAAAATAGACACCCGATGCGAACCCAATGTGCGCGTCGGGTGTTTCTTTTATAGATTTGCAATGATATGTGCAATAAAATTGATATTAACTCAAAATTTTAATAAAGATGAAATACGATCAACCTCAGCTCCCTTATGCAAACGACGCATTAGAACCGGCAATCAGCGCCCGCACTATCGAGTTCCATTATGGGAAACATGAAAAGGCTTATATCGACAACCTTAACAACCTTATCGAAGGTACGGAATTTGCTGATCTCCCGTTGGAAGATGTGATACGTGATGCCAAGGGTGCCTTGTTTAATAATGCATCTCAGGCATGGAACCATATTTTCTATTTCTTTTCGTTCTCGCCCGATGGTGGCGGCGAACCTGACGGGGAATTGCGTAAGGCAATCGACCGCGACTTCGGTTCGTTTGAAAATTTCAAAAAGGAATTTGTCGATGCCGGTGTGAAGCTTTTTGGTTCGGGATGGGTTTGGCTGTCGCGCGACAATGACGGCAAGCTTTTCATCACCCAGGAATCAAATGCCGGATCGCCTTTGACAAAAGGTCTGACCCCGATACTCACATTCGATGTTTGGGAACATGCATATTATCTCGATTATCAGAACCGCCGCAAGGATGCCCTTGAAAAACTTTGGGACATCATTGACTGGCCTATCGTTGAGGGCAGATATTAATCTATAAACCCCGTTAGACTATATTCTGACTAGAGATGTCAATATAATAACGATTAACCATCATAAAATGGTATAGCAGATGACTTCTGTTGCATTATCAGATTGGTTAGTCGACACCACAAAGATTACAAGAGCACTTAATTGTAAGCATAATGTGATGAATGGAGAGGGAGGTACTCGTGAGAGCACCTCCTTTTCTTTGCCGGTATATGAAGTTCAATTAAATGGTATCCCATTTTTACCTTACAACTTTTCCTCTTACATCTTATAACTTATGACTTACAACTTACGACTTACAACTTCCCCTCTATACCTCCTGCCGGGGATGGGTAACCGCATGGGTAAAATATACGGTAAAAACAGGAATCAGCATCATACCTTCTGCCGACAGGAATATTTCGAGCAGGCTTCCTGTGGTGGTGACAGGGGTTATATTACTACCTGCTGTGGTCATCGACATGCATGCCCACCAAAGCGCTGTCCACAGCGTGTCGACTTGCGGGTTTATATAGTGTTCCCCTTCGTAAAACATCATAGCGGCGAAAAACAAAGAGGCTACAACCCAGATCAGGTAAACATAGAAAGTGCTGAGTACCCTGCTTGAAGTCAATGCCCCGGTTACAACCGCGAATACAAATCCGGCCCTTATCATGGGAACAAAACTCAGCAGATATAATGCCTCGGTCGAGGGTCTCCATCCCGATAACTCGACTATATTGAGATAAGGGATGCTTACCATTATGAAAAACAGATGACGGGCTATATAGCGCCATTTCCTTGGGGCGAATATCCATTCGACTATAATGTCTGCTTGGAAGATGATGCACATCCATAGTTGAAACCGTCGGTAATCGGGTGATGCAAGGAATTCGATATCTTGCAGGGTGTCATGCACAATCCATGCAATCAGCGCTCCTGAGGCAATCAGCACAAGCCAGTGCATAAATGTCAGGAGTGCCTTGCCCCTTGGTGGTGGTTTAGGGGTAGTTGTGTTGGTAACCATATAAATGTTTTTATTTTGTTAACACTTTTGCAGCGGTTTTTGTTTTTTTCATCGTGTTGTGCATTTGGCCGAAATAAACTAACTTTGTGGTTGAATTAATAATAAACCGAAGCCATCGTTAACAAAAACGTGTGATGGCTTCTCATTTACAATTTCCCCGGTATGACGAAGATTGGTTCGGTAATGACCCCCATCGGCCGTAAGGCTCTGTTATTAGGTAGTGGTGAACTTGGCAAAGAGGTCGCAATCGAGCTTCAGCGCTATGGCGTTGAAGTTGTGGCATGCGACAGATATGCCAATGCTCCTGCAATGCAGGTTGCGCACCGCAGTCATGTGTTCAACATGCTTGACGCAGCAGAACTCCGACGGGTTATCGAACTGGAACGTCCCGATCATATTATCCCCGAGGTAGAGGCTATTGCAACCCCGGAACTTTTGAAACTTGAAGAGGAGGGTATGCATGTAACCCCGACCGCCCGTGCCGCATGGCTGACCATGAACCGCGAGGGGATTCGGCGTCTGGCGGCAGAGGAACTTGGTATCCCCACATCACCTTACCGTTTTGCTTCCACACATGAAGAATACCTCCAGGCGGTGGAAGAAATCGGGATACCTTGCGTGGTCAAGCCTGTGATGAGTTCTTCCGGCCACGGGCAGTCTACTGTCAAGAATGCCGCTGATGTTGAGGCTGCGTGGAAGGAAGCCCAAGAAGGTGGCCGTGCAGGTGCCGGACGTGTTATAGTCGAGGGATTTGTAGATTTTGATTATGAAATCACATTGCTGACGGTTCGGTCATGCTCGGGTACCACATTCTGCGAACCAATCGGCCACATACAGGTTAACGGCGACTACCGCCAGTCGTGGCAACCGCAACCCATGCACTGCAAGGCATTGTTGCAGGCGCAGGATATTGCTAAAAAGGTGACTGATGCCCTCGGCGGCTATGGCATCTTCGGGGTTGAGCTCTTTGTGAAAGATGACCATGTTATTTTCAGCGAAGTATCACCGCGTCCACATGACACCGGCATGGTCACTATGATTTCGCAGGAATTAAGTGAATTTTCATTGCATGCGCGTTCGTTGCTCGGCCTTCCTGTTCCCGAAATCCGTTTCCTCGGCCCCTCCGCTTCGCGTGCAGTGGTTGTAGAGGGCGACAGCGACCAGGTAGAGTTCGGCAACCTTGAAAATGTGCTGCGTGAACCGGGTGTGCAGTTGCGTATTTTCGGTAAGCCGGAAGTGAAAGGCCATCGCCGAATGGCTGTAATCCTTGCAACCGATGAAACCGTTGCTGCCGCCAGGGCGAAAGCCGAGCGCGCCTACAACGCTATCGAGGTGACTGTGCATCCGCGCAACAACGCCTGATTAAGTAATAAAAAACAGCGATGCTCAGTGCCTTTTCAAGCACTGAGCATCGCTGTTTTTTATAGGGATAGAGAGGGGTTATCGCTGAAACAATGCCGTGAGTGATGTTGCCAGCATTGCGTATTCTTTTGTGAGGGAAAGGTAGTCGAGACGGGCTTCAAGGAAATAGTTCACCTCCTGCAGGTAGTTTAGCAGGTTAAGCTCGCCACCGTCGAAAGCCTTTCGTAAAAGAGTCAGGTTGTTCACACCCTCTACCAAAGGACCGTATTGACCCATTTGCGAATATAATGATTCGGCGTTTGAATAATCTGTATGGATTTGCGAAGCAAGCTGTGTGCGGCGTGCAATCACATCAAAACGTGCTGCCATGGCATTGTCGGCAGCCGATTTTGTGTTATGTTTGCGTGACCACACCGGCAATGTCATCCCTATGCTGAAACCGTTGAAATGTGCCCCGTCCTCGTAAGCGTGGTTATATCCGATTGAAAATCCCGGCAGGCGTGATGTTTTTGCAAGCGTGGTCTGGCATTCGGCAGCTTCTAATGCCAGGTTTAGTGCTGCAAGCATCGGTGAAGATTCCATTGCCTCCAGATAGGCGTTCTCGCTTTTCAATGGAGTTACCGGCATATCGAGGTCGGCAGGAATCGTTATCACTACATCACCCCCGGTCATCGCATTCAATTCCCCTTCAAGCGAACGCAGTTGTGTGCGGGCTGTTTCCAAACGGCTTGCGGAACGTATGGTTTCGATTTTTACCTTGTTAACATCAAGGATTGTTGCCTCGCCATGGTTCCATGCGGTAAGCAATTTTGCCTCAAGTTGCTGCATGGAGGTGTGTATTTCCTCCAGTATCGCTATTTCCTTGCGGGCGGCTATGATACCTATAATCGTCTGCGAAGCGCGTACACGTTCGTTGATTTCGGCTGCTGACGTTTCGGCATCCTGTGCACGCGCCAGGGCTGAAATGGCTTTTCGACGTGCACCATACGTACCCGGCCAGTCGATTTCCTGGCTGATTCCGGCGCTCCAACGGTTTTCACCTTCGCCTGAACGCCACAAACGTTCAAATTCCACTTCCGGGTTGGAAAGTGTATTTTCATTCTTTAGCGCTTCCAGCTCGCTTTCCATTCGCAGCCTGTCGGCCTGGAGGGTGGGGGAATTTGCAACAACCTTGTCAACCAATGTCTCAAATTCAGCTCCTGTAGCGGATAGTGCTATCGCACACAGCCCGAGGGTCGGGATTATATATTTAAGTTTCTTCATCAAAGTAGTGTTTAGGGTGGTGGTGATTTATTTCCGGCTTGCATTTGCCGCGCGTCGCTTGTCCCGGCGGTTGGTTATATAGCGGTATAGCACCGGCACCACGAATACATTGAGTGAGGTTGAGGATATGAGTCCTCCGAGAATAACCACTGCGAGAGGGCTTTGAATCTCGTTGCCTGGCACAGAACTGCGCAAGGCCAGCGGGATAAGTGCTAACGCCGATGTGAGGGCGGTCATTATGATAGGTGTAAGTCGGTCGGTCGAACCTATGGCAATGCGTTGCTCCAGACCGATACCCTCGTTCTCCAATTGGTTGTAGCGGGAAATCAGCAGCATACCGTTACGCGTGGCTATACCGAGCAGCGATATGAACCCGATTACGGCAGGTATGTTTAGTTCTCCTCCCGTAAAGACAAGGATTAGTACCCCGCCAATCATTGCCAAAGGCATATTTATAAGGATAACGAGCGACTGGCTGATATTCTTGAAATCGGCATATAGGAGCATAAAGATAATGAGCAGAGCCAAAAGCGACATAAGGGCAAGCGTGCTTGATGCCTCGGCCTCGCTTTCAAATTGTCCGCCGAAACTCAGATAATATCCTTCAGGCAGTTTTATATCCTTTTCGATTTCTTTCCTGATTTCGTTAACCGCCCCGCGCAGGTCGCGACCGTCGACATTGGCCGAGATTACAAGTCGGCGGTTCACGTTTTCGCGGTTGATTGTGTTAGGCCCGGTTGTCGATACAACGTCGGCCACATAACTCAACGGGATTTTGCCGACATTCGAGTCAATCATAATCATTGAAATCAGGTCTTTGGAGTTTCGGGCGTTTTCCTCGAATTTAACGGTGATGTCATAGGGCAGGCCGCTGTCGTAAACCTGCGACACGGCTTTCCCGGCAAGTGCCACATCGATGAATTCGGTGAATTCGCGCATCGTAATTCCATATTTGGCAAGCATTTCGCGCCTTGGGGCGATGTTTATTTGCGGTCGTTCGATTTGCTGTTCAATATTTACATCGGTTATGCCTGGTATGCCTGACATTATTTTTTTGATTTGTTGCCCGGTTGCGAAAAGCCTGTTCAGGTCAGGGCCGAAAAGTTTGACTGCTATCTGCGCTTCCGTTCCCGATAACATAGCATCCATGCGGTGTGAAATCGGTTGGCCGATTTCGATGTTCACCCCGGGGATTTCGGTCAGTTTCCCGCGAAGCTCCCTGACCATCTCGTTGCGCGAACGGCTGTCAAGCTTATAGGGTGCCTCGATTTCCGACACATTGACCCCGAGGGAGTGTTCGTCGAGTTCGGCACGTCCTGTTTTGCGGGCTACTGTCTGCACTTCGGGTATCGACAGGATTACCTCCTCGGCCAAACGTCCTACTTTGTCACTCTCTTCTAGCGATATCCCCGGAAGGGTTGACACGTTGATGGTCATTGACCCTTCGTTGAACGATGGCAGGAAGCTCCGGCCTAACGTGAAAAACAACCCTGCTGCTGCCAGGAACAGAATCCCCGTTGCAATCAGCACCGATTTGCCATGGGCCATGCACCATTGCAGGCTTTTTTCATATCCGGCTTTTATATGACGTGTGAGCCATGGTTCCTTGTCGAGTTTACCCATGGCTTTGTCACTGCCTAACATGTAGGAGCAGAGCACCGGGGTAAGGGTGAGTGCCACGATGGTTGATGCTGCAAGTGCTACGATGAATGAAACACCAAGCGGAATAAGCATGCGTCCCTCCATCCCCGTAAGGAAGAAAAGCGGGAGGAAGCTTGCCACGATAATAAGTGATGAGTTGAAAATCGGGGTACGCACCTCTTTTGATGCCTCATAAACCACTTCGACTATCCTGCGGCGCTCTCCGTCGGGAAGTTTGCGGTTTTCACGGAGCCGTTTATAGACGTTTTCCACGTCGACAATGGCATCGTCGACCAACGAACCTATGGCAATGGCTATGCCGCCAAGGCTCATAGTGTTGATGCTTACATTCATCAACCGCAGTATTATCACCGTTATGATGATTGACATAGGGAGTGCCACCAGTGAGACTATTGTGGTGCGCAGGTTCATCAGGAAGAAGAACAGCACTATTATCACCATCAAAGCCCCTTCGAGCAATGATTCCTGGAGGTTGCTTACAGAATTGGCGATGAATTCGCTTTGGCGGAAAATATCGGTGGATACGGTTACATCCGGCGGCAGGGTAGAGTGTAATGCGGCCAGTTCGGAATCGATTTTTTCCGTCAGCCCTATGGTGCCGACAGCCGGTTGTTTGGTGACGGTCAGAAGCACCGCCGGTTCGGTTTTTACAGATGCTACGCCTAATCTCGGCTCTTTGGCACCCTCTTTCACCTGGGCGATATCGGCCAGTGTTATTGTGCCGGATGCATCCGACCTTACAACTGTTTTTGCAATATCGTCGGTGTCGGATGTATTGACACTTCCTTTTATGATATACTCGTTGCCAAATTCATAGAGGGTGCCTCCCGAAGCGTTTTCATTCAGGGATTCAGTTGCTGCGAGTACTTCCGGCAGTGTGATGCCGAGGTAGCGCATGCGGTCGGGGGAGAGGAGAATCTGGAACTCGCTGACATCACCTCCGATTACAGAAACCTGTGATACACCTCCGATTGAAAGCAGTCGTGGGCGTATTTCCCTGTCGGCTATCGACCTCAACCGGCTCATCGTGGTCGGGGTTTCTCCATGTGAAGCAAGTTGTGCGGCCTTTTCGGCATCGACGGTAAGCCCTATAATCATAATTTCACCAAGAATCGACGACTGGGGGCCGAGTGCCGGGGCTTTGACACCGGGGGGGAGCGATTCGGCTACAGGTGCTATTTTTTCCGATACAATCTGTCGGGCAACGTACACATCCGTATCCCAGTCGAATTCAACCCATACGACGGAAAAACCTGTGGCAGATGACGAACGGACGCGTCTGACGCCTGTGGCTCCGTTGACTGCGGTTTCTATCGGGAACGTTACGAGTTTTTCAACCTCTTCCGGTGCAAGGCCGGGGGCTTCGGTCATCACAACTACGGTCGGGGCGTTCAGGTCGGGGAAAATATCTATTTCCGACCGCACAAGGGCGATGCATCCGCCAACGAGAATCAATCCCGAAAGAATCAGCACCACAAGGCGGTTATAAAGAGAAAAATGAATAATTCGGTTAAGCACGGTTCCTGGTTGTTTTGTTGGCAGTCGGATAAATTTGTATTGTTGTCAATTTTTCCGATTTGCTTATGATGTTATGTGTATAAATTGAAATGTCGGATTAATGCTTCGGCATCACGATGATAGCCTTAAATATGTAATTCGGGCTCAATGATTATGGCTATGGCCTTCAGGCACTACGCCGGAGCTTTCAGCCAAACGGACAAACGTTGTTCCGGTTGTGACCACCTCGTCGCCTGGATTTACACCTGAAAGGATTTCAACGGTATCGCCTGACGATGCCCCTAGTTTTACGGGGCGTTTTTCGTAACCTTCGTCATCAATGCGTACATATACGAAGAATTCCCCCTGTTGTTCGCTGAGGGCTTCCGTCGGCAGGGCTATTACCCCGTCACGTTTGTTGCCGGTCAGATATATCTCGCAATAGGATCCGGCCGAGAGTGTCCCGTTGTTGGTCAGGGTGAAATAAACGGGTATATATCCCTGGGTGGCTACAGTGGTTGTCACATCGGAGCTGCGTCGTCCATTGAATTCTGCTATATCGAAAACCTGGTCGGAGTAGGAGGTGCGGAATTTGGCACCATTGATGGTTGGCAGGAACCGTACTTCCCGTTCCGGGAGGTTTGCACGCAGGGTAAGTGTCGAACTGCCTGCGACAACGGCTATAGGTGCACCGGCGTCAACATATTGGCCTTCGCTTACGAGCAGCTGGGTAATTGTGCCTGAAGTAGGTGCTACGGCGGTGCTGCCACCGGCACTTCCGTTGCCTGCGGCGGCCTTGGCAGCTTCATAGGCTTGCTTGGCTGCATTATAGTCGCGTGTCGATACGATGCCGTCGGCATGTAGCGGTGTGAGGCGGTCGAGTTCCCTTTTTGCGGCTGTCAGTGCGACCCGTGCTGCTTCGTTGGCGTCACCGCCGGCCATACCTTTGCCTGAAATTGTTGCCAATATTGTGCCTTTGGCAACATGTGCACCCGGTGTCGCTGCAGGTGTCAGCGAAACTATCCCTGCCGAACGTGCTGTGACGGTTGATTGATTCGAAGGGGCTGACGAGAGTTCGCCTCCCACTGCCACTGTCTCGAAAAATTCACCGGGTGTTGCTTTTGAAGTCGTTACTCCAAGTTTGGACGCACGCTCTGGTTCTATTATGATTTCGTCGCTGGCGTGGGCGCCGCTTTTGTTTTCCTGCTCTTCATCCCCATGCACATGCCCTTCTCCATGCTCATGTTCGTGTTCTTCCCCTTCATGGTTATGGTGGCTGTGGTTATGAGCCAGTTCGTTGGCTTCCTTTTTGCAACCTGTCATAGAAACCGACAATGTGCCGGAAAATGCAATCATCAATGATGCATAGATAAAACGCTTGATTTTCATTGAGCTATGTTTACCGTGTCTTTAAAACTTTATATAAAAATCGGCTTCTGAAGCCATTTACACTGACAAAATTACCAATTTAATGCTGCTTTTTGAGTATATTTGTTCTCCAAAAATTTGCATAATTCCGAATCTTATTGACTTGTATTTATGATTGTTGCCATAATCTCAACAAGCGTAATCGCGCTGGGTTTGTTTTTCATATTGCTTTCACAACAAAAAAGGATTGCAGCTTTGTCGGCCAATGAGGCCCGTCTTGAGGCCAAGGATGCGCAATTGGATGGGAAGGATGCCCTTTTGGCGCAGAGCGAAGCTTTGTTGGCACAGAAAGATGTGCGTATTGAACAGGTTGAAGGGCAGTTGCGTGCTGCCGAAATCCAATTGGAAAAGCATCGCGATGCTTTGGACGCCGCGCGGGGTGATGTTGCGGCTTACTCGGCAGAGCTTGCCGCACTGAAGGAGCGCGTGGCTGTTACGGAAAGTGAACGGGCAAAAAACGAAAAAGCCACTGCTGACCATTTCCGGAATCTTGCAAATGAGATTTTTGAAACGCAGACTGCACGTTTTAAGGAAAATTCCGAAAAAAGGTTGGAAGAGCTTTTGGCGCCATTCCGCACTAATCTGGATGATTTCCGAAAAACTGTCAGCAATGCCTATTCGGAGGAGGCCAGGGAACGCTATTCCCTGCAAAACGAAATACGCAACCTGATGGAGCTTAACCGCACGATAGGGAAGGAGGCCCAGGATTTGACCCGAGCCTTGAAGGGGGACTCGAAAGTGCAGGGCGACTGGGGTGAAATGATTCTTGAGCGTCTGCTTGAAATGTCGGGATTGCAAAAAGGGTGTCATTTCGTTACCCAGGCCACAGTGAACCCTGATGGTTCCAAAATCATGGGGGAGGACGGGCGTGCGTTGCGCCCCGATGTGGTGGTAAATTATCCCGACGGGCGGTGTGTGGTAATTGATTCTAAGGTGTCGTTGAGTGCATATATCGATTATGTGAATGCCGAGGGGGATGAAACCCGGTGCTCGGAGGCCGCCAAACGGCATCTGCTTTCGGTGCGGCGTCACATTGCGGAACTGGCCGAAAAACGTTATCAGGATCTGGTTGGTGATAAAAAGCTTGATTTCGTAATGATGTTTATCCCAAACGAGGGGGCTTATTTCGCCATGATGCGGCTTGAGCCTGGGATTTGGGAGGATGCATATAACAAAAGGGTGTTGCTTACATCGCCGACCCACCTTATTTCCGTATTGAAGATGCTCGACCAGTTGTGGCGGCAGGATGCTATTAACAAGAATGTGCAGGAAATTGCACGTCTTAGCGGAACGATGCTGGATAAGTTGGTGAATTTCCTTTCCGATATGGATAACATCGACAAACATCTTGTGGCTGCACAGGCATCGTATGCCCAGGCCCGCAAACGTCTTAACGAAGGGAACGGGAATGTGCTTGTCACGGCTCGTAAGATAGTCGCCCTCGGAGCCAAGACCTCGAAGGGTGCCGAAATCCGCAGGATTGCACCCGAGGATTTTGCAGACCTCCCGTCAGTCCCGGGAAATGAATAGTTTTCTGCAAGGGGATGTGCTTGTTAGTATTTTCGGTTGTTCGCTACAAAATGTTGATTTGGAATGATGATTAAAGCTGTATTTTTTGATATCGACGGCACATTGGTGCCGTTTGGGGAGCATTCTATACCTGAAAATACGCGCATGGCTTTGCGGCAGTTGCGTGATAACGGGATAAGGGTGTTTATTGCAACAGGGCGTCATCCGGCTTGGATTGATAACCTTGGCGATGAGGTATTCGACGGGTATGTGACCACTAACGGCGCATTATGCCTCTTTGGCGACCGTAGTTCCGAAATATACCGGAGGGAAATCGACCGTGACGACCTTAGGCGGTTAATACCGTTTGCCCATAACCATGACATCCCGTTTGTGGTTGTGCCGGTTGACGGGGATATTTTTACCACAGGGGTGAATGATAATTTCATCGAGGCATCGAAATTGCTTAATATTCCCTATGTGCCTCACCGGCCTGTCGAGGAGGTTTTGAATATCCCAGTAGTCCAGATGATGGCATTTGCTTCCAATGCGGAGATTGAGCGAAGCGGCTTGTTCCGACAGGTGTTACACGGATGCGAACCAACAAGCTGGAGTCCGTTGTTTTCTGACATTGTGCCTAAGGGTAGTGACAAAAGCGTTGGTATCGACCATATGATTGATTGTTTCGGAATATCGTTGTCAGAAACAATGGCTTTCGGCGACGGGGATAACGACATCGGCATGTTGAAGCATGTGGCATGCGGGGTGGCAATGGGGAATGCTGCGGCTTCGGTTAAGGCTGTTGCCGATTTCGTGACTCTTCCGGTTGATTACGACGGGGTGGGAAATGCTTTGCGCCATTTCGGACTTATTTATTAATATGCAGGCGCCAATCTGATAAGGAATTACAAACCGACGGCGACGCGTGAGAACGCGTCGCCGTCGGTTTGTAATTCCTTAGAATCGGTTGGGACATCAGGCTTTCTTGCCGAATGTGATGCTCATGCCGAGATTCAGCTGCATTGTTGCTTTACCCACGGGAATACCTTGTGGAGTGATATTGAAGAACTGGTGGTCGGAACCGATAAAGAATGTGTAGCCGCTTGGGTGGAAATTCAACATCCATCCCAATGACGAGCCGAAGGTGGATGCGGCATAATTCACCGACATATCAAACCATTTGGTAGGGTTGTAGTTGGCTGAGAAACGTCCCTCAGTCCATGAGAAGCACCCTGCGAAACGCTGTGTGAAGAGGAAGCCGCCGGTAAGCTTGTTGTAGAACGGCATGCGGTATTTGGCTCCGAGCGAGAACGTGGCTGCGAGGGCTGCCGTTCTTGAACCTCCATTTGATTCGATTTGGAAGTTCGCGCAATCTTTTAATCCGTCCCACATGTCGTCGAGCTGCTGGTCGAGCTTGTTATCATCGAAGTCGGGCTGGTCATCATCAAGCGCGATATTGTGGAATCCGTCGAAACTCCAAGTCGTGTTAGGGGTAGCGGCATGGGTGTTATTGTTCCAGTTGATAAAGCCAAGGTCGAGCAGGGCGGCAGAGAGGGTCAGGCCGTCGACAAACTTGTGCATATCGTATGTGGCACCGAGGTCAAACGCCATACCGAAACCGGAGAGACCGAATTTGTCGTAATTGATTCCGTCATAATCAATCTGATTATATTCGGCTGGTTTGTCAAGGTCTTTTCCTGATTCATAATTGGTGGGTACGCGCAGGCCGCTGCCGGCTGCGATGTTGAGTTGCCCTTCAGCCTGTACCTGCCATTTGTCGTAACCCATGGCAACGCTCATGTTTTTAATGTGGGCATCGGCGTTTCCGGCTCCTATCAGGAACTTGACCTTGCCGCCGACATTGAGTTCGTCGGTGATTTTGCGCTGGTGTCCCAGGGCTATTTCGGCATAGGCATTTGCGTTGATTCGGATATCGCTGAAATCATAACGTGTGTCAGGCCCGTTCTGGCCAAGCTTCATGAAACGGAGAAGGTCTTTCGGCAGGTTTACTCCCACATCGCTGCGCACCGACAGGGTTACAGTGTTATACCCGTTGAAAGCCCTGAATCCGCCTGAAAGGAGTGCGAGGTTTATGTTTGCTGTTATTTTGTTGTTGTTTTTCAGTTTCCCGATAAATTCGTCGGCACCTACCGTTGAATTCATGAAAGTGGTGAGATCGCCGTTTGGCATTTTGTATAAAAAGGTGTTTACACCTACGTTCGACATCAGGCCGACCCCGAAGTTGCCTAGTGCGGGTACCGACACATAGTTCTGCTCGGGTGCGAAAGCCGGGTTAAGTTGATGGCGGAAGTTGTAGCCTTCAAGGAAATAACCCGAACGGCTGGCTTCCTGTGCATTCAGGCCGAATGCCCCGAAGGCGATTGCGGCAGCAAATATATATTTGATTATGTTGTTCATTGGTTTTGAAAATGTGAAATTGGGAACAGTATTGGCTGATATTCCCGTGATTGGTACTTTCTTGTCTGGTTTAACCCATTTCAATATCAATCATTGAGGTCGATGGTTACACCTCCCGAAATAGAGATACGTATCTCTGTGAAACGCAACGCCTGTGCCTCGTTGAGGGCTTGTCCGGCGCAGGCTGCATCGGAACTGGCCTCGAAACGGATTCTGATGCCGTCAAGGTTCTTGAGGTTCGGGCCTGTGGATTTGAGAATAGCTTTAAGGGTGCTGTTGGTGGGTTGTGTCAGCGAACCGGCTTTTGCTATGCCGTCGATGGTTGCTGTAACATCGTTTATTACCTGGCCGTCGGAGTCGAGCGCATCAATGATTGGCTTCATGTTGAGCGGGGCCGTATTGGATACGTTGAGGCTGATATTAACCCGGTCGAAGTTGTATTTTTCCAAATCCTCTCCCCAGTCTTCATCGGTAGTCTCATAGGTGAATTTAAGGTTTTCACCAAAGGCCAATGGTATCACGGCGTCGTAAGATGCGTTGAATGCATACACATGAGGATGGTTTTCTTCGTTAAGGGCGATAGTCACCTCCTTGCTTTGGTCGGCCTTTGCATCGATGTCTGTAATCTCGATTTTGTCCGGCATGGTTACAAGCAGGTCGCTCAACGTGGGTACGGTGATTATTTTCAGATTGTCGCCCACGGCGTTTCCTGTGCGGCATACGCAGATATTTGTAGTTGCATTTGCATCGACATAGATAGGTGTGGTTCCGTAGTTTGCCCCAATACCTACGGTATGGAGGTTGCCACCGTTATCGTGTGCCGTTATCTTGGCGTTGATTGTTACAGGAACAGGCGATGTGTTCTCGACTGTGAAGTAGAGCTGCGGGTTTTCTACATCAAGATTGTTGCCTGGTTCCGACAGGAAATCGGGCACATCGGTGATGTTGAACGATGTCGGGTTGATTGTGATGTCCGGGTCGACGGTTCCTCTTACTTCAAGGATTTTAGCCATCGGGATTGCTGTTTCGGTAACCAGCTCAAGGTTGGCAACCCCTGATGTGATATGCTCCGTCGCTATGGCTATCTGGCCGTTGAACACAATGTCTGAATCCAAAAGGAAATGTCCTGGAGCATCCGGATAGGAGGTCAATCCCTGTCCGGCAGGAAGATTGGCAAGGTCGAATGCCGGCACATTGAGCCTTATCTGAAGATTTTTGCCCGATTTGGAAACAGTTTTGTCATTGGTGAATTCGAGAGTATGGTCATTGGCCATATGTGCGAACGACCGTGTTGCGTCATCGGCGATTTCCACTTTCCATGATTCGTCAAACTTGATTACTGTGCCTTTTTTGATAATGGCGTTACCATTGAAATCATCGGAATTATAGTGTACCGATAAGATCATTTCACAGTCAGTGCCAATCCATGTGAGGGTTCTGATGTCAGGCGTCACATTTTTGTCGCTGATACTGGTGGTCGTGACGATATTGCCGGTGTTTACGGCTATTTCCGGCATCCCTGCCACTACGACGAATGGGTCAAGCATGGTTTTGACGGTGCTGCCGGTGATGTCGCTAAGGTTGACGGCATCAATGCTGACAGTCGATTCTGACGGGTCACCGGTCTGTGTGAGTACATAGTCACCCTTGTTTAGACCATATTGCCCTTGTGTTTCAACTGGCTTGATTGAACTGTTTTCGGGGTCAAGGTCGAGAATTTGAGCCATTGTGTAGACATCGGTCGAGCTGGTCGGTAGGGTGAGTTCGTTACCTCCCAGTGTCACTGTCAAGTCAATGTCCTTACTGAGGTCATAGTCGTGGTCGACGCAGGCTGTAAGCATGGCCGTCCCTGCTACCGCGCACATCAATTGCACGGCATGTTTTTTCCTGAATACGGGATTAAGCATAAATGTGATTATGTGGTTATTGAATTGTGTTCAGTAATCCTAATTTTTTGATTAATGATACAAGGTGGTTATATTTTCTCATAGTTTTGGCTATGATAAGATGAGAGATTAAAGGCAAGAGAGGATGGTTTTCATATATGACTTATGTGTGTGATTTTCTTTTCACGATGCAAAATTAGTATAATTTACAGGAAATATTGCGTGTGAGCTGTTAAAATCTGTTTATGGTGATGGCTGCTGCATATCGTTTAATCATTCCACAACGAGATATTGCCTGTGGCAATAGACTTTGCAACATCAATCAGCCGTTGGTTGGATGATCCACGGAAACGTAGTGATGTATCGCGTTCGGATAATTGAAACGGGCCGTCGACAATGACATCGCACCGGCGCAATGCTTCCTGCATTTCGGCATCATCCATCAGCTGGCCGAATGTGAAACCGGTATAACACCATATGGAATATCCTTTGGCGTGCAGATGGTCGGCCAGTTCAGCTATTGCACGAGGCTGGTACATGGGGTCACCTCCTGTAAATGTGACGTTGAACCCGTTCTCCTCTACTATTTCCATTATTTGGCCGATAGTCATGTCACGTCCTGCGTCAAATGGCCATGATTGGGGGTTGTGGCATCCTGCGCATCGGTGTGAACATCCTGCGAAATATATTGATGTACGAAGTCCGGGCCCGTCGACCGACGTGCCCGGAACAATATCCATCACCCTCAAAGTGGTTGTGTTCATGCTATTCAGATAACCGTTCTTATAGATAATAATTGCCTATTGTTAACTTCTTGACAACTTCCGACTTTCCGCTTATAACTTATAACTTGCAACTTCTTACCCATGCACCACGCGGTCGGATAATTCGGCGAGTTTGGCCGAATTCCAGCGGTCGGTTGTACCCACAAGGTATCCGGTTATACGTTGCAGCTTGTCAATCTGGTTGCTGCCACATTTGGGACATGTGTCGAGGTTTTCTTGTGCATCCTCATAACCGCAATTCATGCAGCGGTTGCGGTTATGGTTGACAGAACAATAGCCGATATTATAGGTGTCCATGAGGTCTACGATGTCGGAGATGGCCTGTGGGTTGTGCGTGGCATCTCCATCTATTTCCACATAGAAAATATGGCCTCCTCCCGTGAGCTTGTGATAAGGGCCTTCTATTTTTGCCTTATGGCGTGGCGAGCATTTGTAGTACACCGGCACATGGTTGGAATTGGTATAATATATCTTGTCGGTAATGCCCGGGATTTCACCGAAGCTCTTGCGGTCCTTGGCTGTGAATTTGCCCGACAACCCTTCGGCGGGGGTGGCAAGTACTGAAAAATTGTGATTGTAGCGTTCTGAAAATTCGTTTACGCGTGAACGCATGTGTGACACGATGCGTAATCCGAGCTCCTGGGCTTTGTCTGATTCCCCATGATGTTGACCGATAAGTGCCACCAGGCATTCAGCCAACCCTATAAATCCGATGCCAAGGGTTCCTTGATTGATAACACTCTCTATTGTGTCGTTAGGCCCTAGGGATTCGGCGCCGTTCCATAGTCGGGACATCAACAGGGGGAATTGTTTGGCAAGGGCTGTTTTTTGAAAATCATATCGGTCGCATAGCTGCCTGGCTGTGAGTTCCAGAACTTCGTCAAGTTTGCTGAAGAAGCGTTCTATGCGTTCATCTTCGTTTTTTATCGCCATGCATTCGATGGCGATGCGCACTATGTTGATGGTTGAGAAGCTGATATTGCCACGGCCGATTGAAGTTTTTAGGCCATAACGGTTTTCGAACACACGTGTGCGGCATCCCATCGTTGCCACCTCGTATTTATATCTTTCGGGGTCATCGGCACGCCACATTTCATGTTGGTTGAATGTTGCGTCGAGATTCACGAAATTTGGGAAAAACCGGCGTGCTGTCACCTTGCAGGCCAGTTTGTAGAGATCGTAATTTCTGTCGCCGGGGAGGTAGTTCACACCTTTTTTCTTTTTCCAGATTTGGATTGGGAAAATGGCTGTCGCGCCGTTACCGACCCCTTCATATGTTGAATTAAGCAATTCGCGAATCACGCACCGGCCTTCAGCCGAAGTGTCGGTGCCGTAGTTGATTGAACTGAACACAACCTGGTTGCCGCCACGTGAGTGGATGGTGTTCATGTTATGGATAAATGCTTCCATCGATTGGTGGACACGGCTCACAGTGCAGTTGATTGCATGCTGAACGGCTCGCTCACGGCCGGTCATTCCGTCGAGAGGTTTCTTTTCAAAATCGTCGATTTCCCTGTGATAAATGTCAGAGAGATCGTTGCCTGTGATTTCTTCGGCCTTTTTCAGTTCCTCGATAAATGACGACCTTACGAATGGTGCAAGGTAGAAATCAAATGCCGGGATTGCTTGGCCGCCATGCATTTCGTTTTGGGCTGTTTCAAGCGAGATGCATGCTATCACGCTGGCAGTCTCGATGCGCTTTGCAGGGCGGGATTCGCCGTGTCCGGCTACGAAGCCATGTCGCAGGATGTTGTCGAGCGGATGCTGGACACAGGTGAGGCTTTTGGTAGGGTAGTAGTCTTTATCGTGGATATGGAGGTAACCGTGGCGCACGGCATCGCGGGCCTCGGGGGTGAGCAGGTAATCGTCAACGAAAGGCTTGGTGGTTTCTGATGCGAATTTCATCATCATGCCCGCCGGTGAGTCGGTGTTCATGTTGGCGTTTTCGCGTGTGATGTCATTGCTTTTCGTTTCTATGATTTCAAGGAATATATCGCGGGTTTTGGCCCGTCGGGCTATGCTGCGCTGGTCGCGATAGGCAATGTAGCGTTTGGCTACTTCCTTGCGTGGCGATTTCATCAGTTCGAGTTCGACTCGGTCCTGGATTTCTTCCACCGTCATCTGTTCTTTGCCGGTGATGCCTATGCGGTCGGCGATTTTCTGAATCAGGGCTTCGTCTTCTCCCAGCCGGGTCTGAAGCATTGCCTTGCGTATGGCTGCTTTGATTTTTTCCTCGTTGTAGCCAACCACGCGGCCGTCGCGTTTCAATACGGTCTGAATCATCGCTTGAGATAAATGTTTTAGGTGTTTGTTTTGTGGTAAGAAGTTGCGTGAAATTTTGCGGTGACAAAGTTAGTCAATACTAATGCATCCAACAAAAAAACGCACGATTATTTTCATGCGCTTTTTGTTTTTGGAAAACTTTTTAAATTGATAATTTTGCTATATCGTTAAGATGTAGTGTTTTGCGGTTGCAAAACGGGAAACTTTGTTTGTAGGAGGCTTTATTATATTTGTAATAATGTCAATGCTGCGGGTTCAAAAGCCTTTTCAGATTCGCTTTGTCAGATTCCTTTATGCCTGCATCCATTAACGGTACGGCTACATTCAAATCGTTGAGATAAACAGGGTCGTTATACTTATAGGCCGGATTAACAAGCGACTGTGAGGCGTCGAAACGAGGGGTATTGACCCCGGCCAGTTCTATGGCTGTGTTGAACATGGACTTTTGTGGTGATACGCCAAGCGATGAGTTTCTGCGTAGGTTGGTCATGAATTCCGGGTGCAGGGCTGTCATGGTGTCTGACAGCCATATAAGCATCCCTACGTGCAGTTGGTGGTAGGTCGGGTTGGGGGAGGCATGAAGGAAACGTTCACGTTGGTCATCGAAAATATCCTCGCCATGGTCGGCGCTATAAAGTAATGCCGACTTGCACCCGGTTGCGCGTAACAGGCCGATAGCATCGGCCAGGAATGAGTCGGTATATAGAATCGTATTATCATATGCGTTAATCAGGTCGTTGCGATGACCGGCATTGGCATCAATAGCATCGTCGGGCAGGAATTTTGCGAACTCGCGGGGATAACGGTCGCGGTAAAGGAAATGGGAGCCGTAAGTGTGCAGCACTATAAACTTCTTTGCGTGGGTCGTATCGGCCAGCGCTTGACGAAGCATTGGCAGAAGTGATGAATCGTAAGGATGGTTTGCGGTTGAGAAATCTGTGTACCTCACATTGTCGGCCTCGTTACCGAACAGTTCGGTGAACGAATTGTTCGGGGCCTGGTTTGAGAAGAAGCCTGTGTGGAACCCGGCCTCTTTCATTGCGGTGATTATACTTTTGTAATGGTTGATTGAGTCGAAATTTTCGGCCGACGCGAAACTCATTATCATCGGGACACTCTTGTGGGTGGTGTTCGACTCGGTAATGGCGCGTGGAAAGAAAACGCTGTTTCCTTCATGGCTCAGACGGGGATTGTTGTTCCTTCCATAACCTCCCAGCTGCCAGTTTTCCCCACGTGCTGTTTCTCCTATTATGAAAAGATATATCTCTTTTTCATCGATTGGGCGTGATGTTGTTGCATTATATGAGAACCCGGCACATGTTTCATAATAATGTGCGATTTGCCGTGTACGTTTCACTGCTTCCGACATGTTGTATATCACATTTGCCGGGAATATCTCCCGGTGAAACGCGCTATGGGCTGTAATTGAGGCTGTAATGGTCAACATTCCTCCGGCAACGCTCATTATTGCTCCTAGTTTTATGGCTTTCATGCGGAATGACTGGCTGATTTTGAAGTGACGGCACAGGCTGTAAGTCCCCCATGTAAGTGGTGGAAGATAAATCACAACCACCGTGAGGATTGCAACAAACAGGTTTGCCAGTAATTCGGTGGCTTCGCCGACATTGGTGGTTACCACGTTAAGAAACATGTCGACGGCAATGATTGACTCTCCATAAAGATATAACAATACGATTTGAAATGCTGCCAATATCATAAATGGTAATGACAACAATGTCATAAGTCCGCTGCGGCGGCTTATCGACATGAACAAGATGTAGGCGCCTGCCGGGAGTAGGATATTGGCTGCTTTCCAAAGCCACTTTGATGGTTCGGTAATGTCAAGGGCGATATTCGGAATGACAAGTGCTGCCACAACCCATATAAAAAGCACACGCATATCGGTAGATATGTGTTTGAGTCTGTTCAGAATCTTTTTCACAGAAAGTAATTATTGATAGTGATGCCGTGGTAAACCGGTGCTTTGTGGAATCAGAAAGTTTCATGCAGCCCTAATACGAATGCCATCGATTCTTTTCCGAAACCCAGGTCGATGCGCACATTTACCCGTTTTTTGAATTCCCAACGGTAGCCGATGCCGTAGGATGGCAGGAGGCGTCGGTAGGTTATTTCCTTGGGCGAGTCGAAAACCGTGCCTACTCCGCCCCATACCACGATGCCGTTACGGCGCCATATGTGTTGCCTTAGTTCCACAACGAAATCGGCTTCGTTTTTATCTCGGTAACGCCCTTCGTAATATCCCCGGATGGCATGTGATGCGTCAACCGTAGGGAGCATACTCCATGGGGTGTTGCCATAAGTAGAATGGCCGTGGAGCTGGAACGCCAATGTGCCCGAATCCCAAAATTGCTTATACCATCCTACATTAAGTTCGGTAGAGGAAAATGCGTAATTGTTGCCGATGAAACGAGGAAAGAACTTTTGTTTGAATGTAATATTCCATCCTTTCGTGGCATTCGTAGGGTAGTCGCGTGTGTCGTATGAGAATACAATGCCCATACCGTAGTTGAATACCCTCAAATCTTCCCCATTCCAAAGTTCGGGACGTTCTACCTTTGTGGCTTTCCCATAGTTGAAATTTACCGACGGGCCTAAGAACATATGTTCAGGCAGGCGCCAAAGGAATTCCCCCAGCAATACCGACTGAAGTTCGGTATATCCTGATTCATTGCTTTTCTGCGACTCCATATCATAGCCTATACCCCAGAATTTAAGAGGGAAATGGGCGAAATCGGCATGGTAGTTGATTCGGAATCTGTCGCCTGGGAAGAAATGGTTTCCAAAAACACCCACACGGTAAAAGCCGGTTATGGATCCCTGTGCGAAAACCGAAATATTTGATTCAGGTGTCACCGAATCGCGCTTGGTATGGTATAATCCTGCTGCGATTACGGCAAGTTGTATGCTGGTTGAAGCCGAATAGCTCGGGCCGCCAAGAAAGGTAAAGTCGATTTTCTTTTCGGGATGTTCTTTGTTGGAATCATCAAAATATTGCAATATGCGGGATATAAGGTTGGGCTTTTTCCCTATACTGTCATTAACGAGTTCCTGTGCTATGATTTGTGGCGCCGCCATACATAGCAACGTTAGCGACGCTATAAGTCGCAAGGAGATGTTTCCGGCCATTTGAATTGTCGTAATCAGGAGTTCATGTCCCTTATAGACATGGTTGCATTTTGTGAAGAACGGATATGCAAAGTTAATCATTTCCGATATAATTACAGATATGCTTATCCCTTATCTGCCAATCATGCTGACATTATTGCCAAAAGCTGAAGGAGGTTGGCTTGCTTCATTGAAACTTGGAACATTGTTAGGGGCAATGTGATGTAAACCGGCTTATAATTCCTATCTTTGCGATATATAACCAAGATAAACATGAATACAGGAAATGATGGGGTGCGGGAAAACGGGATAGCTTTGCTGGCAATCCCGAAGTTGTGTATAGGCATGGGGCATGAAGGTGATGCCCTCATCAAGTTGGCCGACGTTGTTGCAGCCGAAGGGGCGACTGTAGGTATTGAAACAGTCAACTGGCCTATGGAATATCCTTATAAGCCGGAGGTATCGGCAACACTGGCTCACGACGGTGAATATCTGTTTTGTCTGTTTTCGGTTAAAGAAAGGCATTTGCTGGTCAGAACCCTTGATGATAACGGCCCGGTTTGGGAAGATTCATGCGTGGAATTGTTTATTGCCGATGCCGACGGGCGGCATTATTATAATTTCGAGACCAATGCTGCCGGTGTCTCCCTGGCTTCCCGGAGAGTCAGCCGCACTGAATGCGTGCATTTCCCACAGGATAAGATGCGGCGTATAATCAGGTTGTCATCTTTGCCGAAAACCACGGCTGACCGGGTTGATGAAAACGGTGTTACATGGACGTTGTTGTTAGGCATCCCGTTTGATCTCTTTTCTCAAGAGATTCCCGACATGTTGAGGATAAACCTGTATAAATGCGGTGATAAGACCGAGACACCACATTTCCTTAGCTGGGCTCCGATTAACACCACGGCGCCGGATTTCCATCGTCCGGAATTTTTCCGCAATGTGAAACTATCATAACGCAAAATTCAACATATCATGCAAAAATTCAAAGAAATTGCAAGCCGGTTTGACATACCTTGTGAAATTGTAAGGATAGAGAATATGGGGGAGGGGTTCATCAATGACACCCTCAGGGTGCTGACACCCGATGGTAACCGTGACTATATCCTGCAACGTAAAAACAAGCGTGTGTTTTGCGATATTCCCGCAATGATGGAAAATATCCGTTCGGTTACATCCTATTTGAAAGCCGCTACTGTTGCAACCGGGGGCGATGCATCGCGTGAAGTACTGACGCAGATTCCTTTGCGGGACTTTTCGCAACTTTATTGGCAGGATGAAGAGGGGGAGTATTGGACTGTGTGCGAATTTGTGCCCGGCTCAATGGCGTATGAACGGGTGGATACAACATCACAGGCTTTTGAAGGTGGACGCGGTATCGGGCGTTTTCATCGTCTGTTGGAAGGATTCCGTGAACCTGTAAGCGACACTATACCCGGATTCCATAACCTGCGTTTGCGGTTTAAGCAATGGGATGAGGCTTTGAAGGCCGACATTTCAGGACGTAAATCTTCTGTTTTGGAGGAAATTTCATGGATTGAATCACGCCGCGATGAAATCATGGCTTTCCAAACGATGATTGAAACCGGTCGATTCCCGGTCAGGGTTGCGCATAATGACACTAAAATCAGTAATATCCTGTTTGATGCCGACGGACATGCGCTATGTGTGATAGATCTCGACACGATGATGAATGCCACGGTGTTCAATGACTTCGGCGATGCGATAAGGTCATATACAAATACTGGTGCCGAGGATGATGCCGATTTGTCGCGTGTGAGTTGCAGTATGGAATATTTCGAAGCCTATACAAGGGGTTTCCTGGCGGAGTGTGGGAGTATGCTTACGGCTGACGAGCTTGAATGGCTGCCTTTTGCAGGGCGGTTTATAACGTTTGAACAGGTGTTGCGCTTCCTGATGGACTATATCAACGGCGATACCTACTATAAGGTGACATATCCCGACCACAACCTCGTCCGCACCCGCGCACAGTTTGCCTTGCTTAGTTCAATGGAGCAGCAGTATCCACGTATGCAGGCAATCGTTGCGGATGCTGTAAAATAGAACCAAAGGGCAGTAATAATAGCGAATATAATAAGCGTTGTGTCTAATCATAATTTTGACACAACGCTTATTATATATCGATTAAAATCAGTATTGGCTTATGTTGTCGGAACGGTTAAATGTTTTTGTCATTAAGACACTAATCAGTCCGGCATTAGCCGAATTTTGAGATTTTACGGAGCATCGGTTCGTTGAGGATGCATATACGGCGCCCGTCGACTGTTATCAGACGTTCCGATACGAATCCTGACAGGGTACGGATAGCATTGGATGTGGTCATATTCGACAGGTTTGCCAAATCCTCGCGAGCCATGTATATGCGCAGTGTCATGTTGTCATCCTCGAATCCGTAGTGGTCGCGAAGCACGATAAGCGCCTCGGCCAGACGGCCACGGATATGCTTCTGTGTGAGGTTCACGATTTTTGTATCAGAACCTCCGAGGTTACGCGATAATTCATGAATGAAAAACCATGCCAGCTTGGGGTTCTTGTTAATCATATCCTCCACCAATGTCATTGGGAGGGTACCTACTATCGATGGTTCAAAAGCCGCAGCCGATGAATTGTATGGTTCTTTGGCAAAGTATGCCCTGTAACCGAAATACTGTACCGAACGGATGAGCCTTAGAATCTGTACCCGTCCGCCAACGCCGTCCTTGAATTTTTTGACCTTTCCTTGAAGGAGGCACCATAGGTACTCCGGTTCTTCCCCCTCGGCATAAATCATCTGGTTCTTTTTAAAATTGTGGATAACGAAAGCGTCGATTATTCGGCGCTTTTCGTCATTATCCAGTACAGTCCAGATTTCTGACAGGTCTTCGCTTATAACTTTGTCGAGTGCTCGCTTAATCATAAGGTGGTACAAATACTTATGGGTGTGATGTCGCTGGGTTGTGAGTTGCCGTTTGTTGCACTCAGGCATGTGGCGTTTCCAACAACATAATTCCCCATTTATGTTTTACAACACAAAGCTACGATATTTTTTTGACATAAATTCTTATTATGGAAGATTTTTTCGTATAATGCAGTCACAACCCCGGCTTATCTCCGGCACAAATATTGTGTATGGAGGATAAGCCGGGGCTGTGAAATACTGGTTCTGTAGGTTGTTTTGAATTGGTCAGAGCCGGTTATTCTGATAGAATATCAGTATTCTGTGGCGGAGGAGGTATTCATAATGAGCCTGGATGGAGTTTACCTCGGTTCGATAAAGATTGTTTTTGGCTTGTTCGAATTCGGTAGGGGTGGCTCGTCCGAGATTGTATTTTTCCTGTGTGGCCTTGAATGATGCTTCTGTCTTTTCGAGGGTTTCCTGTGAGGAAAAATACCTGTCGCGGGCTCCCTTTGCCTGATAGTAGGCTAATTGGATTGTTTTATACAGTTCTGTCGACTGGCGGTCGAGTTCCAGTTCTGCCGAAATTTTTTGCAATTTTGCCTTACGCACGTTGTTTCTTGTCCCGAATGCATCGAAAATGGGAATCGAAAGTGAGAAGCCGACATATGTGGAAAGATTATGGCTCATTTGGAAACTAAAAGATTCACTTTTCAACCCGTTAACGGTGTAATAGCTCGACCCGATGCTCGACCCGAATCCGAGAGTGGGGATATACCCGGTTTTTGCAAGTGAAATCTGGTTATCGGCCACGGTGATTCCTTGGCGTGATGCGAGGATGGAATTGTTGTGAACCATGGCGGCATCATACACGGCATCGGCTGTTGGTATGATTGGTTCCCCTTCGTTGATCGGACTCACATCGAAGCCTACCGACGTAGGGAGCTGTAGCAGGTTGGCTAGTTCCACAAGAGCAATCCTGACATCGTTTTCAGATGTCACAACCTGGAGTTGGTCTTGTGCCATCTGTGCTTCTGCATCCAGAAGATCGGCTTCGGGGACTTTTCCGGCTTCAACGAGGGCTTTCTGACGGCTGACCTCGAATGAGGATAGCTCTAATTTGGATTTGGAACTTTCCAGAACTTCCTTTGCATACAGAACCTGGAGGTATTGGGATATTACGTTGAGGGTAACGTTGTCCTTGGCTGCCTCATGTTCGTAGAGGAGGCGTTGCAAGTCGGATTTTGCTAGTTTTAGCTGACGGTATTCCGACAACCCTTGGAATAGAGGTAGGTCAAGCGATACGTTCCACTGGAAATTCGAAGTGTTTCGGTCGGCATAAGTATTGTCGGCAGTAAGGCCGCGGCCGAAGTTGAACGATTGAGATGCACTGCCACGCAGAGAGGGTAGAAACCGGTCTTTAGCCTCGGTTATAGAAAGCTCACCGTTCATAACCTGCAACCGGCTTGCCTGCACCGATATGTTATGGTTTATGGCGTATGCCACACAGCTGTCAAGGCTCCACACGTCGGCATGACCGGTGAAAGCTGTGGCGGCAGCTATGGCTATAATTGTTGTCTTTAAGATATTCATAAATTAAACTATTGTCTGAAAACGGCTTTTGTGAGTTTTCGGCTTACGCCTATAATGGGTGAAGCCGTGGGGTTAGGTGTTTAATTGGCCTGGTTGCCGCGTAGTTCGCTTTTTTTGTCAAGTGTTGAATCTTTCAACTCCACATTGATGCCGTTGGAAACACCGGTTTTGACGGAAATGCGTTCAAATTCCTGTTTGGGTTCTGACGATTTCAGGATATATACAAACGCGCTGTCACCTTTGTATTCCACCACACGCTCGGGGAGGGCAAGCACGCTGTCGGCTTTTTCAAGGATAACGGTAGCATTTGCGCTGTAGCCCGCACGTAGTTTGGCGGTTTCTTCGGTGTTGAGAGCGGCCTTTACTTCGAATGTATTCGTCCCGTTGTCATCAGTTGCCATAGGGGCGATTTTTTCAATTACGGCGGCATAGTCTGAACCTGCCACAGCCCCGACGGAAATGCGCACCGGCATCCCTTCCGAGAGTAGGTCGACTTCGGTCTCATCTACTTTGCCCTGGAAAATCAGGTCGGTCATATCGGCGACTTTTGCCACTGTGGTGCCATCGTTGAATGTGTTGGCTTGGATTACGGAGCTGCCGACCTTTACGGGCACTTCGAGTACGATGCCGGTAACGGTTGAGCGCACAAGGGTATTGGAACTTTGGGCATTTGATGATGAAACGCCGTCGCGTACGATAGTCAGCTGGTCTTTGGCTTGTGCCAGTTCCTCCTTGGCCCGCCTATACGTGGCTTCGTCAGTTTCGAATTTCTCGCGGCTCTCGAATTTTTTCTCATACAGGTTTTTGGTTCGCTCATAGGTTGTGCGGGCTTCTTCCAGTGAAATCTCCGCTATTTTAACACGGTTTTCGGCCGACGACAGCTGCGTTTCGTCAGGTATTACCTTGATTTTAGCAATAATGTCGCCAGCGTTGACGTGGTCGCCTGCTTCAACGAGTACCTCGTTGATAATGCCCGAAATCTGTGGTTTTATCTCGATTTCGTCGCGGGGCTCGATTTTGCCGGTGAGCACTGTTGTACGTTCGATGGTCTCAATAGTGGGATTCACAAGTTCGTAAACCGCTTCTTTTTTCTGTGAGTTAATGTAAAGGTAAACGAATGTGCCGATAAAAATCACTCCTATGATTACCCACATCAGGATTTTGAAAAATTTTTTCATTGCGTCGTATGTTGTCAGTTTTTGTTTATGCTTTTGAATAACTCGTTATATGATTGCTATGGCTTATTTGTCGTTTATCGCTTCCACAGGCTTGATTTTCATGGCTTTAGTGGCTGGTATCAGTCCTGCCAGTGTGCCAAGCACGGCGAAAGTCATCATGATGGCGAGTGCCTGCGACAGGTTCATTTGGAACTGCGGGGTCGATATTTCGTTAGCCGTCAGGGTCTGTGTCACGCCCAACGCCAAGGCGGCAAAGCATATGCCTGCTATACCTGCCACAGCTGTGAGCATCATTCCTTCCGATAGGATTTGCACGATAATATCGGATGGTTTTGCCCCTATTGCCCGTCGGATTCCTATTTCCTGCGTGCGTTCCTTTACTATGACCCACATGATGTTCCCGATGCCGATAATGCCTGCAAGCAGGGTGCTTAAGCCGATGAAAAGAGCCAGCAGCGATACGCCGGTGAACAGGTTGTCGACCATTGCGAATTGTTCGGAAATATCGAATATTTCAATTGCCGGTTCGTCATCGGGCGATATGGCATGACGCATAGACAGGACTCGACGTATGCGTGGTTTGAGGTTTGATATTTTCTCCCCGTCCTTAGCCACCATCATCACCACGTCGACTTTGTCACCACGTTTGAAAGCCCTGCGAAAGGTGGAACTTGGCAGGAGAATGGACTCGTCTAGTCGCCCGTTCATCTGTATTTCGCTAGTCTGGCCGCATATCCCTGCAACGACATATGAAATGCCGTTGATATCGATGCTTTCACCGATTGGCGACGGGTTTCCGGGATAGAGTTCGTTAGCAACCTTTTTCCCTACCACTGCTACTTTCCGTTCCAGGCTTATATCGGCTTCGTTGACAAAGCGTCCGGAAAAAATAGTGGGGAGCATTACTTCCGCATATTGCGGGGCGACACCGCTGACATTCCCCGAATAACTGTAGCGCCCGTGGCGGGAACTGACACCATAATTGGAATACATTTCGGTAACGGTCTGCAATTCGGGACATGTGGCTTTCAGACGTTTGATGTCAACCAAGTCCATGTTCCAGGAGCGGTTTTTACCATGCCCCTTGTAGGGGATTGTGGTCTGCCCGGTGAAAATGATTCCGCTATTTGTAGCGAACCCGTCGAAGTTTCGCATCAGCAAGTCTTTTGCTCCACGTGCCCCTCCCAGCAGGATGGCGAGCATTGCGGTGCCCCAGAATATGCCGAACCCCGTCAGGAAGGTACGCGTCTTGTTACGTGCCAAAGTGGCGCCTATCTCCTTCCAGTTCTCAATATCGAATATGGTAACTTTCATTTCTGTAATTTGTCATTTTGTACCCTTGTGAACCGTGGGATTTATTCGTCGCGAAGCGCTTCAACCGGTTTTACTTTCAATGATTTCAATGCCGGGAACAGACCGGCGAGCGCTCCTGCTATTATGAGCACAACCGTCACCTGTATGGCTGTGGATAGGTCGACAGTGGGATTTTGTAGAAAATTAGTGTCACCGAATATGGCATCCAGAATCTGTGTGACAAGTGTGCCTAAAACTATTCCTATATAGCCGAACAGGGTTGTGATGGCCACGCTTTCTGCTATAATCTGAATCAGGATTGAATGCGGTTTTGCCCCTATTGCCCGTCGGATTCCGATTTCATGAGTGCGCTCTTTAACCGATACAAACATAATATTGCTGATACCTACCACGCCGCTTAACAGGGTGAGCAGGCCGAGAATCCATATCGACAGGTTCAATATATTCATGGCGGCCAGACCTTTCATCCCTTGCGAGAATTGGTTCCATATCCACACGGCACTATCGTCTTCGGGGTTGAAATCATGGTTTGATGCTAATGTTTTTCGCAGTTCTTTTTCTGCGTCATCACCTTCTTCGGCCGACGAAAGCCCTTTAAGCATCACATTGAAACTATCCGGGTTATCCTCGTTGCCTGCGAGCATTTGTGCTGTGGTGTAGGGCACATATATGTCGCGATTCCAACCTGATTCAAACACTCCCACTATGAGAAATGACAATTCCCCGAACCGTACTCTCTGCCCGATTGCATTTGTGCCGTCAGGAGGGAACAATTGTTTGGCATAGTCCAATGGGAGAATCATGACTTTGGCACAGGCTTCCATGTCGCGTTCGTTGAAAATACGTCCATGGATTTTCTCTATACTGCTTTCAGCTTTTATCTGTGCCGGTGACACTCCGTTGTAGTTGGCGTTTGCACGTGAGTATTTCCCGGATGAGAGAACCGCCTGGTCTCCATAAATGATAGGGCTGGTTTCTTCAACAAAGTCGTGATTGTTTTTTTCGATGAGTGCCAGGTCGGCGTTTTTAAGCTGGATGCTGCGCCCCTCCTTATATCCATGATAAGGTTTGCTGGTGCGTCCGCCCCATATCCTCATTTTTTGTGAACCCGGGGCCAAGGCATGCTCCTTGAACGAGTTTGTCACGCCGTTGCCCATGCCCAGGAGCACGATAAGCATGAAGATGCCCCATGCTACGGCGAATCCTGTGAGTGCCGTGCGAAGTTTGTTATGGCGTAGTGTCTGTAATATTTCGTTGAATAAGTCGAACACGGTTATGTTTTTGAGGCTTGTGAATTAGATCTGTGATACTTATTTATGCTGGCTTTCCGCAGTTGCATGTCTTAGATGTGATTATCTCACATGATTGAGACAAGGTTGTGTTATATAATGAGTCCGTCGGAAATGCGTATAAGCCGGTCGGTCTGTTCGCCGACACCGGGGTCGTGCGTCACGATTACAATCGTCATACCGTCTTCCCGGTTTAGTTGCCGGAACACCTGCATCACATCCTTTGATGTCTTGCTGTCGAGTGCGCCGGTTGGCTCATCGGCCAGTATTATGGATGGCTTGGTGATTAATGCGCGTGCAATCGCGACACGTTGTTTCTGTCCGCCTGAAAGTTCTCCCGGCAAGTGGTGTGCACGGTCGGCAAGCCCCATCTTGTCAAGCTGTTCCATTGCAAGTTGGTTGCGTTTGCGACGTCCCACGCCTTGATAGAATAACGGGAGCGCCACGTTTTCGATAGCGTTTTTATAATTGATGAGGTTAAACGATTGGAAAACGAAACCTATCATGCGGTTACGGTATTCGGCGGCTTTGTTTTCGCTGAGATTTTTAATCAAAGTGCCGTCGAGATGGTATTCCCCGGAATCGTAGTTGTCAAGAATCCCGAGTATGTTGAGCAGTGTCGATTTGCCTGAGCCTGAGGCTCCCATAATCGATACCAGCTCCCCTTTGTTGATTTCAAGATTAATCCCTTTCAGCACATGCAGGGGCACGACGCCGGGATAGGTTTTGTTTACATCCCTTAGTGATATCATAATGTTAATTACATGATAGTTTAAATGCAACTCCCCGGCGTATTATTAAAACCGGCGACTGAACGCCATAAATAAATACCTAATTGGAAACCGGGATAGTTTTTCTATATTTTACACATGTTAGACGCACCATCTCGCCGGATAGTTGCAGTGTGATGTTGAAAATTTTTCACGGGGTATTGCATAATTAAACCAATAGCTTTAAATTTGCGTTATAAAAGCAAACCTGAAAGCAGAGGCTTGACGGTTTTCCCGTAATTTATGACGGTGATGCCAAAATGCATTGACAATGAAATATCAGTTGGATAACAATGATATTGCCACACCAAAGTTGATTGGGAAACTCATCAAATTTTTATGAAATACCGAGACAATCTTAGTCGTACGATGGCGGGCCCCATCCTGTTTCTGACGGGAGTCTCCTGAATAAGGGACCAGGCGGATTACAAAGGACGGCGAGAACTCAAACCCTGTCTTTCGGAGTTTCATCGCATCCTTTGATGTGGCATTTTTTAACATGGCGTTGTGTCGTTTTCGACACAACGCCATTGTTTTTGCTATGCACTAATCGAATAGTATGAGTCATAATGGCACAATCATATTCTCAATAGTTTGCCATTGTCAGTACGGGGCAACGCGTCTACTATCGTTATCCGTTTGGGTATTGCATGATGTGGAAGGTGTTGCATGCATGCCTTTTCTGCCTGACTGATTATATTTGTACGTTTGTCAGCATCCAGGCATTCAATAATCATTTCGATTGCTTCACCCCATTTGCTATCCGGCATACCTTTGAAAAAGAAGGGGAAATCAAACGCATGTTCCAACAGTTTTTCCAGTTGCTCGGGATAAAACTTTATCCCCCCGCTGTTAATCACGTTGTCGAATCGTCCGAGCCACTTGAATGAATCTGCCGACGATAATTCTACAATATCGTTGGTTGCCAGTTTCCCGAAACTATATTCAGGTGCGTTGATTATCAGGCATCCCCGGTTATCGATGGAGAATGTTATCCCCGGCATCGCAGTGTAGGACCTGCTTCCGGTTTTGCGTAGTGCCACATGGCTGCACGTTTCGGTCATGCCATATGTGGCAAAGGTTTGCCATGGCATCCGGCATAATGCATGTTCAAGTTCATAAGTGAGCGGGGCGCCACCTACTATCAGATTGCGCAGGAACTTTCCGGCATAGCGGTTTTGTAACAGTCCGTGACATTGGGAAGGGACTACAGCCATCAAATCGATTTTCCCATAATCAGAATGTAATGGATGGTTTGACGGTTGTTCCATAATCAGCTCGCATCCGGATAGCAGCGCCCGCACTATCATCATTTTCCCCGCGATATATGAGGCTGATAACGGACAGAGCATCCTGGATTCGGATGTTATGCCGAATCGTCGGATTGTGGCTTGTGCAGAGCATGCCATATCGGCTTTAGGCAATCGGATTTCTTTTGGCGTTCCTGTTGAACCTGATGTATGGGCAACAACATAATCCTTGCCGTTTTCCCACTCGTCGATAAACCGCTTTCCCTCATCGGTTATATTAATGAGATGCATTGCTGTATCCTGTAATAAAATCCTGTCTGTTCAAAAAATGCATTTAATATTATTCATGGGTTGAAATACATCCTGTCCCCATCGAGCCGTAGGCGTGAAGGGTAATTATTGGTATATAACATCCCGGTTCCAAGCCCTTGCGGCATTACAGGATTATATTGCGATACCCATTGTGCAATTGCATTCAGGCCGATGTTGGATTCAAGTGCAGATGTGGCCCACCAGCCGATGCCTCTTTCTTCGGCTAGCCGTATCCATCGATCTGATTCAGCGAACCCGCCGCACAGTGATGGTTTCAATATTATATAACCTGGCTTGATGGTTTCAAGCATGCGTATCTTTTCCTCATCAGCCTTAAATCCGACAAGTTCCTCATCCAATGCAACGGGGATAGGGGATAGGCGGCATAATGCTGCCATTTCATCCCATTGGCCTTGTTTTATTGGCTGTTCTATAGAATGAAGGCCATATTCAGCAAGGCGTTCAAGATGCTGCATCGCCGTATCTGGAGAGAATGCCCCGTTTGCATCTACCCTCAATTCAAGATTATCAGGACTATATTCGTCGCGGATGGATTTTAGGAGGGCGATTTCATCATTGAAATCAATACCGCCTATCTTCAGTTTTATGCAGTTGAAGCCTTGGTCGAGTTTTTCCCGGATGCGTTGTTTCATCACACGTTTGTCACCCATCCAAATAAGTCCGTTGATACGTATGGGGGTGGTGCCTTCGGTGAAGCTGTTTGTTATGAAACGCCCCGCACCTCCGTTCCGCATATCGAGCAATGCTGTCTCGAATCCGAAGCGTATTGATGATATGGCAGGCAATGATTCAGGGTTGTTGCATGCATATTCCAGTTGCCGCTCATAGTCGGGGGTGTCTTCTGCACTTAATCCGCGGAATAAGGCACATTCCCCGGTGCCTGTCGCACCGGGGATGTCATCATCGGTCACATGTATGATGAATGTTTCTTTATCATTCATCTTGGAGCGCGACGTTATGGCCGTTTCTTTGAATTTCAGGAGTTTGCGGCTATATTCTGCCCGTAGCATTATCCTGGGAATTTAGGGAATTGGCCGAAATCAGGATCACGTTTTTCAAGAAATGCGTTTTTCCCCTCCTGGGCTTCAGGCATGAGGTAATAGAGCAGGGTTGCATCACCTGCGAATTCCATAAGTCCGGCTTCTCCGTCAAGTTCGGCGTTGAGCGCCCGTTTGATCATCCTTATTGCCATAGGGGAACGTTTCAGGATGGTTTCACACCAATCCACGGTTTCGTCCTCGAGCCGTTCAAGAGGCACAACAGCGTTAATCATCCCCATTTCAAGAGCTTCTGCCGCGGTGTATTGCCGACATAGATACCATATCTCGCGGGCTTTTTTCTGGCCTACGCACCGGGCCAGGTATGATGAGCCGAATCCGGCGTCAAAGCTACCTACTTTGGGGCCTGTCTGGCCGAACTTTGCGTTTTCCGAGGCAATCGAAAGGTCGCATACCACATTCAGCACATTGCCCCCACCTATGGCGTAACCGTTGACCATGGCTATTACAGGCTTGGGGATTGATCGGATGGCTTTATGCAGCTCAAGCACATTGAGGCGCGGGGTGCCGTCGGCATCAACATAGCCTCCGAGTCCTTTGTAATTTTGGTCGCCACCGGAGCAAAATGCCTTGTCTCCGGCTCCTGTAAGGATTATAACCCCGATTTCCGGGGTGTTTCGGCAATAGTTCATAGCATCAAGCATTTCGAAGTTTGTGCGCGGGCGGAATGCGTTATAAACTTCCGGTCGGTTGATGGTTATCTTGGCAATACCTTTGTATTGCTCAAACAGGATATCTTCATATTCCTTTATCGTAGTCCATTCTCTTTGCATAGTCAATATATTTTATGTTGGGTATATCTTAGTTGTCCAGGTTAGACATATTTTGTTTTCATGATTTCGGCGTCGGTATGGCTGTCGGTTATTACTTCGAGAATCACCGGCCTGTCATGGCATCCAAGCATATTCCTTATCGCCTTTTTAAGTTCGGTAAATGAGGCTGCTTGGATATGGTAGAATCCATATGCGTCAGCAAGGGCTTTGATGGGCAGGTTGAGGTCGCAATGGATGAGCCTGGGTGTTTCGGGCAGCCCGGCAGTGGTCTTGACGTAATTGAAAATGCCACCACCCCCGTTGTTGATTACCACGATTCTCAATCTTTCGTTTATCAGGTTGGATGAGAGGGCGGATATGTCATATTGCATGCTCATGTCACCTGTAATCAGCAAGGTCGGTTTGGTATAGACGGATGCTGCCCCTACGGCGGTTGAGGTGCTGCCGTCAATGCCGCTGACCCCTCGGTTGCAATCTACACGGTGGAATTTTTCAAGCGGGTATGATAAGGCATACCTCACACTCATACCGTTGCTTAATTGGAGATTCCATCCCGGGGGGATAGCTGACAGGATTTGCCCTGCTGCATCCACAGCATTCCATTGTCTGTTATCTGATGATGGTATGTCTGATTGCGAAGCTGCCGCTTTTTCCCAGGTCGACGCATACTTGCTTTGATTGGAACCGGCACGCGTGAGGTGCGATAGGGAAGTGGCAAGTTTCGGGAAGAAACCTTCAGGGGGTATTTCTATCCGTTTGGTCAACGACATGAAACAGTCGATAGTGGCATCGTTAATCCCTACATGCCAATGCTCGGTAGGTTTTGACGCTCGTAAAAAGCGTTTTAATGATGCCGATACCAGCGCCCCGCCGAATGAGATAAGTATATCCGGATTGAAATCGTCAACATTGGTCTCCAAAGCTTCTGACTTTTTTTCAATATTGGTCAATGTCGCATCGGGATTGTGGATTTTGTTGCCCTTGAAATGAAGGTTGGCTAAACCTTCGGCTATTATGCAGACATTTGGCATACCTGCAAGAATCCCCATCGCTTTATTGAGCTTGGCGGATGGAGGGTTGAATCCGGCTACTATAAGTACTTTTTTGCCACATATATGCTTTACAAGTTCACGGACTGTTTCGTTGGGGATTATGTCCGGGACTTGTAGGATATCGATTTTTCTGAATGCTTCAAGCGCCGTGGTTTCGGTTTCTGTGGCTAGGGGCGCATTGAGGGAGATGTTGATATGCACCGGGCCTTTGCGGCCGGATGTGGCACACAGCAACGCGTCATTTATCAGGCGGTTTACATACCACTGCTCTTCTGTGCTGACAGCTTCTCCTTTGAAGTTATAGGATGCTTTGACAATATTTTGCAATGCGCCTGGCTGTCGGATGGTTTGGCTGTCATCTTGGTCAATCCACTCTGTCGGCCTGTCGGCTGTAACGGCAATTAAAGGTATGTGCCGGTAAAAAGCTTCTGCGATAGCAGGCCCGAAGTTCAGCATTGCGGTGCCTGAAGTGCATATAACAGCTACCGGTTTCCCTGATACCGATGCCATACCTAATGCAATGAAAGCGGCTGACCGCTCATCAATAACGGAGTGGACTTCTAACTTTGGATGACGCGCCACTGCCATTATGAGGGGGGCATTTCTACTTCCCGGAGAGGTTACTATGTGTTTGACTCCGAATGCGGCAAGCCCTGCTGCTATCTGGCGGCAACCCCATTTCTCGGTATTCGGTATTATACTCATTATAAGTTAAGCAAGTCGTAAAATTCTTTTATATTTCCGTTGGCAGGATTTTCGGAGATTTTAGCTTGATGAAGAAGTGTGTCGAATTACACAACTGATGAATAGGGGGAAACGCGCTGAACGGACTCCGTCGGAAATATAAAGTCGCTAAAGTATCCATATACATAATAATTTTATGACTTACTCGTCGGTATAAACACATAGATGGGGCATTGAAATGTTCAATGCCCCATTTTTATAAGTCTGACCGGCTTATTTGTTCACCCTGAAACGGTCGATTCCGTCACGGAGGAAAGCTACAACCTGGTTGGCGGCAGCAATACCGGCATTAATGTTGGCTTCGGCAGTTTGCGCACCCATCTTCTTAGGTGTGAAGAACACGCGGCCTTCGAATTCCGACATAAGTTCATCGGCTATGTCGGGACGTATGTCGGCAACATATTTCAAATCAGGACGTTCACGCAATGCTTTTTGCAATCCTTCTTCATCAATCACTTCCTTGCGGGCGGTATTGATAAGGACACCGTTTTTAGGGAGGAGTGTTATGAGGTCGAAACCTACCGATTTGCGGGTCTCGTCGGTTGCCGGGATATGCAGCGATACCACAGCATTGTCACGGTAAAGTTCCTCTACCGAATGCACGGGTGTTACTCCAGCAGCTTCGATAACTTCGTCGGGGCAATAGGGGTCGAGGGCCGAAACCTTCATGCCGAATCCTTTGGCGATGCGTGCAACGTTGCGGCCTACCTGCCCGAAAGCGTGGATACCGAGAGATTTGTCTTTAAGCTCTGTGCCGGAAGTACCGTTATACATGTTGCGGACTGCCATAACGCCTAGCCCGAACACGAGTTCTGCAACGGCATTTGAGTTTTGGCCGGGAGTGTTCTCAACGCATACCCCATGGGCTGTGGCGGCAGCAAGATCTACGTTGTCATAGCCTGCTCCGGCACGAACAACCACTTTAAGGTTTTTGGCAGCATCGAGCACTTCCGCATCAACCTTGTCGCTGCGGATGATAAGCCCGTCGGCATTGGCCACTGCATTTAGGAAATCCTGTTTGGATGCATATTTTTCGAGCAGCTCAAGTTCATAGCCTGCATTTTCTATGACCTGGCGTATCCCGTTGACAGCAACTGCTGCAAACGGTTTCTCTGTTGCTACAAGTACTTTCATTTCAGATATAAGATTTATCGGTACTTATGCTTTTTCTGCGAATTCTTTCATAGCGGCAACGAGCACATCAACACTCTCCATGGGGAGGGCGTTGTAGAGTGATGCGCGGAATCCGCCTACCGAACGGTGTCCCTTGATGCCTACGATGCCTTTCGAAGTGGCGAATTCAAAGAACGCTTTTTCAAGCTCCTTATATTCAGGTTTCATAACGAAGCATACGTTCATAATCGAACGGTCTTCGTGGTCGGGAACAGTAGCTTCGAAAAGCCGGCTTGAATCAATTGCCTCATAAAGCTTGGATGCCTTTGCAAGGTCGAGTTTCTCAAGTTCTTTTACGCCTCCTACTTCTTTGTAATATTTCAGCGTTTGAAGTGCACTGAAAATCGGGAGTACCGGCGGGGTGTTGAACATCGAACCTTTGTCGGCATGGGTTTTATAATTCAGCATGGTGGGGATGGGGCGGGTAACTTTACCCAATGCATCCTCCCTTACGATTATGATTGTGGCTCCTGCAGGTGCGAGGTTCTTCTGAGCTCCGGCATATATGATGTCATATTTGCTGACATCTACGGGACGTGAGAAGATGTCCGATGACATGTCGGCTACCATGCGCACCTTCACATCCGGGTCTTTGCGGATTTCGGTACCGTAGATTGTGTTGTTGGTGGTATAGTGGAAATAATCTACATCCTCGGGAACTGTGTAGTTTTTAGGGATATAGTTGTAGTTTTTGTCTTCTGATGAGGCAACAACATCAACCTCGCCGAATAATTTGGCTTCTTTGACAGCTTTATGAGCCCAAACGCCGGTGTCGAGATATGCGGCCTTTGTCTGTAACAGGTTGAAAGGAACCATTGCGAATTGCAAGCTTGCACCGCCTCCGAGGAAGAGCACGTGGTAACCTTCGGGCACATCGAGAAGTTCTTTTACCAAGGCTTGTGCGTCGTCGATTACTGCCTGGAACTCTTTCGAGCGGTGTGAAACTTCAAGAATCGACAGGCCGGTGTTTGCAAAATCGAGAACAGCATCTGCCGTGTTTTTGATGGTGTAAGGGCTCAGGATGGAAGGCCCTGCATAAAAATTATGCTTCTTCATCTCAGTATGATTTAAAGTTAGTGGATGGTGATTCCTATTCGTTCCATTTATGATGGCACTCCCGGCGGCTTATTCTGTTTCGGGAATCGTTTGGCAGCGTCCCCGTTTCCTTAATAATTATCGGATAAGGATGGCTTTGGAAGCCCCCTGTAGTGCCATTGCTTGCAAAGTTAATATATCTTTCCTGCTTTGCAAGCGTTTCGGTAAAATATTTTTATTGTCCAGCCAGAACGCCTAATCCTAACCTTCATTGAGACGTTGGCGCACCACCTCGTATATCATTACTCCGGCAGCGACCGACACGTTGAGCGAGCCTATGTTACCGGCCTGAGGGATAGATACTGTCGTATCGCAGAACCGGAGTATGTCGGGTGAGATTCCTACATCTTCCGCCCCCATCACTATAGCCACAGGGCCGGTATAATCGGGTGCCGTGTAATTTGTTCTCGATTTTTCAGATGCCGCGCAGATACGGCATCCGCTGTCCTTAAGGAATTTTACCGCATTCAGGATGCTGGTTTCGCGGCATACCGGGAGGTAGTTGAGTGCCCCGGCCGACGTTTTCATCGCATCCCCGTTGACCCCGACGCCTCCACGTTTCGGAATTACGATGGCGTCGACCCCTGCGCATTCGCATGTTCGGGCTATGGCTCCGAAGTTTCTGACATCGCTCACTCCGTCGAGCAACACGATGAATGGCACACGGCCTTCTTCATAAATCGACGGGACAAGGTTGGCCAGGCTTTCGTAGGTTACTGCCGATAGGATTGCCAACACGCCTTGGTGGTTTTTGCGTGTGATGCGGTCTATTTTGTCTAATGGGACTTTCTGCACCAGCACACCGTGACGTTTCACCACATCCATAAGTTCACGGATAAGTTCGCCTTTGGTGTCTTTGCCGACCAGTATTTTGTCAATTTCTTTGCCGGACTCAACAGCTTCGATTACTGCGCGGATGCCATATATATAGTCTGTTTTTTCAAGCATATACTTGTGGGTTGTTTTTTAGTTGTTCAATTGTTTTGACTGAGTAGTGAGCGGGCATTGGCAAGTGCGGCATCATTTACCGATGAGCCTGAAAGCATAACGGCCAGCTCTTTCACCCTTTCTTCGGTGCCAAGTTCCTTGATGCGTGTCACTGTTGCCTGCTCCGTATCTTCCTTGAATACCTTGTAATGGCTATGACCTTTGGATGCGACCTGGGGTAGGTGGGTGATTGCTATCACTTGTATGTTGGCGGCTATCTGACGCATTAGTTCCCCCATCTTGTCGGCCACATCGCCTGAAACGCCGGTGTCGACCTCGTCAAAAATGATTGACGGAAGCTGCATTTTATCGGCCACGATTGATTTTATAGATAGCATCAACCGTGAAATCTCGCCTCCCGAAGCGGTGTTGCCTACAGGAAGGAGAGGCTGGTTTTTATTGAATGCGAAAAGGAACTCTACATGGTCGATTCCTGTTGACGATAACTCGGTATCCCTTACGGTGATTTCGCATTGCAGATTTTTCATTCCAAGGGGCAATGCGCGGTCTTTTAGGATTTTGGCAAATCGTTCGGCTTCATCATGACGGGACTGCGAGATTACGGCAGCTATTTCCAAAGCCTCTTTTTTTGCTCTTTTGGCAGCCAATTCGAGCGCCTGGAGGTTTTCGTCGCCGAGATCGATGCTTTGCAGACGCGTTTTCATATCATCGCGTATGGATATAAGCTCGTCGACAGTTTCCACTTTGTGGCGTCTCATGAGGTCATACAGAAGGTTGAGACGCTCTTCAACTTCGTCAAGCCTTTCCGGGTCGCCGGTCAGCTCACGGTCGTATTCGGAAAATGTTTCTGCAATGTCCAGCAGTTCCACGCGGAGGGTGCGCAATCTTTCTGTCAGGGTATCGGCATCTTCCAAAAGGTCGCCAAGCCGCTCGGACTCGTCAATGGTTTGTCGTAGCAGTTGGTCGATGTTTTCATCACCTTCTGAAAGATTCCCGGTCACGGTTGCGAGCGATGTCTTGACGTCGGCCATGTTTACCAAAAGCTCGCGTTCATGCTCAAGTTCGTCAAGTTCCCCTTTTGCCAGGTTGGCATCCTTAAGTCGTTTATACTGGAATCTCAGGAATTCTTCGTCATCTTTAGCCTGCTCCACGGATTTTCTTTCCTGTTTGAATTTCCTTACGGCATGCCTGTAATTGTTGTAGGCTGTGGTAAAAGCCTCAAGCCTTTCGCCGTTTCCGGCCAATGAGTCAATTACCCTTAGCTGATAGGGCGGTGATGCCAAAAGCAGGTTTTGGTGCTGTGAATGTATATCGATAAGGTGCAATGCAGCAGTTTGGAGTTGTGAAAGATTCACCGGGCAGTCGTTGACAAAAGCCCGCGACCTTCCGTTCGGTGCAATCTCGCGGCGGAGTATCACAGTATCGGCATCCCAGTCGAGTTCATTGGTCTGGCAGAATTCCTGAAGAGCCGGATATCCGGCCGCACTGAACGTTGCCTCGATTACAGATTTTGCCTCATGGTTGCGCACGGCTTTGGTGTCGCATCGTCCTCCGAGCAAAAGCGAAAGCGCTCCTAGAATTATCGATTTGCCGGCCCCGGTTTCGCCGGTCAGTATGTTCAGTCCGGGATGCAGGGTGATATCGATAGAGTCAATCAGCGCATAATTGGATATATGTAGTGTCTGAATCATCTTTTGTCGGTTATTTTGTTACCCCGTTTTTAATGAAGTTGATGCGTTTCATCTCGGTAGGATAGATTGGTGAGAGTATATCCACTACTTTGTCTCTTTCGGTCTGTGATGCCTTGGTGTAAATATTGACAAGTTCGTCAAGTTTGGCATCCTTGAACATTGAGAGAGCAACCGACATAGGGTCGGCCTGATAGATTTTTTGCAGATTGTCAAGGGTCGAAGTGATTTTTGCCCTCCCTTTGTCGGGCGACATGAACATTTCGTCAAGCCCTGTGCGATGGTAATCGTAGAGCATGGAGCGGCTGACTGATGTAGCCGGTTCGGTGAACACCCCCAGCACAGCCGAACGGTTTTTCTTGTCCTCGAATGCTTTCCATCCGCCTTCGCCCGATGATTGGGCCATCTGCACAATCATTTTAAGCTGGTCGAAAGCCTCGTCACCTCCGTTGGGGGCGAAACTGTCGCGATCCATGGCGATTATGAGGTAGGCGTAGAAATTGAGAATCGCTGTAAGCTGGCTTTCCATTGTGTTGACGGTAAATGTCAACGGTTCCCCTTCTTGATATGTGAATTCGATTTTATTGTCCTTGAAATTCAGGAGGGTGGTGGTGTATGTGCTGTTGTAGACCGGACGTGATGATTGCACCTGCAGGTCACCTTTAAGCACATTATCGGTATATTCGGTAATGGTGAAAAACAAGCGGCAGTCGATTCGTTCGTTAACGGCATATTGGTCGTTGGTGAAATGGTTGGTGTTCATGTATTCACGCACGGCTTCCTGCAAGGTTTCAAACACACTGCGGTTGGTTGCCTGAATCTGATCGGTATTGATTGTGACATCGCAATTCAGCTCTTGCGCTTTAAGGCAGCATGCGGTTACCGCAAAGAAGAGAATGGTTATTATTGTTTTTGCAAACTTCATATCAGTAATTGAATTGTTGTTTATCTGCCCGTATCATTTAAATTCAGACAGGTTCCCGCATTGAAGTTGAATAGGCTGCCGCGTGCGATATGTGGCTGGTATCTATCCGATGCTGTCAATAACCGCATCAAGGATGTCATTTGCCACTTCCTGTTTGGATTTCAGCTGGTAAGGGATTGATTTGCCATCACGGGTGAATATTGTTATCTTGTTTGTGTCTGTGGCGAATCCCGCACCGGGGGTGCGTAGTGAGTTCATAACAACCATATCGAGGTTTTTACGCTCCATTTTGTTGAGCGCGTTGCTTTGCTCGTTATCGGTTTCTAGCGCAAATCCCACAAGGAGTTGCCCCGGTTGCTTCATTTTCCCAAGTGTAGCGGCGATATCGGGGTTCTTGACGAACTCTATATCGGGAACGTCGTGACCTTCGCGCTTTATTTTTGTTGTGGCTGGGTTTGCTACGGTGTAGTCGGCCACTGCTGCGGTCATAATGGCTATGTCGCATTCCGGGAATTCGCGTTCGCATGCTTCAAGCATCTCGCGTGCTGATTCAACGTTGATAACGTTGACCGAACCGCACTCCGGCTTTATGTCGACAGGCCCTGCCACAACAGTCACTTCTGCCCCTCGCCGGGCTGCGGCATCGGCTATGGCCATTCCCATTTTGCCGGTGGAATAATTGCTTATAAAACGAACCGGGTCGATTTTCTCGCGTGTAGGGCCTGCTGTTATGAGCACACGTTTCCCTTGCATTGACTGATTTTGATTGAAGAAGTTTTCAATCGCCGCAAAAATTTTTTCAGGTTCTTCCATGCGTCCTTTCCCAACCAGGTGTGAAGCCAGTTCGCCTGAGGCAGGTTCGATGATGTGGTTTCCGTAACTTCGCAGTAATTCCAGGTTGCGGGTTGTGGAAGGATGACGCATCATGTCGAAATCCATAGCCGGGGCGATGAACACTTCGGCGCGTGTGGAAAGGTAGGATGTAACCAGCATGTTGTCGGCAACACCGTTAGCCATTTTCCCTATGGTTGATGCTGTTGCAGGAGCGATGACCATAGCGTCAGCCCACAGCCCGAGGTCGACATGCGAGTTCCACTGGCCGGTATTGGCTGTGAAAAACTCGCTTATTACGGGATGCCCGCTTAGTGTCGACAATGTTACCGGGGTTATGAATTCCTTGGCATTCGGGGTCATTATAACCTGCACTTCGGCACCTGCTTTTACAAACAGGCGTACGAGCGATGCGGATTTGTATGCGGCAATCCCGCCGGTAATCCCCACTACGATATGTTTTCCTTTCATTACTGACCTGGGGTTTGGTATTGTGATTAGCGCAGGCGCAATTTTATTGCAGTCATTATCCGTTTTGTGTCGGACGGGAAATCCCCTTGCTGTATCCACCCGAAATAACCGGGGTCTTTCTTCAATACTTCCGAGGCAAGCTGGCCTTTGTATTTCCCGAAATTGATGACCTCACGATGTTGGTCGTCATAAACCAGGCGCCCCATTAAATCGACATTCTTATTTTGGGATGAAAATTCAGCCAGTTTCTCGATGTCGTTGGGAAGGTCTTCGTAACGGTCAAGCTGAGCCATTAGTACCTCATAAGTTGCACGGGTGTCGGCATTGGCCGAGTGCGCTCCCTCAAGGTCTTTATCGCAATAAAAACGATAGGCGGCAGTCAAGGTGCGTTGCTCTTTTTTGTGAAAAATGGTCTGTACGTCGATGAATCTCGGGCGGGTGAAGTCGAAATCCACCCCGGCACGGGCAAATTCCTCAGCGAGCATAGGCACATCGAATTTGTTGGAATTGTAGCCCGCGATGTCGCATCCTAAAAAGCTTGTGGCCAGTTGGGATGCGATTTGTTTGAAAGTGGGCTTACATGCCACATCCTCGTCATAGATATGGTGTATGGCAGAGGCTTCCTCAGGGATGTGGCGCTCCGGGTTGATTCTTATAGTGCGTTGCTCGTCATGGCCGTCGGGAAACACCTTTATCATGGATATTTCTACTATGCGGTCATTCAGGACATTGGTGCCGGTGGTTTCAAGGTCGAAAAACATCACCGGTTTTTTTAGGTTCAGCTTCACTGGGTTATCAGTCGGTTTTTGAATGGTCGTAAGATTGTAAATTTTAGAAATCCTGAACAGTCATCGGCATAAGGATTATCACCAAGTCGGTGTTTTCCTCGTTATCTTCAGGCTGGAACACTCCGGGACGCGACGGGTCGGCCAGTTTAAGGATTACATTCTCGGTTGATAAAGTAGAGAAAATCTCAATCAGGTATGCCGAGCAGAAACCTATTACCATCTGGTCCCCGGTGAAATCGCATGGTACTTCTTCATGGGCAAAGGTGTTGACGTTGGGGTCGTCGACCTTCATTTCGACACGGGTAGGGGAGAAGCGGAACTTGACAAGTCCGTGGCTTGGGTCGGCACATACCGATACGCGTCGAACGGCGGTCAGTATAGCCCCTCGGTCAACAGTGACCGTGTAAGGGTTGGATGTGGGGATTACCCTGTTATAATCAGGATAATTGCCCTTTATGAAGCGGCTTGTAAGCGTGATCGATTCGGTTTTGAATACGGCGCTGCGGGGGGAAATTGTAACATTCACATGTTCGTCCTTACCAAGGAGGGCTTTGAGGATAACCGCAGGTTTTACGGGAAGGATACATGACGCTGTCATTCCAGGTGCTGATGTACGGTCTACATACCGCACGAGTTTGCGGGTATCGGTTGCCACAAATGTGATACCATCCTCTTTTATATCCCATAAAATGCCCATCATTTGTGGACGAAGTTCATCGGTGCCTACAGCAAACAGGGTGTTTTCAATGCCGCTGAGAATCTGCGATGAAGGGCATTGCATCTCGAATGACGAGTCAGGCTCGGCAGCTTCGATTGTCTGCGGGTATTGGGAGCCTTCAAGCGTCACCATATCGAAATTCCCTCCTGGGAAAGAGATTTTCATTGCGTAGTTGCTCTCGTTGATGTCGAATTCCACATCTACATCCGGGAGTTCTTTGGCGATGTCGGAGATTCGACGTGCATTGACACAGAAATCGCCTTCACCGCTTACATTTGTGATTGCAACTTTGGCGGTAAGGGTGTTTTCCGAGTCGGAAGCGGTGATTATGAGGTTGCCATCATCAACCTTCCAGTGGAAATTGTCGAGAATTGACAGCGTGTTTCTGGAATTGATTACCTTGCTTACGCCCGATAATGTGGAGTAGAGCGCTTTGCTTGCAACTTTGAATTTCATGTGTATATGATGTTTAGAAGTTTCTTGATTATTGGTGCTATGGCACACCCATTCGGATGAACCCATTCAATTTACAAAGATACGAAATTAATTGAAAACCCCGATAGGGTGGTGTGATAATCCCACGGCAGACGCATCTTGTTTTTTCTTTTCAGACTTGCAAAACGATATAATTAATTCCCCGTGTATTTATCGAGTACACTCCAAAGAGCCGAAAAAGAGGACTATCGTTAGTTCATTAATTGAGTAGGTCAGAAGATTATTGTAATTTAATCTTCTGACCTACTTTCCTTTCCACATACGCAGTTACATATGCAAATAGATAAGTATGCCGTAGATAATATAAAGCCGGATTATACCTTTCATGCGTAATAATTTTCATGACGTACTTATATTTTTATATATTGCACAGCGGCAGGGAATGCCGTTATTCAGTTGTTAAAAAAGCAGATAGTTCGAAGCTGTGCCGGTGCCCTTAAAACTCTACCTGAAGGGAAGTATTATTTTCGAGACAGCCCCGTTATGCCGTTTGATGTATATTCCTGAAGGTGGAGTATTGACATCATCTGTCACTGTCCGGCCGTTCAAGTCATATGTCGCATCATGGGAATGGTCATCAACCCTGATGGCATCTATTGAGGCTGAATCTTAGAAACTGTTTAAATTTAGAATTGAAAAAATGTATGCATGGTTCATTTGCAAGTCATATATAAATTTTATAATTTTGTGTGGCAGGTTGCTTTGTGTAGGACTGATTGATGCTCATGCGAAAGCATCTGTGACTATATTATTTATATAAAAGCGTTTACTTGACGTTCTTTTTTCACGTTTCGGGGTTTGGAAAAACAATCATTGTCATGGAGGATGAGGTAACATCGTATATCGGGTTTCAGCAATTGATATTTCATGAATCTAAACGAGGATACGGATGTCAGTGTTATGCTCTCACGCTTTTTGATAACAGCCAAAGAGGAGAAGCGTTGGCTAAATTAAATTCAATAGTATGAAGCTGCTTCAAAACATGATTATGGTCATGTTGCCGTTGGTTATCGGCGTCAACGCCAAAGCCATTGAACAATATGACGAAACAAATCTGCCCGGTTTATGGGAGGTTGTAGAAAAACAGGGAACAACTCTCACGCTGAAATGGATTGAAGGAGAGCACGGCGACTGGAATTGGCTTTATTTAGGCGATATGCTTTTAACCGATAATAATGGCCCTATCTTTGATGCGGATGAATTGCCCAGCCCTGATGAGATTGATTATGGTTATCATATATCCGGCATGTCCGGATTCATAGCATCAACCAGGCCGGATGCGAATCAGGATGTTGGCATTACATGGGACATCAAGGACTTTTTTATCAGCAATGGCAACAAGCTGCATCTAACCGGTTGTGACGGCTGGGACGGTGTGCTACGTTTTGTAATAGAGGAGTTTGCTGACAATACCCTTAAAATCAAATCGTATGACGGAAATATGACGGCGACTTTAAAACGGGTTGAATCATCTGTTGTGAAGCAGGTTATCGCTGACAATAATACAGGTAATATCGAGGAGGTGTACACTATCAGCGGAATGAAAGCCGGCAAGAACACCAAGGGCATCCGTATTGTCAGAAGAAATTCAAAAACAACAAAAGAATTCAGCCGTTGACTGCCATAACCTGATAAAGTTTGCAGGCACAATCCAATCAAAACGGCATTTTTGGGAATCGTGTTGGATGGAAGCCGGAAGTACGACAGACCTCAGTCTTACCGCAAAAATCCCCAAGGGCACGCGAATAGGTTGCGCGCTCTTGGGGATTTGAGACATTTTGAGGATATTTGCACTATTTTGCCCATTCTAAATCATGTTTGGCCTTCTCTATGAATTTCCCACGATAACCCCTGTCGGCATAGATGCGTCTTATCCATGGAGAAACAACGGCAAGCATTGCCGCGAGAACGTATGCGGATTTGGAATCATGGATATTGGTTGGGGTGTTGAGGTCTCCGGCATGTAGCCATCTTTTCCCGTTATTATGTAGTGTTTCACTCCGTTGTCTTTTTTGTTTATATCAATGCCTTTTGGGGAACGAGGCAGAGCGGAACGGCAACTTTCGCTGTAGATGGCTCCTATTGTGGGGTGTGGTGATTCTCATCTTCTGAGTCAGACTTTCTCCACAAGCCTGTACTCCAGTTCAGAAAAAGAATCCATCGATCCCAGCGTCTGAAATAGTAGTGTACAGTCTGCCACTTAGGGTATTCGTCAGGCAGCAGATGCCATTGGCAGCCGGATTCATTTTAGTACCCCCCCCCAGATGTAATTGCCTGAATCTAATGTTGCTATCTTGCATAATGGAAGATAAGGTGTGTTTTTATGTTGCAGCTTCGGGTAGATTGCTTATATGCGACATACGCACGACTCTGCCAGGAAGACTGAATCGTGCGTATTGGTAAATGTGTAAGTCTTTATCAGGACGTCAGATGTTATTCATCGTCAAGTGCCATGTAGTGTTCGCGGGGATGGTCGCAAGCCGGGCATTTTTCTGGCGGCTCGGTACCTTCAAAGATGTAGCCACAAACTAGGCATTGCCATTTTACAGGTTTGTTGCGTTTCCATACAGTGCCTTCCTTTACCAGTTTCAGGTAGCGTTCGAATCGTTTACGATGATGTTCCTCAACTTCTGCAATCGCGCGGAAATGTTCGGCTATTTCAGGGAAACCTTCTTCATCGGCAACTTTTGCGCTTTCAGTGTAAAGTTCGACACCTTCCACCTCCTCTTCATGGGCTGCGGTAGCCAGGTTGGAAGCCGTATCACCTATAACGCCTGCATCGACATTGAGGGGAACATTGACTGAGCCGCCCTCAAGTAATTTGAAAAATACTTTCCCATGGTTCAGTTCGTTGTCGGCAGTTTCCCTGAAGATTTCGGCAATGGGGAAATATTTTTCTTTTTCTGCCTGTTTGGCGTAGAAGGTGTAGCGGGTATAGGCCGACGATTCGGCCATATAGGCTATGACCAGGTTCTTCTCGGTCTGAGTGCCTTTAATGCTTTTTTTAGTTGCCATAATCGGTTGGAATAAAGGTTATGTCTCGAAGTCATGATAACTTCTTTGACTTAATGTTTAGAAGTAACTATTAAATAAACAATTTATTCCATCCAATGTTTGGGGCATTCCTTATTTTGCCGGGCTTTTCTTGTTGTCAGAGATAATAAGCAATGTGTCGTGTGGATGAAGGTGGATGCGTCCGTTAGGCACCATGTAGTTTGACCCTCGTTTAACCAGCATAACCAATGAGCCGTCGGGTAGTTGTATATCGCGTAGCGTGTTACCGTCGGCCAGATGTCGTTCGGTCAGTTTCATTGTCTGTAGCGAGGTCGGAAGCTGGTCATCGAGTTCTACCCCGAAATCATCATCGTCGGAGGCGGTTTCGTCAACGAGTTTGAGCATGCGTGCACTTCGTATAACAGTCGTTCCCTGGATAAGCAGTGATAGCAGGGTGACGAAGAATACGATATTGAAAATCTGCGATCCTCCTTCTATACCCTCCACAACCGGATAAGTGGCGAAAATTATGGGGACTGCGCCTCTCAACCCGACCCATGATACGAAACTTTTGGAGCGTAATGTAATCTTCCTGAATGGGGCAAGGCTGAGAAAAACACTTACCGGGCGTCCTATAAGAATCATAAATACACCAATAAGGAGCGACACCGGTGCCACTGCCAGCATTTCATGGGGATTGACCAACAGGCCGAGCATAAGGAAAACAACGATTTGTGCAAGCCATGTCAGGCCGTCCATGAATTTTGATACAGACCGTTTGCCGGGAATACAGGCATTCCCGATATATATACCGCAAATATATACGGCCAGATAGCCGTTGCCGTTCATGGCCGTAGTAGCGGCAAAGGTAAAGAACACTGATGCAAGAATCAGGATGGATGTCATGGATGCCGTCTGGTCGGAATCACCGATTGATTGGGCGCCATTTTTGCCGGAACGATATATCTTAATCAGCCACCTTGTGCCGTGTCCTAATGCGAACCCCATAGCACCGCCTATACCGAATTGCAATAACAGCTGGATTATAAGGTGTCCTGCGGATAGATGTCCGCCTGATGCTATCGTATCGATCAGGATGATGGTGAGCATATATGCCATGGGGTCGTTGGAACCGCTTTCCAGTTCAAGCATGGGGCGCAGATGGTTACGCAGTCCGACTTTCTGACTTCCAAGTATGCCGAAAACCGATGCGGAATCGGTTGAAGACATAGTGGCCGCAAGCAAAAGCGAAGGTAGCAGGGCGAAATGGATATTAGTCCATGACAGGCCGGAGAGCCACCAGACAAAAAATCCTGTTATCAACGCCGTGAGCAATACGCCTGCGGTTGATAATACAAGTCCGGGTAAGAGGACAGGCCGTATGGACGAGACTTTGGTTCCCATGCCACCTGAAAAAAGGATTATGCACAAGGCTATCATGCCGATAAACTGGGCTGTGTGCATGTCGCTGAACTGCACACCTAGGCCGTCGGTGCCGAACCCCATGCCAACAATGAGGAACACCAGCAATAACGGCAGCCCGATTTTATAACTAGTTTTGCCAAACAAAACCCCTGCAACCAGCAGGGTGGAGCCTATAAGCAGGATGTTTTCCGAGGTGATATAGTTCATCTGTTCAGGTGAGACGTATAGAGGTCAAAACGGGATTTCGATAACTGTTCCGTCCAAAGCCGGGTGTATGCCTGTAGGCAGTGTTTTTATGAGGTCTGCAGTCAGCCCCATGTCATGGCTTATATGAGTGAGATATGCCTGCCTGGGGTTTATCTGCCTGATTATTTCCAGGCTTTCGCCAAGTGAAAGGTGGGAAATGTGTTCGGTGTGACGTAATGCGTTTATTACCAATGTATCCACACCTTTAATCGCTTCAATGGTTGCCTGCGGCACATGTTTTGCATCAGTTATATATGCCAACTGGCCGATTTTGAAGCCTGTTATTTCAAGTTTGTAATGATTTACAGGGAGGGGGAGCACTTCGATGCCATGTACCCTGAATGGTTGCAGAGGGCTGATGAGGTGTATGTCGTACTTAGGGACTCCTGGATAAGGGTGTTTTTTGAAGCTATAAGGCATCCGGCGTTTGAAATCGTCGGCAGATTCAGTAAGGCAATAAACCGGGAATGCTTCTTTGCCCCGGCAATAGGGACGTAAATCGTCCGTGCCTCCCACATGGTCATAGTGATGATGCGTTATCAGCAGTGCGTCAAGGTTGCCGTTGTGGTAACGCAGCATTTGCTCCCGGAAATCCGGCCCGCAGTCTATAAGCAGGCATGCATCATCGGTTTCGATTAGCGCGGAGCAGCGTAACCGTTTGTCGCGTTGGTCAGTCGACTTGCATACAGGGCAATCGCATAACAGCTGCGGCACTCCGGTCGAGGTGCCTGTTCCTAAAAATGTGAGTTTCATCGGCCGGTCATTTGCGTGTTTCTAGGTTGTTACTTGTTGAAACGTATCAACAGCCCGTCTTCGAAAATCAGATATACACCGTCGGAATATGTCCACCTCTCATAGGCTGCCGACTGGTCATGGCCGCGGTCGATGTTGCGTGGTGTTCCAAGTGCCAGGGATGCCTCATGTTTGGTCATCCCTTTTGCAACACGTGTGTTAACAATGTTGTTCCAGGTCTCATCGGAGATTCGCGGGTAGTTTGTACGTGGATCTGTGAAGGAGAAGAGGGTGGCAAATTCACGTGGTGCCCATCTATCTCCTGTTGCGGCCGACATATATAACGCATGTTCTTCGCCATTTTCGTCGTCGAATACAATCATATAGGGATAGATTTCATTTGCAGGAATAACATCCGTTATGGCCACTTTTACAAATTTCCGCCCGTTAACGGAGCTGCCGTCGCGGTTGAACCATAGCGGAGTCTTAACATAGAGGTCTTTCCCGCAAATGGATTGGCGAACGCTGTCGAGAAGGTCGAGGTCGATAGTGAACGGCACATCTATCTGAGTTCTTTCCTTCAGTTGGCCGATTGTGGCATTGGTGTTGTATCCGACAATGTTATCAGGTTTGCCGCAAACCGAAAACAACAGTTCCACAACCGGCTTGCCGGTCAAATCGGTTACTTCGCGGTAATTACGATAGCTTAAGGTGTCACCTTCGGAAGGCATGGCAGATGTTGCCCTTTCGCCCGACAATACCAGGCCGATGCGTTCAGATGTCACATAGAGATGCTTTCCGTCGCGCCATTCTGAAAATCGCTGCGGTATAAACGAGTCAGCCAAAGACTCCTCGGGTGAAGAGTCTTCGGCTTTTTTCTCTTTGACTTCCTTATAGGTTATTTTCGGGGTCGATTCTACCCCGGTGAAACAGCCTGAAAGTAGTGGCGCGATAATGCAACCTAGAAAGGTTGCCGTGAGATTACGGGATATTTTCAAACGTCGTAATTTGATTAGTTGTTATTACTTGGGGCTTCGACAGGCGTGATACCGAGGTTTTGGAAAATGAATGAGTATATGTCGGCATATTCGTCGATAACCTTGGCAATCGGTTTGCCGGCACCATGCCCGGCCTTGCTGTCGATGCGGATAAGTTTCGGTGCGTCACCCGTATCTGAAGCCTGCAAAGTGGCAGCATATTTGAATGAATGAGCCGGAACGACACGGTCGTCATGGTCGGCTGTTGTAACCATTATCGCAGGGTAGGGGGTGCCGTCGTTTTTGATATTGTGTAATGGGGAATAAGCGAGCAGATATTCGGCCATTTCGGGTGAATCGGCGCTAGTTCCGTAATCAGATGCCCAGTTCCACCCGATAGTGAACAGATGGTAGCGCATCATATCCATTACTCCGACGCGGGGAATTGCCACCCGGAAAAGGTCGGGCCGCATATTGGTGACGGCTCCGACAAGAAGGCCGCCGTTACTACCGCCTTCGATAACGATATGCTCAGGTTTTGTCCATCCTTCCTTGACCATATATTCTGCCGCAGAGATGAAATCGTTGAACACATTGAGCTTTTTCATCTTGGTTCCGGCTTCATGCCATGCTTCGCCATATTCTGCGCCACCGCGTAGGTTGGCTTGGGCATAGATTCCGCCGTTTTCAAGCCAAACTAGGCGGTTGGGGGAGAATGACGGTGGGAGGGATACGTTGAAACCGCCATAACCGTAGAGATATACGGGGTTGCTGCCATCACGTTTCAGACCTTTCTTATAAGTCAGGAACATGGGAATCTTTGTGCCGTCGACCGACGGGTAGAATACCTGTTCTGTCACATAATCATCGGTGTTGAATCCTTTTATTTCCGGGGTAGCCACCAAGGTGCTTTCGCCGGTTTGCTTGTCGAATGTGTAGATGCTTGACGGGTATAGGAATGACGAGAAGCTGTAGAACACCTCGTCGCTTTTGCTTGATGCCGAAATCCCTGTGGCTCCGTAAGTGGGGAGTTCTATATCACGAAGTTTTTTCCCGTCAAGGGTATAGATTGCCGGATGCGATGATGCGTCTTTTTCATAAGTCAGAATCATATCGTTGCCTGAACGCTCTACTGAAGCGAGCACACCTTCCTGTTCAGGCACAACTGTTACCCAGTTGGCACGGGCCGGGTTCGAAACCGGGGCTTTGACAATGCGGTTGCGTGGCGCGTCGGCTGATGTCAGGATGTAAATCTCATTGCCGATTACGTCGATCACGCTGTTGGAATAATTCTGTGACGGCTCGATTGCAACCCATTCAGAGCCATCACGGGTAAGGTCTTTCATCAGCAAACCGTCGCCAAATCCCTGGCCGCCTATATACACGAAGATATATTTTTCGTTATCAGATACTTTCGCTGTATGAAAATGTAACGGGTTTTCCTTATCTTCGAATATGACTTTGTCATCAGCCTGAGGGGTGCCGAGTTTGTGGTAATAAATCCGATGGTTTTCGTTGGCGTTGGAAAATTCTTTCCCGGCTTCAGGCCGGTCATAGGCGCTATAGAAAAATCCATCCTTCCACCATGCGGCATCAGTGAATTTTGCCCATTCGATATGGTCGTCGAGCAGTTTCCCTGTTTCGGTATCCACCACGAATATCTCAGTCCAGTCAGAGCCGCTGCGCGAAATTGTATATGCCATGTATTTGCCGTCGTTCGACATGCTTATGCCGGTGAGTGCCACCGTGCCATCGTCAGATAATGTGTTAGGATCGATGAACACTTCCGCATTGTCGCTTTTGAGGTCGTTGGTGCGATAAAGCACTGACTGGTTCTTAAGACCGTCGTTTTTAAAAAAATAGTAACGTTTGTCAGCACCTTTCCAAGGAGTTCCCTGCTTCACATAGTCATTGAATGTGGCTATGCGTGCGCGTAATGCATCACGGAACGGGATTTTGGAGAGATAATCGTTTGTCACCTTGCATTGGGCCTCAACCCAGCGTAAGGTTGCTTCAGCGGTGTCGTTTTCAAGAGGCCGGTAAGGGTCGGCCACGGTTACGCCGAAATATTCGTCGGTAGTGGCATCCTGTGGTGCTTTCGGGTATTTTGTCCCTGCGCACCCCGCAAGTGCAGCCGATGTGATTAATGCCATAGCTGAAATGGGAAGGTTCTTTTTCATGATTTACTATTTATAAGGTGAGTGACAATCATAATTCCAATCAATGGTCTGAAATCGGGATGTCGTTATGATTTTTTGCGCTTCAGTGCCGCTTTTTTAAGGTTAAAATGCAGCAGGACAATACAACCGAGGCAAAGCGCTGTGCCGCCGAAATACAGCAGGCCGGATGTAGCCCCGGATACATATGACGGCCAGCCGAGTACCACCATGACGATGAGGTAGATTAGCAGCAGGCCGGGTATAATTATTGCACGCATGTTAAATTGTGGTGTTACGCGTTGCGGTTATTGAAAATTGTTTTCGGAAAGTGTGCTACCTTGCCGGAATTATGGTATGGTTTTCCGTCTCTACAAGTTCATACGGGCATTCTTCAGGGTTGAACAGGCCGGCAAGCAGGTGGTTGTAGATTCGCTGGCAAGCCCATGCGTCGATGGCGGCATAGTGTTGCTGGTTCTCTGTAAGTTCCTGTGCTTCCCAGTTGGTAAGACGCTGGTTTTTGGATATCCTTTGCCTGAAAATTACGCCATATATTTTTTGCAAGCTGTTATCGGCTATTTGATAGTCTTTTACAAACGATTGCAATTCAACGAATCCCTGTGGGTTGAACGATGCAAGTTTGGATAATGAATGGAAATCGTCTTTCAGCGATAATCCGATTTTTTGAATGTCCGGGTTCTCTAAAAAACGCATAAAGTTGTCAAGAGAGCCGATTTGTTTGAGCCTGAATAAAAAGCATTCTTCTTCGGCCGATATTTGGGCAAGAGACACATTGTAGTGCCGGAATTTTTGAAATGAAGGCCGTGTCTCGGTGTCGAACCCTACCTGGGTTATCCGGTTAAGGTATGCCAAGGCGCTCCGGCTTTTTGCGGCGGAGTCTATTAGAATCACTTTCCCGGGGTATTTGACTTCGGGAAGTTCTGAAAGCTGTTGTTTCGTTATGCTCAACATCAGTTTGCAAGCGATTAATCAAACAAAACGGTGGGAATGCAAAGCCCCCACCGCTGTTTATCATTTGCAAAGATACGGAATTTCCGTTGTATTCTATATAACGACCGGTATTTAAATTCAGTTAAATTGCTCAATCGGTATATTGGGGACATCAATAATCCGGGTGTCAGGAAAGTGTAGTGACAAGTATCTGGATAGAAATGCACGGGTCTCTGCCGCAATTTCCTTATCTGTGTCGAAATGTCGGTTGTAAAGGATGTAGGGTAGTTGTATGTCGCGTTGTTTGATTGCTTCTAATGACAATATTGTATGATTTATAGATCCAAGTCCACCATGCACCACCAGGACAAGCGGAAGCTTCCGTGTTACCACATAATCGATGGTGAAGCAATCGTCAGAAATGGGTACCATAAGCCCTCCGGCTCCTTCTATCAGCACTACATCATATTTTTCTAAAAGCCGTTGTGTGGCATCATCAATAATGCTGAGGTTTATTTCTTTTCCGTCGATACGCGCTGCCAAATGCGGGGAGCATGGATAGCTGAAGATAACCGGGGCGGTGGTGTGGTCGATATCCTCGGGTAACATATCGATACCCATCAGTCGACGGTGCAGGTCGATATCTTCCGAAAATTCAAGGTTGCCTGTCTGGATGAATTTTTGTGTTATGACTTTTTGCCCGAGAACTGCCATCTGTTTGGCCCACCAGCCTGTGCAATAGCTTTTTCCTGCATCTGTGTCGATGCCGCTTATGAAATATGTCTTGCTCATAGGGGTTTATGATATTTTTTTGCTTGCTGTTAAAGCTTTTTGAACACAATGTGTAGCGGATGATAGGTGAGGGGTGCCGCACCGTCGGGAGCCAATGGATACCGTCGCAGCAGCCTTATAGAATCTTTGCTGCCTCCGGCGTCGCGACTGATGGCATTTACGCCTGTATGCTTTATGTGCCGTAAAGCGTCTGCAACGGTTGCAAATGTCATAGTGATGGTTTCTTCCTCGCTGACTAGCAGTTCCATTTTCCCTGTTGCCGCTTCTATTAATTGACAGGAGGTAGGATAACGGAGTGTGCGGCCTGTCGCTGCCGATATTTCACGATAGGTTTCGGGACCGAAAAATGAAAACGCGGCAATGCCGCCTGGACGTAGAACCCTGGCTGTTTCCCGGATGAATTCTGTCGGGGAGTTGAACCATTGCAGTGTTGATGATGACAGTATGATATTTATGCTTTCGTCAGGTAGCGTACGTATGGCGGTTTCCGCATCAAGGCATTCCAGGTTGACCGAAGGGGGAAGCTTCAGTGACGGTAGGCTTGCGATATCCCAAAGTGTTATATTGGAATTGCGGAGCGATGGCAGATATAATTCGGTAAGAGTCCCTTCTCCGACCCCTACTTCCAATACCCTTGGGCTGTCGGATATTGAAGGAAGGTGTGGGTATGTAAGTTCCCATAGTTTTCGTGCGGCAGCCTTTTGTGGTGTTGCATTAGAACCATATGTTCCGACCGCATTGGAAAACTTCTCGGCAACAAGTTCCTTGTCAATGACATATTGGTTTATGATTTGTTGCATATCGGGGAAGTGGGGCATCCCGTCAACTAAGTCGGCAGGAATCCCGTGCCAGGCATTTTGTTGGTTCTCCGATGGAAATATGGCATCTGAAAGCCCTACTATCGCATAATCCCATCTGGCATGTATGGCAGGCTGCAACGAGGCAAAAGTCCGTAGTTCATCAAGCATGCTGTCGAAACTGCGTTGCGGCTTCATCTGCTGAAAAGCCGCAAATGCTTCTGATGATACAAACATCCGGCGTTGGAACTTCCATATCGAACGTGGTGAAAGGTTCTGCAATGTGCCGTCAAATATGGCTTGCGGTATGCCGAATTTGTCATCGATATGCTTTTCAGTGCCGTTTACTGCAATTGTGCGTGTAATCGGCAGGCCGGAAGCCATGTTTAATAAATCAGTTGCGATCCTGACGCCGAACGACCATGCGATAACCACTATTTCACGGTAGGATGAAAGTTCGTTAATCAGGTCGGTAAGGTCTGTATCAGGAGAATATCTGCTATAATTGCTGATGGCCAATATGTCGTAACCGTTTTTAGAAAGTCCGGCAAAAGGGGTGGCATCCATTCCCCATCCGAGGAAAACAAGGATGAGGCGTGGTTTGGATGAATGCGAAATGTAAACTTTTTCCATTGCGTTGCATAGGTATGAAGGGATGTGACTATCCCTACATGAGGTCGTGAAGCGCACTGTCAAGGGCTTCGATGTCACGCGGCAGCATGGCTGATGACAGGCTGAACCGCAATCGTTCGGTGCCGGCAGGAACCGTGGGCTTCCTTATCGGCAGTGCTTTTATCCCGTAACGTGACAGCAATTGCCTGGAAAGCTCCACTGCCTTTTTGGGATTCCCGACAATAAGGGGCTGTATGTGTGATGCCTCTGTCGGGTTGGTAGTGTACTTAGATAATACTGTTTGAAGTTGCAGGCCAAGGCGTACCAGGTGTTCCCTGCGGTTGTCTTTCTGAATCAGGTTGCCGAGAGTGAACCGTGTCCAGGCAGCCTGCATAGGTGGGATGGCTGTGGAAAAAATGAAACTTCGGGCAGTGTTCACGAGGTAATCGTGCATGTCGCGGCTTACTATTGCGAATGCTCCCATTGATGCCGCTGCCTTCCCGAAAGTCCCTACGATGATATCGACTTCTCCGGGTGCACTGCTTGCAGCCGCAAGTCCCAGCCCTTTTGGGCCGATTACACCAAAGGCATGGGCTTCGTCGACATATAGCAATATATTGGGATACTCTTTTTTAAGGCGGAGTAAGCGCTCTATGTCGGCTTTATCACCATCCATACTGTAGACGCTTTCAACGATTACAAGTATATTTCGGTATTGCGAGGCATTTTCATGCAGCAATTGTTCTAGATGGTTGAAATCATTATGTCGGAACCTGCGGAAAGGCGCGCGCGACAGGATAATGCCGTCGATAATGCTTGCATGTACAAGTTTGTCGGCAAGAATCATTGTGTTTCCGCCACCTGCGATTGAAGCGATAAGCCCGGTATTTGCATGGTAACCGCTGTTGAACAGCAACGCAGATGTGTCTCCGCCCCTATGTTTCCTGTAGAGAAGTGACAGGAATACTTCCAGATTGGTATATTCAATCTGCCTGGGTGCAAGAAGCCTGGCGGCCGATGATGTCAGTGGCACGGTTTGGGAAATTGGGTCGGCAAAAAATTTTGCCTGTAGTCCCGGTTCCTGTGCCAGCCCCATATAGTCGTTTGTAGAGTAGTCGGTCAGTGTCAGAGGGGCGACAGTAGGGATTTCCCGATAGTTGCCCTCCTCATGAAGTTTTTGAAGATATTCCCTTATTTCCATTCTCCGGAGTGTAAAATGTTCAACGTTTCGTGTGTCAGGGTGAGCATGTCGTCACGGGTTATTACATACGGGGGCATAACATATACCATCCTTCCGAACGGTCTTACCCAGATTCCGTGGCGAACGCACTCTTTTTGAAAACGCCCTACGTTGACAGGTTGTTTCATTTCCACCACTCCTATGGAACCAAGCACGCGTACATCCTGCACATCGTGCATCTCACGCGCCAAGGCAAGTCCTTCTTCCAAAGTATCCGCCATAGTGCTTACAATGTCTGCCATCGGCTGTGAGTTAAGCATGTCGAGCGAGGCCGAAGCCACAGCACATGCAAGCGGGTTGCCCATGAATGTCGGGCCATGCATCATAACTCCGGCTTCTCCTTGGGATATGGTACAGGCAACTTCGTGGGTAGTCATCACTGCACTCATTGTCATATAACCGGCAGTCAGACCTTTGCCAACGCACATTATGTCGGGTTCAACACCGGCATGTTCCCATGCGAAGCATTTACCTGTTCTCCAAAATCCTGTGGCGATTTCATCAAAAATGAGGTATATCCCGAATTCGTCGCAAAGTTTGCGTGCTTCTCGCAGATATTGGGGATGGTAAAACCACATGCCCCCGGCACCTTGCACAATCGGCTCAAGAATCAAAGCTGCTATTTCACCGGCTTTGGATTCAAACAGTTCACGTAACGGTTGTATATCGTTGGGATTCCATTCCCCGTTAAAACGGGAGCGCGGCTGTGGCACAAAGAATCTTACAGGAAGTGCGGAGCCGAAAGCCCCGTGCATTCCGGTTACTGGATCGCATACGCTCATGGCATTCCATGTGTCGCCGTGATATCCAGAGCGTATAGTGGCAAAATTCGTTTTTTTATGGGAACCGCTTCGGCTGACTGCGGCCTGTACAGCCATTTTCATCGCGACTTCTGTTGCTACCGAGCCGGAGTCGGCATAGAAAATGTTGTGCATCGAAGGTGGTGCCATGGCAAGCAGCTTTTCTCCGAGTTCTACAGCAGGCTTATGCGTCAGTCCCCCGAACATGACATGGCTCATTTTTTCTATTTGAGCCATGGCGGCAGCATTTATAACAGGGTTGTTATAGCCGTGTATAACAGCCCACCATGACGACATGCCGTCGATGAGTTCTGTCCCGTCGGCCAGTTTTATTCTGACTCCTGAAGCGGAATCGACCATGTAAGTTGGGAGTGGGTCGATTGCAGAAGTGTAAGGGTGCCATAAGTGTTCACGGTCAAATGGGTCGTGTAACTGAGTCGGGTTCCCCAATAAAGTGCAGTCGTATGTTTGGGCAGTGTCGGGTGCCACGGTATTATGATTATGCATTGCTTTGCCTGGTTTTATGTAAACGCAAAGTTACAAAGAAATCGGGAGTGAATGAAATGTTGATAAGTTTTGAGGCGCGTAATGGGAAAATACATGCACAATCTTTAACTTTACATCGGAGACGGGATAGGCGGATTACTCGGCCACCCATTGTCGCTTGATAAAACTTTTTTCACATAAGTAAGTCATGAAAATTATTACGCATAAAACCTATAATCCGGCTTTATATTCTCTGCGGCATCCTTTCGCCGCTTTTTATCCTCATCTTCAGTCGTGTAGCTCGCTACACTCCTTCATCTTCGGACAAAAATCGACTGAAAGTATGCTCTCAGACAATATAAAATAATTTCCACGACTTACATATGAACCGGATAGGTAAACTATATTTCCGTTATGGCACGATGGGTTCTGCCAAAACTGCCTTGTTGCTGACAACAGCTTATAATTTTGAAGAACGTGGCTTACGGTATCTTTGTATGAAACCTGCTGTTGACACCAGGGAAGGGGATAGCGTAATCAGGTCGCGCATAGGAATCGAGCGGGCATGCCGCTGGATATACCCGGATACGGATATATATGAATTCGCATGCGATTATTTCCGTCAGACCGGTTCTGTGGTGGAGTGGTTTCTGGTTGACGAGGCTCAATTCCTTACGGAGGTACAGGTAGACCAGCTGTCGCGTATCGTTGATGATTTCGGGTGCAATGTGGTTTGCTATGGTCTGCGTACGGATTTTCGTACCCGCTTGTTTGAGGGATCCCGTCGTTTGTTTGAAATTGCGGATACGATTGATGAAATCAAATCAACCTGTACATGCGGGCATAAAACAATTGTAAACGCCAGGATTGACGCCAACGGCGATATTCTAAGCGAAGGGGAACAGGTGGAAATCGGCGGAGATGGCCGATATATAGCTGTTTGCCGCAAGTGTTGGCGTGACAGGCGTATAGCACAGGCTTCCCGTTTCTCGCTTCCTTTCCCGGAACTTCAGGATGCGGCAGAAGGCAGTTTATGTCAGGATGGGATTGTTCCTGAGTAAACAGCACGGACTTTACCCACTGGGAGTTTCCCCTCCATCAACAACGGTATGCGTTCGGCGTCAGTTGAAATCCAGGCATCCATATTGTCGGAACTTACTGCCCCTCCTTCAGTTGTAAATGTGAAGGTTATGTGATATGCTGGATATTTTGACTTGCCGATTTTGACATCTTCCATCCCTTGGAAATGTATGGTCAGAATTTCCTTTTTCTTGCCGGAAAAAATATTCATCTTTACAGAGTCCCCTTTCTTCATAGTCGGGAAAGGTAGTTGGCGCATATAATAGAATGAACTGAGCATATCGAGTGTAACTCCCTCCGCTTCATGTATTTGTTCCGAATGCGTAACTGTTGTTTCCTTCTTGCGGCGGCGCCATAATTCAGCTTTCGCCTTTACATTGTTTCCCGAGCGGGTGTAATGCAATATGTCGCGGTCGTAGGCGCCACCTTCATGGGCTATTTTTTCATAATATATCGGCAGGAAATTGGACGAGTTTATCGTACCCATCAAAGTGTCGCGAAGCATGAATATATTATCAGCCCATGGAGCCGTGGCAGCTGTAAGAACGGCTTGGAAATCGTTTTTGGTAGAATGCGGTCGGGTAACCAGCGATACTGATCCGGCCTTTTTGTTAATCAGCCCCCATTTGTACATTACATCATAAGTGAGGCGTTCACGAGGCACGTTCCATCCAAAAGCACACGGTGCTGCCATGCACAGCAATATCGCGAGTTGTATAAGCGGAAATCTTTTCATAACTTTTTTTAGACACAAAAGCATGGATATGGTTTAGGGGGGATTGGTTGGAATCTCCGGGGTTTCAGCAGTCAATAACTTCCGAGTTGCTGTAATGTGCTGTGGCCTACATAATGGCATTCCATATGTCCTACTGACAAATTGCCGTTTATAACGAGCGGTATGCGCGTGCTGTCAGTTGATATCCATACATTCATATTGTCAGCTTTCACAGAACCCTGTGCGGAAAATGCCAACGAGATATGATATGTTTCATGCGATTCACCATTGAAATCGATGGGTTCAATGCCGAGATATGATATTTCAAGACTTTCTATATGCCGGCCATTTGAAAGATTGATTCTGAATGACTGCCCGGGTGTGTATGACCCATATTCAATCTGTCGCATGTAATAAAAAACGGCCAATAGGTCGATGGTAAGGCCGGAACCGTAGTCGCTTACATGTGACCGCAGTACTTTGCCGTCGGAAAGGCGTTTCACAACAGGCCCGTCTTTTGATGGCCCTGCGGTATCATATGTTATTGTCTCAATGGCGAACCGTCCGCTTTCGTGATAAAGTGATTCGTTGTTATTGCTGGTTATGTTTTCTGACATAATGGAGCCTGTTATAGTATCAACGGCTTCATAATAGTGCCCTAGCAAATCGACAGACTTGCCTGAAAGAGTTGCCGTAAACGTGTTTCCGGCAATATCATTATGAGTGGTAAGCGTGGCAATGCCTACGTTTGCATCGATAAATCCCCATCTGAACCTTACTCCATAGTTAAGGGATTCGTCAGGAACAGTCCAGGCTGACATAAGCAGTGTGGTACATAAAGCCAAAAGGCTTTGAGCTATCCGTTTCATAATCGTAATCAGATTAGTTATAAACGAAATCTACCAAAGGGATTGTGTGTAGGTCTGCTTTGCGTCCGTATATCCGCTCGCTGACCAGTTCCGATATATTTATTAATGGAAGAGGGTAATCCTTAAGGAATGTGTTTTCAACCCGTAAGGCCAGCATGCCTCTAAGTGCGCCTATTGCAGCGCTATACATCAATGTCATTAGGCGTGGATGTAAATAGGACGCGTCCTCTGCGCCAGTTGTGCTATATGGGAACGGGTCTACATCGAAAATAACTTCGATATTATAACACAATATTCGGTGCCGCAATAAATTACGGGTATAATGATAACATGTTCCCACAATCAGCGAAACCTGCTTTTTTTCAGTAGTAGGAATAAATCTTGATGTAAGGGATACGGAAATCCCGCCATCGGTGTACCGAAGCAATTCCCACCGGCTGATGCTGTTGGTAGCTGCCAGTTCCCTTATCTTTGCAATTCGTATGTCGTATTCTATATCTTTCACATAGAACAAACATTTAACCAATATTAATGGTTCAGTGCTTGTTCTGTGTTATTATAAGTCAGTCATGAAAATTATTACGCATGAAAGGCATAATCCGGCTTTATATTATCTGCGGCATCCTTTCGCCGCTTTTTATACTCATCTTCAGTCGTGTAGTCCGCTACACTCCTTCATCTTCGGACAAAAATCGTCTGAAAGTATGCTCTCAGATAATATAAAATAATTTACACGACTTACTTATTCAAAATGATTTTGTGTGAGCAGGTTGCGCGCCTGGGGATGAATGACAATGGCGATATGTCGGAACTGTGACATATCGCCATTGCTTAATCGGTTGCTATATTTCATTGCAGGTCGGAATCTTGAAGCCGATTCCAACTGCATTTTTACGAATGGGCAGTTAGTCACCCATCGTGCGGAGCAGTTCGTCGTTATCGGCGGTGCGTTCCATGCGGTCTTTGATGAATTCCATGGCTTCGATGGAGTTGCGGTCTGATAGGAAACGACGTAAAATCCACATGCGGTTGAGGGTTTCCTTGCGTAGCAACAGGTCATCGCGTCGGGTCGAGGATGCCATGATGTCGACTGCCGGGAAGATACGTTTGTTGGATAGTTTGCGGTCCAGCTGTAACTCCATGTTTCCTGTGCCTTTGAATTCCTCGAAGATGACTTCGTCCATTTTTGAGGATGTTTCGGTAAGGGCTGTGGCTATGATTGTAAGCGAACCGCCGCCTTCGATGTTTCGTGCTGCACCGAAGAACCTTTTGGGTTTCTGGAGGGCGTTGGCGTCGACACCGCCGGAAAGAATTTTGCCTGATGCGGGTTGTGCCGTATTATAAGCACGTGCCAGTCGTGTTATTGAATCAAGCAGGATAACCACATCGTGGCCGCATTCCACCATTCGTTTGGCTTTTTCCAGAACTATGCCTGCGATTTTCACATGACGGTCGGCCGGTTCGTCGAATGTCGAGGCAATCACTTCGGCATTTACGCTGCGGCTCATGTCGGTCACTTCTTCCGGACGTTCATCAATGAGAAGAATCATGATGTAGACTTCCGGGTGGTTTTCGGCAATGGCATTTGCGATGTCTTTAAGCAGGATTGTCTTACCTGTTTTGGGTGGGGCCACAATCAGTGCACGCTGGCCTTTGCCGATAGGTGAGAACATGTCGACCACGCGTGTTGAAAGGTTGCTGCTGCGGCCGCCTGTGAGATTGAATTTCTCATCAGGGAAAAGCGGGGTGAGATGTTCGAACGGGACGCGGTCGCGGATGAATTCGGGTTGGCGTCCGTTGATTGTCAAAGCACGATCCATCGGGAAGTATTTTTCGCCTTCGCGCGGCGGGTTGATAGTGCATTCAACAACGTCGCCGGCTTTCAGCCCGTTGGCTTTTATCTGTGCCTGGGTTACGTAGATGTCATCGGGTGACGCCAGGTAGTTGTAGTCGCTTGAACGAAGAAATCCGTAACCTTCCGGCATTATTTCCAAAACTCCTTCGGCTTGCAGGAATCCGTTGAAATTGTAAGCAGGAACTATAGGGACCTGCTGTTTTTGAGGCTGTTGCCGGTCTTTCTTTTTCCCCTTTTTCCCTTTTGGCTCTGGTTGTGTTTTGTCTGGTTGTGGTTCCCTTATTATAATAGGGGCGGTAGCGGCAGCAGCGGCAGCTTCTTCACGTTCACGTTGCGAACGCGGTGTGAAGCTTTTGCCTGCGGCATGTGGGAAGAATGCACCGAATGATTCGTCGACCTTCCGACCGAATACGCGTGGTTCGTTGGTGCGATGCTGTGGTTGGTTACGGTTATCGGTGTTGGATGCATTTTCGTTATTGCGTGGTGTAAACACCCGGTACCCGTTATTTTGTTGTCTCGGTTCCTGTGTCGGCGCCTCGGTTCCGTTTGTCGTTGTCTCTGAATCAGTGTCATGTTTTTTTGCGTTTTTGTCAGATTCCGAAACTTGTTCAGGTTCGTTGATGCCGGTTATTTCATCGGGATTGGCAACCATCATGGGCGCAAGACCTTCAGGGCTGTCAGATGATTCGTTTGAAGGAGCTTGATATGCTGGCAGCAAGTTCGCTGATGCCGGTTCTGCAGGTGTTGTTTCCTCGATAGTGCGGTTTTTTGGTTTGCGTCCGCGCTTTTTCGGAGAAGCATCCTGTGCCATGGAGATGTCGGTATCCTGGTCAGCTTCTGTGTTGTCAGGTTCGCAGGTAGTTTGTTCTGATGCATCTGAAGCCTCGCTGACAGATTCAAGATCTTTGTTTTTTGGTTTGCGCCCACGTCGTTTCGGTGTTGCGTTGGAATCTTGCGTGGCATCAGGCTCGTCACCTAATTGGGACTGGGCGTTTTGGATTTTATCGGGATTTGCTTTTGAGGTATCCGGCGATGACTGGTTTTTGGGGCGACGGCCACGGCGCCGTGGCGCCTCTTCTGGCGCATTTGCCGAAAGGACTATAGCCTGCTCATCGAGAATGCGGTAAATTAGCTCCTCGCGTTTTGCGGGGTTTACTTTTTTAAGACCCATGCCTTCGGCCACTGATTTCAGTGTGTCGTCGGGCATGGCTTGTAATTCCGAGATGTTATACATTGCTTTTTTTACGGGGAATTATTATATTTTTCTTGATTTCTGATTAATATTTCACGGTTTGAACCTGTCGTATCTGCACAAGGCAGTCGATGTGCCCGCGAATCGTCAGCCATTACACAGCTTAGTATCCATAAACTGTAGAAGAGGAGAATCCTTGATAAGGTGGATTAATTATACAATAGGGGAGGAAATTGGATTGAGAGGTTTCCGACAATGGCCGGCATATTTAGATTCTGCCGATTATCGGATGAGGCAATCATATTTGGTAGCGTTGGGCATATAGCCACGCACATAGTTGAAAATCGACACAAAATTATGTGTTTTCTCACAATTAAACAAATTTTGGACATTAAAGTTTCGCTTATGGGTGGAATATATGGCAACAAATGGTTTTGTGCCGTTTATGTGTTCTGTATTTTTACAAAAAAAGACAAGACATGGCGCATTATTTATGAAAAATAACTATATTTGCTTCAAAGAATCAGATTTTCCAATGTGAACCGGCAAGCCGGGGTTATCTGTTTAGATTGCATAATCCGTTTAAAGATACCGATATGATATTCATGGAAACTGTGGTTTATTGAATGTAAGCATAAAATTTTTGATATGAAAAAATGTCCATATTGTGGGGAGGAGATTCAGAGCGAGGCAATATTTTGTCGTTTCTGCCGTCATGATTTGCCTTCCCATGGAAATGCCGGATATAGGCAGGAGCCACCTTATGGTAACCACCAAGGTAACTGGGGGGCTGAAGGATACCGGCAGTCGGAACCTTTCGGACAGTCATATGGGAATCAAGGATATGGTTCCCAATATAATAGTCCCGGAGCATCCCCGAATGGAGACTATGGCCAATATGCTGGCCCAGGAAGCTATGAAACGGCCAATAATGCGTTTGATTGCGGACTGGAAGGGAAAAGCCGTGGGATTGCTGCACTTTTTGCTATTTTGCTAGGCGGGTTCGGAGTGCAATATTTCTACCTTGGCAAAATAGCAGGAGGAATTATAACCATAATCCTAAGCCTTGTTACATGCGGCATTTGGTATTGGGTTGTTTTGGTGCAAGGAATCCTGATGTTTTGTATGGACAATTCGACATTCAGGCGTAAATATGTACTGACAAATTCTACATTCCCGCTGTTCTGACATTTACGATAGAATCATACAGGATGGAAGATATCACAGTATTGTTTATTGAAATCCTACATCAGGCAGGGAGTGTGGATGTGGCGGAATCGGAATTTAAGAAAATGATAGGTGAGGATGACGCCCTTCATCAACAATATCGGGATTGGTGTCATGAGGTAGGTAACACCGAGCGTCGAGGTTTTATCGATTTCTGCGAGGAATATCTTAATGACCGGGAATCGGTGTGGGATAATCTGAATGATTTCGACGAATAAAATCAGACGTAAGCCATTGCTTTCCGATGGATGAAAAAACTTGCAAATCCACTCCATGTTAGTGTGAAATAATTTTAGGATTTATTTATATGACGGATTTAATCAGAGTCCCAGCCGAATGGGAGGATTATAATTCGGTACTTATAGCATGGCCTCATGAGAATACTGACTGGGCGGATATGCTTCATGAAGTGACGCAATGCTATATCGATATTGCCAATGCCATAGTGAGAAGTGGCCTTCGCCTGGTGGTTGTAGCTCCAAACGGGGATTTGGTGCGTAATGCCCTTAAAGGGATTCCTGCCAACAAACTGTTTGTTTTTGAAGCCCCTACTAATGATACATGGACGCGCGATTACGGCCCTATTGCGCTTGAAACCGCATCCGGGACTGACATATTGGATTTCCAATTTAACGGTTGGGGGCTTAAATTCGCAGCCAATCATGACAATATGGTGACGCTCCGTATGGTTGAAGCATCATTGCTGCACCGTAGATACAGACCTCAATTAGGTTTTGTTTTCGAAGGAGGTTCGATGGAAGTGGACGGCAAAGGTACAATGCTGACAACATCGGCATGCCTGCTTTCCTTGAATCGAAACGGCATCATGACCAAGGATTCCCTGAGGGAATATTTCCGACGTGTGATGGGTATTACAACAATGCATTTTCTTGACCATGGCTATCTGGAAGGTGATGATACTGATAGTCATGTAGATACCTTGGCACGATTGGCCCCGAATGACACAATCCTTTATGTGAAGTCATATAACCCGTCGGATTCGCATAATGCAGAACTCGACAAAATGGAGCAGGAAATCATGAGGTTACGCACTCCTGAAGGCAATCCGTATAATTTGCTGGCACTACCACTGCCGGATCCCATATATGATGATTGTGGGGAGCGACTTCCTGCAACATATGCCAATTTCCTTATAACCCCTGGCAGTGTGTTGCTCCCTGTATATAACCAACCCGACAACGACCGGCTTGCGTCACAAATGTTGCGTGTAGCGTTTCCCGACCGGGAAATTATCGAAGTTGATTGCCGAGCGCTGATAAAGCAACATGGTTCGTTGCATTGTGCAACAATGCAACTGCCGTCAGGTTTGTTGAATTTTTAAGATATTTCAATCTGAGACTAACATGGGTAAGATATTGAAAACAGGTATTATCCAACAACATAATGTAGCGTCGATTGACGATAACCGGGCAAGACTTGCAGCTAAAATCCGCCGGTTGGCAGCTGACGGTGCAAAACTAATTGTGAACCAAGAGTTGCATGATTCGCTCTATTTCTGTCAGACGGAGAATGTGGATTTATGCGGGTTGGCAGTAAATATCCCGTCGGATGTTACGGATTTTTATAGTGCGTTGGCAAAGGAACTTGATGTGGTTATAGTAACCTCGTTGTTCGAACGCCGTGCCCCGGGTTTATACCATAACACTGCAGTCGTCTTTGAAAAAGATGGTTCGGTTGCCGGGAAATACCGGAAGATGCATATTCCTGATGATCCGGCATATTATGAAAAATTCTATTTTACCCCCGGAGATATAGGGTTTGAACCGATTGATACATCAGTCGGGAGATTGGGTGTGCTTGTGTGCTGGGATCAGTGGTATCCTGAAGCAGCACGGTTGATGGCTCTTCGGGGAGCTGAGATTCTGATTTATCCCACTGCAATAGGCTGGGAATCGACTGACAGTGAAGACGAGAAGAGCCGTCAGCGTGATGCCTGGATTACTGTGCAACGCGGGCATGCCGTGGCGAACGGGTTGCCGGTGGTTGCTGTAAACCGGGTCGGGCATGAGCCGGATTCGTCAGGACAAACCAATGGCATACGTTTTTGGGGGTCAAGCTTCGTTGCCGGGCCGCAAGGGGAATTCCTGTTTTCCGCACCTGACGATAAAGAATGCGAACAGGTTGTAGAAATCGACCTCGGTCGTTCCGAATGTGTGCGACGTTGGTGGCCGTTCTTACGCGACCGTCGTATCGATGCCTATGGCGGTCTGACATCCCGCTTTCTTGATTGATATATGGGAATCTGCAATCCTGAATGTGAGTATGGATTAGAATAACCTGTAAAAATACATTGCCTATGCTTCTCCCTCCTAAATCAGACGGAACCAGGATAAAGTTACCTGCCGATGCAAGGCAGATAACGATAATCGGAGCCAACGGTAGCGGTAAAACTCGGTTTACCAACTTTTTGGAAGAGTCGTTACAACCTGATGTTTTCAGGCTGTCAGCCTTGGATGCCATATATGAGTCATCCGATAGCCACAGCCCGATTGACCGGCTATATGATGATGCATTAGCTTCATCGGCCTTTCTCCATACCGATACGCGCACAACATTTGAGCGCTTGATGGTGATGCTTCTTAACGAAGAGATGGCTAATCTGGTGGCATATAAAGTTGCGGTAGCCCGAGGGGATAATGCGACTATGGAAGAATCCAAACTGGATGCTGTTATAAGCCGTTGGCAACAGGTGTTCCCTGAGAACCATGTGCTTCGTGAAGGTGGTGGATTGCTGTTTTCTCGTTCAGGAGATGACAAGGCATATTCCCAAAAGAAACTTTCTCATGGTGAAAAGGCTGTGTTGTTCTATTTCGGTGCGGTGCTTTATGCCCCTTATAACGGCACTATTTTTGTGGAAAATCCAGGGATATTCCTGCATAATTCGATTCTAAGGAGGTTGTGGGATACAATCGAAGGAATGCGTCCGGATTGTCGTTTCGTATATACCACGCATGATGTGGATTTTGCCGCCTCACGTTCTGAAAATGCCATAGTATGGGTTCGGTCATATAATCCCGATGCAGTAACATGGGATTATGACCTTTTGCCGGGCGACACAGGGCTGTCGGAGGAAGTGTATATGGCGTTAATCGGGGCGCGCCGTCCTGTGATGTTTATAGAAGGCGATGCAACACACTCCATAGATGCCAAACTTTATCCTTTGATTTTTAAGGATTTTAGTGTCAAAGCTTTGGGGAGTTGCAACAAGGTAATCGAGGCTACCCGTGCTTTTAATGATTTGCGTGCCTTCCATCATCTTGAAAGTTGTGGAATCGTTGACCGTGACAGGCGTGACGAAAAAGAGGTAGGTTATCTGCGAGGGAAAAACATTTTTGTTCCCGATGTGGCTGAAATCGAAAATATCCTGATGCTTGAGGATGTGGTTAAGGCCGTTGCCAGGTTTACAGGGCATGATGCTGACAAGGTGTTTAACAGTGTGAAGAATGCAATTGTGCGCATGTTCCGTCATGACCTCAGGCAACAGGCTTTGTTGCATACGCGTCACAGGGTAAAACGTACCGTCGAATATCGTGTTGACGGTCGTTTTACCAATATCAATGCCCTTGAAGAACACATGCAGAACCTTGTTAACGAAATCAATCCACGCGGTCTATATGAGCAATTCTGCCGTAGGTTTTCACAAATGGCTGCCCTTGAGGATTATGCAGGAATACTCAGGGTGTATAACCAGAAGTCGATGGTCCCGCGTTCCAATGTCGGTCAGCTGTGCGGGCTGTCAGGGAGCAAGGAAGCCTATGTCCAGGCTGTGCTTTCCGTATTGAAGTCCGACGGCCGTGAAGCTGCTGCTATCCGTAGGGCGATTACACGTTGTTTCGGTTTCGAGATATAATGATGAACAGATTTTGTGAATTATCGCTGCTTTCGCTTCCTTTGCTGTTTGGAGCATGTCAGGAACAACAGGCCCCGATGGTGAATCTGGGGGTTGATGATTCCTATATAATCTACAGGATGCAGCCGTTGCGTTTGCATTCAGAGCTTACAGCCGGGTCATATATATGGACATGTACATACCCTGACGGTTCTCAGAACGTCTTGTCGGAAACACGCGATTGCCTGTTTCTTGCAACCGAGGAAGGGACTTATGGAATGGCCGTAGAGATTTTTGATGAAAACACTGCATTGCGGCATGATTTTTCTGTGCGGGTTATTCATGAGGAAGTGGAATATAGCCCGTATATAACCAAAGTCCATGAATATTGCCCCGCGCCTGGACAGTTCATTAACAAGATGCCATATTGGGAGACTGGTGATACCGGTGCTGATATGTTGCAAAAGGTTGAGGATTGTATTTCCGGAACTACCGACGAGCTGGTTTCGCTCGGGGCATATGGTGGTTATATTACGTTTGCTTTCGATCATACGGTTGTGAATATCCCAGGAGAATACGACTTCCTGATACGTGGGAACGCTTTTTATGAGGTTGGATTTGAGGATTATAAGGCAGGTTCGTGCGAGCCTGGTATTGTCATGGTATCGTTGGATGTGAACGGCAACGGACTTCCTGACGATGAATGGTATGAACTGGCTGGAAGCGAATATCTGTCGCCTGCCACACTCCATGATTACCGAATTACATATAGCCGGCCTGTAGAGGGAAAACCGGCGGTGCCTCAAGGGCAATACATACTTGATGCGGAATATATCCCTTGGACTGATTCCGAGGGGGAATCAGGATATGTAGCTATGAATTTCCAACATACCCAGGATTATTATCCGAAATGGGTCGCGGCAGATGAACTGACGTTTCGCGGGTCGCGGCTTTCAAATAATGCGTTGGATGTATATGGCAATGGCCTATATTTCCAACTGAAAAGTTATCCATGGGGTTATGTCGACAACCATCCCAATTCAACAGAGGAACTGAATAGTTTTGATATATCATGGGCTGTGGATTCGTATGGGGTGCCGGTTATGTTGCCGGGGGCCGATTTCATACGTGTCTATACGGCTTTGAACCAGTATTGCCATTGGATAGGGGAGACCTCCACTGAAATTTCCGGCGCACGCGATCTGCATCTTCTCCCCGCCGAACCTGCTAATGATTCGCAATCAGAATAAAATGGTTGCATTTAACCAATTATAAAAACGAATGATTCGTAGTTTTTTTACAACTTTAAATGTTGTAGCAGCATTGATATGTGCATTTCCAGCGATGGGGGCGGATTATACCGACGGTATAATCGTGGTTAATGAAAGTCAATATGGCAAGGGGAGCGGTTCGCTTAATTATTTGCTCCCGGAGAATAAGTCCGATTATTGGAAATATCGGGTATTCAGGGCGGAAAATCCCGGTAAGGAGCTTGGTTGCACAAGTACCTACGGGGCATATCATGACGGACGTCTTTATATCATATCCAAGCTTGCCAAAGATCCCGGATCGTCGGTGACCGGGGGGATAGTGACTGTGATGGATGGTGAGACCCTTGAATGGAAAGGGCAGATTGATGCCCTTGACCCGTCGGGGAAACGTGTATGCGGCAGGGCTTTCATTGGGATTGACCGCGATAAAGGTTATGTGTCGTCAAGCAATGGCATATGGGTGGTGGATTTAGGCACGTTGGATGTGAAAGGAATGATTAAAGGAACAGAAAACCCATATGGCGTTGATGACAAGCCTGTGGGAGATCCTACCAGCGCCCTTTATTTCGGGCAATGCGGTTCGATGGTTGCATCAGGCGGAAAGGTGTTTGCAGCCCACCAGTCAAAAGGGCTTTTGGTTATTGACCCGGTTAAGGATAGCATTATCGATGTTATCACGATGGATTTTGTTGCAGAAGGGGCTGGGGTTGGTTCTGTGATAAAGGCAAAGGATGGCTCGCTATGGGTCAGTGTGACGCAGAATATTGATGGCGACGGGGTGATGTGCAACAGCATTGTAAGGGTTGATGCGGAATCATTGAAAACTACGGAATATGTATTGCCGGATGGCATATACCCCCCATCGGCGTCGTGGGCATCTTGGAGCGCTGATACATTTTGTGCCTCACAGGTTGATGACCTTCTTTTTTGGACAGGCGGGTCGACAAGCTGGTTTGCGAACAAAATGGTTTTCAAATATGATATGAAGTATGACAAGTTTAGTTGTCTGATAGATTTTGATGATGACGATGACCAGTGGAAAGTATGCTGCCCGTCATTGCGGGTCAGCCCTATTGACGGGAGCCTATATATGACATTATTCAAAGATGTGGTTTCCACGCAATACACTGTGCGCAATTATGACATCCAAGGGAATGAATTGCGTGATTTCCCGATGGAACGTGGATACTGGTTTGCAGGTATGATGTTATTCCCGCAGGTTGAATTGTCGGGTATTGAAAATGTCGTAGCCGAACATCGAGAAGAAAACATGCATGTTCTTTATAAGAACGGCACATTATCTGTAATGATGCGGCCGGATATGGTTTATAATACTTTTGGAGATGCTGTGATATGTGATTTGTCTGGCCGGGTTATCTCGAAGTTAAATATTTCGGATTCTGAGTTTACAATTCATATTCCATTGCCTGAAGGGGTATATGTCTTTGCCTATGGAAGTGAAGCTTTAAAATTCGTTGTGAAATGAGCACTAATTCCAAATCGGTTTGATAAGATTAAAATTTCGGATAACGTTATATACATGGTTCCCGGCTTTTATCGAGGCCGGGAACTTTGTTTTTATGGAAGATGTTATAAATTATGTAATCCTAACGTTTTAACTCTTACGGATATGAAAAAATTATTGAGCTTTATAGGAATCATCGCACTCCTGACCGCATGTTCGCCATACTCCTTGGTAAATAATGAGGTGTATAACAATGCCAACCTGTCGCAATATTCAACCTTTCGGATTGTTACGCCCGGGATGGGGAAACTTCCTCCCGGCATGGAAATGGTTACTTATTACAATATCGCGGCAGCCATACGCGATGAGATGGTGATGCGTGGTTTTACCGAATCGGAAGATTCGCCTTTGCTGATCAATATAGCGGTTACCACACAACGTGAGATACAGACACAGCCATTGGTGCCCCCCGCCGGATATTTCCCTTATAGCGGGCCGTATTACCCATATTATATGTGGCCGCGATATAATTACGGGCCGTATTGGAATCCGGCATACTATTCAAATGCCCAGGTTATAACTGGTATTTATAAAGAAGGTGTGCTGACCATGGATTTTGTAAATATAGATACCAAGATACCCCTGTATTCGGCTTCAGTGGCCACGATTCTGAATGGCGGAGGCAACGGTTATCAGAATCTTAAAGGGATTTCGGAAGCAGTCCAGACGCTTTTCTCTAAATTCCCTGTCCCATTGCTTCCTCAGTATCGGTCGAAATAAAACCAGGCTTACGCAACCTAACGTAACAAGAATAGACAACGCATCCCGAATGCCACTGATCAGGCTTCGGGATGCGTTGCGTTGATTTGTGATGGATATTTTGTAATTTTGCACCGGAATATTATCGCATGTAATGGGGAATAGCGCATTCAATTCATCATCAGGTCATATAGATATGCTTCATGGCGGCATGTTTCGTAAAATCCTGTTTTTTGCGATGCCGTTGTTTTTAAGCGGTATATTGCAGCAATCGTTTAATTCGGTGGATATTGCCGTTGTGGGGCGTTGGGCCGGTAGGGAGGCTTTGGCAGCGGTGGGCAACAACGGCATGGTCATCAGTTTGATTGTAAACCTGTTTATAGGCGTTTCCATAGGGGCGAATGTGGTTATTGCCAACTATATAGGCCGTAATGATGCCGGAGGTGTGCGTAATGCTATACGGACTTCGGCTTTAATAGCATTGTGGAGCGGCGTGCTTCTTCTTTTCGTGGGGGTTGCTGTGGCCGACCCCTTGTTGCGATGGCTCGATACACCTTCCGAGGTGTTGGATCTGGCAGTGCTTTATCTTCGTATATTTTCGTTGGGGATGCCATTCATGATGATTTATAATTTTGGGAGTGCCATATTGCGAAGCATGGGTGATACGCGTCGGCCGTTCTATGCATTGGTGGCTTCTGGCATTGTCAATGCAAGCCTTAACCTGTTGCTGGTAATCGTGTTTGAAATGGGGGTTGCGGGTGTGGCAATCGGTACGGTTATAGCCAATATGGTGAATGCGGCCATTATAGTGTTTTTCCTGATGCATGAGAAAGGGGAGTTCAGACTGGAATTGAAAAATCTTAAACTATCCGGTTCCGACCTTCGTAAGATATTGAAAATCGGTGTGCCTGCAGGAATACAGGGCATGGTTTTCTCTATAAGCAACGTATTCATTTTAGCTTCGATTAACGGTTTTGGGGCGGAGGTGGCGGCAGGTTCGTCGGCTGCACTTAATTTCGAGTATTATTGCTATTTTGCAATAAGTGCGTTTGCCCAGGCTTCCGTGGCTTTTACAAGTCAGAATTATGGGGCAGGCAAATATGACAGATGTCGCAAGGTATTCAGAGTGAGCATGCTGCTCGGGTTTCTGTTCTGCGTGGTCATGAACCTTGTAATTGTGATTAACAGGGAAATGTTTGCGGGTTTGTTTTCATCTGACCCCGAGGTGATACATTATGCGGCGGTGAGGATGGAATGTGTACTGATGTTTCAGTTTATAGCCTGCTCTTATGAAATCAGCGGTGCTTCTTTGAGGGGGCTGGGCTATTCTATGACGCCTACAGTTCTGACAATATTCGGCACATGTGTGTTCCGCCTTGTATGGGTTTGGTGTTTGGCACGATATGGTGGCGGTTTTGCCGAACTGATGATGGTTTATCCTGTTTCATGGGTGATAACCGGGATTTCGGTTTATACGGCTTACCACATTATAAGTCAGCGGGTATTGTTACCACAAGGTGGTCGGGATATACGCTGTTAGGACGGCTTATGCGTGGCCATCTGCCTTAAAATGTTCCTTCTTGCAGTTGCTATTCCAGGGGAAAGTTGCGAGCAATCCATCAAGCCAAGCACATCAGTAAATTCTTCCAGTAATTCTGGATAGAACCGGCATTGTGCGTATGCCTGCTTCATACATAGTGCCCTTATGGCATATGGTTCGGTTGAGTTTATGTTGGAAAGGCAGAAATTCAGATAATCGGTTCTTATGTCATCGATACCTATCGGTTGGCGTTCCAACAAAGTCAGCAATAATCTGGTTTTGCCGGTATGACGGCATGTCAGAAGTTTGTCAATCAAGTCATTCCTTTTATCATACAGCCATTCATTATCCGAGAGGGCGAAATGTGTGAATATCCATAATGCATTATATCCAATCTTGATGTCGGGATTGTCAATCATTTGGTATAGGGCTTCTTTCCTGTCATTGTTTCGCTCGCCTTGAGTCATCCGGCAAGCCTCAGAAATATCGGTTTTTGATAGACGTCCCCCTAATTTGCCAAACAGCCTTTCCATAGAACGAGGTTATTCTTTTCCGCGTTGATTGTTATCCTTGATTCTTTTCTTTTTTACATCACTCCACTTCCGATTCAAATTACGGTTCATTTTATATCTGCTTATACCTGTTACAGTTTTTAGGATTTGCAGCGCCCGTTGTCCGATATTTTGTTTTACGACTTTTCTTCCGATTAAGCTGCGGTCAGGGGTCAGTGCCAATCTGATTTTATCGTTGTCGAGAGTATTGACTCGGTCTACAAGATGCTGTATCGAAGGTTGCAAATCCGGAGCCTCACCGGGTTCATATATTTCAATGTCCGCTGTGTTGATTTTATGGCGTTCCCATTTCCTGGCCTCTTTGATTGTGATGTACTCCTTGTCGATGATATATACCTCGGCATATGTACTCACGAAGAAAGGCTCGTCAACACGGTTGAACATAAACATCCCATGCCCCCGGCCATTTGATTCGATGTTAAACGAATAGCCGGTCAAATCTATTGGTGCAATGGAATCACCGATAACATTGTCATAATTAAACCGTACTCTGAAATTCTCGAAATCCAAGTTGTTACGGAAAAAAACAGAAAGATTCGGAACCCATTTTCTGCTTGTCGTATCGGCCAGTACATTTATATTAATGTTGATTTTGGCTTCGTTTCTTGTCCACATTTCCGTGGGGCTGTATTTGCCACGGATAGTGTCAGTGCCATATCCCATATGTCTTAATGCTGTCGGTAGTTTTGGCGTGGGTACAATCCCCATCCAGTCAGACCATGAAAAATGATGGTTGCACTTATCGCTAACGCTATCCAACCCTTGTGCGTTGGTGAAGTGGTAATAGGATTTGCTCTTTAAAACTCTCGGGCTTGACCATCCTTTGAAACGGCTGTTTTTATTCGGAAGCATATAATCCACCATCTTTTCCCGGAATAGAAGGACTGTATCAGTATAGGTGGATAATGTTGAATATTCCCGTACATATGCCAACATGTGTAACACCTTATGCTGGCGTGATTCAATTACAACCTCTGGCAGATTTGTTGAATTCTCCTGAAGAAAAATCGTGTCGCAGCTTGCTGTTGTAACTGATTTCTCTTTGAATCCAAGGTAACGAACAATGACAGGGTAGCTTGAATCGGAGATATAAGGCATTTGTCCTTCTGAATTGCAGATGCCGATAATACGGCCTTTACCGTCAAATATCGAGGCGCTTGGCAATGGCATATGGGATACTGAATCTGCCACCACAACATGATGTGTCCGCCCGGCCATATCGAATATGGAGAGGATGAACACTATGAATATAATCCCTGAGAGTGATATGTATTTCATTGCCCTATATAGGTGTATAATCACCTATATGCAAAGGTATGCGTTTTATCCGGCAAAGCAATATAGGAACGCCACATTAATCCCGGTTAAATTCCAAAAAAATTAATTTTGTGTCACCTTAGATTTGCAGCGACAAACTAGGATTAAATAGAAAACGTACCTTTGTAATCAGTGGTGCATTAAATGTTTTACAGCATATTTTCGGTGATTGCTACTTTTTGTCAGTTATAATATATAATTTTACAATCGGAATAATTCAAGTCCTGAAAGTATGTCAGCAGAACTTACCAATCGATATTTTTGGCTGATGGATGTCATCTATCGGTCTGGAGGAATTTCCCGTGAGGATATAAACCGTAAATGGTCATATTCCTGCTTAAACGAACGAGGAGAGGATGAACTCCCGGAGCGAACATTTCACAGATATCGAAAAGCCGTAGAACGACTATTTGATGTCAATATAATTTGTGTTGCCGGAAAATATCAGATTGAGAACATCAGGATGATGGCATCGGAAAAACAATGGTTACTTGACTCTTTTGCAGTCAATAACATATCATCATCACATCGCAAAATGAGGAACCGTATATGTGTGGAGGATGTTCCATCAAGTCGCCGGTTCTTGATTCCTATCCTTAATGCGATGGAAGCCGGCAGAAAAATCGAGATTACATATCAAAGTTTTTATGCTTCTGACGCAACTACTTTCATTGTAGAACCATGGGGATTGAAGTTGCATCATCAGCGGTGGTATATGGTAGGGTATTCACCAGCTATTGACAAGACTCTTGTATATGGGTTAGACCGTATAAAAGGTTTTTTCCTAGCAGATGAGAGATTCGAAGTTCCGGTAGATTTTGATTGTGACAAATGGTTTGAAGATATGTTCGGGGTGAATTCCTATGCTCCCGAATTTAATCACGAACCGCAGGATATCGAGATACATGTAGGGTGCGGACAAATTGGCTATATATTGAGCAAACCGTTGCACAGAAGCCAGCGGCTTGTCGGTGAAGCCCTCTAAGGGCTATATCCTTTCAATGCGACTTGTGCCGTCATGTGATTTCATTATGGAACTGATGAAATACGGGGCGGAGATTGAGGTTGTCAAGCCGATTGAGCTGCGTGAAATATTTATCAGAAACATCAAGGAAATGAATAGGAAATATGAATGCTGACAGAATCTGGCAGTCCATACTACTAATTTTGTGCTGTAAAACCGAGCAAGCACCTGCGCATAATCTATTGCAGTTCAAAAATAAATTCGTAAATTCGCCTTCATAAACCAATAATGTGAATATACGAAACAGATAGATTAGAACTACATCCGATATTGCACCTTGCAATGACAACCATCCGATTCGGTAAAATCTGGTAAATGTTATTTTGATATATGGTAAAATGCTATAAATAAATATTTTACATAAACAACTCTCGAAATAAAGAAACAAAACAGAAACAGAAACATTTTTTTTCGTGATTTCCCGTTTTTTTGGTTGCACT
>Ga0209064_1000162_pt1 | contig 156159 bp, 130 predicted proteins | sample Inofromicrocosms_FD_187498 | JGI IMG/M metagenome (GOLD analysis project Ga0209064, IMG submission 187498) | Mouse cecum microbial communities from Vienna, Austria - Inoculum for glucosamine and mucus D2O microcosms (SPAdes) (version 2) | ecosystem: Host-associated > Mammals > Digestive system...
CCGCAGCGCAGCTGCAAATTCCAATTTATTGAACAGTTCCCCACTGTCATTCTGAGGAACAAAGTGACGAAAAATCTCGCCCTTAATTCCCTTAAAGAGGCAAAGGACGAGATCCTTCACCGAGAAAGCAAGGTTTCCTTGCTTTCTGTTCAGTAATGACAATTTGGAGATTTTTCCCTTTTCTAACAACCAACTACTTACTTACGGCTAACAACTAACATGGTAAATTCCAATTTAGCGAACAGTTCCCCACTGCTATTCTGAGGAACAAAGTGACGAAGAATCTCGTCCTTAATTCCAGGGCAAAAGGACAAAGGCCGCGAAGGATGACAGAAAGAAGGTGCCTGTCCTTTCTAACAACGAACTACTCACGGCTGATAACTACTATGCCAAATTCCAGTTTATCACCTTACTTATGGTCGGGCCAGAAGCTATTCTCCCGCACCATGCAGCATCACAAGTGCCTGCAGCGCCTGTGCCCCTGCCCTTCATTACTCCTTTCTTGTTCCTAATTGCTCCTATGCCCTTTTCAGTCTCTGCCATTTTGCGCAGAAAGCTTTTGTCTCTTTATAATAATGGAAAGGCCGAAAGAGTCCGTGGGCGGAGAAAGAGAAGGAATTACCGTTTTTTGTCTTTATCAGGATCTTTGGGGCTTGAAGCCCCGGGTTCAAGCCTCAAAAAAGAGCTGATTTTACGTCCTTTTGAAAAAATCATATTCTATTTTAGTGGAATCCTTTTAAAAATAGCGGTCAAATTTGCTAAAATTGGGCTGTTATGGTAAGTAAAAACATGGAAGATTCTCTAAGAAAAACGAAAAAATAAAAGAAGAACTTTCTTAGAAATGGCGGAACCATGCGGTTTTTCGTCATTTTTACCGGATTTCAAAAGATTATGTAAATTCGGTAAAAAAGTTGAAAAAAAGGCTTGCATTTTTCAGAGTCAAAGGTTATGATATAGGTATCTTCCACTCATGGGGAAATCATGCCCTGTGAGAATCTAAAATTTAAGAGGGTTGAAATCATGAACAAAAGCAAGTTCCTGAAGAAATCACTTGCGATGGTTCTGGCAGTTATGCTGGTCGTCGCAATGATTCCGCTCGGTGCTTCTGCTAACTCCCTGTTTGTAAACGACGGTACGGTCGTTTCTGTGGAGGCAACAGTAGGCACTCTGGAAATGGGCACGGGTAAGTCCTTTACGGATACCCTGACCTATGACGCAGCCGGAAATGAGACGCTGAACGTCAAGCTGACTGGCAGCCTCACCAACGTGGTTGCGATCATCACTGACGAGAACGGCGAAGATGGCGACGAGGCGGTTGCCGCCGGCGGCGCGATCACTGTTCCCGTTACCGCGAAGAAGGTTGTTTTCTTCGCTGCCGATGACGCTTATGTCGGAGGTGACGAGGCTGGCAAGACCAGCGCTACCTACACGGTAACCATGAACAAGCCCGCTCCCAGCACCGATGTTTCCGTAAAGTCCGCCAAGCTGGGCGGCGATGAAGGAATCGATGGCGTTGTGGACAACGGTGCCAAGACCATCACCTTTACAGTACCGTGGGGCTATAACGTTGCTGGCGGCAATGGCGCGGTCACCGCTGAGCTGAACAATCCCAAGACTGGCGTTGTTCCTTCCGCTACTGTTTCCACGATCGGCGAGAATGTTTCTCTGCCCATCACCTCTCAGTATGGCAACACCGATACTTACACCGTTATCACCAAGGAAATGACTTGTTTGACTGCTCTGTCCGTGGGCGGCGTTAGCGCTGTTCTGGACGACGACGAGGATTCCCCCACTTACGGCGAGTACAGCGTGACCCTGCCTGAGGGCACCGACCTTGACGAAGAGCAGGTCGTAAAGTACACTGTTCCTTCCACCGCTACTCTGCGCGCCACAAGCGCTATGTGGGGCGGCACTGAGTTGGTTGGTACCAACGGCAAGGTCACCATCACTGATGGCGCCAAGGTCGCTCTGGTATTTACCTCTTCTGCTTCCACCACCAAGACCTATCAGGTCACTGTAAGCGTAAAGAAGAGCAACGATGCTTCTATTACCGGCTTTGTGGCCGCTACTACTGTAAACAAAGGCGCTGTATATTATGATCAGGAAGGCACTGTAACCGGCGATAAGCTGACCGTACTTCTGCCCTACAAGGCTGATCTGGATGCTACCAAGGTAAAGTTCACCGTGGCCGAGGGTGCTACCATCACGGTTGGCGGCGGTGCTTTCACTAACGATGGCAGCCAGACCATCGATCTGACCGCTCCCAAGGTGGTCGAGGTTACTGCTGTTGATGGCGTTACCAAGAAGTATTATGAGATTTCCGCTACCACTGCGGAGAATCCCTATGGCAACCCCGCCATTACCGCTGCTAAGCTGACCATTGGCGAAGATGAGTACACCGGCACAATTTCCGGTCAGACCATTACCTTCGCAAATCTGCCTTATTCCACTGAGAATAGTGTTGTAAAGGTTTCCGGCAATTACAGCTGGGCTAAGTCCTTTGCTACTCAGATCGTGGATGGAAATCCTGTTTGGGCTGAGGATCCCTTCACTGGCACCAACACACTGGCGATTCACTCTGATGCTGGCGATATGGTTACCTACACTCTGAAGTACACCAAGGCCGCTGCCAAGACCGGTAAGACTGTTTCCAACTACACTGTGTCCACAGCTGCCAAGGGCGAGAACGTAGCCGCTGACAATACCTGGAATGTGACCTTCTCCGGTACCAAGGCTACTGTGACCCTGCCCTATTCCTTCGAGGCCAACAAGGCTACCATCGATTTGATTTCCAGCTTCACCCTGTCCGATGGCGCAAAGCTGTACTTCAACGATGCTGCTACTACGACCAACCTGAACACCACTCCTGTAGAGAGCGGCTATTATGCGGAAGACGATGCCGATCATCCCGATGATCCCAAGAACACCGTTAAGGTAGATAAGCTGGCCTCTATTGTGGTTGCCGATGAGGCTGCCGCGGTTGCTCTGAGCAAGGAAGGCGGCGCTGTTGTGATCGCCGATATGCCCAAGGCGGCTGCTTATAAGGGCCATGTCTCCATCTACACTGTAGAAGTGAAGTATGCCCCTGCCAAGACCGGCCATTCGCTCCGCAGCCTGACTGCTGACGACGGCAAGGTGACCTCCAAGATCTCCGGCACCACCGTTGAGATCACTGTTCCCTACTCCTACGCTCAGAACGGTACCGCTTTCTTCGCGGATTACACCGCTGACGAGCTGGCGAAGGTAGAGGCTGGTTCCACCGTGATCCCCGCCCTCTCTTCTGTTGAGGACAAGACGATCGATGCCACTGGTAAGCTGAAGGTCGTTATGAATGGTGAAACTCCTGAGATCCAGGTTTACAATGGCAGCTACTCTGCCTTCAGCACCATCACTGTGACCAACGAAGCCAACACCGCGAGCACCCCCTATGCCGTAACCGTTAAGGTTGCCGATGCTAAGACCGGTGCTGATGTTGTTGAGCTGACCGCCAACAAGACAAAGGCCGTGATCGATACCAATAAGAAGACCGCTACTGTGCGTCTGCCTTACAATACCGATTTGACCAATGTTGTGATCGATTACAAGGTTTCCGACCTGGCTACTGCTGTAGTTAACCCGGTTGTCACTCCTGATGAAGAGGGCGCCATGCACTATGATGCCACTCAGCCCATCACGATCACTGTTACCTCTGAGAACGGCGCTACCGTTAAGGTTTACACCGTTAACGTGACCGCTGCTGAGCAGTTCTCCGATGTGCCTGCTACTGGCCGCTACTACAGCGAGTATGTTTACCAGGCCGCCGCTGCCGGTATTGTCAACGGCTATACCGATGGCACCTTCAAGCCCGGCAACAAGATCCTGCGCAAGGACTTCGCTGTTATGGTAGCCAACATGCTGGGTGCGGATGTTTCCAGCTACACCAAGTCTCCGTTCTCCGATGTTGCCAATGATTATGCAACCAAGTACATTGCGTACTGCGCTGACAAGGGCATCATCTCCGGTACCGGCAACGGTAAGTTCAGCCCCAACGCTTATATCACCCGCGAAGACGCCGCCTGCATCGTGGCCCGCGCTCTGAAGCTGCCCACTACTTCTACTGACAGCTTCAAGGATGCCGCCAAGGTTTCCAACTATGCGAAGGCTTCTGTGGCTGCCTGCAAGGCTGCTGGCATTTTCACCGGCGATGAGAAGGGCAACTTCAATCCGAAGGCCAACATCATTCGCGCTGACGCTGCGATCATTATGGTTAAATCCTTGAATAAGTAAGGTTTCAACTCTACTTAATTTTAAGATACCCCATAAAACAGAGAGGGCGGAGAAATCCGTCCTCTTTGTTTTGCTGAAAAGGGCATGAAAGCTTTCTATGGGCTTTCATGCCCTCTTGCAATTTCAAAATGAGTTTTTTCTTCTACCTGTTGTCTCATTTCTGAAAAAACCCCGTTTCTTGGCAGAACTGTTCGTTTTTCGTCCACACAAAGGAATCCGCAAAGTTTATTCATGACTTTTCAAAGCAAGTGTGCTATAATGGACAAAAATAGCTTGGTTTAATAAGAGCGACAAGGCGGCGAACCGCCGCGGGTACTTGTGAAGTGGTTGGTACAGGAGGAGGCTTCCTGACCTTTCAATAAGCAGATAAATTATAGCGTTAGTGCCCTTAGGCTCCCCTTTCGGCAAGGGGAGCTGTCATGCGTAGCATGACTGAGGGGATTGAGTCCAACGCCTCTGTCTCACTTTCTGCGGAGCCCGATCCCTTCCACCATGCAAAGCATGGTCCCCCTCCCCTTATAAATAAGGGGAGGCAAAAGGCAGCAAACTTCAATTTATTTGCTTAGTTGTTGTCGGGCCGGAAATTGTTCGTTTGCATCAAGCGGCTTCACGAGTAGGAGCGGTGCTTCACTGCCAAATTCCAATTAATTTACTATCCTTCCTCCAGCGACCTCCGTGGTTATGCTAGATACTCTTTTGTACCAAGCAGAGAAACGAACTGCCTGCGGTACGCCGCTAAATTTCAAATTATTGCTTGGCTGTTGTCGGGCTGAAAGCTGCCCGTTTGCACTAAGCAACTTCACGAGTGGCTGCGGCGCCTCGCCGTTGAAGCCTGTTTGTGGTCGGGCCGGAAGCTGCCCGTTTGCACCGAGCAGCTTCATGAGTGACCATTCCTTTCAAAAATGACAGTAATTCCTTCCAACCAAAAAAACGGGTGGTGATCCTGTGAAGAAAAGAATAGTGATTCTTGGAGCGTCCTTATGGCTCTGCCTGTTTCTTTGCGGCTGCTCCCTTGCCTCCTTTGACACCAAGAATCTAATGGCGCCGCCCAAGGCTAATCAGGATCAACAGGCGATCCAGGCGCTGCTGCAAGGGAACCGCCTGGACATCACTTTGGTTTATCCGCAAAGCGGGGAATATCGTTCCGCAATTATCATGCACGATTTTACCGGGGACGGCGAAGAAGACGCCATCGGTTTTTACTCCACCGAAAACACCGGCGCTGGCGGAGTGGAGGTTCAGTTTCTGAGCAAGACGGAAGAAGGCTGGGAATCCACCGCGGTTTTTCAAAACACGGCTCTTCAGGTAGACCGTGTCTGTTTCGGCACGCTTTCTCAAAGCGGACGCAGCTTGATTTTAATTGGCTGGGGCAGCACTACAGGAAGCACGGGCCGCACCGCGGCGGTGAACGCCTATGTCTACAGCCTGGGCGGAGAGATCACGGAATATTCATTGGGTCCCTATGCGGAAATGACCCTGACCGATTTCGACCGGGACGGGGTGAATGAGGTTTTTACGGTGGACAAGTTTCTGCCTGCCGAAGTGGAAGGAGACGAACCTACTCCCGCCAAGGCCAGGGTTTTTACCTGGAGCCAGGGCGCTATGCGGGAGGCGTACAGTGTCGACGCGGATAATTCCATTTCCAGCTATTCGGCTGCGGTATTTGGGAAGCTGACGCCCTCCCTTTCCGGTGTGGCGCTGGACGGGGTCAAGGCGGACGGAAGTATGACGACCCAAATTTTTTATACAGAGGGGAACACCCTAAAAAATGCTCCGGAGGGGGTAAATACCGAGGAGTATGGCAACCCCTTTCAGCGCCCTTCCACGGCCTCCTTTCCTTCCAGAGATCTGGACGGAGACGGCCTTTTGGAGCTTCCCGTGGTATCGCTGCTGCCTGGCCTGCCGGAAACCTTGTCTCCCGACTCTACGTGCTATCAGGTAAATTGGTGCCATTTTCAAAAGAACGATCTTACTCTGACACTCCGGGCCATGATGAACCCCGCGGAGAACTACTGGTTCCGTCTGCCTTATTATCTGAACGGGAAGATCACCTCCGCAAACGATGCGGAGCGGCGTGTGGTGACCTATTCTGAAATTATAGAAACCTCAAAAAAAGGGGAATATCTATTGGGAGAGCCGCTGTTTTCCATTCGGGTTTTTACCAGATCCTCCTGGGAAAGCCGGGGGACCAGCAGCGGATATGAGCAGCTGCTGGCACAAAACGACTCCGTTTATGGGATCCAAACCCTCACAAGAGATGAAACTATGCTGCGATATATTCAGCAGATCAAGCGAGACTTTAAACTGCTCAGCGAATGATGCGAGAAATCCGGAGAAAGGGGCATCAAGTATGAAAAAGATCCTGGTAGTAGAGGACGAACAGAACATTCGGGAATTTGTGGTCATCAACCTGGAGCGGGCGGGCTATCAAACCGTGGAGGCTGAAAACGGCGAGCAGGCGCTGAAGCTGTACCAGGAGGCCGAAGGAGACTTTGACGTGGCAGTGCTGGATATCATGATGCCCGGCGCTTACGACGGACTGGCCGTGTGCAAGGAGCTGCGCAAATCAAACAGTTCTATCGGCATTATCCTTTTAAGCGCCCGTACCCAGGAGATGGATAAGGTAAGCGGCCTGATGATGGGCGCCGACGACTACGTGACAAAGCCCTTCTCCCCCTCCGAGCTGGTGGCCAGGGTAGACGCGGTATACCGCCGGGTGGCCCTTGCCGCCCAAAACAGAGAAACAAGCCTGCGGGACGAGCTGCAATCCGGAGAATTTACCCTGAACCTGCGGAACCGTTCCCTGCACAAGGGCGAAAAGCCCATCGAGCTGACCCAAGTGGAATTTCAGATCATGGAGTATTTCTTTTCCAACCCCGGTATTGCCCTGCCCAGAGGCGATATTCTGAAGCATGTCTGGGGGCCGAGCTATGTGGGAGAGGAAAAGATCGTAGACGTCAATATCCGCCGCCTGCGCATGAAGGTAGAGGACCAGCCCTCCGCCCCCGCCCACATCGTCACCGTTTGGGGGCTTGGATATCGCTGGGAGGTTTAGTTGTTAGTCGTTAGCGGTTGGTTGTTAGAGAAGGGCGGCGGCGAGCCGCCGCAGGCACTTGTGAAGCTGCTTGGTGCGGGAAATCAGTTTCCGGCCCGACCGCAAACAAGTGGGTAAATTGGGGTTTAGGGATTACTCGCTTGCTTCCCTCTGTCATCCTAAGCAAAAGCAAAGCAAGCTTTGCTGCCGTGAAGGATCTCGTCCTTTGCCCTTTTGCCCTGGAAGTAAGGGCGAGATTCTTCGTCACTTCGTTCCTCAGAATGACAGTGGGAACTAACTGCTAAATTGGAAATTGGCGGCGAGCCGCCGCAGGCACTTGTGAAGCTGCTTGGTGCGGGAAATCAGTTTCCGGCCCGACCGCAAACAAGTGGGTAAATTGGGGTTTAGGGATTACTCGCTTGCTTCCCTCTGTCATCCTAAGCAAAAGCAAAGCAAGCTTTGCTGCCGTGAAGGATCTCGTCCTTTGCCCTTTTGCCCTGGAAGTAAGGGCGAAATTCTTCGCCACTTCGTTCCTCAGAATGACAGTGGGAACTAACTGCTAAATTGGAAATTGGCGGCGAGCCGCCGCGGGCACTCGTGAAGCTGCTTGGTGCGGGAAATCAGTTTCCGGCCCGACCGCAAACAAGTGGGTAAATTGGGGTTTAGGGATTACTCACTTGCTTCCCTCTGTCATCCTGAGCAAAAGCAAAGCAAGCTTTGCTGCCGCGAAGGATCTCGTCCTTTGCCCTTTTGCCCTGGAAGTAAGGGCGAGATTCTTCGTCACTTCGTTCCTCAGAATGACAGTGGGAAACTAACTGCTAAATTGGGAATTGGCGGCGAGCCGCCGCAGGCACTCGTGAAGCTGCTTGGTGCGGGAAATTGGTTTCCGGCCCGACCGCAAGTAAAGCGATAAATTGAAATTTATCTGTCCTTAGCCTTCCCTTGCTTGCAGAGGGGAAACAGACTGCTTCGCGGTCTGTAGGGACCATCGCACGATGGTGGAAGGGATAGTCACACGCAGGAAGTGTCATAGAGTCGATAGTTTCTTATCCCCTCAGTCAGCCTATCGGCTGACAGCTCCCCTTGTAAACAAGGGGAGCCTACGGGCACCGCTAATCTATCATTTACCGGACGGTGCAAGCAGCGTTTGTATTTTGCCTTTCATAATTTCTCATTCCTCATTGCCCTTACGTCCTACTCCAGTATCCAGCATCTAACATCTAGAAAAGGAGGTTACTCCGTGGAAAAACGCAAAAAAAGCATTTCCCGGCGGTGGTTTGTAAATACTGTCGGCGTAACGCTTGTCATTTTAACAGTTTCCATTCTTTCCCTTGCCATCACGGTACAAACCTCTACCTACAGCGGCATCGAGCAGGCGCTTACCGGCCGTGTGGACGAGCTTTTGAACTGGCTTTCCGCTGACGCCGGCACCTACAAAACCACCTCGGAGTTTACTGCCATTGCCAGAGATTATATTGAGCATTTCCCCGATCGAAACGAGATGGAGATTATGGCCTTAAACCGGGTGGGCAGTGTGTTTACCACTTCCACCGGCTTTGAGCCGGATCAGCGCCAGAGAATGCCGGATTATGAAACCGCTCTTTTAAGCCCGGATAATTCCGGAAAATGGGTGGGAGAGCTGAATACCGGGGAAAGGGTGATGGCCATCACCAGGGTCATTCGGGACAGCGGCGGCGGGCTGACCGGCTCTGTCCGGTATCTGGTGTCTCTGGAAAAGGCCGATGAGCAGATCGGCCGGGCGATCCTTACGCTGATCGCGGCAGGTGCCTTTATCATGCTGCTTATCACCTTTTCCGGCGTTTACTTTATTCGCTCCATTTTAGTGCCTGTCCGCCAGGTCAGCGCCGGGGCAAAACAGGTGGCCGGCGGAAATTTCGATGTTCGAATTCAAAAGGCCCGGGACGACGAGTTGGGCCAGCTCTGCGATTCCATCAACGATATGGCCGGAGAGCTCGCCGCCACGGAGCAGATGAAGAACGATTTTATTTCCTCGGTGTCTCACGAGCTTCGCACGCCGCTGACGGCCATCAAGGGCTGGGCGGAGACCCTGCAGGAGGGGGCAAGCCCCCAAACCACAGAAAAGGGCGTGGGCGTCATCATTCGGGAATCAGAGCGGCTTTCCGGACTGGTGGAGGAGCTGCTGGACTTTTCCCGGCTGCAAAGCGGCAGAATGCGCCTGCTGGTGTCCCGGCTGGATATTCTGGCGGAATTGGACGAAGCGGTGTACCTGTTCACGGAACGGGCTCGCACCGAACAAAAGCTGTTGGATTATCAGGAAAACACAGTGCTCTCCCCGGTGTATGGCGATATCGACCGGCTGCGGCAGGTTTTTGTCAATATTATCGATAACGCCTTGAAATATACGGATTCCGGCGGAACCATTACCGTATCCTCCGCCGAGGAAGAGGGAATGATCCGGGTAAAAATTCAGGATACGGGCTGCGGTATTCCGGAGGAGCACCTGCCCAATGTGAAGAAAAAGTTCTATAAGGCAAATCAGCTGGTGCGGGGTTCCGGGATCGGGCTGGCGGTGGCAGACGAGATCGTTGCCATGCACGGCGGCACCCTCACCGTGGAAAGCGAAGTGGGCAAGGGTACGGCAGTGAACATCAGCCTGCCTACCTGTGAACGATTGGAAGGCCACCCGGAGCTTGTGGAAACGCCGGAGATCCGAAAATTACTTCAGGAAAGGAACCAGAAAGAGCATGAGTAAAAAAATCACGTCCATTGGCGGACAGGCCCTGATGGAGGGCATTATGATGGTGGGCCCCCACAGCACGGTGGCCGCCTTTTGCAGCGAAAAGGGGGAGATCTCCACAGAGGAGATCGAATGCCCCCGCTTGACGCAGAAATACCCCTTGCTGGGGAAGCCTTTCATTCGGGGCATCTTCGCCCTGATCGATTCCTTTCGCCTGGGCTATAAGGCCCTGTCCCTTTCCGCTGATAAAATTACCGAGGACGTGGGCGAGGAAGAGCTTTCCGGGCTGGATAAATGGCTGGACGAGCACCTGGGGGAAAAAATGACAGGGATCATCATGGGCGTTGCCTCCGTGCTGGGGGTCGGCCTGGCGATCCTGCTTTTCTTCCTGCTGCCCACCGTGCTGTTCAATTTGCTGCAGGGCGCGGTTCCCGGAGATATCTCCGGGTGGAGGTCCCTGTTTGAAGGGGGGCTGCGCATCGCCATTTTTGTGGGATATATTTTGCTGGTTTCCCTGCTGCCGGATATCAAGCGCACCTTCCAGTATCATGGAGCGGAGCATAAAACCATTTTCTGCTATGAAAACGATTTGCCCCTTACGGTGGAAAACGTGAGAAAGCAGGGCAGGTTCCACCCCCGCTGCGGCACCAGCTTTCTCATTCTCATGCTGCTGCTGGGCGTGGTAGTGGGGTTCTTTATCCCCTTTACAAATCCCATTCTGCGCACCCTTACAAAGCTTTTGTGCATTCCGGTGATCATGAACATCGGTTATGAGATCCAGAAATTTTCCGCCCGCCACCCGGACAGCTTTCTGCGGTTTTTGATTGCCCCCGGCCTGTGGATGCAACGCATCACCGTAAAGGAGCCGGACGATAAAATGATCGAGGCCGCCATTGCCGCCATGGAAGCGGTGATCCCCGAAAACGGTGAGGATCTGATCTCATGACCTACCGGGAGCTGTACCTGAAGGCAAAAAGCGTTTTTTCAGCCCGGGACATTGATTCCCCCGGGGAGGACAGCCTGGCCCTTGTAAAGGCCTTTTTCGGATTGGACCGCTCCGCCCTTGCCCTGCGGGGGCAGGAATGCCCCGCCCCGGAGCGGGAAAGGGACTTTCTAAAGGCTGTGGAAGAACGGGCGGCCCGTCGCCCCCTGCAATATATTCTGGGAGAATGGGAATTTATGGGGCTTTCCCTGAGGGTGGGCGAAGGCGTGCTGGTTCCCCGGGAGGATACCGCCGTTTTAGTGGAGACCCTGGCAGAGCGCCTGCAGGGCGTGCCTGAGCCCGTAGGCGTGGATCTCTGCGCCGGCTCCGGCGCGGTGGCCCTGGGCCTTTGTACCCTGCTTCCCCACGCGAAACTGACCTGTCTGGAGCTTTCCGAACAGGCTTTTTCTTATCTGGAGCAAAATCTGGCCGCCTATCCGCAGTATAAAATTTGTGCAAAAGTAGGAGATGTGCTCCGCAAGGAGACCGCGGAGAGCTTCCCTCCCCAAAGCCTGGATTTCATTGCCTCCAACCCCCCTTATATCCCATCAAAGGAGCTTTCCATTTTGCAGCCGGAGGTACAAAGGGAACCGGCGATGGCCCTGGACGGCGGAGAGGACGGCCTGGTGTTTTACCGGGCCCTTTGCGCCCTGTGGCTCCCCCGCCTAAAGCCCGGAGGCATTCTCGCCGTGGAGATCGGGGAAGATCAGGGAAAAGCGGTTTCCGCCCTCTTTGCCTCCCACGGCCTGACAAAGATAGAGCTCCGGCAGGACTGGGCCGGCCTGGACCGCTGCGTGGCGGGGAAAGCGGGATAGATAGAATGAGGAATGAGAAAGGGCAAGGACAGAGGTCGCTAAATTATAATTTGGCAGGCTGATGAATAGCAGTAAACTCCTTGCCTTTCCTGAATAGAGGAAACAGACTGCTTCGCAGTCTGCGGGGACCGCCGATAGGGTGAGCGTGTTGGAAAGCTTTTTCGACACGCTCTTTTATCTCATGCGCCGGGGGCCCATGCCCGGTTCTCCGCTGGTGCTGGGAAGCAGGTTGTAATTAAACCTTGGCCGATCCCCCGGCATATAGAAATAGACAAATTTTACCGAGAAAATATCGCACACAATGAAATTGTTGGCGGCCTCATCGTACAGGGTGACAAAGCTTCTTCCCACAAAATAAAGCATTCCCTGCTTCCGAATGATCTCCTCTGTGCCGATGAGAAATTCCACCACCACATATTGACCTACATTGTCGGCAAGAATGGCCTGCATGGAGCCCCGCATTTCTTCGCTGTCAAAGCTGGGCTGCGGCGGGTGATAAAAGTTATCCAGCTGGCTGCCGCCGTTTTCCATCTCCTGAAAATCCTTTCGGTTCCGCAGTCTCCTCATTCCGGGGGAACGATCCCAGGTATTGTTTTCACTCATGGTAAATTGACCTCCTTATGTGTCCGCATAGGCGGCGGTGGGATTATAAAAGCAATGGTCTCCAATGCGAATGACGAACTCCCCTACAGCAGAGGGAAATTGCTCCCGGCAGGTGGGCTTAAAGGGATTAAAGTACCAAAGGGCAAAGCCCAGGTTGGTAAGCCGGTTTCCCGCAATGGCCCAATCGGCAATATGATACTGCACTTCGGTAGGGCGCATATTGTATACGTTCTGCATATTGTACTGCCCGCCGATGGTCTCCATAACGCAGGTAAACTGCCTGGGCTGGTAGATCACCTCGTTTACTGTATAAAGGCTTCCATATTCCCCATAATCTACCTGGACCCGGTTCATGACGACGCAGGCCACCGCCTTCATACCGGTATCTCCTTCACCGCCTGCCTCGCACTCTAAAATACGGGCTAAAAGCTCCCGATCAGAAAACGCCATACCATTCCTCCCCTCCCAGCGCCCTTTTCCATTGGTATGAGCGTAAGGCGTAAAAAATACCCCCTGTTATTTCTGAGGGAAAGGAACTCTCCCCGCCCTTTCCAGCAGCTAAACCGTTCACAACTAACAACGAAAAAGCGGAGAGGCCTTTTTCCTCTCCGCTTTTTTCCGGCTGTTACGGTTCTTCGGAAGTGACGGTCCGCTGCTCCAGGTCGATCACAAATTTCGCCTGGGTTTGTGTCACCTGATCCCATTGGTTTTCATCGCAGAACCAAAGGACAAGCTTTTTTGTCCCTGCTGGAACACTGTCAAAAATCAGGGTGGCCGTCTGGGCTGCCTGCGCGTTGGAGCGGTAGCCTTTGTCATAGGTTTCGCCGTGCTCCATCAAAATCTCTTCGCCGTCCTCGGTAAAGAGATAGGGGAATCCCAGATCCCCGTCTTCCGGAACAGTGGGGTGGCGCAAGCCCCAGAAGGGCTTCTCAATCTGAATCTCCGTCCGGGCGGGGGTGGTGGTCACACTCAGAAGCTTTGCCCCGTTCATTTCCGCATGAGAGTCAAAGGAAGTAAAATGCGTCCTGTCGGGGGTAAGCGTGAAGGTTCCCCGGAATTCTCCCGGGATCCCTTCCTTTTCGTATCCGGCCGAAGTCTCTTCCCCGTGCCCGGAGAGACGTCCCACCAGATCCCGCAGGAAAAGGGAGATTTCATAATGCTCCGCTTCCCTTTGGCCTTCCGGCACCGGCAGGATCATGGTGGCCACCCACAGGCCTTCCTCCGCGGGCTGAAATCCATTCAGCTTTCCGCCTTCCCTGACCGTCTCTCCATTGATTCGGGCTTCACAGGTGCCCCCCATTTGCCGTGCCTCCACCCACTGATACCGGCCGCTTTGTTCCTCGGGAAGCTTCAATACCAGGCTGAGCTGCACGGTATTGCTGTCTCCATAAGCCTGCTTTACGGTTATTTCCGTGCGGGGCTCCGTGCTCTCCAGCTTTAGTCCGATTTCCTCCGCCAGCCCATAGGTTCCCAGGTTGGCGGAGCCTCCCACCTTTCCGGGGGCGTTGACCGTTTGGAAAATTCTCCCCAGCACCGGGATCTGGCTTGCCAGGGCGGGATTGGTAAAGCCGAAGGTCAAAAACGCCGCCACCATGGCCACAAAGCTTCCCAAGGCTGTTCCCGCGCGGCGCAGCACCCTTTTCCGATGGAGCTTTCCCACCTGGCGCAGGCTTTCGTTTACCCTGTCTTCCAGACAGGACGGAATGGCGATCCGGAATGTTTCCTTTTGCTCTAACATACCTTCTCCTCCTTCAGTTCAAGTCTCAGCCGTTCTCTTGCCCGGCTCAGCCGGACAGCTACCGTGCCCTCCGGCACCTCCAGTTGATTGGCGATTTCTCGGTTGCTCAAGCCATCGAAGTATCGAAGCTTCAGAAGCTGCTGCATAGGCTCCGGAAGATGGCCCAGGGCATCGTACAGATCCATGCGCTCCTCCGGCGGCAGCCCCTCCGGGGCGGAAAGCTCTTCCAGCTCGTCCCACTCTGCGGCAGGTCTCCGCTTTTTCATCAGATCCTGGGCTGAATTGATCACGATGCGCATCAGCCATGTTTTGAAATGTTCCGGCTTCCGCAGGGTCTTTCTATGGGTATAGGCCTTCAAAATTCCCTCCTGCAAAGCGTCCAGAGCATCCTCCTCGTTTCGGGTATAAAGAAACGCCATGCGGTACAGAGACTCCTGCTCCCGCCGGATCAATTCCCCGAACGCTCCCGGATCGCCCCGCATGGCCTTCTTGACCAAGGCAAGCTCCGGCTTCTTCTTCACGGTATCCACTCCTTTCACTACATTAGACTCTTTTTCCGCCCGGAATCTTACAGAAAACACAAAAAAATTCCCGGCAGAAAATTTCCGCCGGGAATTTTTACTTTTTGCGGATTATCGATTCAGGTATTCCTCCATAAAATGCACGGCCACAGCGCCGTCCGCCGCGGCTGTGATCACCTGGCGCAGAGGCTTTTCCCGCAGGTCGCCTACGGCGTACACGCCCGGCAGGCTGGTGCGGGTGGTCTCATCGGCCTTCACGTAGCCCGCCTCGCTGAGCTCCAGCTGGTCCTGAAACAGGCCGGTCTCCGGCAGATAACCCACCGCCACGAACAGGCCGTCGCAGAGAAGCTCCTGCTCCTCCCCGGAAACGGTATGCTTTACCCGCAGGCCGGTCAGCGTGTCCTGATACAGCAGAGCTTCTACCCGGCTGTTCCAGATAAGCTCTACATTTTCCGCCTGCTCCAGAGGGGCGAGATAGGCCTTCTGCGCCCGCAGGGTATCCCGCCGGTGGATCAGATACACCTTTTCACAAATGCGGGAAAGGTAAAGGGCGTCGGCGGCGGCGGTATTTCCGCCGCCGACCACCGCCGCGATTTTCCCCCGGTAGAACATGCCGTCGCAGGTGGCGCAGTAGGAAACGCCCCTGCCCCGCAGCTCCCGTTCCCCGGGAAGCCCCAGCTCTCTGGGCCTGGCTCCGGTTGCCAAAACCACCGTGCGGGCAAAAAATGTTTCCTTTTTGGTTTTGATCTCTTTGATCTCCCCGGTAAGCTCTGCTTCCACCACCTCGGCAAGCTTTGTCTGCACGCCGAAGCGCTCCGCGCTTTCCTTCATTTTCACGGCAAGGTCAAAGCCATGGATCCCTTCCGGAAAACCGGGATAATTGTCGATCACATCGGTGGTGGCCATCTGCCCGCCGGGAGCAAGCTTTTCCAGCAGCAGCACGGAAAAATTGGCCCGGGCCGCGTACAGCGCGGCGGTATAGCCGGCTGGACCGCCGCCCAGGATCACGGTGTCAAAAATCGTCTGCTCCATGGTTTATTTCCCCAAAAGCTCCTCCAGCTTTTCCTTGGGCTGAACGCCTACCAGCGTAGCGGCGGCTTCTCCTCCCCGGAACAGGATAGCGGTAGGAATGCTCATCACATGATAGCGGGCGGCAAGATCGGGCTCTTCGTCGATATTCACCTTGCCCACCTTTACGCTGCCCTCGTTTTCCTCAGCAAACTCATCTACAATGGGAGAGAACATGCGGCAGGGGCCGCACCAGCTGGCCCAAAAATCCACCAGAACAGGCTGCGACGCCGAAAGCACCTCTTTATCAAAATTATCCTTCGTCAATGTGAGTACTGCCATCTGAATCTTCCTTTCTTTTTCAGTATGATGTTACTATAGCATATCCTAAAACGGGAAAAACTTCCCTGTTTTCCTGCAAAAAACTCTTTTCTAGAAACGAACACGCCCTAGCAGCTAAAAACCAAATCGCATACTTCCCGAACCTTCATCTCTTCAAAATATGCGTTTTCCATGGGGATCCATTCCTCTAAAAACCGCCGAAGCATGAAGCCGCCGTTTCTTTCCAGGATCCGGGTGCTCTGTTCCGCCGGAGAAATGGATAAAAACACCTTGACGTCATAGTATTCCCGAAGCTCCGGGTGCATGCAGTACGCGCCCTCTAAAATATTAATCTTTTTAGGCTGTACCTCCACCGGCGCGCTCAGCTTCATGGCGGAACAGTCGAAAGGAGAGTAGGAAAAAGCTTTATTTTCCGAAAGCCTTTCACAAATTTCCTCCCGAAAGCGCTCTCTATCCATGTTGCCGCCTGTTTCGGAAAGCCGCTCCGGGGTACGCTTTTCTAAGGGAAGGAAAAAATCGTCCGCATGGAACACATTGCAGTCAAAAATCTGTGCCAAAAGCTTTGCCAGCGTAGTTTTCCCCGCCCCGCTGTTTCCGTCTATCGCCACAGTCACGCTGCCCTTTTCCTTCAGGCACTGCTCCATGGCGGCGTAAAGCCGCACATATGCGCCGTATTCCCGGCGAATGACCCGGTAAGCGGGCTCATAGGTCCTGCGGTATTCCTCGCTGTGCCGCACGGGGGTATAGCCGCCTTTCTTATATTCCCGCAGGTACTCTTCCACCTGCTTTGCGGAAAAAGGGAACGGACTCTCCTTTCCCTTGCTCAGCTCCCAAAACAACCGAAGCTTTTCCTCAAAAAGAAACCACGCCGCCTTCGGCACACCCCGGGAGGACGCCACAAAAAGCCGGTTTATCATCTCCGGGGAAAGCTCCTTGCCGGCGGAAAGATTGATTCGGCAGAAATGGCCGCACAGATGGAAAAAATAGGGATGCTTTTTCTGTTTTTCCGAAAGGCCCGCGATTTCCTCCCGTAGATAACGCAGGGAAGCCTCTTCATCCGTTATCATATGTCCGCTGCCGAATTCGGACTGAAATAAATGCTTTACGTAATCGGCGATCTGCGCTTTTGGGTGGTCTCTGGCGCAATCGATCAGGAATTTCTGGGTTTCCCAGATATCCTGTTTGTTGATCGTCTCCATGGGTATCCCCTCCTCTATAGACGATTTCTTTTCCCTTCAGCAAAGCTCCGCAAGCTCGCAAAAATCGGCAAAGCTTCCGTGCTTGATCCCGGAAAGCTCCCGGTTTTCCCGATTGATCAGGCAATCTGTTACCAGATAAGCCTCCAGCCCCAGCTCCAGAGAAGCCAGGTCCTCCGCAGCATCGTTTCCCACCATCAGGCATTCCTCCGGGCGCTTTCCGGTCCTTTCCAGGATCTGCCCAAAATAGGCGGGGTTCGGCTTACAGAAGGAATATTCCTCATAGCTTGTGATCTCCAGAAAATCCTCAGGTGCAAGGCCGATCCAGGAAAGCCGGGTTTTGACCGCCACGGCGGGAAACAACGGGTTTGTGGCCAGGATCACGGAATAGCCCTTTTCCCGCAGGCCCCTGACCGCCCCCGCGGCCAAAGGATTTTCCCCTACTGAGTCTTTCACCCGGTCAAACTCTTCCGCGTAAAAGCGGTCGAATACCGGGCGCAGCTTTAACGCCTCCTGCCCCATTTCCCCGGCAAACACCTGCCAGAAGCGCTCTACATTTTTTGCGCTGCCATCGTTTTTCGCCATGGCCCCGGTGCCCTTCCACACAGCGGCGGTAAGCTTTTCCCCATCAGAATAGCCATACTCCGCGCCCTTTTTAGCCAGCTCTCCAAAATAGGCTTTTATAAATTTCTTTTCGTCCATGGGAAGCAGCGTGCCGTCCAGATCAAACAGGACGGTCGTGATTTTTTGATTGAGTGCCATAAGGTCAAATACCTTTCCTAAAGCTTCCGGGAAATAAACCCCAGGGCTTTATCTCTTTTGAATAGTTTTCGCGGCGATCACATTGACCCCGGTGTCCGCCACGTTTTCGATCACCACGTCGCCTAGCCTGACCGGGGCGGAAACCGCCGCTTTCCGAATTTCCTCCATACAGGGAAAAATCTTTTCCTTGGGGATATCGGTTTCCGTGCGCACAGGAACCACAGGCGCCTTTCCGCCCTGCACCTTTATGATAGAGGTGACGGTGCGCACAGGGGCGGTCACCTCCCGCTTTCCGTATTCCTCTCCCCGCTTGCAGGTATTGCCGGAAACGGAGACCGCTTCCCCTTTTTCATTGAGCTCTACCCGCAGCCCGCAGCCTAAGGGGCAGCCGATACAGATCAGTTCTTTGGTTTCCATACAGCGCCCTCCCTTCACCGCTTAGCGGAATGTACTTCCTCTTCGGCCCAGAGGGTAATGCTCTCTTCTGTTCCGGTCAGCCATTCCTGTTTTAAGACGATCTGTTCCATTTCGCCGGGGGCCATTACAGGCCGTTTCCGGCGCAGCAGCTCTTTTCCGCCTGCCTTTACTACCACAGAAGCGTTCCGCAGATTTTTTCCTACCCGGAAACGCACCACAAGCTGGGGCCCCATTTTTTCCGGATCTACCGTGCAGGGCACCGTATACCGCACCGCGCCCTCCGGCTTCAGGGGAATTTCTCTTCCCCCGGCCTTCTGCCCTTCCATGCAGTACTCCGCCGCGCGTTTCCCCGCCTGTTCCGCTTCCTCCGATACATAGTCCACCAGGTCATGAACATGCAGCACATTCCCGCAGGCAAACACCCCGGGAATGCCGGTCATCAGGCTCTCGTTGACCCTGGGCCCGCCGGTTACGGGAGAAAGCTCCACGCCGATTTCCCGGGAAAGCTCGTTTTCCGGGATCAGCCCCACCGAAAGCAGCAGGGTATCGCAGGAAATTTCCTCCTCGGTGCCGGGAATGGGCTTCAGGTTTTCGTCCACCCGGGCAATCGTTACCCCGGAAACCCGCTCCTTTCCCCGAATATCCACCACAGTATGGCTGAGCTTCAGGGGAATGCCGTAATCGTTCAGGCATTGGACTATGTTTCGTTTGAGCCCGCCGGAGTAGGGCTGAATTTCCGCCACGCATTTTACCTTCGCGCCCTCCAACGTCATACGGCGGGCCATGATCAGCCCGATATCCCCGCTGCCTAAGATCACGACCTCCCGGCCCGGCAGATAGCCCTCCCGGTTTACCAGGCGCTGGGCCGTTCCGGCGGAGAAGATCCCGGCCGGGCGAAGCCCCGGGATATTTAACGCGCCTCTGGGCCGCTCCCGGCAGCCCATGGCAAGTACCACAGCCTGGGCCTCTGTCTGCACCAGGCCCTCCTGCCGGCTGACCGAGGTGACCAGCAGGCCTTCCCCGGAGGGGGCTCGCTCCAGCCCGATCACCGTGGTGTTCAGCTTCGCCGGGATTTCCAGCGCGGCCGCTTTTTCCACATATCTCCCTGCGTATTCCGGCCCGGTCAGCTCCTCCTTGAAGGTGTGCAGCCCGAAGCCGTTATGGATGCACTGGTTTAAAATGCCGCCCAGCTCCGGCTCCCGCTCTAAAATGATCACGTCTGTAACGCCGCTTTCCCGGGCGGCAATGGCCGCCGCCAGCCCGGCGGGGCCGCCGCCGATGATCACAATGGCATGCTTCATGCTCCCGCACCTCTCTCTCAACGGATTTTTTCCGAAACAATGCCGGAGGCTTTTCCGCTTTTACAAATCTTTTCCAGAGGTATTTCACATTCCCCGGAAAGCAGCTCCATCACCCTGGGGGAGCAGAAGCCGCTCTGACAGCGGCCCATTCCGGCCCGGGTACGCCGCTTTACCCCGTCCAGGGTTCTGGCCCCCAGCGTACTGTGAATAGCGTCGAGTATTTCTCCCTCGGAGATCTCCTCGCACCGACAGACGATAGCGCCGTATGCCGGATTTTCCCGAATTTTTTGGATTCGTTCCTCCAGGGGCAGGGCCGCGATCCGCAAAACTCCCCTGCGAACCGGAATAAAATTCTTCTTCTCCGAAAGCCCCAGCTTTTCCGCGATCTGTGCCGCCAGATATTTCCCGATGGCCGGGGCGCTGGTCAGGCCGGGAGATTCGATCCCGGCGGCGTCGAAAAAGCCCGGGGCGCTTTCTCCCAGCACAAAGTCGTCGCCCTCCTCATGGGCCCGCAGACCGGAAAAAGAGGTGATGACCTGGCGCAGAGGCAGCCTGTTCACTGCCAGGGCGGACTTTTCCATCACTTCGGCAAGCCCCTGGGCCGTTGTTGCCGTATTTTCCTTTTCCTCTGTATCGGCCGCAGTCGGGCCCACCAGCAAATTGCCGTGAACAGTGGGGGAGACCAGCACGCCTTTTCCGTACTTCCCCGGCAGCTGGAAAATAGTGCGGCTCACATGGCCCCCCGCGCTTTTATCCAGCAGCATATATTCGCCCCGCCGGGCAGTAATATGAAGCTTTTCCTCGCAGGCCATATTGTGGAGCTTATCGGCAGATACCCCCGCCGCGTTGACGACGGCCCTTGCCTCCACATCGCCTTCCCCGGTATGCAGAAGCCAGCCGTTTTCCGTTTTTTCCAGGGAGAGGACCTGGGTGTTAAACCGGAATTCCACACCGTTCTGCGCGGCGTTTTCCCCCAGACCCAGGGTCAGCTCAAAGGGGCATACGATCCCGGAGGTCTCCGCCAGCAGCGCACCGCAGACCTCTTCCTTCAGGTTGGGCTCCAGGGCCTTGGCCTCCTGCCCTGTCAGCAGCCGCAGGCCGGGCACGCCGTTTTTTCGCCCTCTTTCATACAGCTCCCGCAGCTTCGGCAGTTCCTCTTCCCTGAGACAGACCACCAAGGCCCCGGTTCTTTGAAACGGAATGTCCAATTCCTCTGAGAGCTTGTCCATCATGGTGTTGCCCCGGACGTTCATTTTCGCCTTCCAGCTTCCGGGCTCCGCGTCGAAGCCTGCGTGGATAATGGCGGAGTTCGCCTTGCTGGTGCCCTCGCATACATCGGGTTCCTTTTCCACCACCAGAAAGCTGCCTTCCCGCCGGGAAAGCTCCCTTGCCACCGCACAGCCGGTCACACCGGCGCCAACGATCACCGCGTCATACCGCTTCATAGACCGTCCTCGCTTTGTTAAAAGTTTCAGCCTTAACCATAGCATAATTTCCGCCATACCGCAAGAGCGAGAACCTAAAAAAACAAAGAATTGGAAAAGAAAATCATTGCTCCCAAACTTTCCGCGTTTCCCTTGACATTGACGGAAAAATCTAGGAAAATAGTAGCAAACAGGTTTTAAGCGAACAAAGGGGAGAATTTCTATGGAATACTTGATCGGGATCGACCTTGGCACCAGCGGAACAAAAACCGTGCTGTTTGACAAGGAGGGAGGCGTAGTAGCCAGCGCCCTCGCGGAATATCCCCTGATCCAGGAGAAAAACGGCTGGGCGGAGCAGGAGCCCGGAGACTGGTGGCAGGCCGCCGTGAAAACTTTGCGCACGGTAGTGGCGGAAAGCGCCGTGGATCCCGCCGGGATCAAGGGAATCGGCATTTCCGGGCAGATGCACGGCCTGGTAATGCTGGATCAAAACGGGGAGGTGCTGCGCCGCTCCATTATCTGGTGTGACCAGCGCACCGCCGAGGAATGCGTGGAGCTCACGGAACGGGTAGGGGAAAAGCGGCTCATTGACATCACCGCGAACCCTGCCATGACGGGCTTTACCGCCTCTAAAATTTTGTGGGTGCGAAAGCATGAGCCGGAGCTTTATGAAAAATGCGCCCATATCCTGCTTCCCAAGGACTACATCCGTTATATGCTCACCGGCGACTTTGCCACGGAGGTTTCCGACGCCTCCGGCATGCAGCTTCTGGACGTGCCGAACCGCTGCTGGAGCCGGGAGGTCCTGGAAAAGCTGGACATCGATCCTGGGCTTTTGGGAAAGGTGTACGAATCTCCGGAGATCACCGGCGTGATCTCTGAAAAGGCCGCTGCCCTGACCGGGCTGAAGGCGGGAACCCCGGTGGTAGGCGGGGCCGGAGACAACGCCGCCGCCGCGGTAGGCACAGGCGTGGTACGGGACGGCAGGGCCTTTACCACGCTGGGAACCTCCGGGGTGGTCTACGCCCATACGGACAAGATCACCATTGATCCCAGGGGCAGGGTGCACACCTTCTGCTGCGCCGTGCCCGGCGCCTGGCACGTCATGGGCGTGACCCAGGGGGCAGGGCTTTCCCTGAAATGGTTCCGGGATAATTTCTGCGGGGCGGAAAAGGAAACCGCCGCCGGAATGGGCGTGGATCCCTATTTCCTTATGGACAGGGAGGCGGAGCAGTCGCCCATCGGCTGCAACAAGCTTTTGTACCTGCCCTATCTGATGGGGGAGCGCACTCCCCATCTGGATCCGGACTGCCGGGGCGTGTTCTTCGGGCTTTCCGCCATTCACACCAAGCGGGATCTGCTGCGGGCGGTGCTGGAGGGCGTGGTCTATTCCCAGCGGGACAGCGTGGAGATCCTGCGGGAAATGGGCGTATCCATCGGGGAGATGATGGCCTGCGGCGGCGGCGGTACCTCGCCCCTTTGGCGGCAAATGCTGGCCGACGCCTATAACTGCCCGGTAAAAACCGTAAAGTCGAAGGAAGGCCCCGCCTTGGGCGTGGCGATCTTGGCCGGCGTAGGCGCGGGCCTGTACCCCTCTGTCCAGGCCGCCTGCGATACCATGATCCGCACAAATCCCGCCCAGCCCGCCATTCCGGAAAATGTGCCGCTGTACGAGCGGTATTACCAGGTCTACCGCAGCCTCTACCCGGCCCTGAAAGAAAGCTATCAGCACCTGGCAAAGATAGAAGAATAGCCGTCGTTTTCAGAAACGGTATTCTTCACCGTTCTATCACAGCATACAAAAGAGCACGGCTGCACTACACAGGCAGCCGTGCTCTTTTTAGATTCCGGATATTTAGATGCTGGATTCTAGAGGTAGATGCAACGAATCATGAGCAATGCCGTTAGGCCCCACTTGCGCGAGTAAGGGGTGCTGGTCTCCGGTGGGGAACTCAGCTGTCGCTTCAGGCATTGCTGAACGTGCCTCACCGGGGCATAGCAACCGAAGCGAAACGGAGAAAGCTGTCATGCGTCAGCATGACTGAGGAGTTCTGCCCGAATAGTTGTAAAACGCAGGGGTTATACGGGGTTACAACGAGTTGGAACCCCTCCGCCAAGTCTCGCCGGTCGGCTCGGTCAGTTCGTACCAGCGTTCCGCCGGGATCGTTTTTTAGAAGATAATCGTTAACTGCCAAGGCGCTGAAAGTCAGCTTGATTTTCAAAGTGCGGTATGCTAAAATACCATACGAGATATTCCAATATTTAGGGCAGATACCACAAAATATGGAAAGCACTTGGGAGGCAGAGGAATGGAAGAACGCTGGAAGCTGTGGCTGGACTGGGAGATGAAGGAATTCTCTGAGCTCTTTCAGCAGTTCAACAAAAGGCTGATGAAAAAGGTGCCGCTGTGGATGGGTGTGAGCATATTCGGCATGGTGGCGCTGGGCTTTTTGGTGGGATATGACGCGGCCTATGTATTTCGCGTTCATTTTCTCATCGGGCTGGGCCTTGCCTTGGTGATCCTGCTGTGCTTTTGGCTTCAGACAAGGCTGGTTTCCATGAAAAAGGTGCGCCCGGCCTATGAGCAGGCGTTCGGGAAGCTTTCCGGGGAAGAAAAGGCGGCGTTTCTCCGGCAGATGGAGCTGAAAACCTACGGGAAGCTGAACTTCTTGAACGGCACAACGGATAAATACCCCTGCCGCCTTCTGGTGGGGCCGGAGTATTGGCTCTATTTCAGGGATCTGAGCTGCCGCATTGTCAAAGCGGAGGAGATCCAAAGCCTTACGGGCCGGGAGGAAAAAACCAGGGTAGGCTATACCCTGGGAAATACCCGGGTCAGCCAAAAGCTGACGGTAGCCGTATCTTTGGTGATCGAATACCGGGCGGAAAGCGGCAAGGGGCAGGAAAACCTGCTGCTGGAGAACGGCGGACAGCTTGAGCAGGCGGTGGAGCTGATCCGAAGGTACTGTCCCAGGTGCGCAGAGCTTTTTTTCTGAATATACAAGAAACAACAGCGGCGAAGAGGGGCTGCGCAAAAAACATTGCGGAGGGAAAAACATGATGAAAAAGACTGGAATTCGTTTGGGACTCCTTTGCCTTGCCCTGCTGGTGAGCATGACGGCCTTTGCGGGCTGCTCGGAGCTCTTGGGCGGAGAAAGCTCCAAGGAAGAGGAAACACTGTACCCCGTTTCCGTAAACGGCAGGGAGATCCGGGTGGGAGAAACCACCATGCAGACGCTGCTGGACGCGGGCTATGAGGTCACGGTGTCCGAATGGACGGAGGACCACAGCGATATCGAGGAATACGAGGTGGACCCGGAGCAGCTGCTGGACGCCGATTCCTACTACTCCGGAGGCTCCGTATGGCTTTCGGAAAGCTCCTTTGCCCACGTTTCCTTTGTGACAAACGAAACCCCGGTAAAGCTTTCGGGCGCAGTGATCGCCCGCATGGAATTTAACCTGGGCGCGGAGGAAAGCACCGACCTGCTGGAAAAGCTTCAGATAAACGGCGTGCCTGTTACAGAGATCACCCGGGAAAAGGCGGAGGAAATGTTCCCCGATTTTACCGGGAACGAGGGTATGTGGCTTAAGTACGGACTGGATTACAAATACGACCTGAATTTTGATTCCGCCACAGGCAGGCTGATGAAGTTTTCCGTAGAGCGCAGCTATGATGTGGATTATACTGAGGACTAGCTGCTGGAAATGAGCAATTAGCAATGAAGGGCAAGTTCTCTCTTTTATCATTCTGAGGAACGAAGTGACGAAGAATCTCGCCTTTAAAGCTCTTCAAAAAAAGGCCCAAAGGACGAGATCCTTCACTTCGTTCAGGATGACAATTCGGGGCAGCCCTTTTCCTTATTCTAACAACTGACTACTAACGGCTAACGACTAAAGAATCAGGCGCTGCAAGCAACACTTGTGTTGCTTGCAGCGCCTGTGTCCTTGACCTTATAATTGCTCATTGCTAATTTCTCATTACTCATTGCTCATGCTGTCCCGCTCCACTCAGCTGCCTGAAAGTAAAAGCGGTCCCTATAAACTCAGGTCGGCGGGATCTCCCGCCTCCTCCAGGGAATTTAACTCCGCTTGGGAAGAGCGGGAGGAACCAAGATTCAGCCTTGCCAAGCGGATCAGGGCGATGAGAATGGAGGTAGCTCCCAGCTTTACGCTTAAGAGATCGGGGCAGTCTCCGGCCTGGGCGGCCTGATTTGCCAGCTCTTCCGCCTGCTTTTGAAATCCGAACAGGGCGCAGAGGACAATGAGAGAAGCGGCGTTCTGCAGTTCCAGGGGGCCGGGGCCGGAAAGGGAAGCGGCAGGATCCTCCGCCTGAAGCAGTAGCTCCTCCCGCTGAACGTCTAAGGAACGGTATTGCAGGGCGATGCCTAAAAAAAGGGTGCGGAGCATTGCTTGGCTTTGGCAAAGGAGCTGAAGCTCCCGCTCCGGTTTCTCGGAGGCCCCTGCCCGCTCTATCCTATGGTTCATAAAAAAACACCCCCCGCCTTGTCCGGAATCACGGCGTTTTGCCGTCATTTCCATGGTATGCAGGGCAGGGAGGCCTTGTGTTTTCAGAATCAGGAAACTGTTGGGGAAACCGCGGCCGGCGGCACAGCGCACAGCCTGTTTTCCGGGCCGATTTCGCTTCTTCCCGGCTTATTCGCCCAGGCTGAGGCATTCTCGGTTGTCCCAGAGGTACTTGACGCCGGAAAGCAGCGTAACGGCGGCGACCAGCCAGCAGAGAATTTGTGTGACAAGGGAAATGAGAAAGGCTCCGTCCGCCGGAAGAAGAGCGCAGGCAAAGTAGTAGAGCAGCACCGTGACCATCTGCAAAACGGTTTTTACCTTGCCCCACAGGTTGGCGGCGATCACCTTTTGATTGGCGGCGGCCAGCATGCGCACCCCCGCCACGGCGAATTCCCGGAACAGTACAATGGCCAGCACCACAGGGCTGCACACGCCGTCTGTTACCATATAGAGCAGGGCGGCGGTGGTGAGCATTTTATCAGCCAGCGGATCGGCGAATTTTCCGAAATCCGTTACCAGGTGATTTTTTCTGGCCAGATAGCCGTCCAAAAAATCGGTGATGCTGGCGGCGGCGAAAATAATGCCGGATAAGAGACTCCAAACAGGGGAAAAATCGCTTTGCCCGAAATGGGAAAGGGCGGCAAACACCATAAATACCGGAACCAGAAGCACCCGGAGCAGGGTCAGCTTGTTGGGAAGATTCAGCTTCATGGGAGATCACATCCTTTTTCCAAAGAGATCGCAGTCCACACAGTCTTCGATGAGCACCTTTACAAAGGAGCCTAACACCGGCTTTTTTTCAGCGGTGAAAAACACCTTGCCGTCAATGTCCGGGGCGTCCATGGCCGAGCGGCCGAACCAGCATTCCGCGTACCGGTCAAAGCCCTCGGTAAGCACCTCGACGGTCTGCCCGATCCTGGCCTGCCCCTTGCGCTCCATCAGAAGGGTTTGAGAATCCATGATCAGCTCGGCCCGGTGCTCCTTCACCTCTTCCTCCAGCTGTTCGGGAAGCTCCGCCGCCGGAGTTCCCTCCTCCTGAGAATAGGCAAAGCAGCCCAGGCGGTCAAATTCTATTTCCTTTACAAATTCCGCCAGCTCGGTAAAATCCTCCTCTGTTTCGCCGGGGAACCCGGTGATCAGGGTGGTGCGCAGGGTGACCCCCGGCACCTTTTCCCGGATTTTCCGGAGAAGGGCGGTAAGGCTTTCCCGGCTGCCCCGGCGGTTCATGGCGCGAAGCACCTGTTCCGAAGCGTGCTGTAAGGGCAGGTCAATGTATTTTACGATTTTTTCTTCCGCGGCCATCACCTCCAGCAGCTCATCGGTGATGGAATCCGGATAGCAGTACAGCACCCGGATCCAATGAAGCCCCTCTATGTTGCACAGCCTTTTCAAAAGCTTCGCCAGAGAATATTCCCCGTACAGGTCTATGCCGTACCGGGTGGTGTCCTGGGCGATGAGGGTAAGCTCCCTGGCGCCGTTTTCCACCAGAGCCCTGGCCTCTTCCTCAATGCTTTCCATGGTACGGCTGCGGTAGCCGCCCCGGATCATGGGAATGGCGCAGTAGGTACAGCGGTTATCACAGCCCTCCGCGATCTTCAGATAGGCGGACCAGCTGGGGGTGGAAAGCTCCCGGGCCCCGCACAGGGGCATTTTTTCCTTTTCGGGAAAGCTTTCCACAAAGCTTCCCTCCATCATTTTTTGAAGATGGGCGGCGATTTCTCCGTTGGCCCCGATGCCCAGCACGGCGTCCACCTCAGGAAGCTCTTTGTGGATCTCCTGCTGGTACCGCTCCGAAAGGCAGCCGGTGACCACCAGCTTTTTGATCTGTCCCTCTTTTTTCAGCTGGGCAAGCTCCAGAATTTCTTCAATGGATTCCTTTTTCGCACTTTCGATAAAGCCGCAGGTGTTGACGATGGCAATATCGGCAAGGGCCGCGTCCTCCACCGTTTCAAAGCCGCCCTTTTTGAGGGCCGCCATCAGCATTTCCCCGTCCACCTGATTTTTTGCGCAGCCTAAGCTGACCATTCCCACCCTGATTGCCATAGCGATCTCCTTTTACTTCGGTTGAATAAAGCTTCGTAAAATCCTGAAAAACTCTTCATTTTTCGGGCCCGCCGGGGTTAAAATCCTTTCCGCCCGGCCCAGGGCCTCCCATTCCTCGTAGGGGAGCCACTTTACATCGATGGTTTCCCCAGGCTGTAGAACAATGTCCTTTACGTCAATATTTCGGCGCAAGCCGTACACATCATTAAAAAGCCCGGTTCCGTCCGGCTCTGTGGACTGTACCCGGTAGAGAAAAATAAACTCTTCCAGTTCAGCAAAAATGCCGGTTTCCTCCTGCAGTTCCCGTTGGGCAGCAGCCCGGCTGGTTTCTCCGGCCAAGGCTCCGCCGCCAGTGTTCTCCCAGATACCGGGACAAAATTTCTTTTCCGGGCTGCGCAAGGTACAAAGGATCTCTCCTTGATCGTTTCCCACTGCAATAATGGCCCCCAGGTGGTACTCTCCTGGCTTCATAGGAGTCCCTCTGGCATGAAAGCGTCCTGTTTTTTCCCCATTTTCGTCATAAATATCCCAAAGTTCCATGATGCTTACCTCTCCATGCCGAGCAGCGCACCGGCCTTCTGCACGGCAAGCTTCACATAATCGCCCAGAGACAGCTCCTCTATGCCCACTACGGTAACAGAGCAGCGATTTACCGGAATCAACAGCTTTTGCGCTGTGCTTTCAGATACGGCGGCCGCCATCCTCGGGGTGATCTCCCCATACAGGGCATTGGCGGTAATGATCCCCATGGGCCCTGCGATAATATCCGCGTCCGCGCAGTTGACTACCACCGGGTTTTCCCCGGTAGCTCCCGCGTCCGCTCCGGCCTTGAGCATGGCGGTGGTGGCGGCGGAATTGGTGCCCACGGCGATCACCTGGGCGGAAATGCCGGAGGCCTTCAGCTGAGCGGTCAAAGCGGCGCCCATTTTGCCGCCCTGGCCATCGATCACAACAATTTTTTTCATAGTACGGTTCCCCTATTTTCCCGGAAAAGGCTTGGAGGAGATTCTCCTACTTTTCCGTATCCTTTTCCCTTTTTTTCCGTTCTCGCGCCTTCCTTCGCTTTTTCGAGGCGTTTTTCAAATCGTCCTGGATCCCGCTGAATTCCAGCCACATGCTGACCTCCGCGCCCAGAAAGAGAATGTACATGCAGAAAAACAGCCAGTACATTAAAATCACCAGGGTGGCCAGGCTGCCGTAAATGGAAAAATTGGAGAAATTCTCCACAAACAGAGAGAAGAAAAAGGAAAACAGAACCCAGCCCGCGGCCCCGAAGGCCGCGCCCGCCAGATTGTGCAGGAACTTGATCCGCCGGCGGGGCAGGAAGGTGTACATCAGGGTAAAGAAGATAAACAGCAGCAAAAATCCCACCAGGGATTTGAAATTGATCAGCAAGGTGGCAAAGAAGGGCGGCGAATGCTTCAGCAGGTAATTGTAGATGGTAGAGCCGAACACCAGAAGGGCCGCCGTAACCAGGATCACCACGGCAAAGGCCAGCACGTACAGAATCGCCACAGCCCGCAGCCGCACAAGGCCCCGGCTTTCCTTCACCTCGTAAATTTGATCCAGGCCTTTGATCACGGCCACCATGGCCATGGAGGAGGTCCACACCGAGGTGATCACGGCCACCGGCAAAACGCCGCCGGATTCCAGGGGGCTTGGAAACAGCGCCTCCACAAAGGAGGACACGCTTTCCGGAAAAAGCCGCAGGGCGGCTTCCAAAATCGGCACACCGGAGGAAAAATGAATGCGCTGCATCAGGGTGAGCACCAGGGCGATAAAAGGCAGAAAGGAGATGATGAGAAAAAAAGCGCCGTGAGCGGAGGCGGAATCCAGCCTGTCCCGGGTAACGCGGCCCGCAAACCATTTGATATGCTTTTTGATAAGCTTCATTGGGCGCTCTCCTTTCCGGTTTTTGGAGGCGGAAGGCAAACTTCCACCATGCAAAAGCAGTATAGCATAAAGCTTTCAGTTTTACAATCCTTTGCGCTTTTTAGAGCGCTTTCTCCCAGTATAGTAAAAGCTCCACGCAAAATCTGCCGAAAAGGGCAGCGGCTGCGCCGCGGCCACTCGAGAACCCTCTTGGTGCGGGAAACCGGTTTCTGACCCGACCGTTGGAAAGCGGATAAATTAGAATTTAACGGTAATCCGCTCACCTCCCGTCTGTCATTCTGAACGAAGTGAAGAATCTCGCTCTTTGTCCTTTCGCCCTGGGATTAAGGTTGAGATCCTTCGTCAAGAAAGCTATAGCTTTCTTGACGAAGGATGACAAGGGGGAAAAGAGTGTGCTAACCTATCATTTAACATTTTTCTTCCGATCGGGTCAGAAAGTGTTCTCCCGCACCGAGCAGGGACACGAGTGCCAGCGGCGGCTCGCCGCCAACATCGAAAAAAGGCTGCCGCAAAATTTTGCGGCAGCCTTTTTTCGTATTGTTTATTTTTCCGCCGCCTCCAGCAGCGGGGCGGTATCCCAGTCGCCCACCAGGGGGCTATTGAGAATGCGGAATTTCCGGGTTTCCTCCCACAGTTTTTGCAGGGCGGGGAAGCTTTCGTCCGGGGTGAGCAGCAGCTCTGCCAGCCGGTCCAGCTCGGAAAGCTCCTGTTCCGTAAGAGACTCAAATTTTCCCTCAATATAGCAGGGCTGGAACAGATAGGAGATCTCATCGTTCATCAGAGCGTGAAAATCGTAAAACAGATAGCGGATCACGGCCTTTAAGGAGCAGGTGCCCAGGCCGTCCGCATAGAGGAACCGCGTGCCATCGTCCCTGCCGGAGCGAATATCCAGCCAGGCCTTTGCCGCCCAGTCGAATTCCCCCTCCCGCATGTCGTACTGGGTAACGGGCAGGGAAAGCCCCTCGTAAAAACCGTCGGCGTCAAAGGTGATCCAGCGGTTTTCCCTGTTGTTCCAAACCTGATTGATCCAGTGATCCATACTGACGCCGGGCTTGAAATAGGGGGCAAAGCCTGCCCGGCTGCGGCAGGGGATCCCCTTGGCCTTGTAAATGGCGGAAACCAGCACGGAAACATACCGGCAGGTCAAAATCAGCTTGTGCTCCACCGCCCGGTCCGGCACGAAGCCCCGCTGATCCAGCCGGAACAGCTCGGCGGCCATGGCGGGGGCCGTGAGAAAAAGGTCGTCCTCACAGCGGTGGCGGTGCCAGGGATATTCCGTCATATCCCCATAGCGCAGGTCGGCGTTGGCGTTTGTGTTCCCCTCCCGCAGTGTGACCCGGTGAACGATCTGATGGGACACGAGCTCCCCCAGCTCTTTCGGATCGTCCGGCAGGCTTTTGAAATATTCCTGATAAAGCCCTGAATACGTGTACGGCCCGGTGCTTAAAAAATGCTTCCGCAGGTTTTCTTTCAACATGAATAGGCTCCTTTGGTTTTAGATGCTGGATACTAGATAGCAGATGCTAGATGGTGGTGGCACCGCTATATTCAATGAGCAATGAGCAATTAGAAATGAGCAATTTAAGGTCAAGGGAAGAGCTTGCTAAATTGGAATTTATCGATTACCCGCTCACTTTCCAACTGTCATTACTGAACAGACAAGCACAAAAAGCTATAGCTTTTTAACCTTGCTTTCTCGGTGAAGAATCTCGTTCTTTGGGCCTTTTTGAAGGGCTTTAAGGTCGAGATTCTTCGTCAAGAAAGCTATAGCTTTCTGCGTTCCTCAGAATGACAGGAGGGAACTGTTCGCTAAACTATCATTTATCGCCTCGTCCTTGACCTTCATTGCTAATTGCTCATTCCTCATTTCCGCCGCCTTAAAGCTTTTGAATGGGGAAAAACTGATAGTTTTCCCCGGTTTTGGGATCGGTATAGTCGTAGACGGCTCCGGCCAGCTTCCGGTTTTCCTGCCGGAGCTGCTCCAGTGCCTGGGAGAAAGCCTGTGGGCCTGCTTCCGTGACCAGGTATTCATAGCCGGGAGAGACCCACTTCACCCAGCCCGCAGGGGCCTCGACGGATCCCTCCACCTCCACGCCCGCCAGGTAAAGGCCCTTTGAAAAGTCGTTTTCCCAGGGGAGAAAGGCCATGCCGCAGTCGGACATCAGGCCCCAGAACCCGGCGAAAGCTCCGTCTTCCCTTTTCTTTGCCAGGGCGGCTACTTCTTCAAAATGAGAGTTTGCCTCCTGCCACAGCCGCCCGATAAATCCTTCTCCGTCCTCGGTGGAGCCCAGCTTCCCAATGACGGCAAAGCTCTCCTTCTTCCGAATTTCATACTTCATTTTTTCTTTCTCCTTTCCCAGTGCCTGACTGTATGATACCGTACATTTTACCCTCTCGTCCTGTCAAATTCCACCCGCTTTTGTCCCGCTCACCTGAAAGCCCTTGCTCTAATACTCACAACTAACGACTATTTCCCCTTGCGGCTTTTCCCGCTTCGTATTACAATGGGAAAAGACAGATTTATTTTCCGAAAGGAGCCTGCTTTTATGAAATCCCAGACCCCGAAATTCCCCTATCTGCTCCACGGCGGAGACTATAATCCCGACCAATGGCTGGAGTGCCCCGACATTTTGAAAAAGGATATTGAGCTGATGAAAAAGGCCCATATCAACTGTGCTTCCGTGGGTATCTTCTCCTGGGCCAAGCTGGAACCCAGGGAGGGCGAGTATCAGTTCGGCTGGCTCCGGAAAATTATTGACGATCTGTATGAAAACGGCATTTACACGGTGCTTGCCACTCCCTCCGGCGCAAAGCCCGTGTGGATGAGCGAAAAATACCCGGAGATCCGCCGGGTCTCCCGGGAGCTTGTACGGGACGAGACCGGCGGGCGGCACAACCACTGCTATACCTCTCCCCTTTACCGGGAAAAGGTAAAGGCCATCGATACCGCCCTGGCGGAGCAGTTTGCCTTTCACCCCGGCGTGCTTTTGTGGCACCTTTCCAACGAATACGGGGGCGTTTGCTATTGTCCCCAGTGCCAGGCGGCCTTTCGGCAGTGGCTGAAGAAAAAGTACGGTACCCTGGAGGAGCTGAACCATCAGTGGTGGACAGATTTCTGGAGCCACACTTATACCGATTGGGAGCAGATCCATGCCCCGGTGCCTAACGGCGAGACCGGCACCCACGGCCTGAACCTGGATTGGAAGCGTTTTACCACCGATCAGGTCATCGATTTTATGAGGCTGGAACGGGACGCGGTAAAGGCCGTGAACCCGATGCTTCCCGTCACCACGAATTTCATGTACTATTTTGACGACTATAATTACGGCAAATTCCGGGACGAACTGGACGTGATCTCCTGGGACAGCTACCCCTGGTGGAAGGCGGGCGACAACAGCGAAACCGCCGCTCAGGTGGCCCTGTGGCACGATGTGATGCGCTCCTTGAAAAAGCAGCCCTTCCTGCTGATGGAATCCACCCCCAGCATGACAAACTGGACGCCGGTTTCCCGCTTGAAGCGCCCGGGCATGCACATGGCCCAGTGCATGCAGGCCATTGCCCACGGCTCCAATTCCGTGCAGTATTTTCAGTTCCGCAAAAGCAGGGGCTCTACCGAAAAATTTCACGGAGCGGTGGTGGATCACTACGGCGGCTCCGATACCAGGGTGTTCCGGGACGTGACCGAGGTGGGGCAGCGCTTGGAAGAGCTGAGCAGCCTCGCTGTCAGTATGAGTAAGCCTCAGGTGGCTTTGCTGTTTGATACGGAAAACGGCTGGGCCATGAAGGACGCGGCAGGCCCCAGAAACTGCGGAATCCATTATGTGGAAACAGTGCAGCAGCACTACCGGGCCCTGTGGAAGCAGGGCATTGCCGTAGACGTGATCGACGAGGAGAGGGATCTTTCCGGCTACCGGCTGGTGATCGCCCCCATGCTGTACCTGCTGCGAGGCGGGATCGAGGAAAGGCTCCAGCGCTTTGTGGAAGGCGGCGGCACGCTGGTGGGAACATATCTTACCGGCCTTGTGAATGAAAACGATCTGTGCTATCTGGGCGGCTGGCCCGGCGCGGGACTCAGAGAGCTGTTCGGCGTTTGGAACGAATCTACCGACGGTCTGTGGGACGGGGAGAAAAACACCCTTTGTATGGGGGAAAAAACTTATGAGATCGCGGAGCTCTGCGCCCTGATCCACGCGGAAGGCGCCAGGGTGCTGGGAACCTACGGAGAAGACTTTTACCGGGGAGAGCCTGCCCTTACCGTAAACGGATTCGGGGCCGGGAAAGCCTATTATATTGCCGCCAGAACGGAAAACCGCTTCTGCGATGATTTTTATCACGAGCTGGCGGAAGAGCTGGGGCTGAAAAAGGCCCTGGACAGCGACCCGCCTCAGGGTGTGGAAGCCTGCCTGCGGGAAACAGAGGAGGAGCGTTACCTGTTTCTGCAAAACTTCTCCGGCGTGGAAAAAAGCGTTTCTCTGCCCCATGGGTACAGGGATTTTCAAACCGGAGAAGAAAAAAAGGAAGTTGTTTTGCCTCCTTACGGCTCTGCCGTATTGCAGGGAAGCACAAAATAAGGGGGAGATTGCCCCGAAAAACTGTAGGGGCTGTGAAAAATCAAAATTCTCTAAAATTTTCGCAGGTTTTTGTAGAATTGCGGACAGGATTGTGTTAAGATTTTATTCATAAAAGGCCCGGCAGCTTCCCTTGTCAAGTGAAGCTACAATCAAATATTTGCGGACAGAGAAAGGATGGCCAGCAGAATGGAACAATCGGCGCAGTTTTTTTTCAGCCCCCAAAACCGTGTAGCTCCTTTGGGGATCGTTTCCCTGGAGGGTGCGACAGAGCTTTCCGGCAAGATCGAGGCTCACCTGCTGAGATGGGCGAAAGAGGCAGGCGTGAAGGTCGATACCTTCCAGATCAAGGCAAGCTGCCCCCGGTTCTCCTCCGGGGACGGAAAGGGGATCATTACCGATACGGTTCGGGGCTATGACCTGTTTTTCATTGTGGATGTAGGGAATTACAGCTGTGTCTATAACTATTTCGGCAAGGAGAACCACATGTCTCCCGACGACCATTTTCAGGATCTGAAGCGGCTGATCCAGGCGGCCAGCGGCAAGGCCCATCGAATCAACGTGATCATGCCCCTGCTGTACGGCGGCAGGCAGCACCGCAGAAGCTACCGGGAATCTCTGGACTGCGCCGTGGCCATGCAGGAGCTTCACGCCATGGGGGTGGAAAATGTGGTCACCTTTGACGCCCACGACCCCAGGGTACAAAACGCCGTGCCTCTGATGGGTTTTGACAACCTGATGCCCAGCTATCAGGTACTGAAGTCCATGTTCCGCAATTTTCCGGATCTTTCCACCGACCGGAACGATTTTATGATCGTCAGCCCCGACGAGGGCGCCCTGAGCCGCAATATGTACTATGCCTCTGTGCTGGGAGTGGAAATGGGCATGTTCTATAAGCGCCGGGATTATTCCCGGGTGGTGGACGGACGAAACCCCATTGTGGCCCACGAGTATCTGGGCTCCGATGTGGAAGGGAAGGATGTATTCATTGCCGATGATATCATCTCTTCCGGGGAATCCATGCTGGACATTGCCTATAATCTGAAGGAAAGAAAGGCAAAGCGCATTTTCGCCTATGCCACCTACGCCATTTTCACCAACGGCCTTGCCACCTTTGATAAGGCCTACCGAGAAGGCGTGATCGACGGCGTGTTCGGTTCCAACCTGACCTACCGCACGGAAGAGCTGAAAAACCGCCCCTGGTTCTATGAAGTGGATGTGTCAAAGTACATCGCGTATTTTATTTCCGCTTTGAACCATGATATTTCCGTAAGCTCCCTGATCGACCCTCACCAGAAGATCGACGCGCTTCTGGAAAGGCGGCGGGAAGAGCGCAGCAAATACCAGGGACAGCAGCTGAGCTTTGAGAAATAAGGAACCCTTTTGCCCAAAAGGCATAAAATAAGCTAGTATTGCGAAGAAGGAAAGAAGTATCCCCGGAGATACCGGGCAGCAGAGAGAAAAGGGCGTGGAGGGCATGGCGAAAGCCGTGCTTTCCCGGCTGAAACCCTTTTTGGCCGCGGCAGGGGAGAATGCATTCCGGAGCAGGCGGGGGGAAATCCCCACCCGGCGGGAGCCGTTATCCTCCGCAGGAGAACAAAGCGAAGTGGAACCGCGCGAAACAGCGCCTTCGCAGACGAAAAATCCGTCTGCGAAAGCGCTGTTCGTTTTTAAATGGTGAATGAGCAATGAGCAATGAAGGGCGGGGCGGTAAATGATAGTTTGGCACCCATTCTCTGTCATTGCTGAGCAAAAAGCGAAGCTGGCTTCGCTTTTTCAGCAAAGCAAGCTTTGCTGCCGCGAAGAATCTCGTTCTTCGGACTTTTACTCAGAAACAAAGGGCGAGATTCTTCGCTTCACTCAGAATGACAGGTGAAAGGACCTTTCCCTTGACCTTAAATTGCTCATTCCTCATTGCTAATTGCTCACTGCGCATCGTGCGCAGCAGCGCTGCCATTGTCTAGCATCTAGTATCCAGCATCTAAATACCCAAGAAGGTGATTATTATGTTTCAAAAGCTGAAGGAGGATCTGAACGCTGTTATGGAGCGGGATCCGGCGGCACGCTCCAGGCTGGAAGTATTTTTTCTTTATTCCGGATTTAAGGCGGTGCGGGCCCATCGCAGGGCAAACTGGTTTTACCGGCACAATTTGAAATTTCTGGCCCGGTTCATTTCCCAGCGCTCCCGGAAAAAGACCGGGATCGAGATCCACCCGGCGGCCAAAATCGGCCGGGGACTCTTTATCGACCATGGCATGGGCGTGGTCATCGGCGAGACCGCCGAGATCGGGGATTTCTGCACCCTGTATCAAAATGTGACCCTGGGCGGCACCGGAAAGGATCAGGGCAAGCGCCACCCCACCCTGGGAAACCATGTGCTGGTGGGCGCGGGGGCAAAGGTGCTGGGCCCCTTTACCGTAGGTGACAACGCCCGGGTAGCGGCGGGGGCCGTGGTGCTGGACGCCGTTCCGCCGGACGCCACCGCGGTGGGCGTGCCGGCCCGGGTGGTGAAGATCGGCGGGAAAAAGGTAGAATGCGCCAGCACCCAGCTGGATCAGATCCATGTGGCGGACCCTGTTTCCATGGAGCTCTGTCATCTGCGGGGCCAGCTGGAGCGCATGCAGAACGAGCTGAACAATCTGCTGGAGGAAAAAGAAACCGGTGAAAAAGCCCGGGTAGAAAAAGGAGAATAAAAATGGAGCTGGTAAATACACTGACCATGAAAAAAGAGCCCTTTGTCCCTCACGAGCCGGGAAAAGTGCGGCTGTATACCTGCGGCCCCACGGTGTACCATTTTGCCCATATCGGCAATTTGCGCTCCTACCTGATGGAGGACGTGCTGGAGAAATTTCTGCGGTACGAGGGCTATCAGGTGGATCGGGTGATGAACATCACCGATGTGGGGCATCTTTCCTCCGATGCGGACACCGGAGAGGATAAGATGCTCAAGGGCGCAAAGCGGGAGCATAAAACCGTAATGGAGATCGCGGAGTTTTACACGAACGCGTTCCGGGCGGACTGTGAAAAGCTTCACATTCGCTGGCCCGATACCGTGGTGCCCGCCACCAGCCGCATCGAGGATTTTATCGAGTTTATTTCCGTTCTGCTGCAAAAGGGCTATGCTTATCAGGCCGGTGGAAATGTGTATTTTGACACCTCCAGGCTTTCAAAATACTATGTGTTCGGCAACCAGAACGAAGAGGATCTGGCGGTAGGCGTGCGGGACAGCGTGGACGCCGATGAAAATAAGCGGAATAAAACCGATTTCGTGCTGTGGTTCACCAAATCAAAATTTGAGGATCAGGAGCTGAAATGGGAAAGCCCCTGGGGCTACGGCTACCCCGGCTGGCATATCGAGTGCTCCGCCATCAGCGTGCGGGAGCTGGGAGAGTACCTGGATATCCACTGCGGCGGCATCGACAACGCTTTCCCCCACCACACCAACGAGATCGCCCAAAGCGAGGCGTACCTGGGCCATCCCTGGTGCAAATACTGGTTCCACGTGCTGCATTTGAACGACGCCAGGGGAAAAATGAGCAAGTCCAAGGGAGAGTTCCTCACCGTTTCGCTGCTGGAGGAAAAGGGGTACGATCCCCTGTGCTACCGGCTGTTCTGCCTGCAGTCCCATTATCGCAAGCCCCTGGCTTTTTCTTTTGAAAGCCTGAACAATGCCGCCCAGGCGTACCAAAAGCTGGCGTCCCGTGTCGCCGGGCTTTCCAAAGAGGGGGAGCCGGACCGGGAGGCGGCAAAGCCCTGGCGGGAGAAATTTTCCCAGGCGCTGGGGAACGACCTGAACACCTCCCTGGGCCTTACTGTGCTTTACGATATGCTGAAGTCCGACCTGCCCGACGCCACCAAGCGGTATTTGGTACAGGATTTCGATTCCGTGCTTTCCCTGGGTCTTTTGGAGGCGGCGGAAAAGGCCGCCGCGCCCCGGGGAGCAGAGCTTTCCCAGGAAGAGCGGGAAGAGATCGAGGCCCTGATCGCGAAGCGCGCCGAAGCCAGAAAAAGTAAAGACTGGGCCGCCGCCGACGCCATTCGCGACGAGCTTACCGCCCGCCATGTGGTCATGAAGGACACGCCGGACGGGGTGGAGTGGCACGTTAGTTGTTAGTGGTCAGCAGTTAGTTGTTAGAAAGGGCGGCGGCTTGGAAAATGAGGAATTAGCAATTAGGAATGAGCAATGGGCAATTATTTAAGGGCAAGGGCGTAAGGGGCTGCGGATTGGAATTTGCCATATAAGCGGGTAGTTGGGAAGTTAGTTGTAGAAAGGGAACGGGCTCCTCAGTTGTTATCCGGAGTTCGCTTCTGCCACCCTGGACTCTCTTACTGTCCCCTGAGGTTCCTTTCCCGTCCTTCGAAGTTCCCTTTTCTGTCATCCTGAGCGAAGCGAAGGATCTCGTCCTTTAGCCTTTTATATGAAAAGGACGGGATTTTTTGCCGGAAAAGAGAAGCCTGTTTCACTTTTGCTCAGCAATAGCAAAGGGAATTTGACCTTCCACTAACAACTAACCTCTCACAGCGAACATCTGATTCGTTACAGCCATAAAAAACGGAACCACAGAAGAGACTTTTCTCTTCTGTGGTTCCGCTTTTTATGGCTGATCGCACTTCCACACTTTATGTCGAATTGTTTTCCTGCTTTGCTTCAAATTCCAGCAGGGCCTGAAGGGCCTTTTTCCCCCGGCTGTCAAGGCTGTGATATTGCTTTAAAAGCCGCTGATCGGTCAGGGTAAAATCCACCGGCAGCTTCCGCACGGAAGAGCGCCCGAAAAGATAATCCAGGCTTACATCAAAGTAATCCGCCAAAAGCAAAAGACTTTCATAATTCAGCTGGCGCTTCCCTGTTTCATACAAGCTGTAGGCCGAGCTGGTGATATTCAGCAGGTCGGCCATTTCCTGCTGTGTTCTTCCCATTTGAAGGCGCAATTCCCGCAGCCGCTCCTGCATGCTCTCACTCCCCGCGTATGATGAAAAATAGTATACCGTGCAGGCCAAAAAAATACATGAAATTAAACAAAATGTCGATATTATCCAAGGAAATTCAAGAAAGAAGCTTGACTATATGACAAAATGTTGTATAATGAACCTTAAATTGACATTTTGTCATAAAAAGATTAGCGAAGTGGGTGGTTTTTTCAATGACGAAAACCGCCTCAAAACAATGTGGGGAGGCTATAAAAATGAATGTGCGGAATGGAAAAAAGTTTCTTTCCTTGCTGCTGGCAGTTTGCCTGTTGGCAGGCTGTTTTCCGCTTTCGGCGAGAGCGGACGGCGCATATATGGCATATGAAGCGGTTCGACCAGCATATCATGAGACCTTTCAATACGATACATATGAGTATTCCTATACCATTCCTGAATTTAATCCAAGTTATGTCGGCTTCAATCAGAATTTCCCTAATATAGAAGAAAATGTAGAAAAGGTCAATCAAAAAATTTACCATGATTTATATGATGGGGAAAGTGGAATTCAGGGAGCACTCTCCGATATGGAGAAAGGATATTCTGTTATCCTGCAAAAAGTTGATTACGATGAGTATACCGGGAACGATAATGTGTTATCCATTGTAACAACAATGCAAATTATGTGGGGAGGCCAATGCTTTTACAACACTTACAATATTTCTCTTTCATCAGGAGAAGAGTTATCCGTAGATTCTTTTATAAAAATATGCGGGTGGGAAAAGGAACAGTATGAAAGCGCCGTGAAGCAAGCGCTGGCCGCATGCTTCCAAAAGCATAACAGCGGTGTTGCCAATAATCCGAGCTTTAAGGAAGAGTTTGATCGGAAACTGCAAGAAACTCTTTCCTCCAAAAACCTTGCGTCAGTAAAGCCTTACTTAAACCAAAAGGGTGAATTATGTATTGCGGGGAGAGTCCTATCCTTGGCCGGTGCGGGTGGTTATGAATATCTTCTCAACCTGAAAGAATATACGAATACAAAGGTTTGCTATGAACCGGTGTTACAAAAGCTTATTGATGAGCAGAAGTATGGAGATGAACATAGAAAAACCTGGAATAGGGGGTTGTTCTATGATATTGATGGGGACTCAAGAGAAGAATTGCTGATCTTGCGAGAAGTAACAGGAAAAGACAGCATTGATTGCCTAACAGGCATGGTTTTTACCTCTACCGTTGATGGAAAAATTGTTCCCCTGATTGGAGAAGAGACACTTCAGTACAACGTTGCAGCGCCGAGAACTGCTATTCGTGTTTTAAAGAAGAATGGTAAAAACTACATTTCTGTATTTTCACGAAATTCTGTTTCAGAAGGTGTATGCAGACGCGAAAATGGAAGCCATAGAATCTACGAGGTTTACGGTGGTTCTAAGTCCACGACATCTGTGTATGATACTCCGGCTATTGTGAAATACGAAATGGTGGAAAACTATCAGTCCGGCAAAACAGAGGTGGACGTGCAGGAAAGCTCAGCCTCGATTGATGGCAAAAAGGTTTCCTATCAAGAGTATCTATCTTATATGCAAGGCTTTGAAGAAAAGGAATATGTTTCAGCTCCCTTTATGGAGGGGATTACAGATCCCGTACCACGAGGATATTCCTTTGAGGAGCTTCTTGAGCAGTGCAAGGCAAGTAGTTCTCTGAGATTTTCTGACGTTCCCGCCAGCGCCTACTATTATGATGCCGTTGCCTGGGCGGTGGAAAACGGGATCACTGTTGGAACGGACAAAACCCATTTCAGCCCAGAGCAGCGTTGTACCCGGGCGCAGATCGTTACCTTTCTCTGGCGGGATTCCGGAAGCCCTGAACCCAACAGCAGCCTTACGATCTTTTCCGATGTAAAAGCGGGCGAATATTATGAGAAAGCGGTCAAATGGGCGGTAGAGCAAGGGGTCACCAACGGCACGGGGAAAGGAAAATTCAGTCCGGAAGCAAGCTGTACCAGAGCTCAGGCGGTGACCTTCTTGTGGAGAGCAGCGGGTGAGCCGGAGCCCAGCAAGACGGTAAAAAGTTTCTCCGATGTGAAAAAAGGCTCCTATTATGAAAAAGCCGTAAAGTGGGCGGTGGAGCAGGGGATCACCGCCGGGACCGGAAACGGGAAATTCAGCCCGGAATCCGGCTGCACCAGAGCCCAGATCGTATCATTTTTGTATCGGGCTTATCAATAAAAAGGAGTGTACGGAAGTATGAAAAAGAGGTTTTTGTCAATTTTACTCGCGGTTCTTTTTGTAATTGGCGTAATGCCGGTTTCGGCGAATGCAGCCACAACGTATAATGTGTCAAGGGCGTTGGATTATGCCAGAGCGAATTGGAACACTGGAAAGGGATTATGCGCCGAATTTGTCAGCGATTGTATAAGGGCTGGAGGGTTGACTTCATATAATACAGAGTGCACCAATCTTTATAACCAGCTTAACAACGAGGTAGTGAGGGGGGCAAGAATTGCCAGTATTCAGTATTTGACTCCATCGGGTAACTACATTAAGACTGCCGATAATAAAGGAAAGGTCTCAAAGGGCGATGTTCTTTTCTGGCTTTGCCAAGGGTGTCCAACGGATTCAGTGGGTGGACCTTACCAGCACACGGCTTTAGTCAGTGATGTTTCAGGAACATATGTCAATGTTTACCAGCATAATGGAGCCCAAAATAACACGCCCGCCTATGTCGGGAATTGTTATGAATGTGGGAGAAGATACTCTCACATGGTGGTTGTTCATTTTGGTACTTCCTCTCCGGATTATATTGTCAATGTCAAAACGGATCAGTACGCTACCGTTCGGAATTCCTGGACGAAGTCTTATTTAAACATCAGCGGGAACAGTAGTGCGAACAACGCCAATGCCACTGTCAACTCCTGGACCGGCGGCAGCGGGGAGGACTTTAAATTTGTGAAAAACGGCGCGGGGTATCTGCTGGTTCCCCGCTGTGCCACGTCAAGGGCGCTCAATATTTACGGCGACGCGCCCGGAGCGGGGGCAAACGTGTGCACCTGGACCACCACTAAGCACGGCACGCAGACCTGGATCCCGGAATATGTGGAATCCATGGGCGGGTTCCTGCTGCGCTCCGCTTATAATCAGAACCTGCTGCTGACCGCTTCCGGCAGTGCCAACGGCTCCAATGTCTGTGTGCAGACCTATAACGGCAAGAAAAATCAGATTTGGACCAGTGATCTGCTTACCGTATTGCCCACAAACCTGAAAACAAATACCAAAAGCAGCTATACCCTGGGCGAAACCGTGACCATCGCCCCCACCGCCACCGGCGCGCAGCAGTACAGCGTCAGCATTTGGGACGGCGGCGCTTTCGGCGCGGGGAACAATGTTTTTCAAAAGCTGAAGTTTACCGGCTCCGTCTCCTACAAGCCCACGAAAGCTGGTACTTATAGTATCCGCATGGACGCCCACAACGGGGCGGGAAAGGCAAGCATTGACCAAAAATTCACGGTAAGCGATATCCCTTGCAGTCTTTCTTTTACGAATACAGTGTCTTCTCTCAATGTAGGGGAAACAAAAACGCTGAGGATCAATTATACAGCGGGAAGCAACATCAAAACGATACGACGGGCGATTTCTACAGGTGCTGTATCCGGTTCTTGGAGCAATACGACAAGCAAGGGTATCGCTGATTTGAATCTTACCGGACAATACGCTGGAACGGCCAATATTACCATTTCCCTTCTAGATGAAAATGAGAAAGCTATACTTTCCAAGTCCTTTAGCATCACAGTAAACCCCCTGCGGGTTTCCAGCGTGTCACTGAACAAGAGCAGCCTTAACCTGACGGTGGGGCAAAGCGAGCTGCTCAGCGCCTCGATAGCGCCCTCTAACGCCACGAACAGGTCGGTTACCTGGTCCAGCAGTAATTCCTCCGTGGTCTCGGTGAGCGGAGGCGCTGTGACCGCCAGAAATCCCGGCACCGCTGTGATCACCGCCACGGTAGACGGAAAAAGCGCCTCCTGCCAGGTGACAGTAAAGGGCGTTGAGGTTAGTCGTGTCACAGTGGATCGGGCTTCTGCCGAGCTCCGAATCGGAGATACTATTCAGTTGAACGCTTCTGTCTACCCCTCCAACGCTGCAGATCGTTCCGTTTCCTGGCGCAGCGACGACTCCTCTGTTGCTTCAGTTTCCTCTACCGGCCTTGTTACCGCGAAAGGAGAGGGGCTCGTCCGTGTGTGGGCCAGAGCAGGAGGGAAAGAAGACTATTGCTCGATTCTGGTGGTTCCGCGCGAGGTGGAGGGCCTGACCCTCAGCGCCTCCGAGTTGGAGCTTTCTCCCGGGGAAACTCAGCTGCTGTCGGCCTCCGTATACCCTTCGGACGCCTGGAACAGCACGGTCACCTGGAGCTCCAGCGCGCCGGAAATTGTACAGGTGGTAGACGGATGGCTCACAGCCCTGAAGCCCGGAAAAGCGGTTATCACTGCCAAAGCAGGGTCGTTCTCCAAAACCTGTGCGGTGACGGTTTCCGAAATAGAGGTGGAAGAGCTTCGGATTTCAGAAAGCTTTTTAGAGCTTGCCCCCGAAGAAACAAAAACCCTTTCCGTGGGGATCCTTCCAGAAAGCGCCGCTAACAGAAGCGTTTCCTGGAGCAGCAGCGACCGGGAGATCGCTGTGGTGGAAAACGGGCAGGTTACGGGAATCAGCCCCGGCTTTGTCAAGATCACCGCGGCCTGCGGGCGCCTGGAGGCTACCTGCTACGTCAGGGTACTGGGCGTGGGAGATGAGCTTCTGGACCCCACGGAGGAAAATGAATTTGTCGATGTTCCCAACGGCGCTTATTTTTCCGCCGCCGTGGATTGGGCTGTGGAAAAGGGAATTACCGCCGGAACGGATAAAAGCCATTTCAGCCCCAACCAGGTCTGCACCAGGGCCCAGGCCGTCACCTTTCTGTGGCGCGCGGCGGGCTCCCCCAAGCCCCTGAACGCCGAGGTGAGCTTTACCGATATTTCCGAAACCGAGTATTATTACGACGCCGTGATCTGGGCGGCGGAGCGCGGCATTACCGGCGGCGTGGGCGAAAATCGGTTCGCCCCCAACGACAAATGCACCAGGGCCCAGATCGTCTGCTTTATGCATCGCATGGAGGGCATGCCGGAGGTTTCCTCCGTCAGTCCCTTCCGGGACGTTCCCCCCACCATGTACTACGCCAATTCCGTGGCCTGGGCTGTGGAAAACGGCATCACCGCAGGCACCAGTGCTACCACCTTCAGCCCTCACAACGATTGCAGCCGCGGCCAGATCGTGTCCTTCCTCTACCGCTTTCTGGGGTAAGGTGGGGCTGAGGTCAGAATAAAGAAAAAGAGCAAGCCAGCCCGCACGAGCTGCGGGCTGGCTTTGTGGGAAAGGATGGGGTTTGGTATGAAGAAAATAAAAAAGTTCTTCAGTGTTTTTCTAACGCTGTTGCTGATTTTTACCGTCGTTCCGCAAGGAGCAATACAGGCAGGGGCAGCAACAACAGATGGTGAATGGATCACAGTTCCCGGAATCGAGGGCGGGAAAATCGAGTTTGACAGCAGCACAGGGACGATTACGAATTGCAATCAAAATGTAACTGTTGCCAATATTCCCGGTACCATCAATGGGGTGAAGGTGACCAGCATAGGGGATAATGCGTTTTTTGATTGCACCATCCTGACCGATGTGACCATCCCCAATAGCGTGATCAGCATAGGGACGCAGGCATTTTTAGACTGCACCAGCCTGACCGGTGTGACGATCGGAACCAGCGTGACCAGTATAGGGGATTTTGCGTTTTTATCCTGTACCAGCCTGACCGACATTCAGGTTGATGTCGGAAATTCAGCTTATGCAAGCAACGGCGGAGTTCTTTTCGATAAGCAATTCACAACCTTAGTCACATACCCCGGAGGAAAGAAGGGGCACTATACCATTCCCAACAGCGTGACCAGCATAGGAGATTATGCATTTCGGCATTGCAATAGCCTGACCGGTGTGACGACCGGAAACAGCGTGACTGGTATAGGGGAGATGGCGTTTGCATTTTGCGACAGCCTGACCGGTGTGACGATCGGAACCAGCGTGACCAGTATAGCGGCTTCTGCGTTTTTATACTGCACCAGCCTGACCGACATTCAGGTTGATGCCGGAAATTCAGCTTATGCAAGCAAAGGCGACGTTCTTTTCAATAAACAATTCACAACCTTAGTTGCATACCCCGGAGGAAAGAAGGGGCACTATACCATTCCCAGCAGCGTGACCAGCATAGGGGAGCGGGCGTTTGATAGTTGCGAAAGTCTGACCGGTGTAACAATCCCCAACAGCGTGACCAGCATAGGGAATTGGGCATTTTCTGGTTGCAGCAGCCTGACCGGTGTGACGATCCCCAACAGCGTGACCAGCATAGCGAGGGGTGTGTTTGAGCACTGCGACAGCCTGACCGGCGTGACGATCGGAGACAGCGTGACCAGCATAGGGGATTTGGCGTTTTTTGTTTGCAAAAGTCTGACCAGTGTAACCGTCCCCAACAGTGTGACCAGCATAGGGAAGGAGGCGTTTGAAGCTTGCACCAGCCTGACCGGCGTGACAATCGGAAACAGCGTGATCAGCATAGGAGATGCTGCGTTTCGATCTTGCACCAGTTTGACCGGTGTGACGATCCCCAACAGTGTGACCAGGATAGGGGATGCTGCGTTTGAAGAGTGCACCAGCCTGACCGGTGTGACCATCCCCAACAGCGTGACCATCATAGGGGATTGGGCATTTATGGAGTGCACCAGCCTGACCAATGTGACCATCCCCAGCAGCGTGACCAGCATAAGGAGTTGTGCGTTTGCATATTGCGAAAGCCTGACCGGTGTGACCATCCCCAACGGCGTGACCAGCATAGGGGATGATGCGTTTTTTCGTTGCAGCAGCCTGATTAGCGTAACCATCCCCAACAGCGTAACCAGCATAGCAAGGGGTGCGTTTTTGTGTTGCAGCAGCTTGAAAACCGTTTATTACGGCGGCAGTGAGGCCCAGTGGGAAAATATAAATATCTCCGATGGCAACAATGAGTTGATAGACGCCGATATCCGCTATAACAGTGACGTATCCGGCGAAAAAGGCAGCAAATGCGGAGACAACCTGACCTGGACCTATGCCAACGGCAATCTGGAGATCAGAGGGACCGGAAATATGTATGACTTTGATGAAGCCCATTTGCCGCCCTGGGCAAATATTGCCGGTGAAATCAGGAGCATCTTTATATGGGGAGATACGGCCAGCATCGGGAAGAATGCATTTCAGGGGTGTGTTAACGCGACATATACCGCCATTCACAGCAGCGTAACAAGAATCGGCGAAGGCGCCTACGGAGCGTGTGAAAAGCTGCGGAATGTTCACTACGGCGGGACGGAAGCGAATTGGGCCAATGTACAAATTGGCGTCAACAACGACCCGCTAAAATCCGCAAACGTTTTATGTTCCGGAACAGACCCGTGGAAACCGGGCCCCGGCGATAATCCGGATAGGCCAGGTACAAACATCAGTTCCTTTAATAAAACCCTGTATCATTCCGACTGGCTGGCAAAGGAAGGCCAGATCATGCCGAGAAATTGCGGCTATTTAAGAAACCGCCAAACTCCCAGCGGCATTCTGGTAGAGCTGCTGAAGGGAAGCGCAATGGATAACGCGACCGGCCTGTGGAAGGATTTGTCCGCAGTTTTTGACATGATAGAAGATATCGGAACCGTACACGAGCTGGTGGTTGAAGAAAAGGATATGTACTCGGCAATTATTCTTGCCGCTATGGAAGCTGGCGCTGATTACGATCTGATTTCCTCTGAAGCTGAGGACGCGCTGAAATTCTTTAAGGAGGCCATTTCAGACTATAAGGCCGTGATTACGGCTGATAAGGGCTGGTCGCCGGGAACAAATGACGCGGAGTTCTTAAAGTATATTCAAAAGAACCCGAACGGCACTCAGGAATATATCTCCCAATGGTTCAAAAAGAACCATCCCGGCCTTACTCAATATGGGGACGTGTTCAAGAATTTTTCCACCGTATTAAAAGGAATCAATTCTATTGAGAGTTATGTAAAGACCCTGACCTCATATGCCATTCTTTCTCAAACAACGGAATCGATGGAAGAGGTTTTGAGAAGCGCCCTGAAAATCAGCCGTCAAGCCTATGGTAGTTTACACCCTCTTACAATGGCTTTTTCCGAAACTTTAGGAATTATTTCTAAAAGCAAGGAAAATCTCATAAAAGCGGTAACGATGAAGGAAGTCACCGTCATTGGCGAGGGAATGGCAAGATATCTTATTAAAGAATTGTTTTGGAACGAGGTGAAAAACGAGCTATATACCACAATGCCCGGACTTGCTGTGCTGCAGGCGGGGTATAAGGTGGGAAAAACCATCTCAAACGCTTTGTGTAACACAGACGATACGATTGAGGCTTATCTGAAAATGAAGGCTACCTTAGAGGTTGACCAAGTGATTGCTTCCGTTTATGAAGACATGAAAGCGAACGCTCAAAGCAGCCATACCATTGAAAATGCGGAAAAGCATTTAAGCGCCATGACCCTGGTTTTTAAGATGCTGGATACCGACTGTGAAAACGCCTATTCTTACGTAGATAAGCTGGACTCCGCCGTGCTGAGCAAGGTGGAACAGGCTTTTGGAAAAAAAGGATATGCAGAACTGAAAAAATCGATAAAGTCTATTCAGAACAGCTATTCAGTTGATCACATTATGGCTTTGAAAGGCTGGGTTGATTGGCTGGAAGAGGATTATCCCAATTCAGGCTTATATGAATACTATAACGGTATCTATTACGGAGGGACAAGAGCAATTTCGAAATCAATGGTGATAGCTTGCCCCGTAAACGTATATGTGAAAGATTCCAGCGGGAATATTGTAGCGTATGTGGAGAGCGACGAGGTAGCCTGCTATGCGGAGGATGTAATGATTGGAAAAATCGGAGAGGAAAAAATCATTCATTTCTATGGAACTGCCGACTATACGATTGACTGTGTGGGATATGATTCCGGAACGATGAGTGTTTACACAGAGGACTCCGGTAATGGCTCCGATAAAGCAAAAACCGCCAATTACTATGATTTACCGGTGAGTGAGGAAACTACTTATACTGCCTCTGTAAGCGGCTCTGCTTCAGGAGAGCCCTGCGTTCTGAAGGACGTTGCGAACAGCGAAATTCTCACCGCTGATTTTGACAATTCAAAAAATGAAAACGCATATCCTCTGAAGATGTTATCCGGCACATTTTTGCGGGAAAATGAAATTCATACAGAAGCCTCCGTGGTGAAGGGTGAAAAAATTGATATTTCCGCCTTTGTCCCGGAGGGGTATGAATTTATTCGCTGGGAAGTAACGGAGGGAAGCTGTGTTATCAAGGATCCTACAGCACGGTGCACATCACTGATCATGCCCGGCGAAAGGATTACAGTCATGGCGGTTATGAAAGAGCCGGGAAAAGAAAAAATTAGCATAACCGGGGTGTCTGCTGCGTATGAGCTGGTCTATAGGAATGCTCCCCACCTGGGCTACACCGGCACGCCAACCAGCGCCTATACGGGAGACTATGAAACCCGCTATTCCGGCAGGAACAACACGGTTTATGACAGTGCCGATGCTCCCACCAACGCTGGGGACTATACTGTGGCTATTAAAATTCCGGACAGCAGTACGGAATATACCGGAAGCGTCACATTGGATTTTACAATCTCAAAGGCTCCTCAGGCAGCGCCCGGCGCGCCGGAGTTATCCAAAAAGGCTGCCGACAGCGTTACCCTGAAGACCATTCCCGAAAGTGATAACGGCACGGTGGCAGAGTACAGCGGGGATAGCGGCGCCACCTGGCAGGAAAGCCCGGTTTTCAGTGGCCTTTCCGCGGCGACAGAGTATCACTTTGCGGCCCGGTATGCCGGTACGGAAAATTATGAGGATTCCCCTGTCAGTGAAGCCTTATCGGTCATCACTGACACAGAAGCTACAGGCACACCTCCTGCTGTTTCCCCTGTTCCCGATGATCCCGGAACGGAGCTTCCGTCCCCCGACGTCCCCGAAGACTGGGAAAATCCCTACACCGATGTATCAAAAAGCGACTGGTACTATGACGCTGTGGGGTATGTGACGGTTCGCTCTTTGATGAACGGCCATGGAAACGGGAAGTTTGGGCCCAACGAGAAGATCAGCCGGGGGCAGTTCGCCCAGATCATTTATAACAGAGAGGGCAGGCCGAAGGCTGCGGAAAGCGGCGGGTTCAGCGATGTTCCGAAGGGCCAATGGTTTTATGACGCCGTGACCTGGGCCGCGGGCAGCGGGGTGGTCAGCGGCTACGGAAACGGGAAATACGGCCCCAATGATCCAATTACCCGGGAGCAGCTGGCGGTGATGCTCTGGCGCTATGCCGGGAAACCGGAAAGCTCCGGCAGCCTGGAAGGCTTTGCAGACAGAGAAAGGGCCGAAGACTATGCTGTGCAGGCGCTGCAATGGGCTGTGGAAAAGGGCATTATGAGCGGCAAGGGGAACGGCATTCTGGATCCCGGCGGCAGGGCTACCCGGGGAGAGGCCGCCCAAATGGTCAAACAGTTCTGCAAGGCGCTGGACGAAGAGAAGGCTGAGGAAACGTAACAGTGGTAAACCTGTAGAAAAATAAAGTGAACCTTGCTTTCTCGGTGAAGAATCTCGTCCTTTGGCTCTTTACTCAGGAAATAAGGTCGAGATCCTTCGCTCCGCTCAGGATGACAAAAAGGGTAGTCAGTACGATAAATTGGAATTCATCACTCTATATCCTGCCCTTTCTTTATGGCACCGAAGGTGTCACCACCGTCCAGCATCTAGTATCCAGCATCTAAAACGCCCTTCTCTAACAACTAACAACTGTTTCCCTTGACAGCAAGAGAAAAAGGGCATACACTTTTCTAAAAGCGACACCGCATGATTTACGGTTATCGCGTTAAACGAAGAAAAGAGGGGCATTCTATGGAAATTTCCGGGAAAAGGGAATTTGAGCTGCTGAAGAAAATCGGGTTTACCCGGGTGGCCGGGTCTCCGGAGGAGCGGAAGGCAGCGGAGATTTTGCGGGCGGAGTGCGAAGCCATCGGTGTGCAGGCGGAGATCGAGGCCTTTCAGATCGAGGACGCGGACATCGAAACGGCGGCCTTTGAGATTTTGGAGCCCTTTCATCAGGAATATCAGGTCACGGGCTTCAAATGTGCTCAGAATACTCCGGAGGGCGGCCTGACCGCGGATTTTCTCTATGTGGAAAACGGGCTGGACGTGAATCTCATAGATGCCGCCGGGAAGATTGTGCTGGTCAACGGCTATCTGCGGGCGCCGGTGTTCCGCAAGCTTTTGAAGGCAGGCGCGGCGGCCATTGTCACCATGGAGGGCGAGCTGCGGGACAAGCCGGAGGAAACCGACCTTTCCACCCGCGCGCTGCGGAAGACCCTGCGGGCCTTTGGCAATGTGCCCATGGTGAACCTGCGGGTGGCTGACGCCATGGACATGGTGCGCAAGGGGGCCTGTAAGGCAAAACTTACCCTGAAAAACACGGTGGTGGAGCGCATCTCTCACAATGTGGTCTGCACCCTGCCCGGCACGGAAAAGCCCGAGGAGATCATTTCCTTCGGCGCCCATTACGATTCCGTGCCCTTTTCTACCGGCGTGTACGACAACGGCGCGGGATCTGTCATCAACATGGAGCTTCTGCGGTACTTCAAGGAGAATCCGCCCTGCCGAACCTTAAAATTCATGTGGTACGGCTCGGAGGAGATCGGCCTGGAGGGCAGCAAGGCCTATGTTCGTGACCACAAGGACGAGCTTTCCCGGCATGTGTTGATGATCAATGTGGATGTGGGCGGCCCGATCCTGGGCGTGGAGGAGCTGGGTGTGACCGGCGAGGAAAGCCTTGTTTCCTTTGCGGACTATCTGATGAAGATCGGCGGCTACCCGGTGCAGGTAAAGCAGACCATCTATTCCAGCGATTCCATTCCCTTTGCGGATAACGGCATTCCGGCGGTGAATTTTGACCGGGCAGGCGCTCACGGCGCCGCCTATATCCACAACCGGTATGACACCCTGGATTTCCTTTCTGCGGAGATGCTGGAGAAAACCACCGCCCACGTGCTGGAGTTTTCAAAAACAATGGCAAACGCCAGAGTGTTCCCGGTGGAGAAAAAGATGCCCCAGAACATGGTGGAGGAGATCGACAAGTACCTCTACAAAAAGGAGCTTCAGGAGGCGGAGGAAGAAAAGGCACAGAAAAACGCTTGACTTTTCTCCGGGGTTCTGCTAGGATAAAAGCGATTTCGAGAAGAAAGGGAGTAGAAGATGAGACTGTAAGCCTATGAAAAACCCAGAATAGAACTACGGTTTCGGGCAGATTGCGCCCGCGGCCTTTCTTTGCTGTTGGTTTCATGGCTTACGGATATGTCTTTTCAGAGAGCTTCGGGAATTTTTCCCGGGGGCTCCTCCTGTGTGATGTAAAGTGGGCCTGTTTCCGGCGGCGTCGGGAACAGGCCTTTTTGCATAGGAGGGATTTTTATGCTGCAATTACAGAATATAAGCATTTCCATGAGGAAGGACCTGCGGGAGCTTCTTCGGGACTTTACCTTTTCCCTAAACCCCGGGGATAAGGCGGCGGTGATCGGCGAGGAGGGCAACGGAAAATCCACCTTGCTGAAGCTGATCTATGACGAGAACATGGTGGAGGGGTACGTGGAGTGGAGCGGAACAGTCCGAAAAAACGGTCTTGTACTGGGCTATTTTGCCCAGGAGCTTCCGGCAGAGGACAAATGGAAAACAGCCTATGAATTCTGCTGTGAAGAGTCCTCTTTTTTGGATAGTACCCCCAGGGAACTGGCGGACGCGGCGGCGGCGCTGCGGTTTTCCCAGGAGCTTTTCTACTCGGACCGGACCATGGGCGCACTCTCCGGCGGGGAAAAGGTAAAGCTGCGTATGGCCCTTCTCACCCTGCGCCGCCCGGACTGCTACCTTTTGGACGAACCCTCCAACGACCTGGATATCGAAACCCTGGAATGGCTGGAGGAATTTATCCGCGGCTGTCCCCAGCCTGTTTTGTATATTTCCCACGACGAAATGCTCCTGGAAAACACGGCCAATGTGATCCTTCACATGGAACAGCTGCGGAGAAAGACTCTGCCCCGGTGGACGGTGGCGAGAATGGGGTATCGCCGCTATGTGGAGGAGAGGCTCCAAAGCTTTTCCCATCAGGAGCAGGTGGCCAGGAAGGAACGGGAAGAGGAGAAAAAACAGCAGGAAAGGTTTCAAAAGATCCAGCAGAAGGTGGAGCACCAGCTGAATTCCATTTCCCGGGGCGATCCCCATGGGGGAAGACTTCTGAAAAAGAAAATGAAGTCCGTAAAGGCCATGGAGCACCGGTTTGATCGGGAGCACCAGGCCATGACGGAGCTTCCCGATACGGAGGAAGCGATCCTGGTGGGCTTCGGAGAAAATACCGGGATCCCGGCAGGCAAAACCGTGCTGGATCTTTCCCTTCCCAGGCTGACGGCGGGAGAAGGAGAAGAGGAAAAGCTTTTGGCGGAAAACCTTCGCCTTTCTGTCCGGGGGCCGGAGCATATCTGCATCATCGGGAAAAACGGAGCGGGAAAAACCACCCTGCTGCGCAGGCTGGCTCGGGAGCTTCTGCCCAGAACAGACCTGCGGGTCTCCTACATGCCTCAGGATTATGAGGAAACCGTGGAGCAGGAGCAGACCCCGGTGGAATTTCTGGCAAGCTCCTCGGAAAAGGCGGAGCTGACCCGGGTAAAAACCTATCTTGGCAGCATGAAATATACCCCCGAAGAAAGCGAACACAGTATTCGGGAGCTTTCCGGCGGACAGAAGGCAAAGCTGTTCTTCCTGAAAATGATCCTGAGCGGCAGCAACGTGCTGCTGTTAGACGAGCCCACCCGAAATTTCAGCCCCCTTTCCGGCCCGGTGATCCGGGGGATCCTGCGGGAGTTCAAGGGCTGCATCATCAGTGTGTCTCACGATAGAAAGTATATCGAAGAGGTCTGTGAAACCCTGTATGAATTAACAGAAAAAGGGTTGGAAGAAAAATCATAAGCTATCAAAAAAGGGCCGCCGGATAACGGTGGCTCTTTTTTATTTATCTTGCTGTTTTTGAATTGCGTCTTCTATTGCTTGAATCAATTCGTGAGGCGGGACGTCCAGAGCTTGCGAAATTTTGAAAAGTGTATCAATGGTAGGACTGCGTAATCCCCGCTCAATTTTACTATAATGTGTTCGATCCAGACCTGCCAGACCACTGAGTACCTCTTGAGATTTTCTTCTGTTTTTACGAAACCTGCGAATAACCTGACCAACCAATTCTGCGCTTACCATGGTGCCACACCTTTCCCGATAAAGCGATAAGAAATCGAAAAACACGACGAGGTCACTTGACCTCATTATAGAAGTGTGGTATATTGTTTTTGAGGTCAATCGACCTCAAAAGATTGAAGGAGGGAAAATTGTGGATTACATGACAGTGAAAGAAGCTTCAGCGCTTTGGGGATATGCTCCAAGCACAATCAGAACATGGTGTAAAAACGAAAAAATCAGTGTGCTGCTTAAGCCGGTAAAGGTTTCCAATGAGTGGCGAATACCGGCTGAAGCGTCTTGTCCGAAAGCTCTTAAAAAGAAAGCGGGGGTATAAATTATGCAAAAAAGCAAATTTTGGCCACTTGTTCTGGCTGTATCGCTCCTATTGACTTTGTGTGCTTGTGGAAAAAGTGAAGAAGTTAAATCGGTGGAAAAACTTATAGCTGGAATTGGCGAAGTGACATTTGAAAGTGAAATCAAAATTACGGAAGCCGAAAATGCCTATAATAATCTTATAGAGGAAGACCAGCAGAAGGTCGAAAACTACAATATATTACTCTCTGCTAAAGAACAGTATAAAAACCTGGGAATTAAGTTAACACGAGATAACTACGAGAAGTATCTAGCGGTTGATTTTAATTTAGAATATGGAGGGAAAATTGATGCCGCAAAAGTAATGGGGTATAATATTCAATCTGGTAATTACGTATATACCGAAATTGAATTGAATGCGAGAGTAAGCGGAAAATCTCCAAATTACGATTATAATGATGTTACAGTCACAGTGAGCATACAAGGAGATTATTTGCCTTTCACATATGAAATTTATAAAAAGTTGAATTCAGGAGCAATGTCCTTGGAGGAATACGCAGCAGATTATAAGACAGATGTCAACAAAACACTTATACTGCAAACGGACATTTTAGGAGTTGGAGAAGCACAGGATAAGATCATACTCAACGAGGATATGTGGACTTTAGACAAAGGCTCGTCTCTTGAGTTTGAAGTAGTCGATGTTTCCGGAACGATGACAACAATTAGATAACCGCTTATTATGAGGCGGCAGTTGAGCCCTCATGGTATTGCCTAATGAAAGCAAGTTTAAGCAACTTGAGATTATTGTGAGCAAAAATTACTCCCTTTTTATATTTGATAGGAGGAAGTTATTATGAAAGCTTCAAAATTCTTTTCTGCTATTTTTTCCGTTATTGGAATATTTACCGGATTTTTGTCAACTATCTTTGGAATAGTGGCTTTAACAATGTCACCGGGGTATGCAGAATCCGCTAAAGCATACGGCGGAGACGCATACACGGGTATACAAAATGCAGCAGCACAATCAGCCACTAATATTCGGTATTTAGCTGAAATCGTAAAATTTGGAGTCGGCACGTTTTTGATTGTGTTTGGTATAGTAGCTCTATGCTATTTCGGGCTGAAAATCAGCAATTTCAAAAAAGAAGTGAATGAGCCGACACACCTTCAAACTAATTTTCCAGGAAATGGGCAGACAGACCTCCAAATTGGCCTTCCGGAACCAGCTGTTTTTCATGATTCTTTGGAATAATATTGGAAAGTTGAGGGAATAAGCTCAGGCATAGTTACTTGAGAGCGAAAAATCCAAAAACAAATGTTCGTAAAATTTTCGGAAAAGCATTGCATTTCCGAAAATTTTTCTTTATAATGAAATAAAGAAATATGTGACCCGGGAAAACGGGCGAGGAGGATACGGGAATGGCGGAAAAAAAGCAGGCCCCCATCAGCACCAGAGCGGAGGGAAAGCCGGAGGAAAAGGCGAAGGCTCTGGAAACGGCCCTGGCCCAGATCAAAAAGCAGTTTGGCGAAGGGGCGGTCATGCGCCTGGGGCAGGATTCTACCCTGAATGTGGAAAGCATCCCCACGGGGTCTCTTTCCCTGGATATGGCCTTGGGCATTGGCGGCCTGCCCAGAGGGCGTATTGTGGAGGTTTACGGGCCGGAATCCTCCGGTAAAACCACCCTGGCCCTGCACTGTATCGCCGAGGGCCAGAAAATGGGCGGCAATGCCGCGTTTATCGATGTAGAGCATGCCCTGGACCCGGTGTATGCCGGAAACCTGGGAGTAGATGTGGAAAGTCTGCTGGTTTCCCAGCCGGATACCGGCGAGCAGGCCCTGGAGATCACGGAAGCGCTGGTGCGCTCCAACGCCATCGATGTGATCGTGGTGGACTCTGTGGCCGCCCTGGTGCCCCGGGCTGAGATCGAGGGCGATATGGGCGACGCCCACGTGGGCCTGCAGGCAAGGCTCATGAGCCAGGCTCTCCGAAAGCTGGCGGGCGCCATTTCCAAGTCCAACTGTGTGGCGATCTTTATTAACCAGCTGCGGGAAAAGGTGGGCGTTATGTACGGCAACCCCGAGGTCACTCCCGGCGGCCGGGCATTGAAATTCTATTCCTCCGTGCGCATTGAGGTGCGCAAGGGAGAGATCATCAAAAACGGCACGGATATGATCGGTGCCCGTACCAAGGTGAAGGTGGTCAAAAACAAGGTGGCCCCGCCCTTCCGCGTGGCGGAATTTGACGTGATGTACGGCACGGGCATTTCCCGTACCGGCGAGCTGCTGGACAGCGCCGTGGAGCTGGAGATCATTCAAAAGAGCGGCTCCTGGTTCTCCTACAACGGAGAGCGCATCGGCCAGGGACGGGATAAAACCAAAGAATTCCTGGCAAGCCATGAGGAAATGGCGGCGGAGATCGAAAAGCAGGTTCGGGAAAATGTGGAAAAGCTCTATGAAAAGCCCGGAAAAACCGGCGGGGCAAGAGAAGCCGCCACTCCGGTAGAGCTGCCGGAGGCTGCCCCCGCGCCGGAAGCCGCCCCCGCTCCCACCAGCAAGGCGGCGGCAAAGCAGAGCATCGATATCACGGTGGATGACGACTGATGGAGCTGACAGCGGCAGAGCCCCGGCGGAAAAGCCTGACCCAGCTGTATCTGAACGGCGAGGCCGCCGTAAAGATCGACACGGAAACCTTTCTCCGCTCCGGCCTGAAGCCGGGAGACGAGCTTTCCGATGAGGAGCTCCATGAGCTGATTCAGGCCTCCGACGCCCGCCGGGCAAGAGAAAAGGCTCTGTATTTGCTGGAGCACCGCAGCCATTCCAAAAAGGAGCTGACGGAAAAGATCGCCCGCACCGCAGCCTCCCGGGAAGCCGCCCAGGCGGCGGCGGACCGCATGGAGGAGCTGGGTCTCTTAAACGATGAAACCTATGCCAGAGACCTGGCCAGGGAGCTGTTTCAAAGGCGGCGGTTCGGCAAAGCCAGGGTTCGGCAGGAGCTTCGGCGAAAGGGCATCGATAGTGCGCTCATCGATGAGCTGTTGGAGGAATACGGAGACGAGGAGTTAGCCCTTCAGAATATTCAGGCGGTTCTGGAAAAGAAATACGCCGGCTGGCAGGAGGAGGAAAAGCTTCGGCGCAGAGCCTTCTCAGCCCTGCAGCGGCTGGGCTATTCCTACGACCTGATCCGCCGCGCCATGCGCACGGAGGAAGAGGAGTTTTAACAGGTTTCTGAGAAAACCGGTCAGGCTGTCGCTTGGCCGGTTTTGTAAATTTAGTGGTCAGCGGGGAATTAGTAATTCAAGGCAAGGGCGGAGTGTGCTGGATTATAGTTTGTACTGCAGGCAATCGCAAACTGGGTGGAAAAGGAAGCTCGGAAAAAGTGCAGAAAGCTATCGCTTTCTTGGCACTTTCTCGAAGAATCTCATCCTCACTTCTTGAGCAAAAGGGCAAAGGGCGAGATTCTTCACCGCCTTCGGCGGTTCAGAATGACAAAGGGAAGGCGGTTGCCTTTTCTAACAGCTGACTACTCACAACGAAAGGGTGAGGTTTTTTACTGAGAAAGTAAGGAGAGCCTTACTTTTTGTTTAGCAATGACAGGAGGAAGCGAGCGTTTCACCGCTAAATGATAGTTTTGCAATTACTCTTGGCTTTCTCGCCTGCCGGCTCAGACATTGCTGGACGTGCCCCACCGGGGCACAGCAACCGAAGCGGTAGCTGAGAACGGTTCGCACCAGCGGTCTCGCCTGCCGGCTCGGGTGCAAAGCGCAGAAAGCTATAGCTTTCTTGGCGCATTGTCCTGCACCGACCGAGTTGACAAACGAGAACGGGTCAGAGCGGTTGCTGTGCCCCAGTGGGGCACGTTCAGCAATGTCTGAAGCGACAGCTGAGTTCTCCACTGGAGACCTTCCCCCCACTGGGACGCGCTCGCCCCTGAAAGGAGAGCAGTCACGGCAAAGCCGTCTGGCTGGGCAGTTAATAAGACGCAGGGTTTATACGGGTTTACAGTGAGCTGACACCGCTCCACCATGTTTACGCATGGTCCCCCTCTCCTTTCAGGGGAGGCAAGGGTTGCTGTGCCCCACCGGGGCACAGCAACCGGAGCGAAGCGGAGAAAGATGTCAGCCAACAGGCGAGAAAGGCAAGGATTTCTGCTTCTCGTCAGCCTGCTAAATTATAGTTTAACACGCAGTTCCCACCTGTCATTCTGAGGAACGAAGTGACGAAGAATCTCGTCCTTAATTTTCCGAATAAAAGGGGAAAGGACGAGATCCTTCGCTTCGCTCAGGATGACAGGAGAGAGGTGAGCGAATAACCGGTAAATTCCAGTTTAGCGAACTTTGCCCTTGACCTTCTTAATTGCTCCTTGCTCATGGTATACGCTCTATTTTTCCATGTATTGAATAGCTGCCGCCTTGCTCGGTTATTTGTGTACCTATTGTTCAGCATTCCATATCAAAATTCTTCCAATGCCTGCCGCAGGGCGGGAAGCTTCAGTTTCAGCATTTCCTCTAAGGGGTAGCGTTCCAGCAAAAATCGGACGAACCGGCAGCCCAGGAAATAGCCCGTATCTGATTTTTCCCGGTAGCTGCACCAATCCCCGAAGAAGTCCTGTACGCTTTCCTCTGCCGCAAGCCTGCGGCGGTATTCCGCTTTCAGAGTTTCCTCCTGTTCTATGCACCAGGTAAGCCAGCCGTTTTGATCCTGATGGTAATAATCGGGCTGTCCCAGAAGCTCCTGTTCGCAGAACATGGCCACGCCTTCACTGTAAAGCTGGAACAGCCCCTCTTCTTCGGGAGTGGCTGCTTCTCCAAAGCAGCCGCCCTTCTGCTCGTGATACAAATGCCCCAGCTCGTGGGCGGCCAAGGCAAACAGTTTTTCTTCTTCGCCCCAGCGGAGCTCCCAGATCTTTTCCATGCCCAGAAGCACGGCGGGCTTTCCGTTCAGCTTATCTGCCCAGCCTGCCCCGTTGCACAGGCCCAAATACAACAGCACCTCCGCTTCCGGTTCTTGCCCAAAAGCCTGCTGAAAGCCGGAGGCAATTTTTTTCGATACCCTTTGAAAACCGAGGTGGATCTCCCTGAGCCCCTCGCTGTTTTTCAATGCGTCCTGCAAAACAGGCAGGACCTGTTTTTCAAAATCGTAGCCCGCTGCGTCCTTTTCACATTTTTCCGCAAGCTCCGGAGAAATAGCCGCGGCATATTTCTTCCATGCGGTAAGAGTAAAGCTCCCCTCCGGGAAAGCCCTCTGTACCGCTTCATAAGTATCCGTAAAATGCATTTTGTTCTCCTTTCCCCGCTTCAAAAATCTCCCCGAACACCTGAAGGTTCGGGGAGAGCTGCTATTTCACAATGAAATTGTAGGGCTGCTCCGCCACAATGCCGCCGGAGCTGTCCGCAATGCGGATTAGCAAGCGGTAGGTGCCGCGCTCCTGGCCCTTGGGAACCACCAGGTGCAGAGTTTCTCCCTGCCCGGTCGGAATACTTCCGGAAGAGGGAGAAATGCTCCAATCTCCCGCCGCCGGAGAGTAGCTACCGCTTTCAGGCCCTTCTCCTGTTTTACACAGAACCTCCGCCAGAAGGGTATCTCCCGGCTGGATCCCACGGTAGCTCAGGTTGAAGGCCAAATCTATTGCCCCTTCCGAAACGTCTATCAGCCTTTGGCTGTCGCCGCCCAGCTCGACCTTGATAGACCGCTGGCCGCCGCCGGTTTCTTCCCGATCCAGGGAAACGCCGAGCTCCGCTTCCGCGTCCACGGCGCCCTGGCTGCCGGCCATTTGCAGGCCCGCCCGGGGGAAAAGGGCTGCCTTGATCCGGTATTCTCCGGAGGCCAGCTCGCTTTCCTGCACAGAGGAAAGGTTCAGGTTTATGGCGGCAGAGCCATTTTGGGCCATGGTAAAGGACAGGGTGCCGTCCCGCTCCGAAATCACGTTTTCTCCATCTCCGGTAACGGACATTCCGGTGGGGAAGCTGATTTTCTTCCCATCGGGAGTCGTCAGAGTCAAACGGACACAGGCACCTGCCGCATAGCGCGCATTTGACCCTGTGGCAGCGGACGCCGTAAAGCTCCAAATACCGGTTTCCGTTTCCTCCCGGCTGAGGCTCAGGCTGCAGCCTTCCTCCGCCGCCACAGTAAAGGCCGCCTTTGCCGCGCTTTCCGGCTGCTGGCTGCTTTCATAGGTCATTGCCAGAAAATACTCGCCCTGAGGAAGTCCACCGGCCGCGGCGGAAAAATCCACCACCACAAGAAGCCTTTCTGAAACGGAAGCAGACCCCGCCGTCGAAGCAGAATAGCTTTCTCCGCCGTCCAGGGCCGTAAAGCCGGAAAGGGGCAGCTTTGCGGCTCCTCCGCCTGCGGAAAAGCTGTAATACCGGCTGTTCTCCGCGGAGGTCATATCGCCCAAAACCAGCCTGGTTCCCGCAGGGAAGGCCACCTTGGATATGGCGGCGCCCTCTCCCTTGGCGCACAGCCAAAGGCTGCTCTCCGTTTTTCCGGAGGGGATATAGCTTCTATGAAAGCTTGCCGTCACCACGCCGCTGGGGGGAATGACCGCGCTGCCGCCGGAAATGCCGCCCAAAAAGCTTTTGCCCGGTACAATGCCGGCCGAGCCGCTTTCTGAGGGATCGCCTTCCGCCGTGGAGGAAACACCCTGTACGGCGGAAAAGGCCACCTCCTCGCCGCTGCTCTCACTGCGGAACAGCGCTTGGAAGAGAGTTTGCTTTTTTTGTACGGTCTCAATACAGCGGAACCATTTGCCGCTGTCTGCGGGCTCCGGCTTGTGCCGGTAGGTTTTTGCGGTTTCTCCCGAAAGCTCCTTCCAGGAAAGCTGCTCCTGATCCACGGGAAGCGTTTTTCCCGCTTCCTGCACACAGGTCTGCCAGCGGCAGGAAAGAACCTCATAGCCCACTGGCTCCGGTGCGGTAAACACCCAGGTATCTCCCTCCTGCGTCACTGTGATTTTTCCGGCAGGCTCCCGGCTCCAGTTGGCGATCAAATAGAGGTCTGTTCGCTCTCCCACTGAGAAGACCGAACCGGCGGGACGCACGGTATTGGGCTCGTCCTGGGTTTCCGTCCAGCCGCTGAAAACGTACCGATACAGGCCGTCCCCCTCCGGGGCGGAAAATTCTGGCGGAACGCCCGGCACAGTGAGCTTGCCGTCTGCCACGGGAATATTTTTCAAAACAGCCTGGCTGTCTGTGCTGCTCCCTTTTCCATAGTGCAGGGTGACGGGAAGCATTGCCTGGGCCTCCTGATATCCTGCCGCGGTCATTGCCGCCCGAAAGCTTTCGTTTTCCGCTGAGCAGAAAAAAACAGGGCCGTTTTGCCGGGGATAGAAGATTTCCGTTCCGATCTCCTGCTGGGTAATATGCTCGATCACGTACCGATTTTCTTCTTCCGGATTTGAATCATTTTCCGGCGTGCCGGAAGCTTCCGGGAGGCTGTCCAGAGAGCTTTGCGGTGTGCTCTGCGCCTGATCCGGCAGAGAGGAAGCTGCTTCCTGTTCCTCCGGAGCGGAAGAAACCGTCTGTTCTCCCTCCACTGTGGAAGCAGGCTCTAAGGAGGCGCTTTCCGGGGCCGTGGACGATGGTTGCTGGGAGGCCTCACTTTTCGCCGGAGGCTCTGCTTCCTTCTTTTTGGTAACTAACGCCTCGGTAAAGGGATTTTCCACATACTCGGGCCTGGGGGCCAGCTCCGCGCTGTCCCCGGAAAAGGCCTGATCCCCAATGCGAAGTAGGCCTTTCGGCAGCACAATGGTCCCGGTAAGGCTTTTACAGTTATAAAAGGTGCAGCTTCCAATGGCGGTCAAGTCCGCTCCCAGCTTTACCGTGGTGATCTGATATGCCCCAAAGGGTGCTGTTTCCGGGGTAAAATCCCGAATGGCCCCGGAACCGCTGATGGTCAGCACGCCGTTTTCTTCCAAGGCGGCGGTAACGCTTTGTGGGTTTACACCGATATCAAAGGAACGTGTCTCTCCGCTGGCAGTAACGGTGATCCCCTCCGCGCAGAGGCAGCCTGTTATCAGCATTGCCGAAAGCAGAACGCACAGAAGCGCTCCCGCCTTTTTCCGGACAAAACAGAACAAACGCTTCATTACAGCAAGCTCCTTTCCAATGAGAGATCAGTGCATAGATACTAAGTTTGCACAGAGGGAAAATACTATGACATGCTTTCCTGCTCTGTTACGGTAAAATCTTCTTTTACATAGCTGATTTTTGGGTTTTTCTTGAGAAAGGTAAGGGCATAACGTGTTCCCGGCTGGGGAGTAAAGGTAATTTCCCCGGAGGCCGCGCCGGACAAAAGCGCATTCATGGGGTCCGGCAGCAGGGAAGCGGGCCAGGCTACCGTTACGGCAGAGCCGCCGCCTCCCGCCAGCTCCAGCACCACGGCGCCTTCCTGCTCTTCCACTGTCCACTGCAATTCTCCCTGCCGGGCGGTAAAACCAAACCGGGCGCTGACTGTTTTTACATAGGGCTCGGTGCTTTGGGCGGCTACTGTTACCACGCCGTCGCCGCCAAAGGCCGATTTCTCCAGCGTCAGCGTGATGGTCTCTGTTTGAAAATCGCCGGACAGACTGCCGGAACGTTCCGTTCCCGAAATGACTTCAGAAGCGGCGTTTTCCGCCCAACAGGTATACTGCAGGGGGTGCTCCGTACAGCGCAGCTCATCTACAAAATTGGACAGGGAAAAGGTGACGGTTACCGCTTCCCCCTCTGCCGGTTCACTGATTTGATAATAGGGGGGATCCTCCTTCAGCCGGTCGCTGACAAAGTAAAAGGGTACAGCCGCCGCGGCGCCGTTTTTTGCGGCCTGATTCACATATTTTGCCAGAGTGGCCCCTACAGTAGATAACAGCAAAGCCAGCGCCACCAGAAAAACCAGTGCCGCCAGCACACGCTGAAACTGTATTTTCTTTTTTTTCTGCTTTCTCATGGGTACCACCTTTAGGTCTGGGAGACAAGTCATTAGCCGTAAGTAGTTAGTAATTAGAAAGGACGATGTGAGTCAAATCAGGACCCAGCGGCAGGTTTTGGCTGTGCTTGCCTGGTGGTCACAGTCACTGTGACCAGATCGATCTCATGGCTGTAATCTTCATTGGTTTCCGCTTCGGGCCACTTGATGGAAAGCTCATACGAATGCTGCTTTCTACTGCCCTCTTTACCGCCGGCCACCGGCAGCTTTCCGCCGCCCGCGGTAAGCGTTTGATCCAGGGGGCCCGCAAGCTGACTGCCTTCCTCGCTGTCTCCCGCTTCTTTTTTCCCCAGCAGGGTAAAGGTAAGCGGCAGGTTCCCCATGGTATCTATGGCGATCTCATATTCCAGAGCTACCTCGCAGTTTCTTTCCCCATCGTAGTTTTGTACGGTAAACTGCACCGTGCGGGTATCGCCGGGGGCCATATTTTCAAGGGAAAGATCGAAATCCAGTGTACCGCCTCCGGCAAAAGCCGCGGTCCGCGCGGAAAGAGACGTGCCAAACTGAGAGGAATACTTTGCCAGGGTCCCAGTAGTTCCGAGCATAGTAACTACCGCCGCCAGCAGCAGATATCGCAAAAGGCGGGGGCGATGCCTCATATGTTTCGCGTGTTCCGACTTCCTCATGGTTTCTCTTTCCTCTGGCTGGATTTTTCGCTAAGAATTTGTACCGATAGCATCATTTGACGAGGGCGCAGCGCCGCGGGTATTTCCCCGGCGTTCTGTGGTATTGATGAAAACATTAAAATTTTGATTTTTTAGCCCGCAATAGAAGGCTTTTCTGCTTCTTACGCACTGTGTCTGCCCTTTTCCTTCCCGGTTCCGATCCAATCGGGAAGCTTAATGAGCAAAGCACCTATCACAAGCAGCAGCAGGATCCCCAGAGGGGAGCGCAAAAACAGCAGCACTCCGCCTGCGCCGGGCAGCACCAGGCACAGCTTTCCCAAGATCCGCTCCGGGGAAAGCAGGTCGCTGTCCTCTGTGTTGTTGGCGTCTCCCTGGGTGATAAACTGCCCGGAAACACTACCCATGATCCGATGGGTCACCGTTTCTCCCCGGCTGTCGCGGAAAGTGACTACATCTCCCAGGGTATAAGTTTCCTGACTTTTTACCAAGATCAGGTCACCGGGAGACATGCTGGGCTCCATACTGCCCGAGGTCACGATATACTGAGAGTACCCCAGCACCTCCGGCGCCTCCTTTTTCAGCACCGTCTGCTGCACCAGCATCCAGATATTTACAAGGAGCACTATGCACAATACTGCCGTTAGCAGGCCGCGCAGCACTTTAATGATCACTTTCATAGCCGTTTCCTTCCGCAAATGAGGGCTTCGTGGTTAGGGACTTGGAAAGGGGAAAAGCCAAGAATCCGTTTGGATAGGGAGCTTTGTTCTTCCCGCTTTTCCCACTTTCTTGCTAGTGGATCCCCGGATACCGGGTGTCGCCATCGAGGCTGACCTCGGGCTCTTTTATTACCTGAGCTGCTTCAATGAGCACAGAAACCATATAGGTCCTGCCGGTGGTATAAAGATCTGAGGTTGCCGCCGCGGTATCCAGCGCGTCGTCCCGTTCCGGTCTGTACCAGTCTTCATACATCCATTCCCAATCGATCCGGAAATGCTGCACGCTTTCCGCCGGGATCACGATCTCCTTGGTTCCCAGCGGCTGCTCTGCGCTGGAAATACGTTCCCGGTACAGATAGCTGTAATTCGTAGTCACGTTGATGATCGAATATCGGATCGGCAGGTGAAAGGAGGTTTCTACCAGCGAAACGGTATAAACAATATCGAAGGGTTCCGGGTTTTCCAAGGAAAATTCATAATATCCCTTGGAACCGGGCGCGGTAACGGGAAGGCCGTTCTTTTGCCCCAAATTCATGGAATCCGTGCGATGCTTGAACAAGTCGATCACAGACTGCTGTTTCCAGGAAACGCCTGTGTCCTGGTCGATCACAGAAATTCCCTGATAGTGCTCCGGTTCGGAAGAAACGGGTTCAGAGGACTCCGATTCGGAAGGCTCGGGCTCGGAAGGCTCCCGCTCCGGCTCCGGGGGCTCCGACCCTTGTGAGGCTTCATCAGGAGCTTCGCTTACCGGTTCTTTTTTCGGAGGGGCATATTCTTCAGGAAGCTGGGGCAGTTCCTCCGCCTCATCATCTGTGATAATGACGACCTTATCTCCGCCGCCTACCGTTTCTCCCCCCGGCAGTTGTACTTCCCCGCCGGGCAGCACCACAGGCCCGCCCTCCAGCTGAACGGAACCGTCCTTCTCCACCACCACGCCGGAAACGATTTCCTCACCTGGAGACAGCTCCACATGCCCTCCCCAGGGTGTTACCGCCGTGCCCTTGGTAGGCAGCAGCACATGACCTGACGACGCTACCAGACTTCCGGCAGGCGTTACCGCATGGGAGGGCTCCTTCACCTTCAGGGAGGAGCCGCTGAAATCCACGATCTGTCCATCTTTCGTCACAAAGTAGGCGCTTTCCTCTTCCACCTTCAGGGCCTGGTCCTTAGAAAGAACCAGGGTGAATTCCAGCAGCCGGGCATCTTCAGACATTTGAAAGGAGGGCTGCTCACCGAGATCCGCCAAAATGGCGGTTCCGGAAAAATCCAGAGACAGCTCCAGCTCGGTTAGGATCTCTCTGTCGCTGTTCAGAACCGTTAAAGTGTGGACGCCGGAACGCACATCGGAAAAATAGAATTTCCCCTGTTCGTCCGTTATATCGCTTTTCCCTGTTCTTTTCAGCTGTACCACGGCCCCCATGAAGGGTTCGCCGGAGCTGTGCAAAAGCCGCCCGCTGAGAAACCGCAGAGTTTCTCCGGACGAAAGAGAAGAATCGCCGGGGGAAAGTACAATGGTATCCAGCAGCTCCCCGCTGGAACGGGCGGCGTTCTTTCCCAAAAGGAAGCCTACCATGCCGGAGGTCAGGGCAAAGACCAGAAAAAGTGCCATCAATAGCGCGGAAAGCCGGGGCTGCCCCAAAAGCTTTCTTTTTTGTTTTTCCGCCAATTCCCTTCCCTCCTTTTCAAACGGAAAGCCCCCGGCAGAGGGCTTTCAAAGTCCTCTGCCGAGGGCTCTTATTGCCATCGGCTGTGCCAAAACGGCAACCTTTTTATCCTTTTATTCTTACTTTCTTCTGCCTTTTACGGAGCAGTAGAAGCGACAGGGTTCGCCTGTACGAACTGTACCGTCACTGTGAAGTCCGTAGTACGGTCAGCAGCGTTGGTCTGCTTACCATAGCCAGTGTCGTCCGCATCGTTGGCAGGACTGTCGGGAGCATCTTCATAGGGCCATTCCCAGCTGACATTCAGATCCTTTGTATTGGTGCCAGCCTTCAGTGTGCCGCTGTCCAGTACAAAACCGTATGTAGTATCTTTTTCCGCTGTGTCATCAGAGAAATCCAAGGTCTTGGCGCCCAGCTTCATGGTGAAATGATTGGGCAGATTGCCGGGCTTATCAGGCTTGATGTAAACAACATAATCCGCGTCTACTTCTGTGCCTAGGGCGCCACTGGCGTCGGCAGCGGTAGTCAGGTTGATGTCAAAACCGCCTGCCATACCGGGAGCAATTCTTCCGCTAGCCACATTAGCGGGCTTTGTAGTGGCCGTGTCAGCGAGGTCGCCAAAGTTAACGGGAGAGGAGGCCAAAGTGGATTTGGTACCATTGGCCGTAATAGACGCACCCACGTTCCATCTGGCAACGATCATTTTGGTTGTACCCTGCACAGTATCCGAATACTTAGCCAAAGTACCGGAAGACAAGCTGGTGGTAATCAGCGTCAGGGCCATTGCGGCCACGCTAAGGCGAGCCGCGATGCTTCTCTTCTTCATTTGCTGTTCCTCCATTTGTTTTGTAAAATAGTGTGATATCTTTCACGGCGCCTGAAAAGCGCCGAAATATCCTGCTGGATGCTGGACTCTAGACACTAGAGAAAGGACAAAGGACGTTTTTTATGTGCTTTCTGCTTCTTGAGAAAGGGCCTTGGGCCTTTTTCTTTATTTTAAGAAAGCCTATCCTGCTCCTGAGGCGGGGCTTCACTTCCATTTACCTGGGCGCGCAGCCTTTGCAGCTCCTTTTCCATTTCTTCCATTTCCTGCTGCTTGGAAGAGCTTTCCTCCTGCAATTTTCGCTTCTCCTGACGATTCTGCTTTCCTGCCGCTACCCGGCGGATCACATCCCATAAAACGAAGAGCAGAACAGGACCGCCGATAAACAGGAGCATTCCCGGCGTGGACTGCAGGAACATGGCAAATTCGCCCGCACCCGCGATCCTTACCCCGGTATATTTCCCCTGCACCTGCTCGGGAGAAACCGGCGTGGCGTCTTCGGCGTTATTGGCATCGCCCTGCGTCACATACAAAAGAGTACCGTCCTGCTGCTGAATCTCCATAATTCTATGGGTAACAGCCGATTCCTCCTCCAGATAACAGATCACATCATTTACCTTCAGAGTATAGGGATCTGTTTTCTGAATGAAAATCATATCCCCGGCTTCAAACGCAGGCGACATAGAGCCGGAAAGCACCACCACCGGCGAAACGCCAAACACAGAGGGAATATGCTCGGAATCGGTATAGGAACGAACGATCATTACCACATTCAAAATAATGATCGGGATAAAAAGCACACACAAAACCACGCCGAGAACATTAAGAAATGTTCGCAGCGGGCCACCTTGCTTTTTCTGAGGCTCTTTCACGCCTTCTCCCATTACAAAATCACATCATTTCCGTAAGCGCTAAAAACAAAGGGAAAACACAGCCGCGCCGCAGGCCACTCTATACAGCCAGTGCGCCTTCTTCACAGATAAAGAAGTTGTTTTCTTTTCCAGAGCAGAACTTCACATTCTGGAAAAAACCGTAACAATACAACGCTCTGTATTCCTACTTTGTATTTTATCATGTTCTTCCTATTTTTCAAGAGGCAACACTGTTTTGACAGCAATTTTCACTTTTTCCCGAATTTTTCCTTTCAACAGAATACCAAAAGTAATAAATTGCACAATTTTTTCCTTTTACTACTAGATTTCGAGTGAAGTTCCCGGTATAATTGAGTGAAAGATTTTCAGCAGGGGAGGAAACCATATGCTGGATATTTCACTTTACAGCAATGATTCTTTCTTCCTGGCGGAAATGCAAAGGGACCTTTCCGCCAGCTTGGAAAGCGCTATGCAGGGTTCTTGCCGGTTTCGAAGCTTTTCCCTGCTTCAAACCAGCCTTTATGAACATATGGATTCTCCGCCGGATCTGTGCGTGGTAGATCTTCGGGACGACCCGGAGGAAGCGATGGCATTTATCCGACGACTGCATAGAAGCACCGGAACAGAAATCATGGTGGTAGCCCCCACCCCGGAATGGGCCATGGCAGCTTACGACGCCGATGTAATGTCTTACCTCTTGGATCCTCCGAATATTTCCAGAATGGCAGAGCTTGTGCTGCGTCGTTTTGCCCAGAGGTTCCGGCCCCAGCCCCTGCAATTTTCCTTTCGCACCGCTTCCGGTACCCAGGTGCTGGCGGCGGAACATATCAGTTATGTAGAATATTCTGATCACCGCCTGCTGATCCACACCGCCTCCGGTAAACAATTCTCCACTACTACCATGCGTCTTTCCTTCGGGAAAGCAGCCGAGCAGCTTCTTTCCGATCCCCGGTTCGTGCGTACCCACGCCTCTTTTCTTATCAATATTATGCACGTTACTTCTTTTGGCCAATATGCCGTTACCATGGATACCGGCGTTACCGTACCTATTTCCCATGCCAAAAAAGCCGAGGTCAATAAGCGCTTCCGGCAGTTCTTCAACAAGGAGGGAAAGGAACTGACCGGCGATGGAAAATGAAAAATTAGGAATGAGCAATTAAGGGCAGGAGCATAGTTTAGATAAATTGGAATTTGCAGGGCTAATGAATAGCAGAAAGCCAAGGGTTGTTCGCTAAACTATAATTTAGCACTCCATATCCTGGCCTTTCTTCATTGCACCGAAGGTGTCACCACCGTCTAGCATTTAGTATCCAGCATCTAAATCTCCCTTCTCTAACAACTAACAACTACATTCCGAAAGGTGGTTCTTCTCTTGCGCTCCTCCGCTTTGTTCCGCCGCTTTCAGGGCAGTTATTTCAGCTATGTGCTGGTCTATTTCTGCGCGTATTTTGCCATGGCTTCCTTTGTTTCCATTTTATCGGTGTACCTTACCGGCATTGGAAAAACCGGAAGCGAAATGTCCTTTATCATTTCCGCTTCCGGTATTTTTTCCTTTTTTATGGTTCCGGCGGCAGGCTTTCTTTGCGACCGCACCGGGAGATCCCGGCTAATCAGCGCTGTGCTTCTGATGGCCATGGGGCTTCTGGCCCTGGTCTTTTCTGGGTGCAGGCAGGTGTGGGCCCTTTTTCTGCTGGAAGGGCTGCTGATGTCCTGCCTGAATTCCGCCCTCCCGGCCTGTGAGCGGCTTGCCGCCGCCACAAAATTCCGCTATGGGGTGCTGCGGATCTGGGGCACGGTGGGCTATGCGGCGGGGGCCCAGGCCGCAGGACTGGCGATCCAGCATTTTCCGCCCATTGTCCTGTTTTCTCTGGTATTTCTTTCCACTCTGCTTGCCGCGCTGGGCCTTGCCGGGGCGGAGGACCCCATTCAGCCGGAGCCTGCAGCGCCCCGGGAGGAGCAAAAAAAGCCGCCTCTTTCCTCTTTCTTGAAAAAGCCTCAATTTTTGCTGTTTCTGTTGATCGCCTTTCTTTTTTACAGCTGCTCTGGCGTGAATTTCAACTATGCCGCCTTTCTGCTGGACACCATGGGCGTGCCCACCGGCGCGGTAGGCACGGTGCTTTCCGTAGGCACGCTGGTGGAGATCCCGATCATTTTGTTTTCCAATAAATTTATGGATCGCTTTTCCGGAAAAAACCTGCTGCTGGCCTGCTGCGTTATCAATCTGGTGCAATTTCTCTGCTATGGACTGACCGGTTCCGCCTGGGTGGTGGTCACGGCCATGATCCTGCTGAAGGCCATTGGCGCAACTCTTTTTATGATGCTTATTCTGAAGATCGTGCGGAACCTTGTGGAGGCAGAGCTTACCGTGACCGGGATCTCCGTGGTAAATTCCATTACCAATCTGGGCGTGATCGTAATGCAGAATATTGGCGGCACGATTTTAGACCGTGCCGGCATTCAGGCCTTTTATCTGATCCTTGCCGCCGTCACTGCCGCCGCCATGCTCCTGACCCTGCCGCTCCGGGTGAAAAACACGGAAAAGGTGTTCGGTTGATCAGGGCGTGTTCCCATGAAGCAAGACACACGCCTTTTCGGCAAATTTTGCAGGCTTCTACGTTAAAAATCCTCGACAGGCGACAGCCTGTCTTGCGGTTTTTGCCTTGTATCCTGCAAAATTTTGCTCGAAAATCCGTGCACTTATCTTTATGTGAACACGCCCTAGTTGTTAGTTGTAAGTAGTTAGTCGTTAGAAAGGGCAGGGAGCTTTGCTCCCTGCCCTTTTTTCTTGCGCTGTGCAGCAGCGCCGCCTTTGTCCAGTATCTAAAATCCAGCATCCAGAATCTAGGAAATCAGTGCCTCTACCAGATCTGTCATCAGGGCGTCCCGGTTGATGTGGTACACATAGCGGATCAGGTGCCGGTTCCGGTCAAAGGCGTACACGCCCTCGTAGGTGGGAATGGGGCTGGGCTTTAAGCAGTCCAGCATAAAATCTCCGTCCAAAAGCCAGGCCACGGCGGTCACGTCCCAGATCACACGGGTCCAGGTTTTGGGGTAGCGGCTTTCCCGTTCTCCCACCTGGCAGCTGTAGGAGCAAAGGTGGTCGCACAGGGGGCTTTTGCCCTGAAGCCAGGCCTTCAGCTCCACGCCGCTGACGGAAAAGCTGGATACCACGCCCATACAGGGCAGCTGCACCACCGCCGCGCCGCAACCGAACACGATCCGCGCTGCGGCAATGTCCTGCTGCAAATTGAATTCCAGGCAGTCCTCCCAGTCCAAAGCATGGCCGCCCAGCCAGACAAGAACAATGCGGTCCCGGATCTCCGGGTTTAACAGCAGGGCAGAGGCCACGTTGGTAATGGCCCCAATGGCCACCACATACAGAGGACGCTCCGGGGTATAGCCCATGGCCCGCGCCGCAAGGTCCCTGGCCGCGTCGGACGCCACAGGCGTAAGCTCATCGGGCAGATAGGCCTCCGAGCCGCGGAACACCACGCTTTTCAGATCGTCCCTTTCCGCCAGTGTGAGCAGCCGCAGAATCTCCTGGTAGCTTTTCTCCATGCCGTCCGCGGGGCCGGTGGATTTATCGTTGAAGAAGGGCGCGGCGTACAGCGCCTGCAGCCGCAGCTTTTCCCCGCGCCGCAGCAGATAGGAAATGGCAAACTGATCGTCGATCTCGTTATAGGCGTCGGTATCGATCACCACGTCCACAGGGCCCCGGGGCTTTTCCAGCCGTTTCAGCAGAGAAGCCGTATCGATGGGAGCGGAAAAAAGCTTTTTCCGCTTTTCGGCCTGCTCCAGCACAGCGGTACTGGTCTCATTTTTGTATTTCATCCTGTCAAACTCCATTGGGGTGTCTCCTGCCTTTCTAAGAGCCTATCCCGAAATAAGACGCGCAAATAGCGCTGTCAGATTTTCAGCCAGACAATGTATGGTTGAAAATCTGCAAGCAAGATGTGTGCCGATTATTTTGGGAGAGGCTCTAAATTTCGTTCAATGCCGCAAGCATACCATAAATCCACAGGAGAAGCAACAGGCTGTTGCTTGTTTTTTTCCCATCGTGCATCTATACTGGAGAAAAGACAAAAGCTTCTTATCTTATTTTTGGAAAGGCAGTGTTACTTTTATGGAAACAAAGGATATTTTGAAGCAGCTCAGAGAACGGGACGGCCTGACCCAGGAAGAGCTGGCGGAAAAGCTTTTTCTCACCCGCCAGGCCGTGTCCCGCTGGGAAACCGGGGAAACGCAGCCTGGAGTGGATCTGCTAAAGCGGCTTTCCACTCTGTTTCAGGTTTCTGTCAATACCCTGCTGGGCCAGCCCAGAACCCTGATCTGCCAGTGCTGCGGCATGCCCCTCCAGGACGACGGCACCATCAGCCGGGAGCCGGACGGCAGCCTGAACGAGGATTACTGCCAGTGGTGCTATACAGACGGAAGCTTCGTGTATCAAAGTATGGAGGAGCTTTTGAATTTTCTGACGGAGCATATGTCAAACGAAAGCTTCCCGCCCGAAGAGGCCAGAGCCTATTTCGCCCGGCAGCTTCCGCAGCTTGCCCATTGGAAGGGACGGGAACAATGACAGTGTAGGGTGGTTGCTGTCAGAGAAGGGAAAAACGCAAATTGCGTCTTAAAAAAGCGGCGAGGCGCCGCAGCCACTCGTGAAGCTGCTTGGTGCGAACGGACAGTTTCCAGCCCGACCACAATCAGGCAGATAAATTAGAATTTAGCGGTTATCCGCTCACTTCTCGCCTGTCATCCTGAGCAGACAAGCACAAAAAGCTATAGCTTTTTAACCTTGCTTTCTTGGCGAAGGATCTCGTCCTTTGGCTCTTTGACCAGGAATGAAGAGCGAGATCCTTCATCGCTTCGCTCCTCAGGATGACAAAGGAGAGGACTTGTTCTTCTCTAACGACTAACAACTAACAGTTAACGACTAGTTCGCTAAACTATAATTTAGCGATTATCCGTGTCATTCTGAACAAAGTGAAGAATCTCGTCCTTGGGTCTTTTTGAAAGGCTTTAAGGACGAGATTCTTTGTCAAGAAAGCTATAGCTTTCTGCGTTCCTCAGAATGACAGCGAGGGGGCGTACCTTTTTCTAACGACTAACAACTAGTTCGCTAAACTATTATTTAGCAACTCGCTGCCCTATCAAACGGGAGCTCTTTGTTTATGAGAAATAAAAAGCTGCTGAATATTTCAGATGCCGGATACCGGAAAAGGCCCTTTGCCCTTCTCCAGCGTCTAGGATCCAGAATCTAGAACGGTATCATCACTTCTGTGGCGAACACGTCTTCCTCCTGCTGACGGTTTACATAGCCGCCCAGGTATTTTACCATGCGGTCAATTTGGGAAAGCCCGAAGCCGTGACGGGCGCGGGGGTCCCTGTTGGGCTTTGCGGACAGAAATTTTCCGTTTTCCTGCCGGGCTTTTCCGGGGGCGGAATTGGTAACGGAAAGATAGAGCTGCCCTTTCATGGGGGAAATGTAGACCCGGAGAAACCGGGCCTCCGGGTCGGTAAGCCGCAGGCAGGCCTCCATGGCGTTATCCAGAAGGTTGCCCAAAATGGTGCAGAGGCTCACGTCCGGAATGGAGGATTCCTTTGGAATGCTGGCCGCGGCGCTGACGCGGATCCCCTTTGCCTTTGCCAGGGAAAGCTTGCTGTTTAAGATGGCGTCCGCCATTACGTTTCCGGTGCGGAACACCTGATCCACCTGCTCAAAGGAAGCCCCCAGCTCCTGTAAATAAGCCTGCAGCTGCTCCGTTTCCCCCAGCTCCAGAAAGGCGCGCATGGTTTGGGCGTGATTTCGCAGGTCGTGGCGCATGCCCCGGATTTGCTGGTACAGGTTTTCCACCTCCGCCACCTGCTGGGCGAGCAGATCGGTTTGAAAGGCCTCCAGCCGTTTTTCCGTGGAGCGCAGGGTGAAAAACCGGGTGAGAAAAACCGCTCCGGCCGCTGCAAGTAAAAGCACCGCCGCTGTAAGGAGCTGCCAAGGCATCATCGTTTTCTCTCCTTTCTGCCGTATTAGCTTCACTTGACGAGGAGGAACACGGTTTTGCGGGGCCGTAGGGGGGCCCTCTGGGGCGTGCTTACCCTTGTCAAATGAAGCTATCCTTCCTTTTTATAAAAGCGCACAAAGGCACTGTTGACCTGAGAAAACAGCCGCCTGCTCACCGGCACCACAGCGCCGCTGTCCAGCACCAGCTGCTCCTTTTGCAGGCGGCTGATCTGCCGCAGGCCCACCAGATAAGAGCGGTGGCACTGCACGAAATCCTCCGGGGAAAGCTTTGCCAGAACTTCCTGAAAGCCTGCCTTTACCTCCAGCATCTGCCCGTTTTCCAGGGAGATCAGCACCCTTCTTCCGGCGGCCTCCACCAGGGCGATCTCCCGCTGCAGCAGCCGAAGCTCCTCGCCGTCCGCCGATTCCGCCAGCAGCACCGGCTCCCGGGCGGATCGCTTTATGGCCCGGTCCAGGGAAGAAAAAAGCTTTTCCGGCCGAACGGGCTTCAAAAGATAGTGCAGGGCTTCCACCTCATACCCCTCTTCCACGTAGTCCGGCACCCCGGTGATGAAGATAATGGGCAGAGAGGAATCTGCTTTCCGCAGTTTTTTTGCCAGCTCCATGCCGCTGAGGCCCCCCATCTGGATATCCAGCAGCAGGACGGCCCAGTCCTTTTCCTCCTCCCAGGCGAAAAGAAAGGCCTCCGCGCTGGGGAAAAGGCACAGCTTCACCGTTTCCCCCCGCTGGGCGGCCCACTGTGTGACATAGCCCTCCAGAAGCGCCGCCTGAGCCGACTCATCGTCACAAATGGCAATTTTCCGCATAGGGGAACTCCTTTCGAAACTAGTTATTAGAAAAGGGCGGTAGGGATAATGAGGAATGAGAAATGAGCAGTGAGCAATGAAGGACAGGGACAGAGCAATAAATTGTAGTTTAGCGGTGTCCTTAGGCTCCACTTATTTATAAGGGGAGCTGTCAGCCGATAGGCTGACTGAGGGGATCAAAACTAGCGATTCTATGGCATTTTCTGCGTGTGACTATCCCTTCCACCGCCTATCGGCAGTCCCCGCAGACTGCGAAGCAGTCTGTTTCCCTTCTGCAAGCAAGGGGGGGCTTTCTCTCACCGCCAAATTCCAATTTAGCGAGCTCTTCCCTTGACCTTACATTGCGCATTCCTCATTGCGTCTGCCGTTTCGCGCCGCAGGCAAGCCCCTATCCCTTCCATTTCAAAAAGGTGATGGTCTGGTTTTTCATGGAGATCTTCTCCACCTGCCAGCCGTAGTTTAAAAGCTCCTTTTTGTATTGCAGAAAGGAATGGTCCAGAGGGACTCCCGCAATTTGGCGGAGCTCTTCAAAGGACAGAGTGAGAGAACCTCCCTCGGTTTTCTGAAGGTGCTCCCACAGAAGCTGATATTTGCTCATTTACTGCTCCAACCTCTTTCCGAAAAGCAGATCTTACACCTCTTCTACTACGCCGTCCTCCATGGTATAGCCCTCCAAAGAGTTTTCCTTCACCTGAATGCAGAGGAAGCTGATGGCGGAATCCTCCGCCGCGGAGAACTGACGCTTTGCCGCCGGGGCAACGCGGATCCAGTCCCCTGCGGAAAGTTCCACCGTTTCCCCATCGATCACAGCCTTTCCCTTCCCGGAAAGCACCCCGTAGATCTCCTCATTCTGCTTATGGGAGTGAACAAAGGGCACGCCCGTTCCCGCGGGAAGATCGTTTACGCTGATCTCCGCGCCTGTCAGGGAAAGGCTGTCGTGCAGCTCTGTTCTGGCGCCCGGCACAACGCTTACCTTGGTAAAGTTTTTCATTGAGAAAGCCTCCATTCTTTGTTGTAACATTCATTAGTACAGCACAAGTATAGCGGCTTTTCATTGTAATGTCAAGTGTTACATCTGATTTTTTCCCGCGTATCTTCCAGCAGGTCCCGAAGGGTCATGGATTCCATCTTCTGCTCCATGGCTTTCTGAATTTCCGCGAGCCTTTCGTCTAAGACCCCATGAATATTTCTTCCCACAGGGCAAAGGGGATTGGGGTTTTCGTGGAAATGGAAAAGCTCTCCCTTTTCCACACATTCCACTGCGCGATAGATCTCCAGCAGGGTAATTTCTTCGGCCGGCTTCAAAAGCTCCGCGCCGCCCGTGCCCCGCGCCACACGGACGATCCCCGCCGCCTTGAGCTGCTGCAGCAGCCTTCTTACCACTACAGGGTTCACCGCCGCGCTGGAGGCCAGCAGGCCGCTTGTCACCTTCTGCTCGTCCTTTAGCAGCTCCATACACAGGAGAACCTGGATCGCGACTGTAAATCTGCTTGAGATCTGCATGGATACGCCTCCGTTCCTTCCGGCAAAGAAATGTGCTTTCCCGGCGGCTTTCGCTACCGGTTCAGATCCTTTTTGATCTGGGTGGTGGAGATCTCCGGGGTGCGGGGAAGGTAGACCACCTCGCACTGCTCCTTCAGGAAATCGAATTTCCCCTCCCAGTCGTCTCCCATCACAAAGGTATCCACATGATATTCCTTTACGTCCCGGCTTTTCTGATCCCAGCATTCCTCGGGAATGACCAGATCCACATACCGGATGGCTTCTAACAGCTGCTTCCGTTTTTCATAAGAAAAGTAGCATTTTTTCTGCTTTTCGTTCCAGTTGAATTCATCGGTGGACAGGGCCACGATCAGGTAATCGCCGTATTGCTTGGCCCGGCGAAGCAGATTGATATGCCCGTAATGCAACAGGTCAAAGGTGCCGTAGGTGATCACGCGCTTCACTGAGAATTCCTCCTTTGTTCCAGATGATCTATGGTTTTCCCGGCGGCGTTTCCGGTGGGTTCCACCATGCCGAATTCCCGCCGGAACTCCTGCACCTTTTCCGCCTGCCGCCCTTCCTCGAAGGACAGAATGCTTTCCTCCAGCGCGTTGTTATCCGCCGCCCGGGAGAAGGGAAGCAGGTTCAGATCAAAGGTAAAATTCCGGTCGTTCTCATAGGCCGCCAGGTCGTTTACATACAAAAAGCAGGGCTTTCCGGTATTCATAAAATCAAACATGGAGGAGGAGTAGTCGGTGAGCAGCGCGTCGCAGGCCAAGTACAGCTCTCCGATATCCGGATAGTCCGAAGCGTTTCGCACCATGGGGGGCAGCTTCAGCTCCGCCGCTTTCTCCGCCACGTTGGGGTGAAGCCTCGCTAAGATCAGCCATTCCCCGCCAAAGCGTTTTTCCAGTGCTTTCACACAGCGCGCATAATCCACATCATAGACCGAAAGGCCCTTGTCCTTCCGGTAGGTGGGGGCGTAAAGCAGCAGTCTTTTCCCCTGCTCCAGCCCAAGGGCGTTTCGCACCTTTTCCGCCAGCTCCGGGTGTTCTCCGAACAGGAGATCGTTTCTGGGAAAGCCGCATTCCAGAATATCGCCGTCATACCAGAAGGCTCGCCGGTAGATCTCCGTTAAAAACCGGCTGTCGGAAAGAAAGAGATCCGCCATTTGAGAATCCTTTTTGGCCGTTTCCACATATTCCGGATCCAGAGCCTCCACAGCGTCCCCTTCGATGCGCTTTAAGGGAAATCCGTGCCAGGTTTGAATATAGTACTGGCCGGGACGCTTAAACAGATGTCCCCACTTCCGGCAGTTATCGATCCACACCCCGGCGGTGGCCCGGTGGTAAATTTCCCCGAAGGTGCCGAGGAAAACCGGGTGGATTTCCTTCGGCAGGGAAGCGGCCTCTTTTTCTCCCTTCACCGTCCAGTAAACCGAATAGCCCCGCCGGAGCAGCTCCTCCGCCAGAGGCTTGGGATTGTCGGAATAGCCCCTGCCGATAAAGCTTTGGCAGAAAACCTTTTTCCGGTCTTTCGGTAGCAGGGAGAAAAGCAGCCCCAGCCCATTTCGGGTCAGCTTTTGCCACAGATTCATGGCTGTTTTTCCTCCTTTTCTGACAAAGGCCCCTCAGAGCCATTCATCAAATGCCGGTTTCTCACAATGACCACCAGCCGGAAAACCAGAATGGCAAAGTCCGTCAAAGAGGTCAGCACGCAGAGGGAAACCAGATCGATTCCCCAGGTGAGGAAGGAGACCCCCACGCCGATGAGATACACCGCCGTGCCGAAGGCCACGGAGATATTGGCGTATCTCGCCAGGCCCATGGCCCCCAGGGTGGGATAGCCCAAAATATAATTGGGAAAGGTGAACACCGCGGCGGGGATCAGCAACCGGAGGGGAAGCACCACCTGGGCCCCCACCTCTTCTCCCAGCCACCATACCAGCAGGGGCCGGGCCAGCACAAAGACAAAGGCACAGCCTGCCAGGATAATGGGATAGATGTACAGCATCGCTTTTTTGACCAGCTTAAAATTTTTATGCTTCATCATGTGAGGGTACAGGCTGTCACTGATGGGGGACATGCCGTTTCTGGCGGTGCTGATCACCTTATCGGCGTTGAAGTACAGGCCGTTGGCCACAGGGCCGGCCACGTTTTTCAGCAAAATTCCGTTTAGATTGGAATTGATCGCGGCCGATACCTTGGAAAGAAAGAACTGGGAAGCGTCCTTGATTTCCAGCCAGATATCCCGGAAGGAGACCTTTGCGAACCGCAGGCCGATTTTTGCGAACAAATGCCAATAGACAAACAGGGTAGCCCCGGCATTGCCGATAGCGGAGATCAGAGGCACCAGGTAATAATCCTCCGGCTGCTTGACAAAAACGAACACCATGGCGGTGGCAAATACCTTCACCAGCACAGCCCGCACGGTAATGGCGGACATTTTTTCCAGCCCCCGGTACATGAAATCCGGCAGCAGGGCCACCATGCAGACATAAAGCAGATAAAAGACATAGGCCAAAAGCTCCCCCGGCTCCTTCAGCGTGGGGCGGATAAAGATCATCAGAACCAGGAAGGAAAGCACCATAAAGAAGCACTTTGCCGACACCACACAGGTAAGGGTTTTATTCAGGTATTTCTTGTCCTCCCGGTGCTGGGAGATCTTGGCCGTGGCGGACATGATAAACCCGAAATCAATGAAAATCTGAAAAAAGTTGGTGGTATAGTTGGCCGCGCCCAGCAAGCCGATATGCTCCGCGCCCAGCACCCGGGTCTGATAGCCCTGGGTCACCAGACCCAAAAGGGCGTTGGAAAAGGTGAGAATGTACAGCATGATGGTGTTTTCCAGCAATACATGGGGCTTTCTCTGCCGGAATTTTTGCAGCAGGTTCATGGGAAATCGACCAGCGCCTCGCAGAGGAGCGGGCATAAGCCTTCCTCAGACGAAAGCATTCCTTTCTTTTTAGAAATACAGCGAAAAGTCAACCCCTTGCCCGAAAGAGAAGGGACACCAGAGGGTAAAGCTTTTTTTCCAGGAGAAAAGAGACGAGCTTCTGTTTTTTCGGCAGCGTGCGCATGTAGCTGTTTTTCCGGTAATCGGGAAAATGCTCTGTAAGATAGCTTTGCAGCCTGGGAAGCAGCGGGTGGCTTCTGTCCGCCCGAACTACCCGCACAGCGGCCTGATATAAATGGGAATAGGTGAGAAAGCACAGCTCCTCCCGGTATTCCTCAAACAGGCCTTTTTCCCGGAAATAAGTGAGGATCGCGTCAAAGGTATCTAAAATTTCCGCATTTCGGTCCAGATTACTGTTCCGCATGGTAGAGCCGAAGCGCTGAAAATAATTGTACCCGATATCGTCCAGAAACACCATGCTGCCGGCCTCCGCCATCAGCATGGGGGTCAGGCGGGCGTCCTCATACCACATGCGGGGCGGATATTCCACCCCCGCCCGCTGAAACAGGTCTCTGCGGTACAGCTTATTCGCCGTGGCGGGGGCGGTGAGCAGCAGGTTTTTATGCTCTCTGAGGGTAAGGCCCACATTTTTCGGCACGTTTTCCGTGAGAGTGGCAAGCACCCTTCCCCCTTCGTCCACAAAGCGCATGCCGAACATGACAAGATCGGCGTTTTCCCGTTCTCCCGCTTCCAGGGTCGTCTCCAAAAGCTCAGGGTCGATCCAGTCGTCTCCGTCCACCTGGAGCAGCCATTTGCCGGCGGCTTCCCGGATCCCGGTATTTCTGGCGCTGCCCGGCCCGCCGTTTTCCTGGTGGATCACCCGAACCCGGGGGTCCCGTTCGGCGAGAGCATCGCAAAGCTCCCCTCCGCCGTCGGTGGAGCCGTCGTCAATGAGCAGCAGTTCAAAATCCGGCTCTGTCTGACAGAGAATGGAATCCACGCATTTTTCCAGATAGTCTTTTACATTGTAGACGGGAATGATCACACTGACTTTTGGCATAAGGCACCCCATTTAGTAGTTAGTTGTGAGTGGTTAGTTGTTAGAGAAGGGATTTTTCTTTTCCATTACTCTGATTCTCTTCCCTGTCATTCTGAACGAAGTGAAGAATCTCGGTCTTTCGTCTTTAGAAAAGGCACAAAGGCGGTTCAGCCTTTTAGTTTGAAAAGCAGGGCAATGAGAAAATACTGCTTTTTTTCCAGGAGGAACAGGAGAAGCCGCTGGTTGCGGGTAAGGGTGGCCCGGTAGGGGTTTTGCCGGTAGTCCGGAAAATGCTCCCGGAGGTAGGCGGCAAATTTCGGAACCAGAGCATGGCGTCTGTCCAGCCGGATCACTCGCACCGAGGCAGTAAGATAAACGTGAAAAAGGGTTAAAAAGCAAAGCTCGTCCCGGTATTTTTCAAACAGGCCCTGTTCCCGGAAATAGGTGAAAATATCGTCAAAGGCCTCTAAAATTTCCACATTCCGCTCCACATTGAGGTTTTGAATGATGGAGCCGGGCCGCTGCAAATAGTTGTACCCGATATCGTCCAGAGAAACCACGCGCTCCGCAAACAGCAGCAGCTTCAGCGTGGTACGGATATCCTCATACCACACCCGCAGGGGATAGCGCACGCCGGAGCGCTGAAACAGGCTCGTCTTATACAGCTTATTCCAGGCGCAGGGAGAGGAAAGCAGCAGCGCTTTGCAGTCCGCAAGGGAAAGCGCCCGGTTTTTGGGAAGCTTGTCCCGGAACAGGCCCAATTCCTTCCCCTGCAGATCCACCGAGCGAAAACCGAACGACACCATATCCGCGTTTTCCCGCTCCGCCGCCTTCAGGGCTTTTTCCAGAATTTCCGGCTCGATCCAGTCGTCGCTGTCCACCAGCAGCAGCCATGTTCCCCGGGCCGCCTCGATCCCGGTGTTCCGGGCGCCGCCCAGCCCCCGGTTCTCCTGGTGGATTACCCGCACCCGGCCGTCCCTTTCGGCCAGAGTATCGCAAAGCTCCCCGCTGCCGTCGGTGGAGCCATCGTCGATAAGCAGCAGCTCAAACTCCCGCTCTGTCTGACGGAGAATGGAATCCACGCATTTTTCCAGATAATCCTTTACATTGTAGACCGGAACCACAATACTGACCTTGGGCACAAAAGCACCTCCTAATACGGAATCGTATTATTCTTCTCAAAAAGACCGGGTTCTATCATCAAAAGGCCGGTCGCTGTGCCCCGGCGCTGTAAAACAGCTTTATTATACACTCTTTGGTGGGATTTGGCAAATGAGATGTTAGCGGTTAGTCGTTAGTTGTTAGAGAAGGGCATTTGGAGGTTGAGGGCGGCAAGATAAATGGGAAAGCGCTCACCTTTTCCTGTTGTTCTTCCCCCTTCTTCCTGCTATTCTGGGCCCCTTTCCTGTCACTCTGCCTCCCTTCCTGTCATTCTGAGCCTCTTTCCTGTTATTCTGAGTCCCCTTTTCTGTCATTCTGAGTCCCCTTTTCTGTCATTCTGAGCCGAAGGCGAAGAATCTCGGTCTTTCGTTGTCAGTTATTAGCCGTTAGAGAAGGACGCAACGGCATTTTTTGGGGGGGTCTTCCGCCTTGTTTTTTCTGTTTGATTGCGGTATACTGGAGCTACAGAAAGGAGGCGTTGTAATGGCTGTGGAAAAATCGGAGCGCAGACTGGAAAAACGGCGCTTTTTGGGGCTTCCCAGATATTCCCTGGGGGAGGAGATCTTCTCCGCCGTTTCCCATGGGGTGTCCGCGCTGTTTGCCGTGGCGGCCCTGGTGCTGCTGCTGGTGTTTTGTGAAAAACGGGCGATCAACGTGGTTTCCGTATCCATTTACGGCGCTACCATGATCCTGCTGTACACGGTGTCCACCCTGTACCATGCCCTGGGCCTGAATAAGGCCAAGGTGGTATTCCGCTCTCTGGATCACTGCACCATTTTCCTGCTGATCGCCGGCACCTACACGCCCATTACCCTGGTGTGCCTGGGCGGGGCCTGGGGATGGTCTCTGTTCGGCGTGGTATGGGGCGCGGCAGTACTGGGAGTAGTCTTAAACGCCGTCAGTGTGGAGCGGTTCAAAAGGGTCTCCATGGTGTGCTACCTGGCCATGGGCTGGGTGGTGGTGATCGCCATGAAGCCGGTGATGGCCCACCTGAGTACAGTGGGTTTCTGGTGCCTGCTTTCCGGCGGCCTGTGCTATACCGCTGGGGCGATCCTCTACGGAGTGGGAAAGAAAATTCCCTACATTCACTCCGTGTTTCACCTGTTTGTGCTGGCAGGCAGCGTGCTGCACACCATTTGCGTGGCGCAGATCTGCTGCTAGCTGTTTCGAAAGTACCATGAGGAATGAGCAAGGAAAGAGAAGAAACCCGTTTGATAAATTGGAATTTGGCGGCGAGCCGCCGCAGGCACACGTAAAGCTGCTAGGTGCGGGAGAACAGCTTACTTTCTATCTGTCATTACTGAACAGAAAGCAAGGAAACCTTGCTTTCTCGGCGAAGAATCTCGTACTGGGGTCTTTTTGAAGGGCTTTCAGGGCAAGATTCTTCTTCTTTTCTTTCCTCAGAATGACAGGAGAGGACTAGTCGATAAATTGGAATTTGCAGCGTTGGTTACAACGCTTGTGCCGCTGCACCCACTCGAGAACCCTCTTGGTGCGGGGAACCGGTTTCCGACCCGACCATAAGTAAGATGATAAATTGGAATTTAGCGCCGAGCCGGCGCATGCACTCGTGAAGTTGCTTGGTACGGGAAACCGGTTTCTGAGCCGACCGTTGGCAGGGTGGTAAATTGGAATTTAGCGGACTAATAAATAGTAGTAACTCCTTGCCTCCCCTGTTCAGGGGAAGAAGGTTGCTTTGCAACTCTGGGACCGCCGATAGACGGTGGAGAGGTTCCAGCTCACTGTAAACCAGCAAAAAACCTGTATTTTTCATCTCTCTGTCAGAACCCCTCAGTTACCCTATCGGGTGACTGCACCCCTTTCAGGGGTGAGCGCGTCCCGGTGGGGGGAAGGTCTCCAGTGGAGAACTCGGCTGTCGCTTCAGACATTGCTGAACGTGCCCCACCGGGGCACAGCAACCGCTCTGCCCCGTTCTCGTTTGTCAACTCGGTCGTTGCTGGACGTGTGCCACCGGCACACAGCAACCGAGCCGACAGGCGAGACCGCTGGTGCGAACCGTTCTCAGCTGTCGCTTCGGTCGTTGCTGGGCGTGCCCCACCGGGGCACAGCAACCGAGCCGACAGGCGAGAAAGCCAAGGGTAAGTGCTAAACTACAATTTATTGCTCTTCTCCTGTTTTTCCTTATTATTGCGCCGAAGGCGCCATCACCGTCCAGCAATCTAGAATCCGGCCTCTAACATCTAAAAGGGCTCGTTGCAGCTTTTCCCTCTGCAACGAGCCCTTCAAATCCCTTTTCTAAACAACTAACGACTAACCTTTTCATAAATAACGCATAACGGCAATGACCTTTCCCAGCAGGAACACATTGTCGGAATAAATGGGCTCAAAATCCGGGTTTTCCGGCTGTAGCCGCACCCGGTCCTTTTCCCGGTAGAAGCGCTTTACCGTGGCCTCGTCTTCGATCATGGCCACGACGATATCGCCGTTTTCCGCGGTAGAAACACGCTGTGCCACTACATAATCACCGTCCAGAATGCCGGCGTCACGCATACTCAGGCCGCTGACGTGCAGGGCGAAAAGCTCCCTGCCCTCTTTTTGGGGGAAGGGGAGATAACCTTCAATATCCTCCACAGCCAAAATGGGCTGCCCGGCGGTGACCTTTCCCAAAATTGGCACCTGTACCGCGGCGGTGCTGCCTTCAATGCGAATGGAGCGGTTCAGGCCTGCGTCTCTGGTGATATACCCCAGCTTTTCCAGGGTTTTCAGGTGGGCGTGAACGGTGGAGGTAGAGTGAAGCCCCGTAGCGGCGCAAATTTCCCGCACGGTGGGAGGTACGCCCTTGGGCGCTTCCTTCACAAGGAAATCATAGACCTTCTGCTGGCTTTTTGTCAGGCGTTCCATGGCAATGCCTCCATTACGATTCAAATGGTTTTACGCGCTTTACGAATCAAAAGCTTCTTCCAGCCTTAAGTATAGCATATAGTATAGGAAAAAGTAAACATTTGTTTGAATATATTTTCGGAAAATTTTTCCGCATGGTTTCTGTGCGAAGCTTTGCAAAACGTTCACAAATCTTGCGGAAATTCTTTAAGCTTTATTCACAGCGCGGTAACAACTCCTCCGGGTTTTCCGCTATAATAAAAATGTACTCAGAAGAAATGGACCGCACCTTTTCTTTGAGATACGTGTTCTACCCTCCTCAATAATACCCCTCAAGCAAAAAGGGAAAAGGCCGGCAGTGCTGCCGGCCTTTTCCCTTTTTGTTGTTAGATGTTAGTTATTAGTTGTTAGTTGTTAGAAAGGGATTTTTAGATGCTGGATATTATGGGCAATGAGCAATGAGCAAGGAAGGGCAAGCCCTCTCGCTGTCATTCCGAGCCGCAGGCGAAGAATCTCGTTCTTGAGCCCTTTCTATCAACTAACTGTTCACAACTAATAACTAAAGAACGAGATCCTTCGCTTCGCTCAGGATGACAGAAAAAGAAGACTTTTCCTTGTTCTAACAACTAACGGCTAACAACTTATACGCCAAATTCTCATTTATCAAACTCTATTCTTAAGTTGCTCATTGCTAATTCCTCATTTCACATGCTGGCGCCGCGCTTTTCCGCCCGGCGGGCTGAAGGGCGCTTTCAAAAAATCTGAGCGTTTGAAAAGTATAATCCCGGAATTTTCGGCTCAAAATACAGATGCAAGCAAACTGTATTTTAATCCGAAAGGAATGGAACACATGAACGGAAGACGTTTTTCAGAGAACAAGGCCCGGAAAAATGGGTTCTACCTTGCCCTGGCGGTTTGTCTGGTGGCGGTGGGGATCGCGGCGTGGAGCACCTATGACGCGGTACACAATTATCTTGCCCCGGAGGCCGGGAAGGCAAGTTCCGGCTCGGTGCAGAGCCAGGCGCCCAAGTCCCAGAGCGGCAAAACGGTAAGCCGGATCAAGGACGACCCGGAAGCGCCCAGCTCCTCCGCCTCTTCCGCTCCCGCCCGCCAGACCGTGGGGGCTGTAACGGGAAAAGAGGAAAGCAGCAAGATCGACAGCAGCGAAGCGGAGCAGCCGGTGAGCTCTGTGCCGGAGGAGCCGGTTTCCTCTGAGCCCCAGATCCCGGTAAACGCGCCCATCTATGAAATCAGCGACGAGCTGATCCACCCGCTGCAATCCAAAGAGATCCACAAGGCTTACAGCGCCGGGGCCCCCGTCTATTCCGAAACCATGAAGGACTGGCGGATCCATACCGGCATGGACGAAAAGGCGGAAAGCGGTGAAGAGGTTTACGCCTGCGGCAACGGGCAGGTCAAGCGCACTTACACCGACCGCATGCTGGGCAATGTGATCGAGATCGAGCACGGCGAGTACGCATTTTTCTATTGCGGCCTGGGGGAGAATTTCCTGGTGAAGGAAGGCGATACCGTCACAAAGGGACAGGCCATCGGCACAGTGACTGCCGTGCCCTTTGAGGCGGCGGAGGGAGTTCACCTGCACCTGGAGGTGCGCCGGGACGGCATCTATGTGGATCCCGAAAGCATTTTGACCGGACAGGAATAACCTGCACTGCGGAAAAGAGAAAAATTTTAAGGCGGCGTTTCCCAAAGGAAGCGCCGCCTTTTCTACTGCTGGTATTCTGCTGAAACCGCCGATTATTTCATTCCCGTATACGAGAACCACTCGTACTCCGCCGTCAGCGGCAGGTTCTGCTCCCGGAAGGGGTTTAACCAGTCGTCCACACCGGTTCCGCACCAGGCGTTGGCCATGATCTTTCCGGGGGTCGAGGGGATATCCCCGGTGGCTGTATGGACCAAAACGCCGTCTACATACCAGTCGATCCTGTTTTCGCGCCACTCAAAGGCGTATTTGTGGAAATCCTCTGAGGCGTCAAAGCCCAGGTCATACAGAAATTCGTGATTCCCTTTCCCGTTCGTAAAATAATTCATCTGCACCTTTGTAGGATCCTTTCCCAGCACCTCAAAGTCGATCTCGTCCCAGGGATTGTTGTCCGTAGGCCCCGTATAGGTGAAGAAGGAGGACACCACCCCGTCGCTTTTGATGGCCTTCATTGACGTTTCATAGCGGCCGTACCCATAAAAATCCGTGCTCTGGATCTCCGCGCCGGAATAGGGGATATCCTGAAGCCTGCTGCTGTCGCGGTCAATGGTCAGCTGCATACGGTCATTTTCAAAGGTCGTGTTGGACGAGCGCCAGGTCACGTTGAACATATTCCCATTGGTCCAGCCGTCCGACACCCGGAAGCCCTCAGGCGCACCCTGGGAAAAGTCAAACACGGTGGTGGCTCCCTTGATTTCCGGCAGGGCTTCTTCCTTTTGGCAAGCGCCGAGAAGCGTTGTCATGCCAAGCAGCAGTAAAAGACTGATAACCTGTTTTTTCATGGAAATTCTCCGTTTATCGCATGGAATCAAATGCTTCTTCGGCGTTCCGTGTTCCGTCTGTTTTCCGGCGGTTTCTGCCTCTGCCGCTGTGACCGGCGGCTGGCACAGCCGTACCAAGGGGTTCCTCAGCGCCTGCGGCGCAGCTGCTGGCATCTACTCTCTAGAATCTGGAAAATACAAATTTCCCGGATTCGGAGAGATCCTTCTGCTTCCAGCCGCCGTTGGCGGAGGCGCCGGGCTTCAGAGCGGCGGAGGTCTCATTTTTGTCGCAAAGGGACCAGTTTGCCCAGCTGATGCTTCGGCTTTCCAGGAAATCCAGCCATTCTCCCGCTTCCTTCAGGAACACGCCGCCGCTGCCGTCGGCGCGGCTGGTGCCCCATTCCGAAACAAAGATGGCGATCCCCTTGTTTCTGGCGGAATCGATCCGATCCCGCAGCTCCTTGCCGTGAGTGCCCGCGTAGAAGTGCAGGGTGTACATCAGGTTTTTCCCCTGTACCGGGTCGGCGGCGGCCAGGTGGATATCCTGGCTCCAGGTGGGGCTGCCGATGAGGATCATTCCGTCGGAGCCGGCGTCCCGAATGGTTTTTACCACTTCCTGGGCATAGGGCTTCACATCGTTTTTCCAGGAAACATTGCCATTGGGCTCGTTGCAGATCTCATAGAGCACCGCCGGGCTGTCTTTGTATCGCTTCGCCATTTCGGAGAAGAAGCTTTTCGCCTCCCGCAAATGGCTTTTGGGGTTTCCATCGGAAAGGATATGCCAGTCAAGAATGACATACATATCGTTTTGAATGGCGGCGTCCACTGCGGCGATCACCTGTTTTTTGATGGTCTCCGGCTGGGAAAGATAGCCGTTTTCCCCGGTGTACATGGCCACCCGGAACAGATTTGCCCCATAGTCCGCCGTGGTTTTGATGGCCCCGGAGGAGGCGTACTGCCCGTACCACTGCATGCCGTGGGTGCTCATACCCCGCAAAACAATAGGCTCGCCCGCCTCGTTGCAGAGCTGCGTTCCCTTTACCTGAAGCTTGCCGTTTTCGGTAACGCCCCCCTTTCTGGTTTCCACGGGTGTGGGGGGCGTATCGGGCTCATAGGGGGGCGCGTCCGGGGTGTTTGCCTTTTTCGTGGCCCGGCACACCAGGGCGCAGGCCTCCGCACGGGACAGGCCGTCTCTGGGGCGGAAGGAGCCGTCCGGGTCTCCCACCACAATGCCCTCCGCGTAGGCGGCCAGCACGGTTTCGTAATATCTGCCGTCCAATTTGGAGAAATCTTTTATTTTCCGGGATTCCGTATTGTAATCTCCCTGAGCGCCGGGGAGAAAGGCCTTCATCAGGATCTTCACCGCCACCTGCCGGGAAATGGGCCGGTCAAAGGTCTGCCCGGTGGGGGGGAGCTCATCCCAGTCGTACCAGCCCTGCTCCAGGGCCGCCTGGGTCATGGAGGCCGCCCAGTGCCTGATCTGACCCTGAGAAGGGGTAAGGCCCTTCCGGCGGGCCACAATGCTTACAAATTCCGCCCCGGTAATGGTCTTATTGGGCCGGAAGGTGCCGTCCTTGTACCCGGCGAGCCAGCCGGAATCGGCCATGGCGGTGATATCGTTGTAATACCACCTGCCGGGCTTTACATCGGAAAAGGTCGTGCCCGCCGCAGAGGCCGCGGGAAGGGAATTTCCCAGGAAGATCTGCACTGCCGCAAGCAGACAGGCTAATAAGCGCTTCATTTTTGGGCCAGCTCCTTTCTTGTTTCCAACCAGTGGAGGATATCGTCATAAACCTTCTGTTTTTCCGTTTCATTCAGCAGTTCGTGGCGCATGCCGAGATACAGGGTGAGCTCCACGTTTTTTACACCCGCTTCCCGCAGGGCGTCCGCCACCTGCCTGGGGCCAACGCCGTAATTGCCCACGGGGTCGTCCGTACCGGCCACCAGATAGATGGGAAGCTCCTTGGGAACGGCGGACGCCCATTGGGGAGAGCTCACCTCTAAAAGCCCGGTGAAGAGATCACGATACCCGGCAGCGGTAAAGGCGAAGCCGCACATTTTGTCGGCGGCGTAGGCCTTGCAGTTTTCCTCATCGGTGGAAAGCCAGGCAAATTTATTTACCGGGTTTTTGATGCGCTTATTGTAAGCGCCGAAGGCCAGCTTATCGATGAAATTGCCCCGGGATCGGGGTCCCCGCAGCTTGCATTGCAGCTCCGCCAGGGCCTTTCCGGGCTTTACGCCGGGGTTTTGCCCCATGGTGCCGCAGAGAATACAGCCGGAAAGCCTTTCCCCGTAACGAATCAGGAAGGAGCGGGATAAAAAGGAGCCCATGCTGTGCCCCATGAGAAACAGCGGAAGACCGGGGTGCTCCTTCTGGGCCTCGTCCATCAGGGCGTTTAAGTCATTTACTACGTTTTCCCAGCCGTTTCTGTCAGCAAAGTGGCCGTTTATCTGGGCGGAGCGCCCATGGCCCGCGTGGTCGTTCATATAGACCGCATAGCCCCGTTCCGCCAGGAAGGAGGCGAAATGGTCGTAACGGGCGCTGTGCTCCGCCATGCCGTGGGCGATGACCAGAACCGCCTTGGGCGGTGCTTCCTCCCGGACCCAGCTTCGGGAGAAAATGCGCCCCGGTTCCCCGCAGGCCTTTCGCGTCCATTCTTTTCTCAGTATGCTCATAGGGTTTCCTCCTTTTAGGGAAGCACTGATTCAATCTGCAAGCTAGTTGCGTGCCAAGCCGCAAGGCGCGATTTATTCAGTGGTTCCTTAGAACAAGTCCAGCACATGGCAGGGCTTGTGATAAAATACGCTGTCAAAGGGCGCGTCGAGATTTTTTACCGCCGTTTCCGGCATCCAGGAAAGCTCTTCCGCGTTTCGCACCCCGCAAAGCAGGGCGGAAAAATCGCCGATGGGAAGCAGCGCGTCAGGCTCTGAAGCCACGCGCTCCACCCGGTTTTCCCTGCCGGGGGCAAAGGTCAGCTGGAAGGTATCATTATTTTCCTCTAAAAGCGGATCGGTAAGCTTCAGGGTAAGGCTTCCTTCCCCCCGGCAGCGGCAGAGCTTCAAGGCTTCCTGGGCGTTCACCACTCGGAGCATGCCGTTTAGAAACAGCTTGCAGTCCATGGAGGCGGCCTCCGGAAACAGGGAAAGAATATTCACATGGGCGGGGGTGGAAAAGCGGATCGCCTGAAAATTGGCGATAAAAGCCGTGCGCACAAAGTGTAAAAGCCCCAGCAAAGCCCTGGCGTCCCGGAACAGCAGGCCGTTTCGAGCGGAAAAGTCCGTGCGGCAGTTCAACACCTCTCCGTCCCGTCCGCCGATGAGGAACGCACCGGGAACTCCCTGTTCGTCCTCCCAAACGAAAATATAGCGCTTCTGCTCCAGCAGATTCTCTTTTTCCAGATCAGGGTCGTAAACTTCCCGCACCACGGAAAGATTGCAGTTTTCGTACATGGCGTTGTACACCGTAAGCAGGGGAGAAAGATCGTCCCCGGGAAAAAGCTCTGTGACCTTTCCGCCCACGTCCGGCACATTCAGGTCGGAAAGGGGAAGGGTCCACAAATGGCAGGGCTGCCCGTTTTCAAAGCCAAACTTCCGATAATAGGCGGCGCTGAAGGGATAGAGCGAGGAAAGCACAAAACCGCTGTCGTAAAGCTCCCGGAAGGAGGCCTGCATACAGGCGCGGATCGCCCCGCCCCGCCGGTGAGCGGGCAGGGTGGCAACGCCCCCAACGCCTCCCATTTTTACGATATGCCCGTCAAACCGGGACCGGTATTTGTTCATGATAAAGCTGGCCACAGGCATGGGCTGGTTTTCCAAAAAAGCGGCCCAGCAGTCGGCGCGGGGGTCCTCCTTCGCTTCCCGCGCGGCGGCGCGCTCCTTCAAAAGGTCAAAGCCGCCCTCAAAGGCCACCGCCATGTGGAGGCCGGAATAATACCGCTCCTCCGGCTTCAGTTTTCTGGCCTGCATACTATAATTCCTCCCGGATATTTGCTTAAGAAAACCATACCATATTTTAAAATAAAATTCAACTTTTTCATTTATCCCACGTCAGTCTCTCTCGAACACTTTCTTTGCTGGTTTCCCAGGAGGCAAAAGCTTTTATGGTTTGCGCGGAAACGTCTCTTGACGAGTGTGCAACAATGTAATACAATGGACAAAAAGAATCACAAAGGATGATTTTGCATGGCTACGATTTCCACAAGTGTACGCATTGACGAAAGCCTGTACAGGGAAGCCAGAGAAGTATTTGAAAAACTGGGAATGCCCTTTTCTGTAGGTATCAGCATTTATTTGGAATATGTTGTCCGGGAGCAGGGGGTTCCCTTTGCCCTGCATCTGAAAAAAGCGGAGGAGAGGAAGCCATGCTGAACGGAACAGTACTGTCAAAGGATAGGAAGGCGGCTGAAATAAGAAACGATGATGTGATCGTTACCGATCCGCGCCACTGCCCGCTGTATTTACAAAAATATAATGATATAGAAGGCTGGCTGCGCGGTAGGGCGATCGATGCCCACAGAACAAATTCCAGATTACTCCGCAAGGCCCTGCGGCTGGCTCCGAACGATGATCTGGCCGCTGTGCTGAGGGTACATGGAGCCACCATTACGGATCCCTACTGGTTTTTGCCGGAAGGCGGCAGCCTGACCTATGAACAGGTGCGTTTCGAGAAAAATGAATTTGCGGCGCTTGCGCTGTATGGAGATCCCGATTCTTTTTCCAAGAGTGATGGAACTGCCGGAACGCCTGAGCTTACCAATACCGGCAGCTTTGAAAAATGCTGGAAGCTGCTGGACGGTGTTTGGTGGATGTATAAAGCCGGCAGTGCGGCAGAGCTTTTTTCAGAGCTGTTTATCTATCATTTCGGAAGAATGCTCGGCTTGAATATGGCGCGATATGAGCGGGTTTCCGCCTTTGATCAGGCTTCTGACCATGATCAAAGGCTTCCCACGGACAGCCTGAAAAATTCAGCCTATATCCGCAGCAAAAATTTCACCGATGAGACGACAGCCTTTGAACCGATCTATTCCATTCTGCGGGACGAGGAAGACTTTCAGATAAATTATCGGGAAATCAAGGCCATTTCCCCCAAAGCGGCCGCGGAATATGTGGGAATGCTCTATCTGGACGCCTTAGTGCTGAATATGGACCGCCACACCAACAATTACGGCTTCCTGCGAGACACAGAAAGCGGGAAGATCCTCTCGCTGGCCCCCTTGTTCGATCACAATATTGCCCTTGTTTCCAGGGGCTATCCCTCCCGCGCCAAGCGCGGCGGGGATCTGCTGCAAAAATTATTTGTGGATTTTCTCAAATCAGAGCCTCAGGCAGCTTGTGATTTTCGCAGCCTGGAGCTGAAGCCTGCGACCCGCGCTTTGATCCAACAGGTATTTGCGCTGGTTTGTGAAAGTCCCTGGGATTTTGTAATAGACAAAGATTTTATTGCGGATATGATCTTGTCCGCAAGCCAGTGGATCAAAGCACAGCTTCCTGAAATGGTCTAGGGCGCGCTGCCTGGCTTTCTTTGCGGCGCGGACGCTTTTGTCAGGGAAAGCCGCCCTGAAAAGACCAAGGCCGCTCTTTTGAATTTGCCGGAGAGGAGGAAAAGAACATGCGGATCATCTTTTGCGACGACGAGGAATCCGTTCTTCAGGAGCTTTCCGCCCTTGTGCTGGAATACTTTGCGGAAAACGGCCTGGCAGAGCCAGAGCTTTCTCTGTATGCCGGCGGGGAAGAGCTTTTGGAACAGGAGGACAGAGCGGAAGCTCCACGGGCGGAGCTTGCCTTTCTGGATGTGGAAATGCCCGGCGTCAGCGGGATCCAGATCGGGGCCAGGCTGAAGGAGCGGAACCCTTACCTGAAAATTTTCATCGTCACCGCATACGGAGACTATTTGGACGAGGCCATGCGGTTTCATGTGTTTCGCTACCTTTCCAAGCCCGTGGACAAAAGCCGCCTGTTTCGCAATTTGAAGGACGCCCTGTACCAGCTCAGCGTAGATACCCGGCCCGTGCTGATCGAGACTGCCGAGGGCTCTGTTACCCGGTATGCCGATGAGATCCTGATGGCGGAGGCGCGGGGGCATAAGGTGCTGCTTTACACGGCGGATAAAATTTATGAATCCCACCGGGGCATTCGGCACTGGGAACAGCTTTTGGAGATCGGCAGTTTTTTCCGCACCCACCGCAGCTTTATCATCAACATGAAATATGTCACTGCCTTTTCCCAAAATCTCATCACGCTTTCCGCTCCCGGCGGGCGGGAATATCCGGCCTACCTGGCCAGAAGAAGGGTTCAGGAATTTAAGAACGCCTATATGCTTTATGTGGAGGCGATGCGGTAATGAAAGAAACCATTGCGCTGGTGCTGGGCTTTTTTGTGCTGGCCGGCAGCGGAAGGCTTTTCTACCTGGGCTATTCCCGGGTGTGCACCCGGCTGCAAAGAGGAGGCGCTGAAGAAGAAAAAAGCGCCGCGCCCATTGCCATGGTGCTGACGGGCTTTTCCCTGGTCACCATTTTTGTTTTGCTAATCATGGTCTATACCTCCCTGGTCACGGGGATCCGGCTGAGCATGGGCTCCTTTGTTCTGGCAGGGCTTTTGCTGTTGGTTTTGAACAACCTGCTGCTGCTTTTGGGATACCGCTACAGCCGCCAGATAGACAGGCAGAATCTTTCCGACCAGCTGATGCTGCAAAAGCGGCAGAACGAGGTGGAGTACTATAAGGCCCTGGAAGAGCAGTACGACAGCCAGCGAGTATTGATCCACGATATCCGCAAGCATTTGGCCGCCCTGCGGGATCTGGCGGGAGAGCAGGGGGAGGCGGCCCGCTATATCACGGAGCTGGAGCGTTCTCCCGCCCTGCAAAACAGAGTGCGCTTCTGCGGTAGCCCCATTCTGGACGTGATCCTTTCCCGGTATGGGAAGCTCTGTCAGGAAAGCGGCGTTGGCTTTCTGGTAGATGTCCGCAGCCACTCCGTAGACCATTTGGAGCAGAGCGATGTGACCGCCCTGTTTGGCAATCTTCTGGAAAACGCCGTGGAAGCGGCACAGGGCGGTGAAAGCCCGTATCTGGAGCTGCTGGTGGATACCCGCCCGGGCGGCGCGCTGCTGATCTCTTTGGTGAATACCTGCGTTTCTCCCCCGGAAAGTGATGGAAAAGGAGGTTTTCTCACCCGAAAGCCCCACCGGGAGCGCCACGGCATCGGCCTGCGGAGCATAGCCCACACCGTGAAAAGGCACAACGGTACCCTCCGGCAGTATTACGAGGAAGAGACCGGGCTCTTTCATACCGTGGTCTTGCTGAGAGATAGAGCTGCCTGAAAAGCAGATCCTTTGAAAACCGATAAAAACCCACGGCCTTTGACCTGTTTCCGGTATTTGAGCACCGGCATTCCACAGCAAAGGTTTATTGGGGAAACAAAAAGGAGAGTGGGAAGTTATAATTCAGCCCTTAAGCTTCACTTATTTATATGAAGGGAAAAACTGCTCTTCGAGCAGCTCCCGCTGTCATGGCTGTGCCGTGACTGAGGGGACGTAACCAGCGATTCTATAGTAGTTTCTGCGTGTATCAGATCCCCTTCCCCCCCACCGGGACGTGCTCGCCGTCCGGAGGTTTCTGCAGACTGTGAAGCAGTCTGTTTTCCCTCTAACAAGTAAGGGAAGGCCTTCGCGCTGCTTACTAATTGCTAAATTGGAATTTGCGGCGTACCGCTTATTTTCCTCCTGTCATTACTGAACAGACAAGCACAAAAAGCTATAGCTTTTTAACCTTGCTTTCCCGGTGAAGAATCTCGCCCATTTCCTTTCTATTCAGGAAATGAAGGACGAGATTCTTCGTCAAGAAAGCTATAACTTTCTGCGTTCCTCAGAATGACAAAAGCGAGAACTCGCCCCTCTCTAACGACTAACAACTAACAGCTAACGACTAGTTTGCTAAACTATAATTTATCATTTTTCCTGCGGTCGGGTCAGAAATCATTTTCCTGCACCAAGTAAGGGCACGAGTGGCTGCTGTGCCTCGCCGTTAAACCATCATTTACCGCTCTGCAATTTTTGTTTTTCCCTTGTCCTTCCCCGCGCCGGAGCAAGAAAGTCCTCGTCCACTGAAAACTGTTGATTTTCAGTGGGCGCTGTTTTATAATGGCCCTGCGGACAAATCGGAAATCAGAGGAGGGGTAGTATGCGGCGGGTCTTTTTACACGGCCTGGGGCAAACAAGTGAAGGCTGGAGAGAAGCTATTGTGAAATTGCAGACTGCCAAGCACTGCATCTGTCCTGATTTGGCTAATATCCTTCAGGGAAAAGAGGCAACGTATCAAAACCTTTATGAAGCCGTTTCGGCGATTTGCGATCAAACCGAGGAACAAATAGACTTATGCGGTTTATCTCTCGGTGGAGTATTGGCCTTGAATTATGCCATTGAGCGCCCCGAAAAGGTCCATTCGCTGGCCCTGATCGCTCCGCAATACAAAATGCCGAAAACCATGCTGAGGGTTCAAAATTTCCTGTTTCGATTTATGCCAAAATCCGCGTTTCAGCAGATGGGATTTGAAAAAGAAGCATTTATCCGGCTTTGCAAAACTATGATGAATTTGGATTTTAGCGATTCCCTCTCCAAAATCACCTGTCCCGCCTTGGTGATCTGTGGCGAAAAGGATCGCGCGAACAAAAAAGCCGCCGGAAAGCTGGCGGGCATTCTGGCAAACGCGGAACTGCGGGAGATCCCCGGGGCCGGGCATGAAGTGAACCTGGACGCGCCGGAAAAATTGTCCGAGGCTCTGGGTCGCTTTTATCATCGAGCAGGATAAGGTTCCCGTTTCACGCTCTTTTCCACAATCGCTTTTTCTGAAAGCGTCATAAAAAAGGGTAGGGCAAACCATTGCGGTCCGCCTTACCCTTAGCTTTTCTGCGGCAGGCTCTTCAGCCTCCTTTTATACAATGCGCACGGGGACGCCGTTTACCTCCACGCCCTCGCCAGCCCGGATCAGGATATACCTTGCCCCATCGATGATCCTGGTTTCCAGCAGGTCGCTTCTTTCCGGGTTTACCTGGATCTTTACATCGGGGGTGCATACCTCCAATTTCCTGTGATCCACCAGGGTTTGGGGGCGCAGGGCCAGCTCCGGCCCGAATTCCTCCGTGAGCTTTTTGCCGAAGGCCTCCACATGCTCTTCCGATACGCCGCAGGAACCCAGCACCTCCCGGACAGCCCGGTTGGAAAGCACCAGCGGCTCCTCTTCCTTGCTGTCTTTGTGCTCCTGGATCATTTCCCGCAGCCTGGTATCCACCGACTGCACCACATCATAGCTGCAATCTTCCGAAAGGGCCTCTACCATCACGGCGTGGAAGGTCTCCTTCTGCGTTGCCGCAGGCATGGGAGCTTCCAGGCGAAATACCGCGTCGATGAGCTCCGAGTGATTTTCCGCCGGATCTCTGGAATAGTACAAAGCGCTGTAAATATCGGCGGAGCGGTCGTGAAAGGCGGGAAACAAGAATCCCGCCTCGGGAGATGCCACCAGCCAGTCCGGCAGGCGGCTGCGGAAGGCGTTTTCCGGCACATCGTAGCTCAAGGCGGACTTTGTAGGCTTTACCGGGCAGAGCGCGCACAAAATATAGGAATAGACCTCCTGGGAAGCGTCCTCCTGCCGGGAGCCGTCCTTGGCGCGGTAAGGAACATCATAGGTCTCACAGGCCAGCAGGATCAAGTATGTGCCCTCCGTGGAAAAGGAGCCAATGATCTGCTGAAAGAAGGTATGTACCGCTCCTTCGTCCCGCAAGGAGGATTCCCGCAGTGCCATCAAAAGCCTGTGCTCGTCGCTGTCCACCACCTGCTGGGTGGAAAAGGAAAGCTCCGCAAGGTTCCGCCCCGGCGTACCGGAAAGCACCCGGCGAAGCACCGCCAGCATTTCCTCGGTCTCCTCCTGGGGCAGGGTGGCAAGAGGCTGGTCGAATTCCGATACGATCTCCCGGCGCTCATTGACATAGCAGCCCCGGATATGGGTGATATTGCTTTTTTCCGAGCGAAAGCGGCGGCGGATCTCCGCAATTTCCTTTTCATTCATACACAAATTCCTTCCTTTTCCCGCCGCAAACCGGCGCTTTTCGCATTTTATCACGGCCCACGGAAAACCGCAAGAAGTTTTCCGCCGAAAATCTTCTTTTTTCTCCCAATTTATGTTATAATAACGATGGTAAGAAGCCGTCGTTATCTTGAAGAAGCTCTGAAACGCGCAGCGTTTCTCTTTTCCTTCGGAAAAGCACCGGACTTCTTCGGGTGAGATCATAGCTTATGGATACTGGATAAGGGTGTGTCTTTTCTTAACTCTTTTCAAAATCTGGCAGGAAGTATTTCATATCTGGTTTGGGGGTTTATGAGGATGATGCGGGCAGGGTTTGACAATGCGAAATACCGGGAGATGCAGTCCCGGCAGATTCAGGAGAGGATCGAGCAGTCCGGCGGAAAGCTTTATCTGGAATTCGGCGGGAAGCTGTTTGACGATTACCACGCTTCCCGGGTGCTGCCGGGCTTTGAGCCGGACAGCAAGGTGAAGATGCTGCTGGAGCTGAAGGATCAGGCAGAGATCGTGATCGTGATAAGCGCCTCGGATATTGAGAAAAACAAGGTGCGGGGTGACCTGGGTATCACCTATGATGTGGACGTGCTCCGCTTGATCGATTCCTTCCGGGAGATCGGGCTCACCGTGGGCAGCGTGGTGCTCACCCAATATGCCGCCCAGCCGGCGGCGGAGGCCTTTCAAAAGCGCCTGGAATCCCTGGGCGTCAAGGTGTTCCGCCACTATTCCATTCCCGGGTACCCCTCCAATATTCCCATGATCGTCAGCGATGAGGGCTTCGGCAAAAACGACTATGTGGAAACCAGCCGTTCCCTGATCGTGGTAACGGCCCCCGGCCCCGGCAGCGGAAAAATGGCCACCTGCTTAAGCCAGCTGTACCATGAATACAAGCGGGGCGTTCCGGCGGGCTACGCGAAATTTGAGACCTTCCCCATCTGGAACCTTCCCCTGAAGCACCCTGTGAATCTGGCCTATGAGGCCGCCACGGCGGATCTGAACGATGTGAATATGATAGACCCCTTCCACCTGGAAGCTCACGGCGTTACCGCCGTAAACTATAACCGGGACGTGGAGGTGTTCCCGGTGCTCAACGCCATGCTGGAAAAGATCGCCGGGGAATCTCCCTATAAATCCCCCACGGACATGGGCGTGAACATGGCGGGAAACTGCATCATAGACGATGAGGTATGCTGTGAGGCCGCCCGGCAGGAGATCATTCGCCGGTACTACAGCGCCCTGTGCGGCCAGCGCCGGGGCAGCGACAGCGATGAGACCGTATATAAGCTGGAGCTTTTATTGAATCAGTCCGGCATTTCGGCGGAAAGCAGGGCCGTGGTCACCCCTGCCCTGGAGCGTGCCGAGCAGACCGGGCTGCCCGCCGCCGCGATCCAGCTGCCGGACGGCAGGATCGTCACCGGAAAGACCTCCGAGCTGCTGGGGGCCTCCTCGGCGGCCCTGCTAAACGCCCTGAAGGCCCTGGGCGGGATCCAGAAGGATATCCACCTGATCTCCCCCATTATCATTGAGCCTCTGCAAAAGCTGAAAACCACCCACCTGGGCAGCGTGAATCCCCGGCTGCATACCGATGAGATCCTCATCGCCCTTTCCATCTGCGCCGCCACCAATCCCACGGCGGAGCTTGCCCTGCGCCAGCTTCCCAAGCTGCGTGGGTGCGAGGCCCACTCCACCGTGCTGCTTTCCCAGGTAGATGAAAATATCTTCCGCCGCCTGGGTGTAAATCTGACCAGCGAGCCCCAATACCAGACCAACAAGCTCTACCATAAGTAATAGTTAGCTGTGAGTTGTTAGAGAAGGGCGCGGCGGCAGTTGCACCGCTGGCACTCGTGAAGCTGCTTGGTGCAGGGAACTGGTTTCCGACCCGACCGGCGGCAAGATGCCGCGGCCATTCGGGAACCTTCTCTGTGCAGGAGGGCAGTTTTTGACCCGACCGGCAGCGAGCTGTTTCCTTTCCTCCTGTCATTCTGAATCGCCGGAGGCGGTGAAAAATCTCTTTCTTTGAGTTGTTAGTAGTTAGTCGTTAGAAAGGTAAGGGCGAGATTCTTCGTCACTTTGTTCCTCAGAATGACAGGTGGGAGGGCAGTGCGTTAAATTAGAATTTGCAGCGAGGCGCCGCAGCCACTCGTGAAGCTGACTGGTACGGGAAACCGGTTTTCAACCTGACCGCAGCCAAGCAGATAAATTGGAATTTAGCGAGCTGATGAATAGCACTAACCCCTTGCCTTTCTCGCCTGTCGGCTCGGTTGCTGTGCCCCAGTGGGGCACGTTCAGCAACGGTCTCACCTGTCGGTTCGGTCGGTGCAGAACAATGCGCCAAGAAAGCCATGGCTTTCTGCGCTTTGCACCCGAAGCGACAGCTGAGAACGGTTCGCACCAGCGGTCTCGCCTGTCGGCTCGGTTGCTGTGTGCCGGTGGCACACGTCCAGCAACGACCGAGTTGACAAACGAGAACGGGTCAGAGCGGTTGCTGTGCCCCAGTGGGGCACGTTCAGCAATGTCTGAAGCGACAGCTGAGTTCTCCACTGGAGACCTTCCCCCCACCGGGACGCGCTCACCCCTGAAAGGGGAGGTGGCGGCCGATAAGGCCGTCGGAGAGGTTTCAGCTCGCTGCTAAATTAATTTGGCGGTTTGCTCTGACGCAAACGTAGGGGAGCGGCTTGCCGCTCCCGCCTTATAATTGGCATAAACCCTCTGGACGGTCCCTACAGTATGTTGCCTTTTCCTACTGCTAAACTACAATTTGCCGCTCTATCCTTGCCCTTTCCTGCTCATTGCTAATTCCTCATTGCTTAATATGCCTTCCCCTGAAACCTCTCCGGGGACTTTCCAAAGTTTACCTCCCTTACGGCCCGCAGGATCTCCTCCCGGCGGGCTTCCGGGTTTGGCAAGTCGCACACCACGTCGTTCAGGTCGTAGGGGCCGTTTCGGAAATGGCCCACCACCACGCCGTGGAATTCTCCATCGATCAGAAGATATTGCAAGGGCTCGTGATCGTAGGGAAGCTGTTCATACAGGGGAAGGAATTTTTCCTTTACTGCGGGCTCGTTGGCCTTATACAGAAAATCGTTTCGGTGGATGGCGTATACAAAGTGAAGGGGAACGGGCTGATGGGCTTCCAGGAGAGCAAGATCCTCCCGCAGAAGGAACATGCCCTCCGCTTCCGCGAAAACTCCTTCCGCCGCAAGCTCCTCCGCCGCCTTGCGAAGCTCCTTTTCCGGCAGTTTGTAAAACGACCTTGCCATAGCGGGAGTAAAGGCCGCCTCCCGATAGGCAAAGCGACGCAGAACCGTCTTGATAGCCTCCGGGCGGGAAAGGGAAAAGCCCTCCGCCTCCGGGAACATTTCGAAAAACCGCATCCAGCCCCGATCCCATTCGCCGTCGTATTGATCTTCATAAATGAGAAAGGCCTCCTGCAGGCGGTGCAGGACGGGGGTGATCTCCTTGACCAAAAGCCCCGTTTCCGCCTTGATCTGCTGAATGGTCAGAGGCCCTTCCCGGTTGATCAGGGCAAGCAAGCTTTCCTGCAATTCGGTGAGGCGGGACAGGGGCTTTTGGTACAGCGCCCAAAACAGCTCCAGGTCCTCCGGAACGATCCAGCCCAGATTGCCGCCGGAAAACCTGCCCTTGATCAGCCGGCGGTCCAGCTGCCTGCGGCGGTTGAACTCCAGGTCGTCAAAATCCGCCCGGAAGCTCAGGATAGGCGGCTGGCCAAAGCCGTTCCAATACACATTCTGCCCGGGCTGGGTGTCCCGGTAAAGCTCTAAATATTCCTCCTCCGTGGCCTTGCGGGAAAAGAACTGCCGCTCCATACGCAGAGAGTTGATTTTTTGGGGGGTTATCATTTGCAGCCGCTCCTTTTTTTACAGTCTGTTACAAATCATAGTATTCCTCAAAACCAGACAGCAGTATGGCGTGTTAGTTGTTAGTCGTTAGTAATCAGTTGTTTAGAAAGGGCAAGGGCGAGATCCTTCGCCTGGAAAGCGGAGTTTACTTCGCTTTTTGCGTAGCAGTGACAAAGTGGGCAGTTAGTACGACAAATTGGAATTTGCAGCTGCGCTGCGGGCACTCGTGAAGCCGCTTGATACGGAAAATCGGTTTCTGACCCGACCGACGGTGATCCGCCTATTTTCCTCATGTCATTCTGAGGAGCATAGAAAGCTATAGCTTTCTTGACAAAGAATCTCGTTCTTTGCCTTTTTATTCAGGGAATTAAGGGCGAGATTCTTCGTCACTTCGTTCCTCAGAATGACAGCGAGGGAGCTCGCCCCTCTTTAACAACGAACAGATAACAACTAGCTCGCTAAACTATAATTTACTGCTTTGCCCTTCATTGCTCATTGACCGGAGCGCAAATTGCGCTTTGCCCTTCTCTAACGACTAACTACTTACAGCTAACAACTATTCCCTGAACAGCTCGGTGGAAAGATAGCGGTCGCCGGTATCGGGCAGCAGGACTGCAATGGTTTTCCCCTTGTTTTCCGGGCGCTTTGCCAGCTGTATGGCGGCCCACAGCGCGGCGCCGGAGGAAATGCCGGTGAGAATGCCCTCCGCTTTGCCCAGCTCCCGCCCGGCCCAGAAGGCGTTTTCTCCGGTCACGGTAAGCACCTCGTCATAGATCCCGGTATCCAGGATCTCAGGCACAAAATTTGCGCCGATGCCCTGTAAGGGGTGAGGGCCGGCAGTTCCTCCGCTGAGTACCGGGGAATCCGCGGGCTCCACCGCCACGATTTTTATGGAGGTTTTTTTCTTCTTCAGATATCTGCCGGTTCCGGTAATGGTGCCGCCGGTGCCTACTCCGGCTACAAACAAGTCGAGCTTGCCGTCTGTGTCGCGCCAAAGCTCCGGCCCGGTGGTGGCTTCATGGGCGGCGGGATTCATGGGGTTTACAAACTGCCCGGGCAGGAAGCTGTGGGGGATCTCCTTACACAGTTCCTCCGCCCTGGCGACGGCGCCGCTCATGCCCTTCCCGCCAGGGGTGAGTTCCAGCTGGGCGCCGTAGGCCTTCATCAGCTGGCGGCGTTCCTCGCTCATGGAATCCGGCATAACGATGATGGTTCGGTACCCTCTGGCCGCCGCCACGGCGGCAAGGCCGATGCCGGTATTCCCGGAGGTGGGCTCAATAATGACGGAATCCGGCTGCAGCAGCCCCTTTTCCTCGGCATCGTCCAGCATGGCCTTTGCCACCCGGTCCTTTACCGAGCCTGCGGGGTTCAGATATTCCAGCTTCAGCAAAAGCCTTGCCTCAAGCCCCAGCAGCCGCTCCAGATGAACAGGCTCCAGCAGAGGAGTGTTTCCGATCAGCTGCTCCAGACGGGTGTAAATGTTACTCATGAAAAAGCCTCCGTTTCCAGATATGATTTCAGCTCCTGAATTCCATCAGCCAGCAGTCCCGCTTGCTGCCCTCGTGAAGCTCGTGGGCCGGGAGAAATTTGATTTTTCGAAACCCGCAGGCCTCATAGCAGCGCAGGGCCCGGAAATTGTCGGCGTGGGGGTCTAAGACCACGGCCCGGGCGCCCTCCCGGCCGGTCAGATAGTCCAACACCAGCTTCAAAAAGCGGCGGCCGATCTTTTTATCCCAATAGGCCGGCTCCCCAATAAACTGGTCGATGCCGAAGGCAAAAAGCTCCGGGTGGGGGTACTGATATTCCTCGCACAGCTCCGGGCTCAGCCGGTAGATTTGAAGATAGCCGATGGGGAGCTCTTCATATTCTATGATGCACCGGCGGCAGCCGGGCTCCTCCTCGTAAAAATCCCGCCGCACCCGCTCCGGGGTAAACCCGGCGTCTCTGCCCTCGTACCATTCCAGAACCGCCGGGTCCGTCATCCACTTCAGAAGGCTTCCCGCGTCCTGGTCTCGCAAAGGGCGCACAGATATAGGGCCGTTCCGCAACAAAATTTTATTCATGGAGATCCCTTTCCTATCACAAAATGAAAGCGCTCTGTGGAACAGGCCACCAGGCAGCCCTTTCCACAGAGCGTTTCTATTTCAAATCTCTGTAAACTGCATCAAGAAACCATGGGGAAGAAGCTTTCCCAGCAGGTGGTAGAACTTATAGAAAAGCCCCTTGGTATATACGGTTTTTCCCCGCTTCGCGGCCCGCAGGGAGCCCACCGCTACAGCCTGGGGAGATACCCTGGGAAGCTTGTCGATCAAACGGGACTTTCCTTCCGTGACGTTTGCCACATTCCAGAAATCCGTATCCATAGGGCCGGGGCATACGGCTGTGACTTTGATGCCCCTGGGGGCAAGCTCATTGTGCAGCGCTTTGGAAAGGGCCAGCACGTAAGCCTTGGTGGCGCTGTATACAGACATTCTGGGGGTGGGGGCAAAGGCGGCGATGGAGGAAATGTTCAGCACCAGGCTGTCGTCCAGCATATAGGGCAGGCAGACGCGCATCACGCCGGTCAGCGCCCGGCAGTTTAAGTCTACCATGCCGGTCTGCAAGGCGCAGTTGGAGGAAAAGAAATCCACTCCCTTGCCGTAGCCGGCGTTGTTGACCAGCACTTTGATCTCCGGATTGTTTTCCTTGAGAAGCTGCTCAAACAGCCGCAGACTTTCCGATTTGGAAAGATCCAGAGAGATCGCGGCAATGGTTTTATCCGGGTGCTCCTCCGCGATTTCCTTCAGAAGCTCTTTTCGGCGGGCAATGAGCCAGAAAGCGTCCACAGTGGGGTACTGGGCGATAATGGCGTTGATGTATTCCTTGCCCAGTCCGCTGGAAGCGCCGGTGATGACAGCAGTGATCATATCCGCTCGACCGTCCTTTCTCGGCGGTCTTCCGAAAGGGAGCCGCCCTCCTTAAGCTAGGAGTTACTTTTCTAAATTTTACGCCATTTTCGGCGGTGCGTCAATCTTTATTGTCATTTTTTCAAAACAATGCTATACTAGGAGCTAAGCGCTGGATACTGGATACTGATATGAAAATAAGGAAGAGGGCATTTTTGAGCAAGCCCCGATATCCAGCAGGAAAGGACGGATAAATTTGAATTGGAAAAAAATCTTTGCCGCGCTGCTTACGGCTGTGCTCTGCGCGGTGATCTGCCTGCCGGCCTCCGCAGAGGAGTGGAAAAACGAAGAATTTTCCTTTACGGTGCCGGAGGAGATTGTATATACCTTCAGCCCGGCGGTACTTCAGGAGGATCCTTCCTGGGCGCTGGCCGGGATCGCCGACCCTTCTGCCATGCTGAAGGAGTATCGGGAGATGGGTGTTTTGACAGATCTTTACACCGAGGGGCGCAAATGCAATCTCAAGGTGCTGTCGAAAAGCAACAACACCACCGAAACTATTTTTAATCTGCGGGATATGCCGGAGGAGGAGAAAAGCCAGTTTTTGGATAAGCTGGCCCAGGCCGAGACCGAGGGCGTTACCGTGGAAAAAAGCTATGTGGACTTCGGCGGGCAGCCCTTTTATCGGATCCAGATCGACAGCGTTACCTCTATGGGAGAGATCCATGAGCTGCAATACGGCACCATCTTCAACGGCCATACCCTGACCTTTGTTACCTACAGCGAAAAGGCGCTTTCCGAGGAGCAGGCCGCATTGCTGGAAAAGGCCGCTTCCTCCTTTCAAATTCTTCAGCTGCTGGAAAAACCGGAGCCGAAGCCGCTGAACCTTGCCCTGATGCTGGCGCTTCTGGTGGTTTTAGTCGTTGTGGTCGTGGCGCCCTTTATCTATATTCCCGTGCGGAACCGGCAGGAGAAAAAGCGGAAGGCGGAAATGGCGGAGCGGCTCAGCGCTTACCATAAGGCCCATGAGAACGGAAGCGGTTACGGAGAAGTGCGGTTCGTCAATGAGACCGACTGCACCAGAGAGGCGGTACAGACCTTCAGCAGGTACCATGCTTATGGGAAGAACCTTGCTTCTCTGCTGATCGGCGGCCTTTTGTGCGCATCGGTGCTGGCCCTTGCCTTTACCTTTGACGTGACCTGGTGGATGAAGCTGGCCGCTGTAGCGGTGGCGGTCTATTTCCTGTACCGGGCCATCAATATGGGAACCGCTGTGGAGAAGGTACAGCAAAAGGTATTCGGGCGTGGCGTTTCCTCCACGGCCCGGTACACCTTCTTCGATGAGGGCTTCCGGGTGGCCGGGATCCAGTCCGCCAGCGTGTACCCCTATTTCCAAATCACCACTGTGCGAAAGCACGGGCATTATCTGTATCTTTACTACAGCCAGGACAACGCCTATCCTGTGGATCAGTTCGGCTTTACCCAGGGTGAGTTTGAGGAATTTTCCCGGTTCATTTCGGAAAAAACGGCGAAAAGCAAAAAAGCCTGAACAGGGACGCAAAGGAGAACGGTACTATGAAAAACGAGCTACAGCCCATCGGCATTCTCACCGCCATGCAGGTTGAAATTGAGGCGATTTTAGAGGCGGCGGCGGAGCTGACCGTACAGGAGCACGCCTCCATGAAATTTTACACGGGGCTGCTTTCCGGCACCCCCTTTGTGGCGGCCCAGTGCTCCCCGGGGAAGGTGAATTCCGCCCTGTGCGCTCAGGTGATGGCGGATTCTTACCACCCTCGCCTGCTCCTGAATATCGGCGTGGCCGGCGGGATCGGCCCGGGCGTTGCCATCGGCGATGTGGTGATCGCCACCGCCTGCGTGCAGTACGATTATGACGGCACCGCCCTGGGAGATCTGACCCCGGGGGAAATAGAACTGCCGCCGGACGGCAGAAAAGTGCGGGATTTCCTCTGTGACAACGCCGTTTCGGAAAAGCTGGCCCGGGGGGCGGAAAGCCTTTACGGCCATGCCCACCGGGGCGTGATCGCCACCGGAGACAGATTTGTGGCAGATCCCAATTTCGGGAAGTGGCTCTATGAAACCTTCGGCGCCCTGGCCTGTGAGATGGAGGGGGCCTCCACCGCCCACGCCTGTCTGTTAAACGGCATTCCCTGCGCCGTGCTCAGAACCATTTCCGATAACGGCAACGAGGAAGCCACGGTGGATTTTCCCACCTTTGCCAGAGAATCCGCCCACAAGGCCCAGAAGCTTCTTGCGGGAGTGATCCAAACACTATGAAACTGTTTCACGCTTCGCAAACGCCTGGAATCCAGGTGCTGGAGCCTCGTGTTTCCAATCACGGAAGGCCCCTGCTCTATTTTTCAGATCGCCGGGAAAACACCCTGGTCTATTTGTGCAACGCCATAGAGCGCCACTGGCTTGCTTCCGGCTTTCCGCCCTGTGAAACCTACCACAAATGGGGAAGCTATGGCTTTACGGGGGAAGGCTTGCTTTGCCTGGAGGAATACTGGCCCGGCGCCACAGAGGAAACCTACGGCGGCGCCGCCGGATATGTCTATACTGTGGAAACGGAGAAGGCCCGACCCTTGCCGGAGATCCCCCACGCCTTTACCTTGCGGGAGCCGATCCGGGTAACAGTCAGCGAGTTTGTCCCAAACGCGCTGGAAGCCTTGAAGCAGGCGGAACGGGCCGGAAAACTGGCGCTGCGCTCCTATGGGGAAAACAGCCCGGAAAAGCTTCAGTGGATCGAGCAAGCGATCCGCCGGGAGTACGAGGAAAGCGATTCCCAGCCCTACCGGGAGTTTTTACAGGCAAAATTCCCGCAGATCAAAGGGACGGCTGAAAAATGTAGCCGCGGTGTGTGAAATGAAAGGCAGTAGAAAATGAGCAATAAGGAATGAGCAATTAAGGGCATAAGCAGAGCTCGATAAATTGGAATTTAGCAGACTAATAAATAGCATTAACCCCCTTGCCTTTCTCGCCTGTCGGCTCGGTTGCTGTGCCCCGGTGGGGCACGCCCAGCAACGGTCTCACCTGTCGGTTCGGTCGGTGCAGAACAATGCGCCAAGAAAGCCATGGCTTTCTGCGCTTTGCACCCGAAGCGACAGCTGAGAACGGTTCGCACCAGCGTCCCACCGGGACGCGCTCACCCCTGAAAGGGGAGGGGGCGCGGCGAAGCCGTGACGGAGGGGTTCCAGCTTAGTGAAAATCTAGATAGAACCTGCGTTTTACCAACTTCCCGGCAAGAACCCCTCAGTCATGCTAACGCATGCCAGCTTTCTACGCTTCGCTTCGGTTGCTGTGCCCCAGTGGGGGGAAGGTCTCCAGTGGAGAACTCAGCTGTCGCTTCAGACATTGCTGAACGTGCCCCACTGGGGCACAGCAACCGCTCTGACCCGTTCTCGTTTGTCAACTCGGTCGGGTCAGAAAGTGCTCTCCCGCACCAAGCAGAGGCACGAGTGCCAGCGGCGGCCCGCCGCTAAACTATCATTTACCGCTCTACTTCTGTCCTTCATTGCTCACTGCTCATTCCACATTGTCCCTACCGCCCTTCTCTCACAACTAACCACTATATTTGAAAGGGGAAAAAGCATGGTCAATCATTTTTGTAAAACGCCCTTGTGGGAGGCAAGCCGGAAATTGGCGGCCGTTGCCGGGGGCTCGGAGCCCGCGGAGCTGGTTCTGACTCATGTGAACCTGGTGAATGTGTGCACCAGGGAAATTCAGGAGGACGTGTCCGTTGCCGTAGCGGAGGGGCGGATCGCCCTTGTGGGGGACGCTTCCCACTGTATCGGGGAAGGCACCCAGGTGGTGGACGCGGAAGGCAAATACCTGGCCCCGGGCTTTTTAGACGGCCACATTCACGTGGAATCCTCCATGATGGGGGCGGGGGAATACGCCAAGGCGGTGATCCCCCACGGCACCACCGGCATTTACATGGATCCCCACGAGATCTGCAATGTATTGGGCCTTCCCGGCGTTCAGTGCCTGCTGGAGGACGCGGCCCGCACGCCGCTGAAGACCATGCTTACCACTCCCTCCTGTGTGCCCGCTGTGCCGGGCTTTGAGGACACCGGCTCCAAAATCGGCCCGGAGGACGTGGCGGAGACCATGAAGTGGGATTCCTGCGTGGGCCTGGGGGAAATGATGAATTTCCCCGGGATCCTTTCCTCCAACGAGGAGACCCACGCCATCACCGGCAACACCCTGAAGGCCGGGAAAATCGTTACCGGCCACTATTCCCTGCCGGAAACCGGCAAGGGCTTAAACGCCTATATCGCCTCCGGCGTGCGCTGCTGCCATGAATCCACCCGGGCGGAGGACGCCCTGGCCAAAATGCGGCTGGGCATGTATGCCATGCTTCGGGAGGGCTCCGCCTGGCACGATCTGAAGGAGGTAGCCAAGAGTATTACCAAGCATCAGGTGGATTCCCGTTTTGCCTGCCTGATCTCCGACGATACCCACCCCCACACCCTGCTTTCCCAGGGGCACTTGGACCATATCGTCCGCCGGGCGGTGCAGGAGGGCATCGACGCCATTACCGCCATTCAGATGGTGACCATCAACTGCGCCCAGTGCTTCCAGATGGATCATGAGCTGGGCAGCATTGCCCCCGGCAAATGCGCGGACATGGTGTTGCTGAATAATTTAGAGGAGCTTCAGGTGGAGAAGGTATGGATCGACGGCGAGCTGGCTGCCGAAAACGGGGCCGTTGTGGGAGAGTATGCTCCCTACGCCTATCCGGAATGGGCCACCCGGTCCATTCATATTCGGGACGCCATTACCCCCGAAACCTTCCGCGTTCCCGCGAAGCAGGAAAAGATCGTGGACGGCGGCGTTACGGTGCGGGCCATTGAGGTGATCCCGGCCCGGGTGGGAGACTATGAGCGGCAGGTAACGCTTCCGGTGCGAAACGGCCTGCTGGAATCCGACCCCTCCCAGGACGTGCTGAAAACCGTGGTGTTCGAGCGCCATCACAACACAGGTAAAAAGGGCTTCGGTTTTGTCAAGGGCTTTGGGATCCACTGCGGGGCCATGGCCTCCACCGTTTCTCACGACGCCCACAATTTACTGGTGATCGGCACCAATGACGAGGACATGGCCCTGGCCGCCAACACCCTGATCCAGTGCGGAGGCGGCATGTGCGCCGTACAAAACGGCAAGGTTCTGGGCCTGGTTCCCCTGCCCATTGCCGGGCTGATGGGGGAAAAGCCCATGGAGGAAATGGCGAAGGCGGTAGCCGATTTGGAGGAAGCTTGGAAGGTGATCGGCTGCTCCATGCCCTCCCCCTTTATGACCATGGCCCTGATCCCCCTGGCCTGCCTGCCGGAGCTTCGCCTCACCGACCGGGGCCTGGTAGACTGCACCCGCTTCTGCTTTACGGAAATAGAGGTTTGAAGATAGAAGGAAAATGCGCCATGCGGTGAGCTGCCGCTGGCAATCGTGAGGCTGCGTGATACAGGAGGGCAGTTTCTGACCCGACCGCAAGAAAACCGTTAAATGATAGTTTAGCGAACTGGTTGTTAGCCGTTAGTTGTTAGTCGTTAGAGAAGAACAAAGCCTCCTCCCTTGTCATTACTGAGCAAAAAGCGGAGTAAACTCCGCTTTCCCGGCGAAGAATCTCGCCCTTAATTCCCTGAATAAAAGGGCAAAGAACGAGATTTTTCACCGAGAAAGCAAGGTTTCCTTGCTTTCTGTTCAGTAATGACAGGCGGAGAGTAAGCAGCTCACTGCCATATTTCAATTTAGCGCTCTGTTAATGGTCGGGACAGAAACCGATTTTTCCGTATCAAGCGGCTTCGCAAGCGCCCGCAGCGCAGCTGCAAATTCCAATTTAGCAAACAGTTCCCCATTGTCATTCTGAGGAACGCAGAAAGCTATAGCTTTCTTGACGAAGAATCTCGACCTTAATTCCTGAAAAAGGGCGAAGGACGGGATTCTTCACCGCTTTTGGCGGTTCAGAATGACAGAAGTGAAGTATGCGGCTCGTTGCAAAATTCCAATTTGCCAGCTTGCTTATGGTCGGGCCGGAAACTGCTCCCCCCGTACTCGGCAGCTTCACGCATGCTCGCGGCGGCTCGCCGCCGCTTCTTTTCCTTACTATGAAAAAACCTCAGAAAAGGTCGTGATAGTATGCAATACGTTCTCTATGCCCTTACCGCCTTATACGCAGTTCTGTGCGTGATTGCCGCTGTGTCTCAGCTGAAAAGCACTAAGGAACGGGGCACGCCCGCCTGCATGCTTTTGGGCAGCGCCGTTTTGCTTTCCGCCATCGTGCTGGAGGAGCTGGCAGGGGGCTGGGGCTGGCTGCTCGCCACGGCGGGCGGAGTGATGATCTTTACCGCCGCTTTCCAAAACGGCAGGCGCGGCGGAAGCTTTCATCTGCGCCATCACGTGATTCGAGGAGCCTTTACCGCCCTTTTGGTTCTCGGATTTCTTCTGCTTTGAGCCCCTGGATCGAAACCGCATAAAAAAGGACAGAGCCTGTCATGCGATGCTCTGTCCTTCTTTTTTAGTTTTAAGTTTTTTACGCCTCGATCTCGATAAAATAGAGGTCGTTGACGCCCAGCTCAGCGGTGATGGTGAGAATGCCGTTCTCCCAGGTAAAGGGCCAGGGCTCCCGGCGCAGGGCGGTTTTTTCCTTTAAGGCCTCCACCTCCCGCCGGTTCATGTCCTGGGGGCTGCCCATTTCTTCCCATACCTTTAAGGGGTTGCAGTGCTCCTCGTCGATGCGGGAAACCGTGACCCGGCCCGGCTTTCTTTCCCATTCCAGCTGGACCGCAGTCTGCTCCTTCGGCAGCTTCAGGTTTTTCATCTTCTGGCGGAACAGCAGCACATGGGTTTCCCCCGTTCTCCGAAACGCGGCGATGCCGATCTCTCCCTTGGTGGCGTCCTCGCCCAGCTCCAGCCGTTCTTCCCCCGCCATGGAAAGCATCTTCATACCGTAAAATACCGGCTTGGGAACGCCGTCCTGGGTGAGCATGCCGAAGCCGCCGTGGAACTGCTGGGGGAAGGGGTGCAGCTCCTCAAAAATATCGCTGAAGCACCAAATGCTGGAGCCGTCTACATGCTCCGCCACGTCCAGTGCCGTTTTCACATCATAGGCCGCCACCTTCCGGGTATCGTTGGTATAAGAGGCAAACCCGGCGTTTTCGTTCCATTCGGTATAGTACACCGGCAGACCCTTGGCCTGCTCCTTTACCACGGCGGAATTTTTGATAAAAATATCGTTGGGAAGCTCCTTCTGCTCCGATTGATCCGGCATCATCGCCCGCTGCCCGGCAAGCAGGGTTTTTTCCCGCATTCCGCTGAAATCGGGCGCTTCGAAATGGAAGTCCAGCTCACCACCCTCCATATCGCCCTGATCCTCCACGCCGCCGATGGGATCCCCCGCGTACTGGTGGGTGGTGACGAAATCCAGCGGCACCTGGTTTTTCTCACAGAATTCTACAAAGGAGCGCACCCACTTGCTGCCGCTGGTGGCGGGGCCGCCTACCCGAAGCTGGGGATCCACCTCCTTGATCGCCCGGGCCGTGACCTCATAGAGCTTAAAATACTCGTCCCGGGTGCCGGAGAAGAACACGGGCAGATCCGGCTCGTTCCACACCTCAAAGGGCCAGGTGCGTACCTCCTCCGGGCCGTACCGATGCTCCAAAAAACGGAGAAAGGCCTTGATGTACTCCGCCCAGGCCCCGTGATCGGCCGGCGGGGAAATACAGGGCTTATAGAAGAACATGCCCCGGTCGTCTCTGGCCGCCAGCTTTTCCGGCATGAAGCCCAGCTCCACAAAGGGCTTCATGCCCGCCTCCAGCACGTTGTCATAGGCTACGCCGCAGGCGTGAAAGCTCCGCTCCGTAAACTGCTCCGCGCCGGGAAGGGGCATCAGATCCGCAAGGGTATGCAGCGTGTTCATATCGTCGCAGAAGATCCCATGGAACCGCACATAGCGGATCCCCAGCTCTTCGTGGATCCATTTCAGCTGCCGGGTGTAATCGGTCCGCAGCGCCAAAAGCGCATGGCCGCTGCCCACACAGTACTGCCAGTGCTTTTTGTGGGGATAGCTCTTACAATTCTTCGGAATAGTAAATTTCATTTGGTTTTCCCCATTCTTCTTTCTCAGTGATGACAGTGGGAGCAGTTTGCTAAATTTGGATTTAGCGGGCTAGCCCTCTGTTATCCTGCGTTCCCCCCTGTCATCCTGAACGAAGCGAAGGATCTCGTCCTTTTCCCTTTTCCATAAGATCCAAGGACGAGATCCTTCGTCACGATGTTCCTCAGGATGACAGACGGGGGCCTTGCTCTTCTCTAACAATTAACTACTCACAACTAACGACTAAAGAGCCATTCCACGGCCTTCGGGGCGTACTCCGCCCAGAATTTTTCATCGTGAATGCCGGGGCTTTCCTGATACTGGTGGGGAACGCCCTGCTCCGTCAGGAACTGATGGAACTGGCGGTTGGGCTCAATGAGGAAATCCTCAGAGCCGCAGCACATATAAATTTCCGGCAGCTTCTTTCCCGCCGCCTTCAGCTCCTTTACCAGGGTTTCCGGGTTGTTCCGGCTTTCCTCCACGGTTTCCAGGTCACCGAAGCATTCGTGATAATAGGCATAATTCGCCATGGGGTTTTCGTCCCCTTCCTTCATGTGGGCGATTTGGTGAACGATCAGCGCCGAGGACATGCCCGCCGCCTTGCCGAACACATCCGGGTAGGCAAGCGCCGTGCGGAGAGCCCCGAAGCCGCCCATGGAAATTCCCATGATATAGGTTTCCTCCGGCGTTTTCGCCAGACCAAAGGTTTTCCGCACATAGGAAACCAGCTCTTCTCCTACCAGAGAGGCGTAATTGTGACCGGTGGACAGGCCGTTTAAGTAAAAGCCGTTTTCCCCGTTGGGGCTGACCACGGCAATATTGTATTTTTGCACCAGCTCCTCCGGCACCCAGCTTTCCGCTTTTCCCGTGTAGCCGTGCAGGTGGAATACCGTTTTGATGGGCCGCCCGCTTTCCTCGGGAAGATCGTTGGGCAGGATCATCTCAAAGCTCCCCTGCCGGTTCAGGCTGTTCAAAAAAAGGTCGATCTTCAGTTTTGCCATCGTTTTTTATTTCCTCTCTTTCGATTTCTTTTGCAAAAAGCGGAGCCTCCTTCCGGCAGCCCCGCTTTCAGAATCTTAGAACTTGCATCGATAGAATACGTGTGCGGATTTCCGAACGGATTTTATGGGGGGAACAAAACACAGTTCCTATGAAATCCGCCGAAAAGCTGTGCGCTTTATTCTATTGACACAATCTCCTGTTATTCACCTGCCGCAGCCTTGGCTTCCTCAATGACCTTCTGGGAAACGTTGCCGGGGGCTTCCTCGTACCGCTCAAACTCAAAGGTAAAGCTGCCCCGGCCTTGGGTGCACTGGCGCAGGAAGGTGCAGAAATCGTGCATTTCCGCCATGGGGACCTCGGCCTCTACCGTCTGGCGGCCCGCTCCCGCAGGCTCCATACCCAGCACGCGGCCCCGGCGCTTGTTGACCTCGCCCATCACGTCGCCCATGTTGCCGTCCGGCACAGTGGTCCTCAGATGGCCGATGGGCTCCAGCAGCACGGGATTTGCCTTGGGAAGGCCGTCCCGGTAGGCGATGGAGGCGGCGGTTTTGAACGCCATTTCAGAGGAGTCCACCGGGTGATAAGAACCATCGTACAGCACGGCGGACAGGCCCACTACCGGATATCCTGCCAGCGGCCCCTTCAGAATACATTCCCGCAGGCCCTTTTCCACCGCAGGGAAGAAGCCCTTGGGAACAGAGCCGCCCACCACGCGCTCGCTGAATTCCAGGCCGTCGCTGTCGCAGGGGGAGAATTCGATCCACACATCGCCGAACTGGCCGTGGCCGCCGGTCTGCTTCTTATGGCGGCCCTGTACCTGCACCATCTTACGAATGGTTTCCCGGTAGGGAACCTTGGGCGTTTTCAGGGTGACCTCCACGCCGAACTTCGCCTTCAGCTTGGAAACGGCCACATCCAGGTGCTGCTCACCCAGGCCGCCCACGATCAGCTCATGGGTTTCGGAATTGTTGGAGAACTTCAGGGTGGGATCTTCTTCAGAAAGACGCAGCATGCCCTGGGCCACCTTATCCTCTTCTCCCTTGTTCTTGGGAACGATGGCCATGGAAAGGGCCGGGGTGGGATATTCCACACCCTCCAGCACCACCTTCCGGGTGGGAGAGCACAGGGTATCGCCGGTATTCACGGCGGCAAACTTGGGCACCGCGCCGATATCGCCGGCGCCGATATATTTGACGTCCTCCTGCTTTTTGCCTATCATCATCACGGTTTTTCCCACCCGCTCCGTATTGCCGGTACGCATATTGACCAGGGGAGTCTCGGTGGAGACCTTGCCGGAAATGACCTTCAAATAGGAAAGCTTGCCGATAAAAGGATCGGCCACGGTTTTGAACACCAGCGCCACGGCGGCCCCGTCCTCATTGACGGAAAGCTCTACCGGGTTGCCGTCCACGTCCAAAGCGATCTCCGCCGCCTTTTCCTCCGCGGAGGGAGCCAGCCAGGCAACGCCGTCCATAAACTGCTCCATGCCCCGCATGAGCATGGCGTCGCCGCAGAACACCGGGGTGATGGTGCCGGACTTTACGCCCTTGCTGACGCCTACAATGACCTCCTCCGGCGTAAATTCCTCACCGGCAAAGTATTTTTCAAACAGGGCGTCGTCCGTTTCGGCAACAGCCTCGTAGATGGCGGTGCGCAGGCCCTCCAGCCGGTCTCCCATATCGGGCATGGGCACCGCCACGGGCTTGCCACCGGAATAATCATAGGCCTTGTACTCCAGAAGATTGATGTAGATGTTCGCCTGTCCGTCCTGAATAAAGGGAACCACCACCGGGCAGACAGAGGGGCCGAACTGGGCCTTCAGATCTTCAAAAACACGGTAGAACCGGGCGCTTTCATCGCACAGGCCGTTGACAAAGAAAATTTTCGCAAGCCCGCGCTTCTCCGCGGCCTCAAAGGCCTTTTCCGTTCCCACAGAGATGCCGTCCTTACCGGAAATGACCACCAGCACGGTGTCCGCCGCCCGCATGGATTCGCACAGGCCGCCCTCAAAATCGAACAGCCCGGGCGCGTCCAGCAGATTGATCTTCTTATTTTTCCACTCCAGCGGAGCTACCGCCGCGGAAATGGAAGCCTTCCGGCGAATTTCCTCCGGGTCGTAATCGCATACGGTATTTCCTTCGCCTACCTTGCCCCGGCGGTCAGAAGCCCCCGCGAGATACAGCATCGCCTCCGCCAGGGAGGTTTTGCCCGCGCCGCTGTGCCCTGCCACCGCAAGATTGACGATATTTTTCGCCTGATACTGGTTCATATGTATTCTCCTTCCACAGCTATTCCGCTGCATTCCATGCCGCGTTCAGCCGGTTTTTCCCTGTTTTGCACAATTCAGCTTCTAGGGTATAGATAATTATATAACACTTTGCCGGGGATTACAATGGGGAAACAAAGAAAATATATGAATTTTTTCTGTACTATTTTTTGTTTTAGAGCAATTTACACAAAAACAGAGCTCCGTTTTCTTCTAATCGGATAGGGAAAGAGGAAAACCGGATCGAAAAAATGGTAAAGCAGCCTTTTGTAACAGTTTCTTGGCTCCTCCTTATACTTTTTGCGGCTTCCCCTTCGCCGTTGGCAGAGGGAATGGCAGTAACCCTTGCCTTCCATATTTCATAAGGGGAGGGGAACCATCGGAGGGTGGTGCGCGAACTGTTCTCCACCGAATACCAGCACCCTTTACTCGCACAAGGGGGAACCTAAGGGCATTAAACTGTAATTTACCACTCTGCAATTTATTGGGTGTTGTTTGCAGCACCTTCGCCCTTGCCCTTCATTGCTAATTGCTCATTACCATGCCTTTTTTCATTGCTCCCCTGATTTTTTTGTTTCTTTTTTGCCGCTTTCATGCTAGAATAGAAAACAAAAAAAGCCGCGCTCTCCCGTGAAAGCGGAAGGACGGAAACCGAAAGGAGCTTTTTTATGACGCAGAAGGAATTTCCCCGCACTCAGGTGGAGAGTGTTTCCCTTTCCCGTATGCTGATCGGCACCAACTGGCTTTTGGGCTGGAGCCATACCAGCGTTTCCGCCGACGAGAGGATCAAGCGGCGCTATGACAGCGCCGAGGCCTTTCAGCCTGTGCTGGAGGCTTATCTCCGCCATGGGGTAGATACCATCATGGCTCCCTTCGGGCTCTCCCCGGAGCTTACAAAGGCAGTAAAGGAAACCGAGCAAAAGGCGGGAAGAGAGATCATCATGGTGGATACCCCCACTCTGAACGTGACGGATTCGGCCGAGGCCAGAAGAGAATCGGAGCGGCTGGTGAGGGAATCCGCCCAGCGGGGGGCGAAGCTCTGCCTGATCCACCATTCCGCCGCCGAGCAGCTGGTCAATAAAAACCTGGGGCAGATCACCCGGCTGGACGACTACACCAAAATGATCCGGGATGCCGGTATGATCCCCGGCCTTTCCGCCCATATGCCAGAGCTGGTGGTGTATTCCGACCAGAACGGCTACGATGTGCAGACCTATATTCAAATCTTCAACTGCATGGGCTTTTTGATGCAGGTGGAAATTGAAACGGTGGCTTCCATCATTCAAAACGCGAAAAAGCCCGTTATGACCATTAAATCCATGGCGGCGGGCCGCTGCTCCCCCTATGTGGGCCTCACCTTCTCCTGGAACGCCATTCGGGAAAAGGACATGGTGACGGTAGGCGCCTTTACGGCCGCAGAGGCCGAGGAGGATATTGAGATCTCTTTAGCCGCCATCGAGCACCGGTTCCCCAATTTGGAAAAGCGCTCCAGCCCCAACCAGGATCAGGCGGCTTTCGGGAAATAGTTGTTAATTGTTAGAGAAGGGCAAAAAGGCTCTTTCCCGTCTGTCATTACTGAGCAAAAAGCGAAGCTAGCTTCGCTTTTTCGGCAAAGCAAGCTTTGCTGCCGCGAAGAATCTCGACCTTTAACCGTTAGTTGTGTTAGTTGTTTATAAAAAGGAAAAACCTATGAAAACAGAACGAAGCTATCCCGCGGTGTCAGTTCACCAAAGAGGGGTCCAGCGGGCAAAAGCCGGGCACCCCTGGGTATTTGACAACGAGATCACCGGACAAAAAGGGGCCCCGGAGGACGGCGGCCTTTGCGACGTGCTTTCCCCGAAGGGGCGGTACCTGGGCACCGGCTTTTATAACAGCCGCTCCAAGATCCGGGTGCGGGTGATCTCTCAAAACGCCAACGATGATTTCAGCCCGGATTTTTTCCGCCGCAGGCTGCAATACGCCTGGGAATACCGCAAAACTGTCCTGGGCGGCGAAGTGGGGGCCTGCCGGGTGATTTTCGGAGAAGCGGACCGCTTTCCCGGCCTGACGGTGGATAAATTCGGGGATATTCTGGTGACCCAGACGCTTTCCCTGGGGATCGAGCGCAGAAAAGACCTGCTTTTCCCCCTGCTTGCGGAAATTCTGGAGGCGGACGGGGAAACGGTCTCCGGCATTTACGAGCGAAATGATGTGAAGATTCGGGAGCTGGAGGGCCTTTCCCAAGGGAAGGGCTGGTTTCCTTTGCCCGGAAAGCACCTGCCGGAAAGCACCTCCACGGAGATCACGGAAAACGGCATTCGCTACCTGGTGGATTTTGAAAACGGCCAGAAAACCGGCTTTTTTCTGGATCAGCGCTATAACCGGGCTGCGGCGGCCAGACTGGCCGCCGGAAAAACCGTGCTGGACTGCTTCACCCACACCGGCTCCTTCGGCCTGAACTGCGCGAAGGCCGGGGCAAAGCACGTTCATTCTGTGGATATTTCCGAAACCGCTCTTGCCTGCGCCAGGGAAAACTGCGCTCGGAACGGCCTTTCCCATCTGGTGGAATACGAAGCCGCCAACGTGTTTGACCTGCTGCCCAATTTGCCTCACGGCGCTTACGATTACATTATTTTGGATCCCCCCGCCTTTACGAAATCCGGGAAAACTGTAAACGATGCGGAGCGGGGCTATAAGGAGATCAATTTTCGGGCCATGAAGGCTCTGCCCAGAGGGGGCTATCTCGCCACCTGCTCCTGCTCTCATTTTATGACGGATCAGCGTTTTCGCAAAATGCTGCAAAGCGCCGCCTCCGACGCGGGGGTGGAGCTGCGGCTCATCGAAGCGCGGCAGCAGGGGCCGGATCACCCGGTTCTCTGGAACGTGCCGGAAACTGATTACCTGAAGTTTTACCTGCTTCAGATCGTATAAGAAAGGAAACAACACCATGTCTATGAAACAAAACCGGGAGCTGCCCCTCCCCGCCGGCCTGAAAGCGGAGTACCCTCTTTCCAACGCTGTCAAGGCCCTGAAGGCCCAAAGAGACCGGGAGATCCGGGAGGTTTTTGAAGGAAACTCCGATAAATTCCTGGTGCTGATCGGGCCCTGCTCCGCCGACAACCAAGACGCCGTGCTGGAATACGTGCACCGCCTGCAAAGGGTCAACGAACAGGTGAAGGAAAAGCTTCTGCTCATCCCCCGGGTATATACCAACAAGCCCCGCACCACCGGAGAGGGGTATAAGGGCATGCTGCACCAGCCCTCTCCTGACCAGGCCCCGGACATGCTTCAGGGCATTATCGCCATTCGGAAAATGCACATTCGGGTCATGGAGGAAACCGGGCTCACCGCCGCCGATGAAATGCTGTACCCGGAAAACCGCAGCTATCTGGACGACGTGCTTTCTTATGAAGCGGTGGGGGCAAGGTCTGTGGAAAACCAGCAGCACCGCCTGGTGGCAAGCTCCATGGATATCCCCGTGGGCATGAAAAACCCCACCAGCGGTGACCTTTCGGTGATGCTCAATTCCGTTCAGGCCGCCCAGGCAAGCCACACCTTTTTGTACCGTGGCTGGGACGTGACCACCTCCGGCAATCCCCTGGCCCACGCCATTCTCCGGGGCGGCGTGGACAAGTACGGCTCCTGCGTGCCGAACTACCACTATGAGGACCTGGCCCGGCTCTGCGAGCTGTATGAAAAGCGGGAGCTGCAAAACCCCGCCGCCATCATCGACGCCAACCACTCCAATTCCAATAAAAAATATAAGGAGCAGCTGCGCATCGTCAGCGAGGTGCTTCACAGCCGGAATTACAACCCCGCCCTGAAAAAGCTCATCAAGGGCGTCATGATCGAAAGCTACCTCACGGAAGGCAGCCAGCCTATCGACTGCGACCGGGTCTACGGCAAATCCATCACCGATCCCTGCCTGGGCTGGGAAGACACGGAAGCCCTGCTCTATTCCATGGCGGAAAGAGCATAAACCGGACAGCGGTTTTAGGGTACACTGCCATAAAGCGGTTCCGACCCGGCCACAGGTGTAATTAGTAATTGGGCAATGAGGAATTATTTGCGGAAGGAAGCTTAGTTATGTGGTATTTTTCTAATGACAACTCCCCGCCTGTCATTCAGCCGGGTTCCTGCATTCAAAGTAAATATTCCAGTACGGAAATACCTGCCCTGCCCTCCAAGGCTGTAGTGTTCTGTTTGGGAAAGGGCCTGCCCGTATTGGAGGAACGGTTTTCCACTTGTTTGCTAATGGAAGAGCTGCCGGGCTTTATCACTCATTCCAAAGTGCTGCGGGTTTCCGAACACCCCGATGTGTGCTTTCTTCATGGTGGCTACGGTAGTCCGCAAATCGCATGTACAATGGAAACCCTGCACGCCCTGGGAGTGAAGGAGGCATTTTTGATCGGTCTATGCGGTGGATTTGGTGAAGATACCCAAGTAGGAGCCATTTTGCTCCCTGAGAAAATTTGGAGTGAAGAGGGCTGCTCCCGACACTATTATGAAGCGCCTCGCTTTGCTCAGGTGAACAGTCCCCGGCCTCTGTCGAAGCTGGCGGAATTTTTAGAAAAGAGGGGCTTTTGCGTCCGGTTGAAAAATACTGTCACCACCGACGCTGTGTACCGTCAAACCTACTATAAGGAAGCCTTGTGGCGAAAAATGGGCTGTGAGGCAGTAGACATGGAGGCCTCCGCTTTTGTAAGCCTTTGCAATTATTATGGTATGAAAAGCACCGTGGCACTGATGGTTTCTGATCGCCACCCCCTGCACGAAGGAGATCCTGCCTGGGTTTGGGGCTCAGACAGCTTTCGGGAAACAAGGGATGACTTTATCGCTGCCTGCGTTTCCTTTTCGCTGAAAAATGAAGAGGAGGAAAACCATGGCTGAACGGGTTTATAACAAACTGGTGCGGGACAATATTCCCGACCTGATCCGGGAGAACGGCGAAACGCCTGTGATCCGCACCTTAGACGATGGGGAATACGCCGCCTGTCTGGCGGAAAAGCTCCGGGAAGAGGTGGAGGAATTCCTGGCAGACAGCAATCTGGACGAGCTCAGCGACATTTTGGAGGTGCTGGAGGCCCTGGCCGGTCTTCATGGCTGGACGGACGGCGAGATCCAAAAGGTACGCCGGGACAAGGCCGAGCGCAGAGGGGCCTTCCGGGAACGGGTGTTTCTGGAAAAGGTTTTGGAGGACACGGAAGAAGAACTTTTATGATATCCATTGACCTTTCCGGAAAAACAGCCTTGATCCCCGGAGCCACGGGACAGCTAGGAAGCGGCTGATACAATGAGCAATGAGAAATTAGGAATGAGCAATATTAAGGTCAAGGGAAGAATTCGCTAAATTTGGAATTTGGCGGTGAGCCACTCACCTCCCTCCTGTCATTACTGAACAGAAAGCAAGGTGGCCTTGCTTTCTCGGTGAAGAATCTCGCTCTTTGCCCTTTTCCCCAGAATCAAGATCGAGATTCTTCGTCACTTCGTTCCTCAGAATGACAGGTAGGAAAGTGTGCGTTAAACTATTATTTAACAATTTCCTTCCGGTCGGGCCGGAAACTAACCGACCATGCTCGGTGGGGACACGAGTGCCTGCGGCGACTCGCCGCTAAACTATCAGTTACCGTTCGACCTGTATCCAGAATTCAGTATCGAAAAAACGGCAGCTGCAAAGGTTAAGCTTTTGCAGCTGCCGCTGTGTTTTTTGCTCTGCGCCTGAAAACGATTTATCGCCGGAAGCACAGGTATTCCCCAATATGCCGAAAACCGAGAGGCGCGGCAAGCTGTTTTTCCTGTTCCTCCATAAAATAGCACAGCGCTTTAGCGCCGCTGTTTTTTCCTTCGTTTAAGCATTTGATGAGCAGATTTCGGAACAGCTCTTCCCGGAAGAGGCCGTTTCGGAAATCCATACCGAAAATTTCCAGCATGAGCGTTCCATCGGTCCAGTAGACCGCCGCCTCCGCTCTGCCGTTTTCATAGAGAAGGTAGATTTCCCATTGATCCAGCGCTTTGAAAAGTCTGTCGCTGTTCCAGTACATCTCTTCCGCGATGGGGTCGTGAAGCTCCCGGAAATCCTGAAAATTTTCCTTTGTCACCCTTCGCAGATCGCCGGTTTCCGGCAAGGGGGCGTATTCCTCAAAGAACAGTATTTCGTGCTGGCTGCGCTCCAGCAGCTGAAAGCCGTGATCCGCCAGATATTCCACCGCCTCCCGGTTTTCCGCCGGAAAGCCCAGCCACACGTCATAGCCGGGATAGTTTTCCTTCCCAAAGGCCAGAAATTCTTCCAGCGCCTGGGCGGTTCCCGTTTCCGTCAGAAAGCTGGAGGAGGAAAAATACCGGTCCTCCGGAATACAGTAATATTGGATCCACCCGACAGCTTTTCCCTCCCGTTCAAAAAGGAAAATGCCCTTGTTTTCATCGCCCAGTGCCTCCTGTGCCTGCCGGATAAAATCCTGCCGTGTCTTTACTCCGTCCGCATAGGTGGGATAGCCGGAATAAGAGGGCTCCAGCGCCAGTCCATAGGCAAAATCAAGATATTTCTCCAGCTCTTTCCGCTTCGTCAGTCTCCGCAGCATAGCGTTTCCTTTCTCTTAGTCTAACAACTAAAAATCTTCTTTGCTCTTCCTTTTTTGCGCCGAAGACGCCACTACCGTCTAGCCTCCAGCATCTGAACGCTTATACATTTTCCAGCTTCTGCTGTTCCATGCTTTCCTCCTCCAGGGCTACCGGCATGGAAAGCCGGGGATCCAGCGGATCGATCTCTTTTTCCCGCAGCTTTGTATGTACAGAGGAACGCAACAGCCGGTAGATCACCGCTGTGGTGGGCGTGCCGATCAAAATACCGGGGATTCCCAGCACGCTGCCCCAGAACAGCACGGCAAACAGCGTCCACACCGGGGGCAGGCCAATGGAGGAGCCCACTACCCTGGGGTAGATCAGGTTTCCTTCCACCTGCTGTAAGCACAGAAGGAAAATAAGGAAGATCAGGGCGTCGATAGGGTGTACCAGCAGCAGGATCACCACACCGGAGGCACAGCCGATATAGGCGCCCAAAATGGGGATCAAGGCGCCCAGCGCCACAATGGAGGAAATCAGCAGGGCGTATTCCAGCCCCAGGATGCTCATGCCGATGTAGCACAAGGAGCCCAGGATCACACACTCCAAAAGCTGGCCCCGGATAAAGGAAAAGAACACCTTGTTCGTTACCGCGCCGATACGGGCGATTTTTTTCGCCACCGGGTTCGGCAGGTATGCCAGCAGGGTGGATTTTACACTTCGCAGCAGCTTTTCCTTGCCGAACAGCATGTAAATGGAAAAGATAAAGCCCATAATAAAAGTGAATACCCCGGAGGCCACGTTTACGGTCACATTTACCAGGGAGGTCACAAAATCCGTGGTCATTTTCGTAACGTTGGAGAACAGAGAGCCCCAGTTAAAGCTCTTGATAAATTCCTGTACAAAGGTCAGGTCGTTTTTCTGGGCAAAGTCCGTGACCCATTTTACCGCTTCGTTGGTATAGGCGGGTACCGTTTTCTGTGCGGTTTCCGCCAAAACACTGAGCGACTCGATCAGCCCGGGAATGATAAAGCAGGCAATAAAGAGGATCACCAGCAGCACTACCAGATAGGCCAGCGCCACCGCCAGGGGCCGTTTTGCCTTTTTCCATGCCCTTGTCTTGCATTTTTCAAAGGGCCTGAAGGCGATATCCTCAAAAAAGTGGACAAACACATTGAGAATGTAGGCGATAACGATCCCGCAGAAAACGGGCATTACCGCGTTTAAGAGCATACGGAGCCACCCCACCACCGTATCAAACCGCAAAATTGCCAGAATCAGTACGGCGGCAAGCAGCATCAGCGCCGCACCAGTGTACAGCGCCCCTTTCTCTTTTCTCAGGTCACTTCTTACGTCCTTCAGCTTCATAGAACGCTCCCCTTCCTCTTTTATGTGCCTAGGTCTTTTTCAGAAACACGTGGCGGCACTTCTGACAGGTCACCTGAATGTTTCCTCTGCCCCTGGGTGCCCGAAGCCGCTGCTTGCAGTTGGGACACCGGAAATATTTATACTCCTTTCGCTGAGAGAGCTTCTGCTTCTGAAAGCGAAACCAGCCCTTTATAGGCAGCCATATCTTCAAAAACGCCTGATTTTCTCGCTGACGGGCCGGAATATTTTTGGAAAGTGCCCGGAACAGAGCGTAGATCAGAAGAATATCCGCCAGAAAATACAGTGGACGAAAGAATAACGAACCCAGAAGGGAGAATACTACCCCTGAGATCAACAGGGCAAAATTGAATGTGTCTGTCCCATACCGGCCATAAAGAAACCGCTGCAATTTTTGCATCAGCATGTGCGCACCGCCTTTTGCTTGAGATCAGCTTTCGCGGCAAGCCGCTTTCCCATGGGCAGGCGCGGTCTTGTCGGAGGCTTTTCCTTTAGTATATCGCCGGAAGCCGTTGTTTTCAACCGGACTTTTACCGGCTTTACGATAAATTTACAAATTGGGGACAGGAAAGGAAGTATAAAAAATAACAATAATTCTTATTTTAATCTTGACTTCCAGTTTTTTCCTGCTATACTAAGCAGTAAGAAAGCTTCGACCATAAATTTTTTCAGGAGGGATTTACCATGGCAGAACTGAAAGGCAGCAAAACCGAAGCCAACCTGCTCACCGCGTTTGCGGGAGAGTCCCAGGCCCGCAACAAGTACACCTATTACGCGTCCAAGGCAAGAAAGGACGGCTATGTGCAGATCGCCAATATTTTTGAGGAGACCGCGGCAAACGAAAAAGAGCACGCCAAAATGTGGTTCAAGCTCTTAAACGGCGGCATCGGCGATACCCTGGACAACCTGAAGGACGCCGCCGCCGGGGAAAATTACGAATGGACCGATATGTATGCCGGCTTTGCCAAAACCGCCCGGGAGGAAGGCTTCGATCAGATCGCCAATCTCTTTGAGGGTGTGGCGAAGATCGAAAAGGAGCACGAGGAGCGCTACCTCAAGCTGGTGAAAAACATCGAGGAGGGCCTGGTGTTCTCCAGAGACGGCGATGTGATCTGGCAGTGCGCGAATTGCGGCCACATCGTGATCGGTAAAAAGGCCCCGGAGGTCTGCCCTGTATGCGCCCACCCCCAGGCCTATTTCCAGATCAAAGCGGAAAATTATTGATTTCAGCCAGGCATGGCGTAAAAAACAGAGCAGCTGCCGTAAAAGTTGACCTTTTGCGGCGGCTGCTTGCTTTTTAGATGCTGGACAAGGGGCGGCATATACTAATGAGGAATTAGCAATGAGCGATGAGTAATTAGAAAGGGCAAGGGCAGGGGTCGCTAAATTGGGATTTGGTGGGCTAACGAATAACAGAACCTCCTTGCCTCCCCTGAAAGGGGAGGGGAACCGCCGATAGGCGGTGGAGAGGTTCCAGCTCGCTAAAAACCTGTATAAAACCTGGTTTTTTCTGCTCTTCTGTCGGAACCCCTCAGTCACGTCTGCGCCGTGACAGCTCCCCTTTCAGGGGAGCCAAGGGGGTGCCATATAAACTATCATTTGTTGTACTAACTGCCCTCCTTTGTCATTCTGAGGAACGCAGAAAGCTATAGCTTTCTTGACGAAGAACCTCGCCCTTAATTCCCTAAAAAAGGGCTAAAGGACGAGATTCTTCACTTCGTTCAGAATGACAAAAAGGGGAGTAGCTGGGTAACCGCCAAATTCCAATTTGTTGCTTTGTCCCTGCCCTTCATTGCTCATTGCTAATTTCTCATTCCTCATTGCCTATACGCCCTTTTCCAGCGGCTATCCCCGAAACACATACATTCTGGAAGGCTGCTCTTCTCCATCTCCCTGGGCCATGCACAGAAATTCCCAGCCATAGCGTTCATAAAAGGAGGTATGATCCGTCAGAAGGTAAAGGGTATTGATCTCGAAGCCTTTCATATCCTCGCTGGCATAGCCCAGCAGCTTCCCGGCAATGCCCTTCCCACGGTGCGCTTCTTCCACATAGACCGCGCAGATATTAGGGGAAAGATCCTTCCGTTCGTGAAAATCGTTTTCGATCACGCCCAGCCCGCCTATGATCTCCCGTCCCAGCATGGCAAGATACCACTGGGGAATGGGAGTTTCTTTTTTCAAGCATTCCCCAATGCTCTCCTGGTAGGCCTCCAGAGGGATCCCCCATTTGGCATGAAACCATGCGGCGGCCTGTTGAGCAAACTCTCCGTGATCCCGAATTTTTAAAAGCTTCATAGCCTGTTCCACCTCTTGTACTTCAGTATAGCACAAATTTTTTGTTGCCGCTGAATTTTTTGAAAAGCTTTGCTTGACAATGGTACGAAATCATACTATACTGTGTTTTAGTACGATTTCGGACTGGGGGAATTGGTTTATGGAATATCCCGGAAAAACGGAAATGACGGAGATCTATTATCTTAATTCGGAGATCGACTATGTTTACCATGAAATCGCCGTAAAGCTGGGCTTGTCCGACAGCGAGCTGGCTGTGCTTTCCATTCTTTACGATTTTGAGGGCCAGTGCCTTTTGAGCGATATTCTCCGGCTTTCCGGCATCAGCAAGCAAACGGTAAATTCCGCTTTGCGCAGACTGGAGAAGCAAGGTATGATCGTGCTGAAGGCTTTTGCTGGAAAGCGGAAAAGGGTATGCCTGACTCCCGCCGGAAAAGTTTTGGCGGATTCTACCGCGCGGCGGGTGCTTCAGCTGGAGGAAGAGATCTGGGCTGCCTGGACAAAAGAAGAAAGAGAACTGTATCTGGAGCTGACCCGGCGGTATCTTTCCGCCCTGAAGGAAAAAGCGAAAACACTGTAAGGAGCGTTTATGAAAATACAATTATCCGATCATTTTACTTACCGGCGGCTGCTTCGATTTACGCTGCCCTCCATCACCATGATGATCTTTACCTCTATTTATGGCGTGGTAGACGGCTTTTTTGTTTCCAATTACGTGGGCAAAACACCCTTTGCGGCGGTCAATTTCATCATGCCCTTTCTCATGATTTTGGGCGGGGTAGGCTTTATGTTCGGCACAGGCGGCAGCGCCCTGATCTCCAAAACCCTGGGGGAAGGGGACCCTCAACGGGCGAACCGAATTTTTTCTCTGCTCATTTATCTTTCTGTGTTCAGCGGGCTGCTTCTTACTTTGCTGGGCTTTCTGCTTCTGCGCCCCATTGCGGCGGCAATGGGCGCTTCGGGAGAAATGCTGGAGCACTGCCTTTCCTATGGCCGGATCATTCTGCTGGCCACCCCGGCCTACATGCTGCAATTTGAGTTTCAAAGCTTCTTTGTCACGGCGGAAAAGCCTCAACTGGGGCTTTTTGTGACCGTGCTTTCCGGCGTTTCCAACATGGTGCTGGACTGGCTTTTTGTGGCGGTGTTTTCCTGGGGCCTTGAGGGAGCGGCGGCCGCTACCAGTTTTAGCCAGTACCTGGGGGCGGTAGTGGCGTTTGCTTACTTTTTCCGCCAGAATTCCAGCCTGCTGCGGCTGGGAAAAACCGCCTTTGATGGAAAAGCGGTGTTAAAAACCTGTACAAACGGCTCTTCGGAGCTGATGTCCAATATCTCCATGTCCCTCATTGGGATGCTGTATAACATTCAGTTGATCCGCTACGCGGGAGAAGACGGCGTGGCAGCCTATGGCGTGCTGATGTATGTGAATATGATTTTCCTGGCGGTCTTTATCGGATACGCGGTGGGCACGGCCCCGGTGATCGGCTTCCATTACGGCGCGGGAAACCGGGAAGAGCTTCGCAGCCTGCGGATAAAAAGCCTGGTGCTTATCGGTATTTTTTCCCTTGCCATGCTTCTGGCCTCAGAGGGGCTTGCAAAGCCGCTTTCCCTGATCTTTGTCAGCTATGACGAGAACCTGCTTGCCCTGACCCTTCGGGGCTTTGTGATCTATTCCTTCTCCTTCCTGTTTTCCGGTATCGCCATTTTCGGCTCCTCCTTTTTTACCGCCCTCAATAACGGGCTGGTCTCCGCACTGATCTCCTTTCTGCGCACCCTGGTATTCCAGGTGGCGGCGGTGCTGCTGCTGCCGCTGCTGTGGGGGATCGACGGCGTGTGGCTGTCCATTGTGGCGGCAGAGCTGATGGCCGCTGTTGTAACGGCGGTATTCCTCTTTGCGCTGAGAAAAAAATACGGGTATTAGGGAACAGCCCCAACAGCTGAAGAATGGCGTTGACCTCTTTTCGGTTTCGTGCTATACTGAAACCTTGAAATAGGGAGAAAACGGCTTACATACAAGCTGAAACACAGGATAAGGAAGGGGCCGGTTAGGTATGGCAGCACAAAAAAAGCCCACTGTGGCTGTGGCGACAGACAGCAACAGCGGGATCACTCAGGCACAGGGGACAAAGCACGGGATCGGTGTGATCCCCATGCCGTTCTTAATTGACGGAACGGAATATTTTGAGGACGTTTCCATTACCCGGGAGGAATTTTTTCAGAAGCTGGAGGAGGGCGCCGATGTGCAAACCTCTCAACCCAGTCCGGAATCCGTGACCGCCCTGTGGGATAAGCTGCTGGAGGAATACGAGGAGGTCGTCTATATCCCCATGTCCGGGGGGCTCAGCAATTCCGTGCAGACGGCTCTGATGCTTTCGGAGAGCTATGAGGGAAGGGTACAGGTGGTGGATAACCACAGGATCTCCTGTTCTCAGAAGCAGTCGGTTTTGCAGGCTGTAAAGCTGGCCCGGGAGGGCTGGAAGGCCGCCGAGATCAAAGCGTTTTTACTGGAGCACGCTCTGGACGCCAGCATTTATATTGCGGTAGATACCTTGAAATATCTGAAAAAGGGTGGCCGTGTTACTGCGGCGGGAGCGGCCCTGGGAACTATTTTGAACATCAAGCCCGTCTTGCAGATCCAGGGGGAAAAGCTGGACGCCTATGCCAAGGTGCGGGGCATGAAGCTGGCCCAAACAAAAATGCTGGAGGCCGTGAAAAACGATATAGAGAGTCGGTTCGCAGGAGAAGAGGTGTTGATCAAGGGCGCTTACACCTGTGATGAAAAATCACTGTCTCAATGGAAAAAAGCCCTTTCCTCCGCATTCCCGAAGCATAAGATCTCACTGGATCCCCTGGCTCTGAGCATCAGCTGCCATATCGGCGCTGGCTCCATGGCCGTGGTGTGCATGAAAATAGAGCCGGAAGCCGATGGAGTTTCCTTCGAGCTATAGCGCTCGTTTAAGGCCCCAGCCAGCGGACGCCGGGGAGGTTCCGAAAAACAGTGAAGAGCACTGCCAGGATCAGTATAAAACCAAAAAGCCATAAACAGCGCCTGCTTTTATACAGCGGGCGCTGCTTTTTTAGGTAACGCAGCGCTTCCCAGAAAAGATACCCGCCAAAAAGCGGCAGCAGGCAGAATAAAAAAGGATTGTGGAAAAAAGCCGTCAAAAGGTCTCCCCGCAGCAAAGCGTAAAACATTCGCTGGCCGCCGCACCCGGCGCAGTACAGCCCGGTAGCCTCTAAAATCAGGCAGGGCGGCTGCCAGAGAAAGACCACCAAAACAAATGCCGCCGAAAGCCCCAGCAGCAGAGCAATGACCCGAACTGTCCGAGCCCGCGTTTCTTTTTTCATTTGCGATCACCTCGATCGTAGGAAAGTAGTTAGCAATTAGTAGTTAGCAATTTAGAAAGGGCAAAGGGCTTCCCTGTTGTTATCTTGGACTCTCCCACTGTCATCCTGAACGAAGTGAAGGATCTCGCCCTTTTTTATAGGGGTTTGAAGGACAAGCTTCTTCCCAAAAGCAATGACAGGAGGGAAAATGCCCTCCTTAATTGCTCATTGCTCATTCCTCATTATTCCTTGTACCGCCCTTCTCCAGTATCTAGTATCTAACATCTAGCATCTAGTATATCATTTCCCCGGAAAAAAGACTACCCTTGGGGGCTTACGATATTTTTACAAAACACAAAAAAACACTTGACTTAAAGTCCCCTTTACCTTTTATAATAGAGGCAAGTGATCATTCAAAATTTTCACGAAGAAAAAAAGAGCCGCTGAAGCGGCTTCAGGCAGGGGAATAGGCCGATCCTATCCTCTGTCAAAAAGAAAGGGGATCTGTTGCAGTATGGCGGAAAAGTATTTGGGCGAAAGCATTAAAAAGCTGGGTTTTGGGCTCATGCGCCTGCCCATGAAGGGCGAGGAGATCGACATCAAGCAGGTCAAGAAAATGGCGGACACTTTTCTGAGCAAGGGCTTTACCTATTTTGACACGGCCTATGTGTACATAGGGGGCAAGTCTGAGGTTGCCCTGAAGGAGGCCGTGGTGGACCGCTACCCCAGAGAGAGCTTCCAGTGCGCCACAAAACTGCCCCTGTGGGATCTGAAGGCCCCGGAGGAAATGGAAAAGATCTTCCAGGAATCTCTGGATCGCGCCGGGCTTTCCTATTACGATTTTTATCTCCTGCACGCCCTCAATAAGGACGCCGCCCAAAAGGCTGAGGAGCTGGGGGCGTGGGACTTTATCAAGGGCCTGAAAGAGCAGGGAAGGGCAAAGCATATCGGTTTCTCCTTCCATGACAGCGCCCAGGTGCTGGACGAGATCTTGACGAAGCACCCCGAGGCGGAATTTGTGCAGCTGCAAATCAATTATGCCGACTGGGACAGCGAAAGCGTTCAGTCCCGGCTGTGTTATGAAACGGCCAGAAAGCACGGGAAGCCCGTGATCATTATGGAGCCGGTAAAGGGCGGTTCTCTCGCCACCATGACCCCCCAGGTGCAGAAGCTTTTCAAGGAGGCGGCCCCGGAGCTTTCCGTTCCTTCCTGGGCGGTGCGGTACGCGGCGTCTTTAGAGGGCATTGTCACGGTGCTTTCCGGCATGTCTACCGAAGAGCAGCTGAACGACAATGTGTCTTATATGGAAGACTTCCAGCCCCTGTCCGATGGTGAGCGGGAGGTCGTAAAAAAAGCGGTGGATATTCTGAACAGCACTCCCACCATTCCCTGTACCGGGTGCAAATACTGTGTGGACGGCTGCCCCCAGAAGATCAACATTCCCGGCATTTTCTCCGCGATGAACAATTACACGCTCTATAACAACGAAGCGGGCGCCAAAGGCAATTACAAGCACGCTGTTTCCGAGGGCGGCAAAGCTTCCGACTGTGTTCAGTGCGGAAATTGCGAGGCCCACTGTCCCCAGCGTATCGAGATCATTGAAACTCTGAAAAAGTGCGCCGCCGCTCTGGAATAAGGCAGGAGGAAAGTTTATGAAGGATATTACCTTGGGAATGCCCGGCAACAAGCTGGGCTTTGGGCTTATGCGCCTGCCGGTCAGAGAAGGCGGCAAGGCGGGAGAGATCGACCTGGAGCAAGTCAAAAAAATGGTAGACCACTTCATGGAAAAGGGCTTCACTTATTTTGACACCGCCTGGATGTACTGCGGCTTTCAAAGCGAGCCCACCGTCAAGGAGGCGTTGGTAAGCCGTTACCCCCGGGAAAGCTTTACCCTTGCCACCAAGCTGAACGCCGGGTTCTTCGACTCCCTGGAAGACCGGGACAAAATTTTCAACCAGCAGCTGGAAAAAACCGGTGCGGGATATTTTGACTATTATCTGCTCCACGGAATCGACGGCGGCAATTATCCGAAATTTGAAAAATTCGACTGTTTCAACTGGCTGATGGAAAAGAAGGAGCAGGGCCTGGTTCGGTGTCCCGGCTTTTCCTTCCACGGCACCGCCCCGGTGCTGGACGAGATTTTAACAAAGCACCCGGAGCTGGAATTTGTGCAGCTGCAAATCAATTATCTGGATTGGGAAAGCCAGTGGGTCCAGTCGAAGGCATGCTATGAGGTAGCGGTAAAGCACGATAAGCCCGTGATCGTCATGGAGCCCGTCAAAGGAGGCACCCTGGCAAAGGTGCCCGCTGAGGTGGAAAAACTGTTCCGGGAATACGCGCCGGAAAGCTCTCCGGCCTCTTGGGCCGTTCGGTTTGCGGCCTCTCTGGAAAACGTGTTCATGGTGCTTTCCGGCATGAGCAGCCTGACGCAGATGGAGGATAACCTTTCCTATATGGAGCGCTTCCAGCCCCTGAAGGGAGAGGAACTGGCTCTGGTGCAAAAGGCGGAAAAGCTCATAAACGGCCAGATCGCCATTCCCTGCACCGGCTGTTCCTACTGTACGGACGGCTGCCCGCAAAAAATCGCCATTCCCCAGTATTTCTCCCTGTACAATGAGGATATGCGGGAGCGCCTGGAGGAAAAGGGCTGGACCGTGAATTTCAGCAATTACGACCATCTTACCGAAGAATTCGGCAAAGCAGGCGACTGCATCGCCTGCGGCCAGTGCGAGGGCATGTGCCCCCAGCATTTGCCCATCATTCAACACTTGCAGGACGTGGCGAAGCACTACGGAAAGTAGCTTTTAGTTGTTAGAGAAAAAGTGCACTGCAGTTCTTTCTGCAACGCACTTTTTTAGATTGCTGGACGCGCATAGCAATGAGGAATTAGGAATTGGGAATTAGCAATGAAGGGCAAGAGCAGAGCGATAAATTCCAATTTATCGAACAGTTCCCCGCTGTCATTCTGAGGAACGAAGAGACGAAGAATCTCGACCTTGATTCTGGGGAAAAGGGCAAAGAGCGAGATTCTTCACTGAGAAAGCAAGGCCACCTTGCTTTCTGTTCAGTAATGACAGGTGGGAGGTGAGTGGCTCACCGCCAAATTCCAATTTGTCAGGCGTTGGTTACAACGCCTGTGCTCTTGATCTTAATAATTGCTCATTTTACAAGACATAATTTGCGTTTTGCCCTTTTTTGAACCGGGTGCGGCGCTTTTTGGGAAAGTACTATGGCAGGGCCATGCGGAATAGAAAGGCTGTTAAAATCCAGGAAGGGATGAGAACTATGAATGAAGTAACTGTAACAAAGCACGGGGAGGGGATCTGGATCCTTACGGAAAACGCTCCCGGTACGGCGGTGGACGCATATCTCGTTTGCGGCTCGGAACGGGCGGTGCTGATCGATGCTCTGCAGGAAGCCGCCGGAATTTATCAAAAGGTTCGGGAGCTCACAAAGCTTCCGGTAGATCTGGTTTTGACCCATGGGCATTTCGATCATATTGGAGCTGCCCGGGAGTTTACGGAAGCGGGCTGCTCTGTTTTCATGGAGTCTTCCGATCTTCCGCTGCTTTCCGGATCTGGAAGCGGCGCTTTAGCTCAGGAAGCAGTTATGCCATTGAAGGATGGACAGGTGTTTGAGCTGGGCGGGCGAGCTCTGGAAACCATTTTGGTGCCGGGCCACACGCCGGGCAGCGCGATTTTTCTGGATCGGGAGGATCATCTGGTCTTTTCCGGAGACAGCTTCGGCTCTGGCCCTATTTGGCTTCAGCTTCCCTACAGCCTGCCCCTTTCCCGGTTTCAGGAAAATCTGGAGGCGGCCTTAGCCAGGCTGAAGGAGATTCCCGATCTGCTTTTCCTGCCCGGCCACCGGAATCAGTCCCCGGGAGAGCTGCGGCTGGAGTATGTTCACGACCTGCTCGATACGGTAAAGGCCGTGCGCGGCGGCAGCCTCAGGGGAGAAACGGAAACCATGTCCGCCGCGGGACAAACGATCCCCTATGCCGTGGTCGCACATGGCTCTATGCTGGGCCTTTTCTATTCTCCGGAACACATTGAAGAATAGAAAAGCTTGTACCGGCAGAATGTAAGCGCGCAGTATTTCATCGGATCTTATTGCATCTGTCTCTAAACATAAAAAAGCCTCCGGCCAGGAGGCTTTTTTCTATCTTTGAGATGGAGCAGAAAGTGAGAAATAACAAAGGGTCAAGAGAACAGAGCACACTCTCAGTCCTCAGAAAAGCTTTGCGGCAAGGCGCTTGTGCTTCCGTAAGAGTTGAGTTTTGAGAGGGATCTTCGCACTAAAAAATCATTATGGAGGGATTGTATTCTTTCGCTTATCCACGTCTCAAATTCAATGGATTTCAGCAAATTATCACGAAGTTTTCACAGAATCCGTATTGAAACCGGCGCTGTGATATTTTATAATAAGTTTATCTTATTGTGTTCTGTAAGGAGGAAACCCTTATGAAGTTGAAAGGAAAAAGATTAGCGGCGCTGCTGGGCGCGGTTTTGTTCAGTGTGGGAACCGCTTCTTCCGCGCTGGCGGCTTCTGCGGAACCGGAGGCCTCTCCGCTGGCGGCGGGCTTTCTGCATTCCGCTATCATAAAGGAAGACGGTACTCTATGGACTGCGGGCTCCAATACCTACGGGCAGCTTGGCGTTGAGGCGCCCGCGGAGGGAGAAGCCTCTTCCGAAGGGGAGGGCAGTGAAACGGCAGCTGCTTCCGGGGGAGACAGCACTGTATTTGTGCAGGTAAAAAACGATATGCGGGCGGTATATGCCGGTTATTTGAATACCTTTGCCATTGATAACGGCGGCATGCTGTACGGCTGGGGCTGGAATGAAGGCGGTCAGCTGGGCCTGGGAGATACGGAAAACCGTACCGTTCCTGCGGAGATCCTCAATGATACCGTTACCGCGGCGCCGGGCCGGTTCCATACGGCGGCCATCACAAGGGACGGCACCCTGTGGTTGTGGGGCTGGAACAGCAAGGGACAGCTGGGAAACGGCAGCACGGAAAGCATGAACGCCCCGAAGGAGACCTTGGATCAGGTGAAAAGCGTGGCGGTGGGCATAGAGCACACCATGGCGGTAAAAGCCGACCACACCCTGTGGGCGGCGGGCGGAAATACCTATGGTCAGCTGGGAGATGGAACCACGGAGGACCAGCTGACCTTCCAGCAGGTCATGGAGGATGTGGAGGCCGTAGCCTGCACCGCCTTCGGCACATTGATCCTCAAAACCGACGGTACCGTGTGGGCCTGCGGCTACAATGCCAATGGTGAGCTGGGAAACGGCACCTATGACAATATTGCGGAGCCGGTGCAGATTTTGTCCGATGCGGCCTCCATCGCCTGCGGCGACAGCTTTTCGGCAGCGGTTCTGACAAACGGTACGCTGTACGCCTGGGGCAGCAACGCCTATGGGCAGTACGGCAGTGAGATGTCCTCCTCCCCCATTCAGGTGGCCGAGGCCGTGACAGATGTGAGCCTGGGCGGCGGGCATATGTTGTATTTAACGGAAGAAGGCCAGGTGTATGCCCTGGGAAATAACGAGAAGGGCCAGCTGGGAAATGATTCCCTGGAAAACCTCAGCGAGGCCGTTTCTGTGGCGGAGGGCGTGGCGTCTTCTCCCAAGCCTGCCTCCGGCGCTTCGGTAACCGTGCTGGTCGTCCTGCTGATCGTAGTGATCGCGGTGGTGTTCGCCTGGTTGATTGTCCGCACCCTGAAGGGGAAGCCGGAAAAGAAGGAGAAGCCCAAGAAAGCAGAAACCGAAACGGAGGAAAAGCTTTCAGACCGGGAGCTGATCCGTTTGGCAAAGGACATGGCAAAGCAGCAGAAAGCGGCGGCGGAAGCGGAAGAAAGCTCTGTGCCGGAGCCGGCTGATGAGAAAGCGGAGCCTGCCGAAAAGCCTGCGGAAGAACCGGACGGCAAGGAGATCGATGTGGAGTCTCTGGAGGACGCCATCACGAAGGACGAGGAATAAGAGCCTCTCCGAAAATAAACCGCACACATCTTGCTTGCATGTTTTCAACCATACATCGTTGGTTTTCCTTGCCGGGCGACAGCCCGCCCGCGAAAAACCGCCTTGTCTGGCTGAAAATCTGACGGCGCAATCTGCGCACGTCTTATTTCGGGATAGGCTCTAAATCGTAAACATTTGCAAGAGCAGCAAGAATGATCGCTGCTCTTGCTTTTTGCCTCTGAAAGCCGCCCACTGGAGGGCGAGCGGTCCAAAGGAGCTTGTAAATGGAAAGCTCCCCTTGCCGTGGAATGGAAGCGTGATCGGCCAGCCGCATGGAAAGGCAATCGATTATTACGGAGAAGCACGGAACCGCGAAACAAAGCTCTTTTGTTTCGTCCTAAGCAAACTTTCCTCTGTTTTCCTGCCGTTCATGCTTCACAGGATACCACTCGTGTAAAAAATCCCCTTTTCTTTCGGGAAGGGGATTATACTATGTACGAAGGGAGCGAATCACATGAAGGAACCCAAAAAGAAGCCTGCCTATTCCATGGGCGGCAATGTGCTGTTTTTGCTGAAGATGGCGTGGAAAACCACGCCCATGCTGTTTTTCTGGTATCCTGTTTCCATTTTACTGGAGCTGGGGATCCCCGCTATCGCCATGGTCCTGCCCAGCCGGGTCATTGCCCTGCTGCAGGGCGGAGCAAGCTTTGAAGCGCTGCTTCTGGAGATCACAGGCTGGTCTTTGGGGCTTCTGCTCTGCGGCGCGGGGTGCGCGGGGCTTGCCCGGTTTACGGATTTTGCCTATCTGATTTTTCCCCGCTTAAAAATGAACCGTATGGTATGCCTGAAAATCATTTCCACCGATTACCCCAACGGCGAGAACCAGGATTTTCTGGATCTCCGGATAAAAGCCAACGGGTACTTAAACAGCAACTCCTCCGGCGGAGAGGAATGCTACCGGGTGATGCGCCGGCTGCTCATTGGCCTTGTGGGGCTGCTGTTCTTCGGCGCGGTGTTGTGGGCATACAGCCCCCTGGCGGCGCTGGGCGTGGCGGTACTGACCTCTCTGGGATTTCTTTCCCGGCGGGCGGCAAACCAGTGGGAATTCAAAAACCGGGACAACTGGGCGCCCTATGACCGAAAAATGCGCTACATTTACGAGGAGGCGGGAAACTACCGCTTTGCCAAGGACGTGCGGCTGTTCGGTATGGCCAGCTGGCTTTCCGACCTTTACGACAGCTTCCAGAAGCTGCGGTTTCACTGGGCGGAAAAAGCGGGAAGAGTCGCCTTTCTGGCGGACGCCGCCGATTGCCTGCTGGGCTTTTTGCGAGAGGGCGCGGCCTATGGGCTTTTGCTGTGGAGCGCCCTTCAGGGCGAGATCGATCCTGCGGCTTTCGTGCTGTATTTTTCGGCGGTGGGCAATTTTTCCAACCAGTTTCTTGCCTGCCTCATGGAATTTTCCACCCTGCACCGGCTGCATCTGGAAACGGCGGACTACCGGGCGTTTCTGGATTATCCCGATGCGTTCCGGCGGGAGGGGGGCAGGCCCCTGCCCCAGGCGGACAAATGGGAGCTGACGCTGCAAAATGTATCCTTCCGGTATCCCGGCGCGAAGCGGGACACCATTCATCAAATGAACCTGACTCTGCGGGCCGGGGAAAAAACCGCCCTGGTGGGCTTAAACGGCGCGGGAAAGTCCACGCTGGTAAAGCTCCTTTGCGGGCTGTACGATCCCACCGAGGGGCAGGTGCTGTTAAACGGCATTCCTGTGACGGAATTTGACCGGGAAGAATATTACACCATGTTTTCCGCGGTATTTCAGGAATCCGGCGTGCGTGCGTACTCGGTGGCGCGGAACGTCTCCATGAACGAAAATCCGGAGCCTGACAGGGTAAAGGCCTGCTTAAAGCTTTCCGGGCTGTGGGAAAAGGTGGAGGCCATGCCGAAGGGCATGGAAACCAAGCTGATGAAATACATCTGGCATGACGGCGTGGAGCTTTCCGGCGGCGAGGCCCAGAAGCTGATGCTGGCTCGGGCGTTGTACAAGGACGCCCCCATGATCCTGCTGGACGAACCCACCGCAGCCTTAGACCCCATTGCGGAAGCCGAGCTATACGAAAAATACGGCGAGCTCACCGCCGGGAAAACCTCCCTCTTCATTTCTCACCGGCTTTCCTCCACCCGCTTCTGCGACCGGGTGCTGTTCCTGGAAAACGGCAGGATTGAAGAAGAGGGCACCCACGAGGAGCTGCTCTCCCGGCAGGGAAAATATTATGAGCTGTACGAGATCCAAAGCGCGTATTATCGAAAAAATGGAACAGGAGGGGAACAGAATGAAACAGCTTTGGCGTAATCTGAAAGAACACTGCGCCCTGCTGCTGCGGGGCTACCGGCTGATCCTTCAGATCGGCAAGGGAAAAGAGCTGTTTTTCCACGGGGCGGGAGCCGCTGTTACCGCCATTGCCCCTTTGGTGACCCTGTACTTTTCCGGGCAGATCATCGATGAGCTTTCCGGGGCAAAGGACGGCCGCCGTCTGCTGGTTTTGGCCGCCCTGACAGTGGGTGTCAATCTTGCGCTGCTGCTGTTGAAAAACCTCTTAAACCGGAAAAAAGAAGCCGCCACTGCTACCAGCTGGGACGACGCCTACATGACCTACGCCCGAAAAATGCTTTCCATGGATTACGAGCATGTGGAGGACGTGCGCGTCCATGAACGCCTGGATCAGATCAAGCAAATGCAAAACTGGTCGGGACACGGGCTGTTCAAGCTGATCCAGGTCGTAGACGGTTTGGTAGAAGGCTTTGTAGGCGCGGTTTCCTCCTTCGTGCTGGCGATCGGTCTGCTTTTGGTCACTGTGAAAAATCCTGCCGGGCCGGCGGAGGTGCTGGCCTCTCACTGGGGCACCGCGCTCCTGCTTGCGCTTCTCTTATTGAGCCTGGTGGTCTTCTATTTCCTGTCCAAGCTGGACGCAAAACGGCTGGACGATATGTCCAAGGACATGACCCTGACAAACCGCCTGTTCAGTTACTTTTATTGGACGCTTCCCTCTGACCACAAGGGGGGAAAGGATATACGGCTTTACGGAGAAACAGAGCTGATCCACAGAGAGATGAAAGAGGCCACGGAAGAAGACCATCGCTTTTCCAATCAGATCGCCCGGTGGTTCGGCCCTACCGCCGCCCTTTCCGCCGCCGTGCCTTATGTAATGAGCCTATTCGTATATCTTGTGGTGGCCGCCAAGGCGTATCTGGGGCTCATTGGCATCGGCGGGGTGGTCACCTATGTGGGCGCGGTCAATCGCTTTTCCGCCGGCTGCCAAAAGCTGTTTGACGCCCTTTCCGATCTGATGGCAAACCATGCTTCCCTGAAAAATGTGTTTGAGTTTCTGGAGCTCCACAACGACAGGTATAATGGCACTCTGCCTACGGAAAAGCGGAACGATGGGGAATACCTCATTGAATTTCATGATGTTTCTTTCCGGTACCCGAACACGGAGGCTTACGCCCTGCGCCATTTGAATTTGAAGCTGAAGATCGGCGAGCGGCTGGCGGTGGTGGGCAGAAACGGCAGCGGTAAAACCACCATGATCAAGCTTCTCTGCCGCCTGTATGACCCCACGGAAGGAGTGATCACCCTAAACGGCATCGACATTCAAAAATATAATTACCGGGAATATCTCGACCTGTTTTCCGTGGTCTTTCAGGATTTCCACCTCTTTTCCTTCGAGCTGGGCCAAAGCGTGGCCGCCAGCATGGAGTATGACGAACAGCGGGTCAGAGACTGCCTCCGGGAAGCCGGCATGGAGGAACGCCTTTCCAAAATGCCCCATGGCCTTGCCACCTACCTGAACAAGGATTTCGAGGAGGAGGGCGTGGAGGTTTCCGGCGGCGAGGCCCAGAAGCTGGCCATTGCAAGGGCGCTGTACAAGGACGCTCCTTTCCTGGTGCTGGACGAACCCACCGCCGCATTGGATCCTGTAGCGGAATACGAGGTCTACCGGAAATTTGCGAAAATCGCCCGGAATAAAACCTCCGTCTGTATTTCCCACCGGCTTTCCTCCTGCCGCTTCTGCGACCGGATCGCCGTGTTCCAGCAGGGCGAGCTGGTGCAAATGGGCAGCCATGAATCCCTTCTTCAGGAAGAAACCGGCGTATACCGGGCCCTTTGGGACGCCCAGGCCCAATATTACGCCCCCGAAGAGCGGGAAGCCCTTGACAGAACGCCTGCGGAATGCTAAACTCAAAACAGAAAAAGAAAAAGGGGGGAACAGAAATGAACCAGCTTCGGAAAAACCTGACGGCATTTCGTTCCCCGCAAATAAAAGAACGGCTTTGAGCCGTTTTTCCAACTTCCTTGCAGCGAACAGCGCCCCGGTTTTTCCGGAGGCGCTGTTTTTTCATTCCGGCAGCGAAAAGCAATGAGGAATGAGCAATTAAGAAGGGCAAAAGCAGAGATTGCTGAATTGTGGGATTTGGCGGCGAGGCGCCGCAGCCATTCGTGAAGCTGCTTGGTGCGGGAAATCGGTTTCTGACCTGATAGCAAGTAAAGCGCTAAATTAGAATTTAGCAGTTGCCCGCTTACCTCCACCTGTCATTCTGAACGAAGTGAAGAATCTCGCCCTTTGGCTCTTTACTCAGGGAATAAGGACGAGATCCTTCGCTCCGCTCAGGATGACAACGGGGGCAGTTAGTGCAATAAATTGGAATTTAGCTGACTAACGAATAGCACTAACCCCTTGCCTCCCCTGAAAGGGGAGCCAAGAGTGTGTGTAAATTTATAATTTAGCAGCGTTGGTTACAACGCTTGTGCCCTTGCCCTCATAATTCCTCATGGTATCCACTGTCCAGCATCTAAATTTTCCTCTCTAACCACTAACAACTAATTACTAACTACTATTTGGGGGTCCTTTTATGGTAACCATCGACCTGGGAAGCGTCAGCTTTCCTTTACGGGAGTTTCAGGATTTTTCCTGGCTTTTGGAGCTGGGAGCTCCCTTTTGCGTATTTTCTCAAAACGATTCCGGCAATCTTTCCTTTGGCGTGGAAAAGAATGGCAGGAAGCTGTTTGTCAAATACGCCGGAGCGAAAACGGCGAAATATTCCGGCACGGTAGAGGCGGCCATCGACCGTCTGAAAAAGGCGGAGCAGGTGTATCTTGCCCTGCCTCACCCCAGTGTGATCCGGTATCTGGGCCGTTTGGAAACGGAGCATGGGCTTGCCCTGCTCTTTGAGTGGGCTCAGGGCGGCTGCCCCCACGCCCATTGGGAATTTGAGGAAAAGCCGAAATTTACTCACCCGGATTCCGCCTACGTCAGGCTCCGCGCCCTGCCCCTCGCAAAGAAGCGCCGGGCCGCGGAAACGCTGTTTGATTTTCTCTGCTATACGGAAGAGCGGGGCTTTGTGGCGGTGGATTTTTACGACAGCAGCTTGTTATACAATTTTCTCACCGATACCCTCATCATCTGCGATATCGATCTGTTCCGCAGGGCTCCCCTCCGAAACGACCTGGGGGAGGATTGGCCCGGTTCGCCTCGCTTAAAGGCCCCGGAGGAAGCTCAGCCCGGCGCGGTGCTGGATTCCCGCACCAATGTTTTTACCCTGGGGAAGCTCTTACTGTTCCTCTTTGCCGGGGAGGAGTATCAGGACCGGGCCCACTGGGAGGAAACGGAAGCACGCTTCCGGGCGGTGCAAAAGGCCCTTTCCCCAAAACGGGAAAACCGGTTCCCCATCCTGAAGGCCTTTCGGGAGGCCTGGAGCCGGGGTGCTTCCGAGGAGGAAAATCTTGTCCTCCGGGAAATAGAAGCCCCGCCGGAAAAGCGGCGGATCGCCCGGAGTATTCTGGAGGCTTTACCAGGCTGGTTTGGCCTGAAGGAATCCCGGGAGGAATACATTCGGGAAAGCGGCGGCCTTCCCTTTGCCGCCGTTTTTCAGGGAGAGACTGCCGTGGGCTTTCTCACCGTCCGGGAAACCTCTTCGGAGGCGGCGGAAATCTTCGTGATGGGAGTGCTGCCCTCAGAGCACCGCCGGGGAGCGGGCAGGCAACTGGTAGAATGGGCGAAAGCCTTCTGCCGCAGGCAAAAGTATGCTCTCCTGCAGGTCAAAACCCTGGACGATTCCCACCCCGACCCCGGCTATGCCCGCACCCGTGCTTTCTACTCCGCCATGGGATTTCGCCGCCTGGAATGCTTTCCCACCCTGTGGAACAAGGAAAACCCCTGTTTGATCATGGTTCAGGCTCTTGCCGTGCCGGAGAAAGGAGAAACACAGTATGAAGATCGTTGATTTCCGCCGGGAGCATATCCCGCAGGCGGCGGCCCTGGCCCTTTCCTGTTATGGGGAGGAACGCCGCCACGCAAGGGCGCTTCCCAAGGCTTCGGCGCTGCTGGATCTGGAGCCCTTTGCCGAAAACGGTCTGGGCGCCGCCGCTCTGGAGGGGGACGCCCTGGTGGGCTTCCTCTGCGCCGTTTCTCCCTTTGCACACGCCTTTCGTTCCACTGACGCGACAGGCGTGTTTTCCCCCATGGGGGCCAATGGAGCAAGGCCGGAAAACCGGGAGAAGATCTATGCCGCTCTCTATTGCCACGCTGCCCGAAAATGGGTCAAAGCCGGGGCCGTCAGCCACGGTATCTGCCTTTATGCACACGATCAGGCTGCCCAAACACAGTTTTACCAATACGGGTTTGGTCTGCGGTGTATGGACGCTATCCGAAAAACAACGCCGCACCCCTCCGTTTCGCTTCCGGGCTACACAGCTTCAGAGCTTTCGCCGGAAGAATGTGCGGCCGCATACCCGCTGGAGCTTGCACTGCACAGGCATTATCTGGAAAGCCCGTTCTTTATGAACCGGGCTCCGGAAACCATGAACCAGTTTCAGAACTCCTTCTCCTCCGGCACAGACCGGTGCTTCGTCTCCCGCTGTCAAGGGGAGCTTTGCGCCTTTCTCCGGCTTTCCCCCTCTGGGGAGACCTGTGTTGCCGGAGGCCCTGATTACCGCCATATCACCGGGGCGTACTGTCTGCCGGAGCACCGGAGGAAGGGTGTGTTCACGGCGCTGCTGGAGCATGCGTCCGCCGTGTTGTATAAGGAGGGGATCCCCCTTCTGGGGGTGGACTTTGAAAGCATCAATCCCCCGGCATCTGCCTTCTGGAACCGCCACTTTACCTCCTACACCTGCGGCGTTGTCCGCCGGATCGATGAACATATTCTATTGGCGTAAAATGGGCGGGGAGCAGTGGGGGAATGAGCAATTAGCAATGAGAAACGAGCAATGATTAAGGGCAAAGGCACAGGCGCTGAAAATAATACAAGCGTTGTAACCAACGCCTGTAAATTGGAATTTAGCGGTGAGGCGCACACTTCCCACCTGTCATTCTGAACGAAGTGAAGAATCTCGTCCTTCGGGTCCTTTATCCGGAAAATTAAAGGCAAGATTCTTCACCGGGAAAGCGGAGTTTACTTCGCTTTTTGCTCAGCAATGACAAAAAGGGAAGCTAGTACGACGAATTGGAATTTGGCGGTGAGAAAAAGCCTTCCCTTACTTGTAGAGGGAAAACGGACTGCTTCGCAGTCTGCGGGGACCATCGATAGGTGGTGGAAGGGATAGTCACACGCAGAAAGTGGCATAGAATCGCTAGTTAGAATCCCCTCAGTCACGGCGTAGCCGTGACAGCTCCCCTTATAAATAAGTGGAGCCTGGCGTTAAACTATGAATTTATCACTCTGCTCTTGCCCACATAATTCCTCATTGCTCATTGCAAATGGCTCTTTTTTCAATGCGCTGCATAGCAGCGCCACCACCGTCTGGCATCTAGTATCCAGCATCCAGAATCTAAACGGGCGCGCCGCGGAAAAACCGCGGCGCGCCCGTTTTATGCTTTTTTCAAATTCACCCTGGCTTACAGAAAAAACTGAAACCCGCAGAAGGCCGCGTAGATGATCAGCAGGGTTATGCCCTGGAAGCGGCTGAGTTTTCCGCGCTTCAGGGCCGGGAGGAAGACCAAGATTAGGGTGAGAACTTACTCTGTTTCGAGTTGTTCCAGCACTTTTTTTATATTTTCCGCAATTCGACGAATCACTGGTACTGAAACTGAATTTCCAATCTGACGATATGCGTCTTGCATAGTAATTGTTTTGGGAAAATAAAACTCATCTGGGAATCCTTGAAATCTAAGAGATTCTTTTAGTGTTAACCGACGTATTCCATAATTATCTTTTAAAATTGCCGCATTTCTAGGAGTACACATCGACGCTGTTAAAGTAGGGCATTTATGATTGGTCAATTGTCTTACCTGTCCATTAAAAACTCGATATAAGTCGCCCTGATTCGTGACAGCTTCTCTAATGTACTGATCAAAACTCGTGTTTTCTAAATAGTAATAAACATTCGGCTTTTTCTCATTTCTATTGATAAAATCTTTCAATGTTGTAGTAAGTGGAATAGGAGGAGGAAAAGAAAATAATTGACTAAATTCTGTACTTAGTGTTGCGATTATATAAACCCTACGTCTTGTTTGTGGAATATTGGCGTACTCATGAGTGGCCATGGTGCGATAATGAATAATATAACCTCGTTCAGCTAAAGAAGTATATATTGTTTGAAAAGTACGCCCTTGATCATGTTCTATCAGATTTTCAACATTTTCTAAAAAAACAATCTTAGGTCTTATAGCGTCTATTATCCGTAGGACTTCAAAAAACATGGTGCCCCTGGGATCAGCAAAACCTCGCTGTGCTCCACCTAAGGAGAATGCTTGGCAAGGGAACCCTGCGAGCAATACATGCGAATCAGGAATTGAGTTTATATTAATCTTGCGAATATCCCCTTCTAATAGATAATTACTATAGTTATGTCGGTAGGTTTCGCAAGCGGCATGATTCTTTTCATTAGCCCATTTTATCTGAAATCCCGCTTGTTGGAACCCTTGGCATATTCCTCCAATTCCCGCAAATAAACTTACCGCATCATAAGATCTCATTTATCTCATTCCAATCGTCATTCTCGCCCCAATCGTCTTCATCAATATTTTTCAATATTCTCCAATAGGTATATTCCACCATTGCGCCACAACGAGTAACATTGGTTTTAATATCGCTTTCCCATATTCGTATAACGTGCCAACCAAAGTTCTCCAGCTCCTTTGTAACCTGAAGATCGCGAGAAATGTTTTTTTGTATTTTATTAGCCCATTTTTCAGAATATCGTTTAAGTTCATCTTCTAATGTTTTATATCCACGAATAGCCCAATTATGGCCATGCCAGAAATCGCCATCGCAAAAAATAGCTAATTTCACTTTGGAAATAACAATATCAGGGCATCCTGGCAAACTACAAACATTTTTGCGATAGCGTAACCCTCTGCGCCACAGCTCTTTACGCAACTTGATCTCAGGCCGAGTATCTTTCGACTTGATCGCAGACATGATTTTATACGTTGTCTCAGGTGAACGTCCCATTTATACACCACATCTTCTTAAAATATTTTATTTTTCACTTGACTTTCAGCGGCAAAACGAATAGAATGCAAATTCGAGGAGATGTTTATTTATGGATTCTATTTCAATAAAAAAGGCAGCTGCTCTTTGGGGGTTATCAGAACGTCGAGTACAAACGCTTTGTTTAGAAGGGCATATAGATGGCGCTTTCAAAGAGGATGGAATTTGGCATATCCCTGATGATGCTGTTCGTCCAATGCGTTTATCCGGGGGAAAAAAGGTCCCGGTAAAACGACAGCCTTTAAATGTACTTTCTCTGTTTTCGGGTTGTGGAGGAATGGATTTAGGTTTTGAAGGAGGTTTTGATGTTTTTAGCGCCTCTGTTAACCCAAAAGTGAACCCACACTGGCATACTCGTAAAAATGGAGCACTTTGGACACACCTTCCAAAAACTCGGTTTCATACCGTTTTTGCCGATGATATTCGTCCTGACGCATTACGGGTATGGACTAATTATTTTGCTAAATATGGCATACCAAAATCTGATTATCATGATCAAAGTATTGTTGATTTGGTGAAATTACAAAAAGCAAATCAGCACACCATTTTTCCTAAAAATATTTCTGTAGTCACTGGAGGATTTCCTTGTCAGGATTTTTCTGTTGCCGGAAAGCGAAGAGGACTCAATTCAGATAAGAGTCATACCGGGAAAGCATTAAAAGACGATGAGCCTTCTATGGAAAGTAGAGGCCAACTCTATATGTGGATGCGAGAAGTTATTGGCATTGTAAAACCTAAATTATTTGTTGCGGAAAATGTAAAAGGTTTAACTAATTTAGGTAATATAAAAACAATTATAGAGCATGATTTTTCCACTATCTGCGATGGTGGTTACATAGTGGTACCTGCCAGGGTATTACTTGCCGCTAATTACGGGGTTCCTCAAAGTCGAGAGCGTGTTATTTTTTATGGTTTTAAAAGATCAGCGCTTCGTACCGAAGCGCTTAACGCACTTTCTCAACAGAAAATTCCAAGCGAGTATGACCCATACCCATATCCTACGCACAGCGACAAAATTTCTATAGATTCGGACTCTCTTTTACCGTTTGTTTCTCTACGAAAAGCGTTTGAAGGTCTTGCTGAACCTAATGTAGCTACCGATCTAGCTCAAACAAAGTATTCACAAGCAAAATTTATGGGTAAACACTGTCAAGGACAAGGGGAAATAAACCTTGAGGGGATCGGTCCAACTATTCGTTCAGAACATCATGGAAATATTGAGTATCGTCGCTTAAGCGCTGAACATGGTGGACGGTACCTTGATGAACTTGCGGCAGGAATGATCGAACGGCGTCTTACTGTTCGAGAATGTGCTAGAATTCAAACTTTTCCCGATGACTATCAATTTATCCTTGCTGCGGAAAACGGGGAACCTAGTGTATCTGCTTCAGACGCTTACAAGCTTATTGGAAACGCTGTTCCTCCTCTTTTAGCCTATCATATTGCCAAACGATTAGAAGATAATTGGGAGCGCTATTTTTATTAAATTTTTTATGCTTACTGGTCCATAACGATCTCTTGAAGCATTGTTCTTATGCCCTCTTCCGTTCCGTGTTTATGATCGGCGATATTAGCCACTTGAAATATCCATAAATTTAACACTTGGTTCATTTCTACTTGTGGCAATTTTTCTATTACGTTCCAGTCATTTAATAGTTCTTCTATACTGGTTTCAGATAGTATTTTCCGCACTATAGAACGATGATTATGAAGCGTTTCATATATCCTGGAAAGTTGAGAATATGTTCTGTTTTTCAATACGACATCGACTTTTCCACTAGCACTGAAGTTGTCTCGAAGAGATGTAGAAATCACACTTTGCTTCATGGTCAGCCAAAGGGCAGCTCTATGATACTTTTTCTTTGAACTAGAAAATATTTCAGGGAAATGGACAAAACAATACCCGATCATTTCTTTTTGCTCTTGGGCGGAAAGTTCATTAAACATTCGAATTTCCGCAGGAGAGCTTTCCGCTAGCCACCAAGCTCTCTTTCCCTGGGATTTAAAATAATCTGTAATTAATCCAATTGGATTTTTGCTTTCGGTAATTTCTTGATAGCTTAGATTCGATTGAGTAAAAAACGTTTTATCCGTTTCGATGTCCATGTCAATCATATAGCGAGGGCTATGCGTTACTTCTACATTTGAAACTGCTTCTTCGTACCGTTTCCAACGAAAGGCTTGGTGTCCAATTGCGGTTTTTCCAAAAATAATATATGTATCTAACACATCTTCTTTTGTGCTTCCCAACACGCTATTCCCGTTAATTTTCCAGCTTTTTGAGGTTGTTGAAGAACTTTTAACTTCAATTCCATAACGTTCTTTTCCTGGGAATTCCAAAACTATATCTGGAAAAGCATGGCTTCCCTTAGTGTAATAAATTTTTATTCCTGGATAATTTTTTGCGACAACTGTTTGAACTAATTCTACAACGCATCCTTCAAAATCCTCCCCACTTTTGCAGTTTGCGATTTTTTTAGGATCAGAATCCGACACGTGTTTCAATTCCCGGCATATTAGTTCTACAAATTTAGAAAAATCTTTTGTATTCATCATAAGTCACCCTTGGACAATAAAGATAATTATAAGGTATCACAAAACTCATTGTTTGGCCAGACTTTTTTATCCTCATTACATGGTTTGACAATTGCTTTACGATTCTCTTTTTTAGGGTTTCTCAAAAAATAGAAAGCTATTTTCGTATACGGTATCTCCGTCCTAAAATGGTTTCCTTAAAACGATTTTATCCGAGCCGGAAGGTTCCAATCAGCTCACAAACTGAAACCCGCAGAAGGCCGCGTAGATCACCAGCAGGGTTATGCCCTGGAAGCGGCTGAGTTTTCCGCGCTTCAGGGCCGGGAGGGTCAAAAACGCCATAACGAAGAGCATCAGGGGGATATCCACAATGAGGGAGGCGTTCATACCGGCGATCAGTTTTCCGCTGGGAACGGCAAAGGGAGACAGCACTGTGGAAACGCCGGAAACCAGCACCAGATTGAAGAGGTTTGCTCCCACCACATTGCCTAAGGACAGGGCTCCATGGCCCTTTATGAGAGAGGTGACGGCGGTGACCAGCTCCGGCAGGGAGGTGCCCAGGGCTACAAAGGTCAGCGCAATGACCGATTCCGGCACTCCCAGCGCCTGGGCGATGATGGTACCGTTATCCACCAGGAGGTTGGCCCCCACGGCAATCAGCGCCGCGCCGATCACCAGCAGCAGAATATCCTTGTAAAGGGGCTTCATTTCCTCTTCCGACTCCTTTTCCTTTTCCGCACCGACGGCGGAAACGAGCTTTGGCCCCTTCACCGCCTGGGTAATGGTAATGGCCATGTAGGCGACGAAAATCAAAAGCATCAGCACGCCGGTCATTCTGCTGAAGCTGCCGAAGAGATAAGCCGCGGCCATATATACCGCGGAGGCTCCAAAGAAAAAGGCAATGGGAACGCGAAGGGCTTTTCGGTCGATCTCACCTGGGCGTACCGCCACCACAATGGCGGCGATCAGCGCCGTATTGCAGATGATGGAGCCGATGGCGTTGCCGTAGGCGATCTCTCCGTGGCCGCTTACCGCCGAGGTGGCGGAAACCATCACCTCCGGCAGGGTGGTGCCGATGGAGACCACCGTGGCGCCGATAAGGATCTCCGGCACATGGAACCGGTGGGCAATGCCCGTGGCCCCGTCCACAAACCAATCCCCGCCCTTAATGAGCAGAATGAGACCCAGCAGGAACAACAAAACCGCAACAACCATTTTTTGACCACTTTCCTTTCTTTTAGCGGGGCTGCTGTAAAACGTTCTTTATCAGTCTTAGGCTTCCCCAAAATGCGGAAAACCGAGCATGGCTTTGTGCCATACCCGGTCCTTTTTTCTCAAAACAGACCCCGTGTATCGCACAAAGCTCATACACGAGTCTCGCAAATAAAAGCAAGCCAGGCCCAAAGGCCGAGGTTGTTGACTTGCTGCGCGATCAAACAGCACAGGGCCCAACCGCCCTTTCGCACTGTCTGCCGCGCCTGCTACTCCCCCGCTGGAATTTCCTTGCAAAGCTTACCAAAATTTCACAGGCTTGTCAAGAGGGGCCATAGGGAAAAGCGGGAAATGCGCAAGATGTCGTTTGAAAGCCGTGTACTTGGGAAGCGGCCCGGTGCAGGAGAAAGATTTCTGACCCGGCTGCGGGGGAACTAACATAAATTGTAGTTTGGCGAACTAGTTGTTAGCTGTTAGTTGTTAGTCGTTAGAGAAGGGCAAGTCCTCTTTCCTTGTCATTACTGAGGAAAAAGTGCAGAAAGCTATAGCTTTCTGCACTTTCCCGGCGAAGTATCTCGCCCTTAATTCCAGAAAAGGACAAAGGACGTGATTCTTCACCGCTTTCAGCGGTTCAGAATGACAGGAGGAAAGTGAGTTGCTCGCCGTTAAATTATAGGTAACCTCTAAAAACTCAATGTTCCGATGAAACGATTTAGAAAAATCGGCCTTTTACAGGCTTTACAACTGCATTTTTCTGAGTTTTTAGGGACTCCCTGTAGTTTAACGAACTAGTCGTTAGAGAAGAACAAGTCCTCTCCTTTGTCATCCTGAGGAGCAAAGCGACGAAGGATCTCGCTCTTCATTCCTGGTCAAAGAGCCAAAGGACGAGATCCTTCGCCAAGAAAGCAAGGTTAAAAAGCTATAGCTTTTTGTGCTTGTCTGCTCAGGATGACAGGCGGGAAGTGAGCAGATAACCGCTAAATTCCAATTTATTCGCCTGTTTGCGGTCGGGCCGGAAACTGATTTTCTGTACTAGGCAGCTCCACGAACGCCCGTGGCGGCTCGCCGCTGCCCTTCCCTAACAACTAACAACTAACTACTAACGGCTAACAACTAATTTCCCACAATCTTTTCTCATAGTCCTTCACATAGTATCGAAGGCTTGTCCTGCCCCGGGCAACGATCATGTGTCCCTCCGCTTCCAGCTTTTCCTTCTGGGCCTGTACGCCGCCGGGGTATTTGGGGTTTAACTCCCCGTCTGCCTTCAGTGTTCTCCAATAGGGCGTGGGGTCGTTTTCCCGCTGGAAGCTTGCCCAGGCCGCGATGGAAACAAAGATCCCGGCGGTAATGGGCTCGGTAAAATCCGCGCCGTTTTCCCTGGCGAAATACTCCCGAATACAGCCCACCGTGAGAAGCTTGCCGTAAGGCACCCGCTTCATCACCCGGTCGTAGTCCATGGGAGGGGCAAAGTACATTTTGTCCCCGCCGTATTTTTCGATGCTTTTTTGGTCTGTCAGGATCTGTGTTTTCGGCATATCCTTGCTGTCCCGCAGCATGGCGTTAAAATCCTTTTTCTCCTCGTTTGCCATAAGGCTCCGCCTCCTTTTTCAAAAAGCATACCCCATTTTTCCCCGCCCTGCAATGAGGCGGTTTTTCTTTTTGAAAAAATTTTTCAAACGCTTGCAACACACGAAAGGCTTATTGCAGCTCTTGCTCCAGATTCTGAAAAATTGGATCGTCAAAAAATTCTCCAATAGAAATTTCCAGGCCATCACATAGTTTTTTAACGGTAACAACCGAAACATCCTTGCGGCGTTCGTCCATCATACTATACACCGTAGAGGGTGTTACGCCGGACAACGTAGCTAATTCATTGTATTTTATCTTCCGTTCCGAACACAATTTTTGAAATCTTTTTACTACAGCATTTTTGATTTGCATTGTCATCTCTCCTGAAAACAGGATAAGATATTATGCGCATCATCGTATACGCGCTTGCGTATATATAAAAATTATGCTATCCTCTTAATACGCACTTGCGTACAAAAAGGAGGATCGCGATGAACTCTTTCACTTGTGCATTTACAGGACACAGGCCCCAAAAGCTGCCCTGGGGATATCGTGAAGCAGATCCCAGGTGTATCGCCTTGAAGAAAACGCTTGCCGCGCGGATTGCCGAGCTGGCCCATGCCGGATATACCGATTTCCTCTCCGGCATGGCGGAGGGAACCGACACTTGGGCGGCGTTGGCCGTCCTTGCCCTGAAAAAAGAAACTCCCGCGCTGAAGCTTCACTGTATCCTGCCCTGTGAGGGACAGGCGGACAAATGGCCGGCTTCGGCGCGGGAATTGTATTTCTCCATTTTGGCGCGGGCAGACGAGGTAGTGTATGTGGCCAGGAAGTACAGCAGCGGCTGCATGCTGAAACGCAACCGCTACCTGGTCGATCACGCCCATTGCCTGCTGGCCGTTTACAACGGCGAGTATCGGGGCGGAACCGCAATGACGGTACGGTATGCTCAAAAAACAGGCAAAAGGGTGATCGTGCTGGATCCTACTGGCTGATCCAATCGATTTTTTGGGCTGTATTACCGAAAGCTCCTTATAGAAATTCTATCCGCTGCAGCCCGGCGTTTACCCGGGCCCTTGCTCCATAGGGAAGGGCCGTTCTCGGCCACGCGTGGCCGAAGTTTATGTTATACAAAATCGGAAGGCCGCGGCTGCCCAGCACGTCCCGGTACACGGTTTTATATTCCTCATAGTACTGCTCGTCCTGGGGCTTTCCCACAAGAAGCCCGGTGATCTCATCGAAGGCCCCGGTGGCTTCGATGGCCTCCAGCTCCCTTCGCAGCAGCTGGGGAGTGGGCTTTTCCTCGCAGGTTTCCAGAAACATGATCTTCCCCCGCCATTCCTCCCGCTCCGGGAACAGGCGGTACCGCTTGCAGATCTCCCGTTCGTCCGTATACCTGCCGGAAACCAGAATATCGTAAAAGCTTTCCAGGCACCCGCCCAGAAGCTCCCCTTCAAACAGCCCGCTTCCCTGAAGCAGCTCATAGCCCCGGTTTTCCCTGTGGGAAACACGCTCTGTGCCCATTGCCGCCCGGGAAAAATCGGTACGGTCTTCGTACCAGAGCTCGCTGGGGGTGATCTTCCAGCTTCGATATTCCTCAAAATAGCCCTGAAACGCCGCTTTGGTGTAGGGAAGCATTTCCTCCGCAAGCTCTGCCAGGTCGCAGAGAAAGCAGGGGCCGTAAAAGGTTTGCAGCCCAAGCCGGTAAAACATCAGGTGGTTTACGGTAGTGTCGGAAAACCCCGTAAACAGCTTGGGGGAACGCCGCACCGCCTCTGTAAATTCCTTGTCTTCCATAAGATACGGCAGCAGCCGGTAGGTGTCGTCGCCGCCGATGGCGCAAACGATTCCCCGAATGGAATCGTCCAGAAAGGCCTGCTTCAGATCCTCCGCCCGCTTTTCGGGGTGCTGCTCCAGGTACTCCTCGCCCCGCAGTGCATGGGGCATAAAAACCGGCTCCAGGCCAAATTCCCTCAGCCGCTTTTTGCCCAGCTCCACGCTGTGGCTGCAAAACTCCTCCCCCAGCATTCCGCTGGACAGGCTGACGACCGCTACCTTATCTCCCCGGTGAAGGGGGGCTGGTTGGTTCATTTTTGGTTTCCTCCTCTGTGTAATGGTCGCAAAACGTATAATAGTTTATGGGAACTTTATAATACATTAATATGGTTTTTGATTCTTCACTCCGCAACTATCGCATTACGCGCTCATTATGTTCCAACATCATTCCTAATACTGTCGATCAGTTTTCTGCGAATTACCTCAATTCTATTGTTTAGCGGATCGTCAGCATTCCCTACACTGCGACCAGATATAAAAACATTGTGTATTTCTACTTCAAACTCTACGAGACAGTTTCGTACGTCTTGACCGGCATAAAGTTCAAATTTTCCCTTATCTGATTCGCAAAAATGCTTATAATTTTCTTGAGCGATATAATATTTATCACGAATCTCTAATATCTTTTGTTTTGGGTATTCTCGGTTTGAAATTTGTACTTCAATATCATTTCTTTGCTTATAATTGACATGTGCATTTTCCAGCTGCCTCTCGTAGTCTTCAATCTGATAATCTAAAATCTTTAAAACAGCATCAAATGATTCTCTTGAATAGTTTGGTGCACCTTCAATATACTGCAAAACATCATTGGGCGATAAATTTGGATACTGAGTAATAATATTAACTAACTTTGCATATATGTCATTTAATTTCTCTCTTTTTACTTCATGCCTTTTTTGTTGAAACTCTAGTTTCCTTTTTTGCTTCTCAATCAGTGAGTGTGTAATCAAGGTAATTATTGTTGTAATCAAAGTCATTCCCGAGCCAATAAGTGTTGCTGTCATTGTTTCTGACATTGATATTCCTCCATCACATTTTATTAATTGTTTTTCTTTAAATTATATTTTTCGCTTTTTCTCTTACTGTCACCTATTGCTTCTCTGTTCTTGACAGCTTCACCACGCACTCAATATGCTGAGTATGGGGGAACATATCCACGGGCTGGAGCTTTTGCACTTTGTAGTGGTTTGCCTGAAGGAAGCGGAGATCCCGGGCGAGGGTTTCGGGGTTGCAGGAAATATACACCGCTTTTTTGGGGGCCAGAGAACAGAGGGCCCGTAAAAATTCTTCGCTGGCGCCGGCCCGGGGCGGGTCCAGAAATACCGTATCGAAGCGCTGCTTTTCCAGGGCGGCCTCGGCCATGAATTCCCCGGCGTCCCCGCAGGTGAAATAGATGTTTTTTACCTTGTTTTCTCTGGCGTTTAAGATAGCGTCCTTGACCGCGTCCCGGTTCAGCTCTACCCCCAAAACGCTGCCGGCGCCGCTTTTGGCCGCCACGATCCCAATGGTGCCGATACCGCAGTAGGCGTCCAATACCTTTTCCGTTCCGCTGAGCTCCGCGTATTCCATGGCTTTCCCATACAGAAGCTCTGTCTGTACAGGGTTTATCTGATAAAAGGATTTCGGGGAAATGCGGAACTTGCAGCCGCAGAGGGTATCGGTGATGCAGCCCGGCCCGTACAGGGTCTTTTCCTGCCGTCCCAGCACCATGGAGGTGCGGGTGTCGTTTACATTTTGAACAATGGTGGTGATCTCCGGGTGAAGTTTTAAAAGCTCCTCCGTAAAGTGCTTTTTCGCTGTGAACACAGGGGTTCCCGTTACCAGCACCACCATGAGCTCTCCGGTTTGAAAACCGCGCTTTACCAGCACATGGCGCAAAAATCCCCGGCCGGTGTCCTCTTCATAGGGGCGAAGCTTGAAGGCCTTCAAAAGCTTCCGAACGGAAACGATGATCTCGTCGGCCTTTTGATCCTCCGTCAGACAGGAATCCACCGGCACCACCCAATGGGTGCCGGACTGGTACACCCCGGAGAGGATCCTCCCGCCCCGCCTGTCCCAGGCAAAGGCCGCCTGCACCTTATTCCGGTAATGATAGGGGTGCTCCATGCCCAGGATCGGCTCTATTTTTCCAAACTGCCCCAGCAGCTTCCGGCAGCGGTCCTGTTTCCACTGAAGCTGCCGCTCATAGCTTAAATTTTGCAGCTGGCACCCGCCGCATTTTCGATAGACCGGACATTGCGGTTCCCTTTGGACTTCCATAAAACGGCCTCCTGAAGCTTTTCTGCTGTTTCTCAGTATAACACAAAAACCTCCCGGGTGGGAGGTTTTTTATGAAGCTGTTTTTCAGAAAAGCTTTATGGCGCTTCTTCCTCCAGCCTTTTTCGCAGTTCCTCCTTCTTTGCTTCGTTTTCCGCTTCCCATTTCTTTGCCTCTTCCAGGGTGATCTCTTCGGCATACGTGTCCAGCAGGGAAAGAAGGCGGTCGTATTCCTTCTGAGAAAAAAATCCGCTTTCCAAATTGGCCTGATAGGCCTCCAGGGCTTCCCGATAGAACCTGCTTTCGTCCACAGGGTGGATTTCATTGAATTCAGTGTACAGCTCCTTCAGCTCTTCCGCGGAAAACACCGCGTTCCGGGCAAGGGTGTCTCCCAGGGAAGCCTTCGGTTCCTGCTCTATTTCCTCCGGCGCCTTGCAGCTTTGAAAAACCAGGCCTTTCGAAGTGGGATCGGAGGCCGCTTGCGGCACAGGCACAAAGAGCCCCTGGCTGGTTCCCGTTGTCAGGCAATACTGATCCTTGGCATACACGCCAAGGCCTTTTGAGGAATGGAATAAGAAAAAAAGATAGCTTTGACCCAGCAAAAGCTCCGGTGTATCGAAGGCCTCCACATACTCACCGTCTTTCATGCCGCCCAGCAGGCGCAGCAGCACCTTTTCTTCCGCCTCCCCGCGAAATGTCTCTTTCGTCTCGAGCTCCACATCGGTATAGGGAATGACTCCTCCGTCCGCGCGTTTTACCAAAACGGGCTCATGAATACAGGAGACCCGGCCATACACCACCAGTGTGGACTCCTCAGACAGCTCGAAAATACTATATTGCTGTACCAGACCGCAGGACTGCTCGGGGCCCGAGGCCGTTTTCCCTTCCTTTGTGGAACGCAGGGAACCGGCTGGAACGGCTGAGGACGCCCGGTCTCCCTTTCCGGCGGCGCTTCCGCAGCCGGAACAAATGCCGATTAAAAAAAGCAGCAGAAGTAAGACTTTGACAGAACTTTTCCATTTTTTCATTTTGCGGTTCCCTCCCAAAGTGGTAGCTCCCATCTATCATACAATTTCAGGGGCATTTTCACTCACCCGTTTGGGAAAATTTTGGGAACAAAAAGAAAAAAATACGCAAAACACCACAAGCTCCGGGAGAACGCCGGGGACAGCAATCCCCACAGACCGCGCCTGTTCTGTTAACTGTCATTCTTCGTCGCTATGTTCCTCAGAATGACAAGAGAAAACTATCTGCTAAATTACAATTTAGCTCACACTCTTGGCTCCCCTGAAAGGGGTGCTGGTCTCCGGTGGAGACCGTTCAGCACCGACCGGAGCGAAGCGGAGAAAGCTGTCACGGCAAAGCCGTGACTGAGGGGTTCTGGGCAGTGAGTTGGTCAAACGCAGGTGTTATATTGATTTTTTTACTGAGCTGGAACCCCTCCACCATGCTTATGCATGATCCTCGCAGACTGCAAAGCAGTCTGTTTCCCTTATTCAGGGGAGGCAAGGGTTTTACTTTCCCTGAGAAAATCACTTCCTCACCCGTGTCTGTCCCGGGTGAAGGTTTTTAACTGCTCCCGGCATAAAAAAGGTGTCGATGGGAACATCATAAAATTGACAAAGCAGGTACAGGGTGAAAACGCTGGGTGCGGTAGTTCCTATTTCGTAATACGAATAGGTGGGGCGGGAAATTTTAAGGAATTCCGCCACTGTTTCTTGTTTCAGTCCCGCATTGACCCGCAGTGCTCGAAGAGCAATGGGGAGCTGCATGCTCAGTTCTCTTTGAATGACCTGGTTCTGATTCAGTCGTTTCATTTTGATAACCCTCCAAAATTAGAAATACGCATCTCATGTTCGAATTTCGCATTAAATACGGTTTAGATGGTCTGAAAAATGGCCCATAATTAGGCCATTAGGTGGTGAGCTTATGGAATATGATTTGTTTGCAATTGGCAAAAGAATTGCCGATTTGAGAAAACAGCACGGACTGACGCAGGACGCATTAGGTGAGCACTTGGGAGTGACCGGCAAACAAATTGCCCGTATAGAATACGGTACCAGCAGCCTTACTCCTAAAAATTATCTCAAAGTAAGCGAGTTATTTTCCGTAAGTCTGGATTACCTTTTTAAGGGAAATCTTGAAAAGCCTCTGAATGATTGTGTAGTTGAATTTGTAAAACATGCTTCTTATGAAAATCAAGAAGCTGTTTGGCGTTTTCTTCAGGCTCTTATGAAGCTTAAGGACACCTAATGAAAATCCTCGAATTAAGTATAAAACTCCCTCTTTTTCTTTGTCAAGGGGGAGTTTTTGTCATGTTCTGCCGAAGTTATAGGGATTTAGGAGCTTTTCGACGAAATTTTCACTAACCAAGCTGAAAAACGCGCCGAAACAGGACGTTTGGTGTTCGTTTTTCTCATAAAATACGGTTTAGGCCGTCAGGAAAATGGCCTATAATTAAAATGGTTAGGTGGTGAGTTTATGGAATACGATCAGCTTGCAATCGGCAAAAGGATAGCGGATTTAAGGAAGCTGCATGGAATAACGCAGGACGACTTGGGTGAGCAGTTAGGAATTAGCGGCAAGCAGGTTGCCCGTGTGGAATACGGCACCAGCAGCCTTACTCCGAAAAACTATCTCAAACTCAGCAAGCTGTTTTCCGTAAGCTTGGATTATCTTTTCACGGGAGAACTGGACAAACCACTTCACGATTGTGTAACTGAATTTATAGAAAACTCTTCTTATAAAAATCAGGAAGCCGTCTGGCATTTCCTTTGGACGCTTATGGAAACAAAGGAATCTGATAAAAACTCTCATAAAAATCAATAACCTCTCCCTGGAAGAAAAGGGGAGAGGTTTTATTCTGTTCTGCCAAAATCAGAATAATAGTTATTAGAAAAAGAAAAACTTGCCTTGATTTCCATTTAGAAAACTGTTATAATCAATTTGCACAGAATACTGTGCAGAAGAGTCTGCCCTCATACGGTAGGCGGTTTGGCTACATCCTCCGAAAGGAGGTGGAGCATATGCCGGTTACATTGACGTTTCATATCCTTTTTTGGACAATAACGATCAGAGTAACAGACAGAAACCGCCACTCTGCCAAGTGACGGTTTCTAAGTACATCTTAAAACTGTTATCTTGAGCCAAACCGTCTATCGGCAGGCTCTTTCTTCATCTTTATTATAGTAACTGTCTAATAATTTGTCAAGTGGCAATTCCACGGCAAAAAACACCTATCTGGGACAGACACGGGTGAGAAAGTGATCCTTTCGAGGAAGGCAGGGGGTTACTGCTATCCGTTAACCCGCTAAATTATAGTTTAGCGAACTAGTCGTTAGAGAAGAACAAGGTCCCTCCTTTGTCATTCTGAGGAACAAAGAATCTCGCCCTTCCTTCCTGAGCAAGGAGCCAAGGGACGAGATTCTTCGCCG